>Ga0302319_10006745_pt1 | contig 22724 bp, 21 predicted proteins | sample Bog_T0_2_FD_203319 | JGI IMG/M metagenome (GOLD analysis project Ga0302319, IMG submission 203319) | Peat permafrost microbial communities from Stordalen Mire near Abisko, Sweden - Bog_T0_2 | ecosystem: Environmental > Terrestrial > Soil > Wetlands > Peat | place: Sweden: Abisko, Stordalen Mire...
ACCAAAACGAATTTGCCCCGACCACATCGCGGCCTCTCTCGAAGGACTGCGGTAAACCAACCTCAACCCAACAACCTTCCTCAGTCCCACGAAAGATCGAAAGTGCGAAAAACTCTGGACACTACCTTTCCCAGGAGTATTCGTTGCTTCAAATCCGTAAGCTCCATGACAAAGCCGTTATGAATGGCAATCATACGCTCGGAATTGAATACATCCTCACATGGGGAGGCTGGTCCAACTCCGTACGCGATCGCCTCCAGTCATTGGCAGAAGTACTAAACGGTTTTGCATCTCAGTTGCGGGACGCTCGCAACAAATTATTGTCACACAACGATCTCGTCACAATTTGCGCGGGCGCTCCGCTAGGGGAGTTCGAAAATGGAGGTGATGAGAAGTATTTCAAGGCTCTCCAAGCGTTTGTAAATACGATTCATGGGGAAGTTATTGGAGGGCCTTGGCCGTTTAACGATCTCGTAAAGAACGATGTAGCAGCGTTCTTGGCGACGATCAATCCATCATAAGACGCGATTAACGAGAGCTTGCCAAAAGGCAAGCGAAGTCACTCCCCTCTTATTCGTTAGGGGCCTCAACTTCAAGGTGAAGGAGACGGTCTGAGCCCCTCTTTTCCAGAGTGAGCGTACCGATGAAGGTCTTCTTTTCCCACACCCATTTACCCGTGTCGCTGGAGCTTGACGGCTCACCCCACTCTGCCGTTAGCGCATTATGGACGCGCTCGATAAAAGCGTCTGAGGGGGCGGTCTGAGAGGTGTCCGCCGATGTGACATATCGCTTCCGGTTGGGAGAGTCTAACAAGACTACTTCGGGCGAGGTTGCAGTGGCCTCGCGGTCCATCGAAGTAAATCCTCTGAGAGTATCGCCCACCGTGAATCGTTCTTCGCTGGAAACATCCTCGAAAGTGCGGCCTAGGTATTTGGGTAGGTCAGACCATTTGCTAAAGTTTTGATTTGCAATATCGCTGGGAGCAACGCCGAAAAACCTTTCATAGGCAGCCATTCGACTTTGCACCCTCAGAGTACCTTGACATGCCCATTCCAGTTTCCGCTTCTTATCCATTGGATTGTACTCGGCCCACTCTTCTGAATTTAGTGTCCCGGCCGCCAGCATTTTGGCTACAAGCACGTCCAGTCGCTGCGTCTCGACCGGGGAAAGTTGGGCGCATTTGGCATGCCTCCACTCTTGTTGATAAGGTATTTCGCCTACGAAGTAGTTCCTAACCGTCTTGTCGTCAAGCACAACGCCCTTATCCGGCGGTGTGCCCATCACCTCCTCCTGAACCTGCGGTGGCACGCCCATTTCTGTCATATAGGCACGCGCATCATGCTGAAGCGTATCGAACGCAGCCTGAGCCTGAGATTCCGTGAGCTTGGCATATTGCTCTGGCGCGAAGTATGGGCGATGAACGACTAGGTAAAGGCCAGTTCGTTCAATAGCGCCAACGTGAATGAAAAATGCAGCGCTCGCAGCTGTGCAGTTCGCCGGGTTGCGAGGGATGTCACCCATCGAAGCGGATATCGAGTCGGAGCAGACCGGTTGGCCCGCCGAGTTCCGCCCCGGCACGACGGACCCCATTTCCAGAGCGCGCAATGCGCGTCCGATCTTCATGGCTTCGACGAAATCTCCACCTGGCGACAACAGATACACATCTGCAAGCTTGCCTTGGTTATCCTTGACGATCTTCAAGAAATGCTCGTAGTCGCCGCTCTCTATCGGCCCTTCAATAATCAAACTGCGGTAGTCGTTTCTGACAAGGAGTCGCATCTCAGCGGCGTGAGTGCCTAGGCAGAAAACGATGGCCAAACCGAAAGCAATGAATGCGCGGAAACCCGCTAGCGAAGCAAGTCGCTTTGGCACTGACAAGTTTGTTTTCTCCTGTGTTGACATCATTTCTCTCCGTTTTCAAGGTCGCCCAAAATTCGTTGAATATCCGTCTTGCCCAAATAAATCAGGGAGAAAAAACGCTTATTAGGCAAAGCCCGTTATCGCACAAGCTGGACGAAGCCTAACAGAAAGGTAAAGAGATCATCTGTGCTCATCGATACCGGTCGAGTCGTCGGCTATCTGGAAACTGCATTACCACCTACGGCAGTGTCTCTCCTATCCAACGCTCAGCCCCTGCGAATTTTCCATGCCCACCGATTGGGGCTCAATCTTCTGCGCCGCTATTGGTTCCTGCTGGAGCGCCGTCGGATGCGATACGTCGCGGCTTAGTTCGTACCCCAGGGCTTTCGCATCGTTCGTGTACATCTGCACGTCAAACTGAGCGCGCGACACCGACACATACGCCATGCGGCTGTTGACGAGTTCGCCGGAAGCCTGTTCCGTGTCCACGTGGATCAGCACGCGGTCGGCGGTCTGGCCCTGGCTGCTGTGGCTCGTCACCGCATAACCGTAATCGAGATGCGGATGCTGCCTCGCGTTGAACTGGACTTCGCGCCCCGAGTCCGTGCGGAGTTTCAAATTGCCGTCGTCCTCGATCCGCTCGATGGTCCCCAGTTCGCGGTTAGCGAGTTTCTGTTCGTGGTATGGAGCCGTGAGTTGCACGCGGTCGCCCTGCGCGAACTTGCGCTCGCCGTCGCGGTAGAAGGTTACACCCTGCAAGCGGCGCGGATCGTAGCTCAGCTCTTCTCCGCCATGCCGCTTCACCGTGAGCGTGTTGCTTTCGCGGTCCACGTGCGACACACGCGCGTACTCCCCCGGCTCGATGCCGAGAGGCTTGCTGCCTTTCGAGTAGCGAAGTACGTCGCCCTTCTCGTAGTTCTGCGCGTGCTGTCGGTCCGCGCCGGTCACATCCTGCCGCGCGTAAAGCACATGCACGCGCTGCTCGTCGTGCGACACCTTGCCCTCGCTCTGCATCGTGCGATGGATGGCGTCGTTGATCTCGCGACGTGAGGCATTGTCCGGCGAAACGACGAGTGTCTTTTCGGGCGAGCGCACATACTCGCGGGCGATTTCGCTGATGCGTTCCTGCCGGTCGCCGATTTCGTGAATGCGGCCCTGGCTGCTCAAATTGCCGATGGCTTCGCGCACTTCGCCGCGCGCAAGCTGCTCCACGGCCTCTTTCAGAGCCGGGTCTTTCTGCCGAATGATTTCATCCAGTCTGGCTGTGCGCATTCCCGCTTCCTGCAACTGCGCATAGGGCCGTCCTGCTTCGACCGCCTCATGCTGGCGCACGTCGCCTACGAACAGCACGCGGTCGTTCTCTTTTAGCCGCTCAACGAACGTGTGTAACTGCTTCGTGCTCGCCATGCTCGATTCATCGACCACGTAAAGCCGTTTCTGTCCGTCGTCTTGTTGCTCGCCCCGTGCAAGATGCCTTTGCAAAGTTTGCGTCTCGATGCCCGCTTCCGCGAGTTTCTGCGCGGCCCTCGATGTAGGCGCGAGTCCTTCCACTTGATAGCCCGCTTTGTCGGCCCCTTCACGGACAGCCGCTAAGGAAGTCGTTTTTCCGCTCCCGGCTACGCCTTCAAGCGCCATCATGCGGTCGCGGCTCGTCAGCACATCCTCGACCGCGTTCCGCTGGCTCAAGCTCAAGTGCGGATGCTGCTCCATCGTCTGCTGCCGTGCCTGACCGTCTGCCAATACCTCACGCGTGCCCTGGCCCAGCTTCATCCGCTCGATTAGCTCGCGCTCGAAACCCTGCATTTCGCCGGTCGTGAACGCGCGGCCTGCGAGTCCTGGCCTGCGCTCCACTTCGATCAGTTCTTGGCATTCTGCACGCCGCTCGAACTCGGCACGAACCTCCGGCAACCTTGCCTCGCCCATAGTGTGCTTGAGGGCATCGCGCATCAGCGTTCTTTCATCGGCTACGGCCTCGCGCTCCATGCCGCGCTCGCGCGCATAGCTCACGCCCTCGTGCGCGGCAACTCCCGCTTGCTCCGGCTTCAGTTCCACACCGGGCCGCTGCGCCGCCTCTTTGACAACGTGCTGCGGCTGTTGGCCGTGTTCGGCTGCGAGTCGCTGATGCTGCGCTCGCACGTCTTCATGCGATAACGGCTGCTTGGCATCGCGCGTCTGATGCGCCGCGATCTGCGCGGCGCCAGCCCCGCGCACTCCTGCCTTTTCCATATGCTCTTCGATTTGCTGCCGCCGCGGACTCGAAGCCTCCAAATACTCGCCCGTGTAACCCTTGATCTCCGGCTGTCCGTGCGCGCCGCGTTCGACTTCGTAACCAAGCTCCTGCAACCGCGCCGCCAGTTCCGAGCGATACACCGCCGTCGCGTACTGCTGCGTTCTGTAAAGTTCTTGCGGTTGCAACGCCCGCGTCTGGCCCTCCGCCGTCTCGGTCATATTGAAGATCACAGCGTGCGTGTGCAACTGCGGCGCGGCGTAGCCGTCCACGGGCCTGCTGCTGTCATGCTCGAACTTGGCGACGGCCCACTGGCCCGTCGTCTGCGCCGGGACATTACCGCCCATGCGCGCCTGCGCGTAATTCTCCATCTCGTCAAGCGCCGTGCGCACGCTCTCCCTGTGGGCATCTCGCACGCGGTCGTCGCCGCCAACCAGCGCAGTCAGAGATACCGACTTCGGCGCGCTGAACGTCGCATCCCAACCCGCCCGGTGCTCCATCGTGCGCACCGTGTCGCCCTGCGCGTTCACATACTCGCGGGCCGTCTGATGCCGTACCAACTGCTCGCCCGTCTCCGGGTGCTGGCCCTCGGCCAGTCGCGCGAACTGCTGCTCCTGTACCTCACCCTGCAAGCCCCAGCGAGCGGCAAGCTGGCCCTGCCACTCGCCGCGCACACGTTCGCCCTCTGTGTAATAGTTCTCCCACGCATTGGCGAACTCTTCTTTGTGGTACGCTTTCGCTTGGCCGGAGCTGATGGGCTTGGATAGCGTAATCATCTACACGTAAGCCTCCATTCCATTCGTGAGCGGGGCCAGCACCATCCACCGTACCTTGGTCTTGCACTCCGGGCAGGCGACTTCCTGCCGAACCTTCATGTCGCTCGTCTTCACGCCCCGCAGACGATGCCCATTCGGGCACCGCACAACCACGTATTCCTGCTTGCCATCGTTCTCGATTTCGAATTCGTCCTGCTTTTTCATTTTTGTAGCCCTCTACCTTAACTCTGGTAGACGCTTTTCAATTCACTAGCGATTTTTTTACTCGAAGAACGGTGTCTGCTCGTTCACCGCCGCTGGCTGCTGCGCTTGCTCCTGCTTCTTTTGGACGGAACGCACCGGCTTTCGTGCCGGCGCTGCAACCGGCTCCGGCTCTGTCGCCGGCATCGCAGGCGTCATCATCTTCCGCTCGATGAACTTCTCCGCTGGCTCCTCCAGCTTGAGATACGGTATCCGCATCCGCACAACCAGGTTGCCGTGCTTCAAATACCCGTGCAGCGGCTCAAGCCCGCCGATCTCCGACGCCATGACCAGCGGCTCGCGCGTAATCTCCCGCTGCTCGTTCTCCCGTTGATGCGGGAACACGCCCCGCGTCCGGCTATCCCGGAACCGTTCTACCTCCACTTCGCCGATGGATTTCGAGATCCACTCCGACGCATGAGGCTCGCTCGTTTTGAAGAAGAACTTCGTCGCGGGCTGCGACAGCATGGCCTCGGCGATGTGCCCGTACAGCGCCTCTACCTGCGCCTTGCCTTGGAAGCCGAGGACCATCGGGTTATTCGATTTCCTGCCCTCCGTGATTGCCGTCGTCAACTGCGGCAACCGTTGCAGCGTCGCCAGCTCGTCCAGCACGAACCATGTCTTCCGCGCCCCGCTCCCGCCCTCGTTCATCAGCCGCAGCACAAGCAGGTCCAGCCACAGGCTCATCAGCGGACGCAACCGCTCGCGCATCGTCGGCTTCGAAGTGAGGAACAGCCAACCCCGCCGCTCTCGGCCCCACTCATACGCGCTCCAGCGCCGCTCCGTTTCCCGCTCCGGTGGCAGCAGCTTGAACGCGTCAGCGACCATATTCAGCGACCCCAGCACCCCCGACCGCTGCGGCGGAGCCGTGGCGTGTATCATCGCCGCAAGCTCAGTACCCCGCACCCGCATTTCGATCTCTTCCTCGTGGCACATCCAGTAAGTCAACTGCTCCGGCGTGGGTTTCAGATTGATCAGGTGCGCGAAGATTTTCCTCGGCGCATCCACGAAGAACTGGTTCTCCCGGCCCCGGTCCGGGAACAGCGAAGCCGCTACCGTCAACGCCTCCGCTTCGTGCGGAACCTCGTCACCCGGCGTCCAGAACGGGCAGCGCGCGTCCAGGGGATTCAGCACCACGTCGCCCCGCGATTTCGAGTAAAACTGCGGCAGGTATTCGAGCGCCGGATCGTACACGATGGCCGTCTCTCCCCGGTCGGCGATCTGCGCGAGCACCTGCCGGATGGCCGCGCTCTTGCCCGTCCCCGAGTCGCCCACGATCAGCACGTGCATTGCCTCGCGCTCCTTGGGGATGCGGACCCAACGGCCCCGGTCCCGGCGCATCAGCCGGTCAACCCACGTCTGCTCCAGATTGATTAGCGCGATTCCGTCCGGGTAGTAAGTCGTCAGCCATTTCTTCCGGCCCAGCTTCTCGTTGAACTCCGCCGTCGTGACTAACTCTGGCCCCCGCAGCCGCCGCCCGAACTTCCAGACCATCCGCCGCGCGCGGTCCTTCGGCACGGCCATGAACAGCAGCACGGCGAAGAACGCCAGCGTCCAGTAAGTGGGCCGCTCCACGAAGTCCCAGAGCGTTTGGTTCTGGAAGACATAACTTCCCATCAACTCATGCAGCCCACGGTCGTTGAACACCCCCGTCGTCCACTGCAACCGCGTCAGTCCATCCTTGATTCCCTGGTCGGTTAGCACGTACCCGTAGCGCCCGTCCTGGCCCTTCACAGCCTCGATTTCGTCGCCAGTCACAAGCACCTGCTCGTCCTTGGCCGTTACCCCTTCGAGCAGCGTGTAACGCGCCTTCGCTGCCGGAAATTTCGACCGTGCGCCGCTCTTCAGATAGTCACTCAGGTACAGCCGCTCCGCCGCCGTCCAGTTCACCCGCCCGTCCCGCCACGTCATGAACACGAAGAACAGGCAGCTAAGGAAAAAAGCTCCCCACGTCCACACGTGCGCCCGGCTCGGCCACGGTTTTGCGTACTGCTTCCGACCCCACTCCGCCATACTTAACCCTCCTCCGCCTGTGCCTCTCCAGCCTCCGGTTTTTCAGGCGGGACACCGGCCTGCTTCCTGACCTGGCTCCTCGCCGCCTCGATCCGTTCCCGTGCTCGGTCTCCCTTCACCGCGTCGGCCCGCTCGATCAGCCCGCGCATCTCGGCCTCGGTCAGCGGACCCTGCGCCTGTCGGAACTGAAGATTCAGGAACAGCGTCCGCAACGCCAGCACTTCGGCCAGAGTCACCCGTCCGGCCAGCGCCGCGTCGTCGTCGGGAAGCTCTACCCCCGGCGCGGCCAGCAACACCGCCCGTACCCATTCCGAGAGGGTCATGTCGGCCTGACGCGCACACTCCTCCAGCGCCGCGAACTCCTCCTCGCTCACCTTCGTGCCGATGGATTTGGTCCGCAGCGGAGCCTTCATCGCGCACCGCCGGATGGATTGGGTTGAGGGTTCGGGCCGCACGCTGCCAGCGCGCCGCTACGTACGGGACACGGAGCCGTGCCGAGGCGTTTTCTTGCTAAAGGGAGGGGAGTCATCGGGTTACCCCTTCAGCAACCGCAGGTTGCTACCAGAGTAACCCGATTTCAGGAATTTTGCCTCTTCGGTTGTCGTCTACTGCCGTGGTGATGCGCTTGCCGGACGCATCACAGTGACCTATGATCCACGGCGTCCGGGTGCGCTTACGCGCAGGGAGCCTTCGCTCCACCGTCCGTAAAGGCTCTCCGCTTCGCTCCGACCGTTGCGCGGCGTGCTGCGCACGGCCTTGACTGACGGCTGCGCTGCGGCTGGTTCGCAGCTACGAGAAGAATGCCTTCTTCTCATGTTCCACATGACAAGAGCGACGGCTTCGATCTTCGGCATTTGCCGGTTCCAGTCTGTCGCCGTGTGTTTTCAAGAGGTTCCCCGAGTGGAAGCCGCAGGTTACTCCCGCAGTAACCCCCAACAGCGCATCTTGCAGTCAACCATCGCAATTTCAATAGGTTCCCGCCGCAGGAACCTCCAGCAACCTTGCAGCACCCGCGCCGGGGTGACGTGTCATCACCCATCCGCTGCTCTAGCAGCGTTGCTCTTCGGGAGATGGCTCAGACAAGGAACCCGGCCCGCGCGTGTATGAGCGCGCAGATGGGTAACCTTTCCCGGTTGGAATGCTAGACCTGCGCCAGACCGTAGAACTGCTTTCCGGTCGCAACGGCGTGCAGCCCTTTGAAGAACTCGAAGGGCTCCGAACTGCCGCGCATCCTTTCCTCCGCCTGTTTGACTGTCTGTTCGTTGGCTTCCTCGACAGGCACGGCCATGATGCGGGCGGCCCATTCGGTTCTACATTCCTTGGTGACCATCTCCAACGCCATGTGAACCATTTCCGTGATCTTGCCGTTGTATTCCCTATCGCTGAACATCCGCACCTTCTTTCCGTGGGCCAGGCCCCCGAGACACTTACTGCGCTACACACGATTCGATTCTTGCCGCGTTGATGCATCTTGCGAACAACATCAGCTTGAGGCAAGAGTATCGACATGTCAGCAGCGGGAAGCCGCCATTTTTCGTCCGGCTTTTTGGCGGCTCCAAGGTTCCGCTGCTCAATTCGTGCTTGTTTGAAGGTCTCTCTCCCTGACGCCGAACAGTCTGGCCGCAATGAGGATCGCAGCTTTGTAGCACTTCCCGTCCTCAAGCAATTTCGTCAACCTCTGTTTTGCGCCCCGACCCAGTTTGCGATATTGGTTGGCAATTTCGTCGGCCTTTTCTGCGGCGCGGACTGCAAGTTCTTGAGGCGTGCTATGGTGTCTGTCCAAGCTCTCGTTCCACATCGAAAGTTCATCCTGCAAGTTACGGGCGGCAATTCGAGTGCCCGATATTCGGTACGACCTCTGAATTGCAGGTTCTTTGGTCCTCCTCGCAGCCCTGCGGAATCCGTTCGCAACTGCCACGAAAATCGCCTCTCTACTCTTATCCCCGACGGGCGGGAACAGTACCGGCATCCGGAGCAGAATCTTGAGCCAATCGGCGTCGAAAGCTAGTTGGGGAAAATGCGCGATGAAGTCGCTCACCACTCTCAAGCGACTGCTTTGATCCGCCTCCTCAAAGCAGCGCCGATAAACCTCAATGATTCGGCGCGCCCTAATCTCGCCGGAAACCACAACAGGTCCGGGGCAGCGCGCAGAGTTGAGTTTGCGCAAATCTTCTCCCTTTTCAAATATCTCCTTTTCATGCGAGGCATTCTCAATCGGTATGTCTTCAAGTCGCATGAAATTGATTCCTTGCGGCAACTCGCCCTCAACAGCTTCATCGCACAAATGCTGGGAAGAACTCTTGCGGGTGAACGAATTTGGCATTTGCCACCTCCCGAGAAGACCACGGCGGGGGAAGGCCCGCCAATTGGGCCAAACTCGTCGCTGTTTGGCGAGTATGGTGCAGGTAGAAATCAGGGGGACTGCTTCACACTGTCTGCCTTAGCGGAGCCCCGTACACACAGAGAACGATAGTCTTTTTCATAAAAACTGTTAGAGGATTCGTGTTGTGCATTATCAAAGTTGAAGAGCCGCTTTTTGCCGGAATTGGTTGCCGTACTACTCCAAATAAGCGCGTAGACCTCGTGGGGGTTTGCACTGAGTCGTATTCCGCCCTTCGTGTGGTGGCCATGAACCTTCTGCATTGGGTCGTAAATGCTTTCGAGTTCATCAATGGACGGTAGGCGCCAGTCTGTGTGCCCGCCTAAATCTAGGTCTGCACAGGTCTCCTTTGCGAAGTCCCAATTCACATCAAAACCGTTGTCCTTCTTTTGCCAAATCAGCCCTGTATCCGGGTCACGCCATATCAATCCGGCAGCCAAATCCCGCGCTTCTCGTTCATTCGATCTTTGCGCCTGCTCACGATGATCTTTCTCCTCCCGATCAGGTGTATCGGCATCTTGTGGATTTTTTGCTGTATTTGCGACAACCAGCGGTTTAGATGGGGGCTGCATGGCCTGCTCGTCAACCTTTGCCTTTACGACCGGCTCAGTGAACTTCGCTCTGCCCCGCACGCAGAGCGCGCGGTAGGCGGCGCTTCTGTCGATCGGGGCCGAGCCCCGTAGCCCCACATATAGGTTGAAGAATGATGCCTCCCCAACATCCTTTCCTGAAGAGCCGCTCCACTCAAGTCCCGAGAATTGAAGGTATCCCTTCGTATGCCAACTGTCGGGCTCCCCGTCCCACGCGACGTAGATGCTCTGCAACTCTTCGACAGTGGGTAAACGCCAGTCAGTGTGCGCAGTGAATCCCGCACCCTTGCAGTAGTCCGACGCCTGTTGCCAAGTTACGTCGATACCATTGTCCTTCCTTGACCACACTAGCCCTGTCACAGGGTCGGCCCACTCCTCGGCGGCCACTTGATCAGGCGCGGCCGATGGTTGTGACGCTACGGGTTGAGCACTCCCAAGGAGAGAATTAAGAGGCAACACTTCAGCGGATTTACCTAAAAGAGACTTCACCTCCTCCGATGGAATGGCGAAGTTGAGGTTCTGCCCTTCCTGCAAACTGATTCCCCACGTAATTACTCCAACAACGTTTCCCCGCATATCGAGGAGTGGCCCGCCGCTATTGCCATGCGAAACCGGCGCGGTTGTCTGAATCCAGTCTTTCCCTGGTGCTTCCTCGCGTAAGGCACTGACTATACCGTCCGAAACCGTTCCTTCCAAACCGAGCGGGCTGCCAATCGCGACGACCTGGTCACCAACATGAAGGTCAAGAGTTGGCGCAATATTCAGGAAAGGGAGTTTCTTACCTTCAACTTTGAGAATCGCCAAATCCTTGTCGGTATCTGCCGCGAGCACACCCTCAACCGGAAAGAAAGAACCGTTGGCGAGCTTGACAACTCCAGAGTACGCATTTCGTATAACGTGGTAATTGGTCACGACCTTGCCATCAGCCGACACAATGAATCCGCTGCCGAGGGAGACCTCATTTCCCGATTGATCTGAAACGACAATTTGTACGACCGCATCTCGGCTGTGTCGCACAACATCGGCGACAGTCACTTGCCTGCTGGGTTGCGAAGCGTGAGACTGCCCCATCGCTGCCCCGAGCAGCACCAAAGACAAAAAGAAACCTGCGGACGCTCTATGCATTGACCTCTCCAAGCCAGATTTCAGACCCAGTTCTGCCGACACATGCTCGTGGCGCTGTATCAAGAGGGCTGCGCCCCTATGCCCGTTGAATCAATGCTTCAATTATCAGCCAATTTCGGCGGGCGCAGAAATCCGACCGCGAAATTCTGTGCTGACGGTCCAGTGATCCCCAGAATAGAATCGGGAAATACCTGGACAGCGTCTTTCTAACGATCTGAAGGTGTTGAGATGTCGAATCTCCTGAAGTTCTTTACCAGTGCGCTACGGCGAGTCTCCGGAGACATCGCAGAAGCGCACGAAGATGACATGCTGAACGATCTGTTGCCACCAAAGGAACCGTGGACCATCGAAGGAACACGGGAATACATCAGAGACCTTTGCGCCAAAGCGAATGCAGGCGACTCCGAAGCCGAGTTTGCGTTGGCGTCGGAATATATGAGCGACGGACAGTTCCTCCGGCCTGATCCCTTCAAGGAAGCCAAATGGATGAAGAGGGCCGCAGAGCACGGCCACGCAGTCGCACAGTTACTCCTCGCGTCGATGTACGCAAATGGAATGGGCCTGCCGAAGGATGATGTTGCGGCAGCGAAATGGTGTCTCGCTTCCGCACAGCAGGGTTCGTCGAACGCGGCTTATTGCCTGGGAGATATGTATCGCGCTGGAACGGGCGTGCCCCGCAGCTATGAGACAGCCGTGTTCTGGTTCACGAGAGCTGCGCTGGTCGGTCATCTTGATGCGCAGAACGAGCTTGGACTCTCTTATGGCTTCGGGAAAGGGGTGCCTCAAGACCACACTGCCGCAGCGACGTGGTTCCGGCTTGCGGCAGACCAAGGTCATGCGGCTGCCCAACACAACCTCGCCGTGCAATACATGCGGGGACGCGGGGTAGAGAAAGACCCTAAAGCGTCAATGGGCTGGATGAAGAAATCTGCGGAAGAAGGGTATGCTGCGGCGCAGTTCAAGCTCGGGAAAGCGTACCTAGTAGGGGAGGACGTTAGGAAAAACAAAGCCAAAGGAGAGGAGTGGATTCGGAAGGCCGCAGAGCAAGGGGACATTGACGCGATGACCGCGCTGGCCAAATGCTACTACAGCGGTGAACTTCTCCAGAAGAACATTATTGAGGCCGTTAACTGGTATGAGAGAGCTGCCCAGAAGGGCAACCCAGATGCGCAGTATTGTATCGGTACTCTCTATCGCAGCGGAGAAGGCGTCAAAGAGGACTTGAATGAGGCTGCCCGCTGGTTCCAAGCTTCAGCGGACCAAGGTCACTCCCGGAGCCAACTAATGCTAGGCCTGATGTGTGCGAGGGGCGAAGGCGGCATGTCAGGTGAACTTGCGGCATACATGTGGATCAAACTTGCCGCAAGCTCTGATAAGGAGGCGCAGGAGATCATTGCCGATGGAGAACCGAAGATGTCTTCCACCGAACGAGCAGCTGGACAGCGACTAGTTGACGACTGGTTGCGCAAGCACGCTGCGAGTCGAGATCAACAAGCGGGTATGGTTCGATGACGGCGGAAAATTCGGAAGTTAGAAAGATCGAGATTCCCCTTGTGTGGCGTCCGGTTCTGTTAACGGATGGGAGGCCCTTTCCTTGGCACCGGACTCCTGCTCCATACGCCCGTGACAGAGAACAACTCGAAAATCCTCATGTCTATAAATGGGTCCTGCACAATGGCAACTTGGAGAAAGCCTATATCGGCGAGGCCAGCGCATTCGACCGAAGACTCGGAAAATATAGAAATCCGGACAGCGACACAACGGAGAAACGTATCAGGCAGGCGATGGATGAATGTGAGCAGTGCGGCGGCACAGTCGAACTGTGGTTCCTTGAGATCACGACAGGTTCTTTCCAGCTAAACGGCAAGCTCGTTAACAGGCATTCAATTGGGGATAAGAGTGTTCGTTTGATTTTGGAGAATTTGGCAATCCTCGAAGAGAAACAGAAGAAAACTACACTCCTCAATGTCATCGAAGACAATGCTTACGATGCGAAGATCGCCGCTATAGTGGGTGATCTTGTAACGAAACACGGCAGGGATGCGGCTTTCGAAATGATCCGTAGATTGTTGAATTAAGGTTGGGATCGACTTTTGCCCCCGGCCGTCCGATAATAGGTTTAGGTGCAAGGTTTCTATGACGATACGCGTCGAACTCAATCCGGAGATGGAGAGACAGCTTACCGCTGAAGCATTGGCTCGTGGTATTGCGCTGGAGTTGTATGCGCAGCGGCTTCTTCAGGAAGCAATCGCTTCTAGAGGCAAAAGACATACTCGCGCAAGCCAGGAAGAATTTCGCGCCTTTCTGGATGCTCTTGCGAGCAAAGCGCCCAATGTCCCGCAACTGCGAACAGAGACATTCTCCCGCGAAATGATCTATGGTGAGCACGCCTGATGCCCGGTTTGTCCTACCTTGTGGACACGAACATTTTGCTCCGCCTTGTACAGCCCGACAGCCCCGAATATGGAGCGATTCGACAATGTACGGATCGTCTTTGGGCACAGGGAGCGGACCTCTTCTACACATCGCAAAACTTGGCGGAATTCTGGAATGTTTGCAGTCGACCGGCTGATCGGAACGGGTTTGGATTCTCGGTTCCAGAGACGGATGAACGCGCTGCTCTGATCGAATCCAAATTTTCTTTTGCCGCCGACAGCGAAGCGACACATCAAGAGTGGCGGAAAATCGTAGTTGCGGCGGGCGTTTCTGGTATTCAGGTCCATGACGCTCGCATGGTGGCAGCGATGCGCGTGCACGGAATTGCGAATTTGCTGACGCTCAATGCCAAGGACTTTCGCCGGTTCAGCGGCATCACTGTTCTTTCGCCGGATGACGTGCTGGCTTCCTTCAGCTAGGGGCTGTGCCCTCCAACACGTACCATGTAGGTTGAAGAGCCTCGCTTCAAGCGACCAGACGCCAAATGAGAGAGACGTGATGAGTAGCGAAGATTCAGTCGTTTTCATTGCATTAAGGACCGCAATTGAAAATACTGTGAGGGAGTTCCAGACGAACCCCTTGGACTTCCTCTCCGAATGCGACATTCAATCGCTGCTGTTTGCCGAGTTTCGCCGCAACGGAGGTACTCTCCGACATACTTACGATGTCAATAAAGTTAAGTGGCGCTTCGGGGATCTTATCCCGAACATCCACCGTGTCAAGACGGAATATCATCCTTACGAAGGAATTAAGGATCGCTTCGATATTGCAGTCTTATCCGAAGAGCCAGACCCCCAAGCGGAGATTTGGCTGCAACCTTGCCGCGTCGCCATCGAAATCAAGCTGTGGCAGGCCCAAGAAGGAGGGGGCTGGAGCGGGCCTGAAGAGGATGTAAAGAAGCTACAAGGCTATCAAAACCGTATGCGGGAAAAGAAGCGCCTCTTCACAGGTATCGTCTTATTGTTCGTTCATCCGAACGCCAAGAACTGTTTGGAATTGGAAAACATGACTGGCAAGCAACTAGGTGACGGATACCCCAAAGACGGCGTCGCATTGCACTTGGTTAATGATAAGCACTCGTGGAAAGAGGTTACGGTTCCATGGTTTCCGGGTCTGCCTCCCGTCTGGTTTCGATGAGCGCCGGATTTTCTGCAAGTTCATTTCGGACAGTCAAGACTACATCCCAATGGATGCGGGGATGCCGCTGACAGCGGCATCCCTGGCGTTTTCGGTTGTCTCCTTCTCTTCGTCAAATGTGCTGCCGAGAATCAGGTCCACGGCTCTCTGCGCGTTGGCGGCTGCATGAACGATGAGCCGATTATCCTCTTCCAGCGCGGCGATCCAATTTTGGATGTAAGCAGTGGTATTGCGGTCGGTGCGCTCGTTGGCGATCCCAGCGATGGCGCAAAGAAAGGCCGCGCCCATCTCTGCTACCAGTTCCTCTTTGCTGTAAAGCTCATCCCCGAAGCGGTCGCCAAAGATGCGATTTAGACGGCTCTCATGGCCTGTGCTGTGCACCAACTCGTGAAAGAGCGTGCTGTAATAGTGCGGCGCATCAACGAAACGGGAACGTGCGGGCATGTGGACGGAATCAGTAGAGGGCCGCGGGTAAGCACGGTACTCACTGGGGCTGTTGAGAAAGAGTGCGGGGCGATTCTCCCATCCAGTGACAATGCTCTCGCAGAGTTTGTCTTCGCCGATCTCAGGCGCGATGGCGGGCTGCGAGATTTCAGGAAGCGTGAGGCCGTCGCACTGCTCCACGTTGAAAACCGTGTAGTGGTAAAGAACGAAGGGAACGCGCTCATCCTCGCTCGTTGTTTCCTCGTCTTTCGTGGCATGTTCGGGAAGCTGCTTGTAATAGACAATCGGCGTACCGTGCTCGCCTTTGCGGACACTGCCTTTCAATGCTTGGGCCTGCTTGAAAGTAAGCCAGAACGGAGAGCTGTACTCGCTCGACCAAAGCAAAAGGACATTGATGCCACGGTAGGGCTTCCCGGTATAGAAATTGCGCGGGACCAGGCCGCCAGCATATCGCGGCGTCTTCCACGGCTTTTCCCACGGAATCACGCCCGCTTTGAGGCTGGAAATAATGCGCTCGGTAACGGTCTGGTAGATGCTTGGCCTGCTGGCTGCGTTACGGTAGTTGCGATGTGCCATGACGTTTCGCTCTCCTGTGCTGCCCGCGTGGGGCGGAATCTGAAGGAGGGATTTGTGCCTCTGGCTCTCAACCAAATTTCTTTCGTTGAGTGCCCCCGCTTCATGTCTTTGGCGGTGGGCAGAGGCGAGGCGGGTTCAGTCAAGGGCGCGCGGTTGTTGCGCGTTCATGGAGCGTCAGCGAACACCCTTGACGGGTTCCGACCGGCTCTGCCATGAAGCCGCATGAGGCGGGGGCACTTGATGAAAGAAGAAATTTAGGTCTACTTCCGCATGGTGTTCAGGGACGGGCGGCGGGAGAGCGGGTGATTTGAGAAGAGAAGCTGTAGATCGCCGGGGCGATATCTATCGGAACGGTTGCGGAGAAAGTACTGACGGCGGCATCCCCTCGAAACACTGCGGAGCAGTTCTCACTCCCCTTGGAATACTGGCGATTCGACATGATTTCAAGCCGCTCATTTAAGTATCACGAAGTGATTCGACAAAACGGGCACCAGTGCTTCTGCTGAACCTTGTTGTATGTCGCTTTCCAATGATGTCCCGCAGCGCACTGCCACTCCATCGGTGTTGAAGCATTCTTATAGACCAGTGAAAGGCACTTTCCGCTACGACGTTCAGCGAGATTCTGCGCATCCTTTATTGAGAGCCGCTGACTCGCACCAGCGCGCAGCCGCTTGCATTCGGGACACCAGCGACCGTTCCGAACATGTCCAGGGGTCGCCATCCATTCATGGCCACCGGCACAGCGCCAGCGCAGCTTGGTCAAAGTGTTGCGGTACTCCGTCGCCAAACACTGGCCACCACGCGCCCTTGCGGTTGCCCGCATATGTTCCAACGATAGCCTCTGGCTTTCGCCACTATGCAAATCCCTACACTTGGGACACCACGTACCGGCGATGACACTACCTGGGACAGCCCACCAAACGTGCCCACTCTTGCAGCGCCACTGCAATTTGGTGACGGAGTTGCGATAGGTGCGCGACAAGCATTCTCCATCCTTCGCCGCAGCGACACGGCGCATATCCTGAATCGTTTTCGGCTGGCTACCGCCGCACTGAGGGCACCAATGGCCTGAGATGATACCGCTCGGTGTGGCAGACCAAACGTGCCCGAGAGCGCACCGCCAACGCAGCTTAACTTCGTTCCGTCGGTAGAGCCTCGAAACGCAATCGCCGCCATGTTCCTGAGCGATGGCTTTCATTCTCTCCAGACTTCTTGGGTTGTTTCTGCCGCAGCAAAGGGGACACCAACCTCCCATCGCAATATGGGCCGGTGTCGCTTTCCACTCGTGCCCCTTGGCGCACCGCCAATGCAGCTTGATCGAGTTATTGATATACGCTTCGGAAAGACATTCTCCTCCGCGTTCGCGAGCTAGCTCCTGCATGCTACGGAGATGTCCGGGATCGTAGATGCCTTCAAGACTCTTCCAAGCAACGCGCCTTTTGCGAGGCACAAGAATATTTTGGCGATCTGCCTCTGCTCGGATGAAGTCTTCCATCTCTTCATAACGGACGGTGTATGGGACGACGAAGAGTCGGATGCCATGCCTGCGGCATTGGCGTAGTTTGTGAGCGTCGTCCCGTCTGCGCTCTAAAAAAGCGCGGTCGTTTCGGTGAAAGTGTTCAACTCTCCTATAGTGCTGCTCACCATGTCGCTCGAAGGCCAACTTCAGCCTAAGGCAATAGCCATCCAATTCGGCCCAATTCCCCCTATAGCTTGTCAGCCATTCAGGACGAGCTTTCGGAAATTTCTCTTTAAAGAGGGCTTCGAAGAAACCTCGGCAGATGCGCTCACTGACGTATTTCGTACACCGAGGACACCATGCGTTTCGGTGAATCACATTGCCGGGCGTCATCCAGAAGTCGTGGTTGTTCTTGCAGCGCCAGAGCAATTTCCCTTTAAGGCTGGTGTAGGACTCAGAGAGGCATAGTCCGTCACGCTCTTTGGCGATCTGAATCATTTGGTCAAGGTTTCGGGGTGCGACCCCTGCGCAGTGGGGACACCAAGTTCCATTGAGCTTTCCGACGTTGGAAAAAGTTGCTTTCCAGATATGACTATTGGAGCAGCGCCAACGGAGTTTCGATATGCTATTCGTATACTTTTTGGAAAGACAGGCCCCGCCTTTCCGCTGCGCCAAGAGCTGCATGTCTCGAATCGTCAGCTTTCGCTTTCCGGCGCAAGCCGGACAGCCCAATCCCATCAGATAGTGGACGTAAGGTGCCTGCTCGAATGGGCCGTGCTGTGGACAGACAATGGTGACCTTCTCGGTGGCGCTGACGATCTTTGTTCGGCTGTAATCGTATTTCTTGCCGTGCGCTTTGCGCGATCTCAGAAGGAAGTCGTGTTGTGTCAACCGTTGCATGAAGTCCGATATTCCAAAGAATACAATCGACAGCGCGCTTCGTCGTACGCCGCTGAGAGTCAGGACTTACCTTCGTATGCAAGCGATTGACAGTGCTTGGCCCGGTTCCGGGCCGGAGTGGGGCCGGTTCCGGCCCAACAACCATGCCAGGATGGTTCCATCCTGGCTCACTAGATCTCTAAGTTCATCAGAAAACAAGCAGTGCCGGTCTACGCTTCTTCAGCCAAACGAACCGCCTCGACTCGTCCGGGGCCTTTCCTGGGAACCGTCTTTTTCTTCGACCGTGGCCTCATGATGTTGATAGCGGAAGCATCGAGCTGCGTCTTCAAATGCGCCGCATAGTATTTCTCAATCATCTCCACGCTGGTCCGGCAGTTCTTGGCAATCTGATAGATGTCGGCTCCTTCAAGCAGGCGCAGGCAAATGTAGGTGTGGCGCAGGCTATACGCCGTTCGCGGCCTGCCGTCACGGTCGGTGCGCAGCTTCTCTTCCTCAAGGATTGCGTTGAACAACTCGCGTGGCCATTTCGGGAACAGAAGATCGGTAGGTCCGGGAGCGTGCCACTCACCGTTGGCCATTGACGCAGTGCGGCTGCCTGCTCTTCCCGGCCCTCCATCTGGACGCAGGCGCGCTTTCAACCGTTCGAACGGATGCACGGCACCTGTAGTGCTCTTGCAGTAGCCAACGCCTCGCTTGCCGCGTACTTCGATCTCAAGGATGGTTTGGCCGCTCCCCTCGTCTTCGATCACCGTCACATCGCGGAATTGAAGACGCCTCGCCTCATCGGGGCGGAGTCCGGTGCTAGCGGAGAACAGAACATAATCGTGAAGTTGTTCCGCTTCCCAACGAAAACGGGGCTGCTTTGGGTCCTGGACACGTTTCCGCGTTGCCTCATAAAGTTGCCTGTACTCTTCCGGTGAGAACCATGCTCTATGGGAAATCTTCGGGGACGCGCGATATGGCGCTGAGAAATCCGGGAGATGATCGACCCATCCGTGCCGCAGAGCCGTTTTGAAAATCTGCCGCAGCGTCACGATCTCCTGGTGCATAGTGCTACGCGCTGGAGGTTTGCCGCGCAAGGCCTTGCACTCTTCAAGTCGATGGACGCGATATTCGTTGACCTTGCCCGCCGTGATCTCAGGTAGCACCATGCTGCCGAAGAACGGGATCAGATAGCCATTGGCACGCGCGTGCTGCCCGCTCGCATATTTCGCGCTGCGCTGTCCCTGCGTCATGATGTCAAACTCGCGCAGGTACAACTTCGCAGCGTCGCGGAACAGTTTGCCGGTCTTCAACTCGCCGTCGCGGAGTTTGCCGCGCAACTGCAAATACCAGTCTTCCGCGAACTCCTTCGCTTTCGACAGGCTGTCTTCTTTGGTCGTCGTGCGCCGGTTCCTTCCGGCCAGGTAGGTCGCGCATTGCCAACTCGAACTGTTCGGACGCTTGTAGACGTGAACTTTGCCACCGAGGATGGTGTGATGCTCTGCCATGCGGCTGCACCTCCTGCTTCTCTATAGAAGCACAAAAGTGTGCAAGAGTTGCGCAAGTCCTGCGCCGTGTACTGCGTCAACGTAAGATATTTATATTCAATTGTTTATAGTGGTATAGATTCTTGGAAAGCCGATTTTGAGTCCGCTGCGTCTGCCAGTTCCGCCATCCCGGCACTCTTTAAATGCAAACTTTTCTGCAGGCTAGATCGATCAATGCATCGTCTATCCCTGATAGTAAACGGGGTCGTCGCTAGTTTAGTCGGCACCGCATTCTACGGTAATACCAAATTTCGAATGTTTCCTGGTCGTTTTCAGGAGTCGGATGCGCATAGCGCATCGCCATCTGTATTGTACGGCGTCCCATCATTTGTGCAACAGTGCGAACAGCCCCGCGGTGATGTCAAGCCGCTTGTGTAAATACGCGGAGGGTGCGAGTTTTCCATTCCAGGTTGAATCTCTGGAAGATGGAGTAGATGATCCGGTCCACGGATTGCACGTTGACGAAGCAGACCATGGGCCGTGTTCTTCGCCGGACTTCAGCGAAACAGCGCTCGATGATGTTGGTGGTGCGCAGCTTTCTCCATAAGTGCTTTGGGAATCGGAAGAAGGCCAGCAGTTCGGGCAGGTCGCGCTCCAGTTGCTTGACCACAGTCGGATATTCACTTCGCCAGCGTCGGCAGAAGGCGCGGGCCGCAGCCACGGCCTGGCGGCGGCCATCGGCCAGGTAGATGGCCTGCGCATCGTCCTTGACCGCATCGTAGTCGCGCTTGCGGACCTTCTCCAGGACGTTGCGCATCTTGTGTACCCAGCAGCGCTGGTGTGCAGCGCGGGGATCGACGGTTTGGATAGCCGCAGCCAATCCGGGACAACCGTCGGTGACCACCAGCAGCAGTTTGTCGCCCTTCAGGCCGCGCCGGTAGAGGTCGTTGAGCAGCGCTTCCCAGTGAGCCTGACTCTCGCCTTTGGTGCGCAGAAAACCGAGCAGTTGCCGGGTTCCATCCTGACGCACGCCGTAGGCCACCAGCATCTGCACGCACTGGCGTCCTGCCGGCCGGCGCACCTTGAGATTTACCCCATCCAGGAACAGATAGGCCCATTCGTCCCTGAGCGGCGCGCGATGGAACTCCCTCACCGCGTGATCCAGATCGCGAGTCAGGTTGGAGACTGTCTGCGCGCTGACCGTTTCGCCGCTCAGCGTGGCCACCACACGGCCTACCTGACGGGTGGAGATGCCGCGCAGAAAGGCCTCGCGGATGAGCATGGCCAGCTCCGGCGCCCGGCGTTGGAACTTCTCGATCGCCGGAGGAAGAAAGCTGCGATCGCGGGCACGGGCGATGCGCTGCCGCAGGCTACCGAAGCGAGTCACAAAGTCCCTTTCGTAGTAGCCGTTGCGGTACTGCGACGGCCGCCGTGGCCCGCGTTCATAGCTGTCCAGCACAGCGTACCGGTCACGCAGCCGCTCCGACTCAGCCTCAAAAAAGTGCTTCCAGGCAAGCCTCGTTCTACCTTCCAGATCGCCCCAGAAGCTCTCCTTCAGATCGACCAGAAAATGTTGAAAATGCTCACGCCATCACCAGACGGGAAGCTACGGTGTGCCGGTTGCAGCGCCAGGTGGAGAGTTCGATTTTCGCCAATTTGATTGTGGCCCAGACCGATCAGAGGATTCGCGCAACCGCTCTTCATTGTGTTGGGTAACACAAATTGTTTCCGCATGCCGCTCGCAGCGTCATGACGAGCCGCAAGTTGTTCTCGGCCATCTACTGCTGATCTAGAAGTTTTGAAGTGAAGAACTTGTTGTAAATGAGTCAAGTTTTCAGGCAGCCAGTTTTGCTTTTTCAGTCCAGGCATGGAGTTCCCGATCGATTTTGTCGAAACAGCGGCGGAGGTTTGTATTTGGTGCGGAGAGTTTAGGCAGGACGGCGCCCAATCCGGGACGAAGGATACGGGCATAGGTTCGGCTGAAGAACCAAGCTGTGCGCAAGCCGAGACAGGTCAAGCGGTAGCGATGAGTTTGCGGGATACGCTCGATCATTCCATGGAGCCGCGGGCGTCGGAGTTGGTAAGTCATCTTGCCTTGGGTCAGTTCGACGGGTTGCAGTCCGAGCAAAGGAGCCAGGTTGTCGCGTAGATTGCGGTTGGAAAAGCCTGTGGGCAACATCTGGAACAACAACATTGCCCGGTATAAGGCCTGGACTTGTGGATCGCCGAAGCGGAGAACGGAAGCCCGCTGCAAATCTATCTGAACAGGGCGGTTCATTTTCTGGAAAGCCTCTTCGGAGAGCAGGCAGTCATGGCTGATTTGTTCCGCCTGGAGCAAACGGCGGTTGGCCTGGAAGCCGATTGTCCGCAGCGCCGGCAAGTTGCGCAAACTCTTGCCGATATAGAAATCCCGTGTGTTGTTGATGGTGGTTTCGGTGCGCAAGGCGCGGCCTTATTTGTGGTACTGCTTGATGCGCGTTTTCTTGTAGCCGATATGCAACGAGGGAATCACTCCATCGGTGATCACCCGCGTGCGAAACGCCCCCGGGGTGCCTCGGGTAACTCAACGGTCGAAGATCAGTTGCACTTGCTTAGGGCGTCCCACACCCAGGTTTTCACGCATCACTTCCCTCGAAGAAAATCCGCCCGCTGACCGGCCGGTCGAGCACCTGGGTCAGTGAGAGCTCGATTTGCAAGATGGAAAGCTGATATCGGTACCGTTTCCGAAATGACTATACAGGCAGTGCCTGTTTTGCTCGCTGGATTTTTGCGCAGGATGTCTTCGCCTTTGGCGTTCCAGGTGTAGCGTGTCGGGTTGGCATTTCGTTCCCCCAGGTAGGCCATGATCCGATCGCTCAGTTGTTTCACGTGCCGGAAGCTACCTTCTCGCACCACATCCTCGGTCAGGTCGCGAAAGAAGCGTTCGACGAGGTTCATCCACGAAGCTGAGGTGGGCGTGAAGTGTAGATGGAAGCGCCGATGTTTGGCCAGCCACTTCCGCACCTCTGGGTGCTTGTGGGTGGCATAATTGTCCACGATCAGATGCAGGTCCAGGCCCTTGCGGGTCTGGCGGTCGATTCTTTTCAGAAACC
>Ga0302319_10006747_pt1 | contig 22720 bp, 18 predicted proteins | sample Bog_T0_2_FD_203319 | JGI IMG/M metagenome (GOLD analysis project Ga0302319, IMG submission 203319) | Peat permafrost microbial communities from Stordalen Mire near Abisko, Sweden - Bog_T0_2 | ecosystem: Environmental > Terrestrial > Soil > Wetlands > Peat | place: Sweden: Abisko, Stordalen Mire...
CCGGTCCTTTCACGGCGGTGTTCCAATTCCACGGCATGAAAGGCTGGTGGGGATCGGACCATTCGAGAATCTGGTCAGGCTTGCTGAAGTCGAGCCACTGCGGCATTGGATCGATGCGCAATGTGTTGTACTCGCGCTCCACGGCCTCGTCGAGGACGCGATCATAATTTGCGAAGCTACCGCCCGGGCCGTGACGCAGCGCATACGCTACATCCCACATCGCAATGGTCAGGCGCCTGGGATTCAGGTGATCGCGCATATCGTATCCAGCGAACCCAGAAGCCGGGGAGTGGGAAGACCGATCGGTTGCGACTTGCAAAGGCAATTGAGCTGACGACGGAGCGCTTTGCGCGGCCTCATCGGCAATTGCAGGCACTCCCTTACTCATTGCCGTGAATGCACCGGCAGCAGAGTATGCGATCATTTCACGTCTCGAAACGGACATTTGCCTTGTCTCCATTCTTCTTTCAAGCTCTGCTGCTTGAGGATCACGCGGAATTGGACTGCGCCCTGATTTTAGTAATTCCGCCGGACAATGAAATCGTGTAAAGCCTGCCGCCGGCGGGCACGTTGCGCAATTCGAGGTCTTCAGTCAGCGCGTTGTTCTGCAATCCGAACGGGAGTCCGTTCGCGTCTATATCGAAGATGGCTTCAATCCCAATTTGGCACAGCAACGCTCCCCAGGTGTAGTGAGGATGATCGTCGCCGGAGCCATCGGTGCTGCGGTAGTTCTCATTGCAGGTGCCGAGTGTTGTCCAGTTGCGCATGAAGAGGCTCACGCTGCGACGAGCAAACTCAGCCTGCTGTGACTGCGTTCCATAGCGCCGCAGTCCCTGCCAGACTAAGTAGTTGACCGGCCCCCAGACGTGGCCCTTCCAATACTCCTGCGTGGCATACTCAGGATCGTCATAGGGCAGCGTCGGCATCAACCAGGGTCCCCAGAATTTCCTGGGATCCGTGAGAGTCTGAAGAACGCGCTGGGCCCGCCCGGCATCAGGGGCGCCGCATATAAGTGGATAAAAGTTCATTGGCGTGATGCGAGTCAGGAAGTCGCCTGGTTTACCGTTTTCACTCCACAGGCGCGTGCAGTACAGACCTAACTCTTCGTTCCAAAGTGACGCATTGATGCGGCGATTCATTTCCAGATGTTCGGCCTGAAGCCGATGCGCATCTTCCGGCCGATTGAGTGCAGTCGCTATCTTCGACAGCGTCTCTGCATCGAGCGACCACAGTGAATTTAAATCCACTGCATCGGCGGTCATCTGTCCGTTCCTAAACTCCGCTCCATCGAAGTGAGGCGTGTCATCCCAACCGGTTGCCAATCGCGCTAATCTGAAATCGACTTTCGAGCCCCACTCGAGCAGGCCATTCCTATTTCCGTCGCTGAATTGTGGCCACCAATCATGCCAGCGCAACAGTCGAGGATAGACATCCTTGAGAAATTGCCTGTCGCCCCATCTCTGATAGAGCTTCCAAGCGCACAGCGCTGTGACAGGGGGATTGGAGCAGGCAGTATTTACAAACGAACCCGTACCGGTAGGCCATTCAGTGACCTGCGAGATCATGCCGTCCGGAAGTTGATAGCGGAGAACCGTTCGAATTGTCTCCATCGCGGTTGAAGGATCTTCGATGGAGGCGAGCAACCCGTTGAACGAGCTGTCCCATGTGAAGTAGGGAAGAAAGTCTGGGTCCTTGACTAGCCAGCCGCTTCTGCCAATTACATTGCCGACGCGTTGCGTCAGGCTGCTGTAAAGGCGATTGTTGTTCAGATTGTCAGTGATTGCGCCGGCGAAGTCTCCCCATGCGCCGTGCGCCTGGGCGCGATGCCGGGCGTAGTGGGCGGAAGCGCGGTCGAGGGTCAAGTCGACGGCCTCGATTGCGGGCAATGATGAATACCCTGCGACAAAGCGCGCGGGATGCTCCGGTGTAATCTGCAACTCAATGGAAGCATCGCTTCCCAAATGCACTGCGTGCAGGGAAGCGGGATCAACCCTCAGGCTCCAGGGGATGTAGTTGCCATCGAAAGTGATCGCATTGGCATCGATGCCGTTCTCTGCCTTAATGAATTCATGAAAGAACGGCCGCCATGGGTTTGCAGGAATTGTCATCTGCATTGTGACATTGCGATCTGTGCGAATTCGAAAGACCGCAGACTCCGCGCCCACGCGTCCCCACTCGACGCTGAGGTTGGCGCTTTCAACTTGAAAGTTCCAGGTACCGTAAGAGAAATCGGGAGAGGTGGTGCCGGGGCGGCCGGTGGTGTCCGATCCAATGTCGAGCACGACACCAGCATTATGGTCTTTGATGAAGGCCATGGCGCCTGGCAGAAGCGCATGGACATTGCCGATGAGCGCCCCGTCCTTCGATGTAAGAGAAGCTGCTGGACCCTGCTCTTCCTTGTCATTGTCCGCGACTTTCGAATGACCATCTGTAGCCGCTTCGCCGGGAAGCTGCCCGGGAAAGACCGATACGGCTGCACCTGCGAGCGCGGAGCTGATAAATCCGCGACGCGAAACAGGTGCTGGCGTTTCGTTCTCTGCCATGCAGATCTCCATCAGATTGCGAGTGGAATTGCGCAATGCTGTCGCTGCAAAGTCTAATTCAAATGTGCGCGAGGGAGATTCCAATCTCCTCCGCGAGGCTATTCGGTTCACAAAGTCATTTCCAAAGCTGGACCACTGTCGCTCCGGCGGGCAGCGTCACGTTTTCAACTCCGGATTCGGTTACGCCGGCAGTTCCCCACAGGGCGGTTCCATGCAGCGGACCGGGAACTTTCATGGAACAACTCACCGGACGCGCACTCCCATTTGCCAGAATCGTCACATAGGCGTTTTGATTCCTCAGCACGCGCAGCAGGCAGTCGGGCTGCGGCGTCGAAAAATAGAACGGCTGCGCATCGAGCGTGGATTGCAGAGTCGAATGAAGGAACGCAGCCAGTGGCGTGGTGTCTCCGAGCCAGGCACCAAGTCCAATCATCGAGGGAATCCAGATCACCTTGCCGCCGCCGGGGATATCGCGCTCCGTCGCAGTTGTCTCGCCGTTCCAGTTCGCAATTGGCGTCGCATTCAGATTGTTAATGGTTCCAAGCCACATATTTGACGGCAGGGGCGTCGCTCCACTTTTCCAAACGATCTGCGGACCGTCTGGCAGCAGAGCCTCCTTCAGTTCCGCCCCCGTCACCTTTGCCATTGGAAAGCCCGCCAGTGGCCATGCTTTGGCATAGGGATCATAGAAGCCGGTGAGACCGGTGATGATCAGTGTGTTGCCGTTGTGCACAAAGGCGTCGAGCTGATCGATCTGCGGCTGCGAGAGCGCCCGCACATCCGGCAGGATTACCGTGCGGTGGCCGGTTCCCTGCTTATTCCAGGCAACGTCGTCGAAGTGCTTGATACGCGGCGGTACGCCGGAATCCGCTAGTGCCTGATAGAGTCCGAGAGTCTCCAGAACCTGCGCATTCTTGTCCCTTCCGGGATTGTCGTCATTGGCAAATTCGCTTTCCAGCGTCATGGTTTCAAGGCTCAACACAAGCGTTACATCGGGCCGAACAGCTTGGCTGTTGTTGAAGAACTCCGTATTGTTCTCGATCACTTCAGCGATCTTCGATGCCGCCCGCAGTCTGGCGCTAGGCTTCTGCTGAAAGTCAAGCATGGACCACTCGCCGGCTTCCATTCCCTCTGAACGGTCGTTCAGGAGCCAGAACAAAATCCGATCCGCCCCCGCGCCCACACTGGTCCAAACCCACTGAGCTACCTCGTCCGCTGTTGGATCCATGGGTCGCATTCCGCTGGCGATGTTTGTCCCGCCTTGTAATTCGGTGACCCAATGCCGCTTCGGCTCGATGCTGCCATCCACCAGGTCGTTGACATATGAAACTCCAAGCGCGAATTGGTCGCGATGAAGAAGGCCGAAATGCCACGACGGGTGGATCGAACAACCAAGCGTGTCAATAAACGGACGCCAGGATGGGATGTCGTCAGAGAGCTTTGCGAGATTTCCTACCAGGGCGTGGGGATTCAGATGCAGTGGATGATGAGTATCGTGCAGGCGCACCTGCTGCGCGAGCCACGCCAACTGTTCGGTTTGGTAGTTGCGCCAGAAGGTCATCCAATCGATGGCATTTGTCTTGTTCCATGAGTTCTGTTCGGCTTCTGGAATCACCTGATCGAAGGAGTCGTAATTGGTTCCCCACGCATCGTCCAGAGCCTCAATTGTCGTGTAGCGCTTCGCCAGCCATGATCGGAATTCGGCGACAGCAAGAGGTTGCTGCGCCTCCATCTGGCCGGGCTCATTCATCAAGATCCACGTGTCAAGTGCTGGGCTGTCGCGATAGCGGTCGACCACGCGCGCGATGTAATCGGCAGCCAGGCCTCGATCGGTTTCCGAGCCCACAACAGAATTGCCTTGAGTGCCGTCTCCGCCCAGAAAAGGCGCCGGACCGCTGGGCGTAAGTGTTGCCACAATGCGTACGTGATACTTTTCTGCGGCACGAAAGGCGCAGTCGTACAGTGTGAAATCCCAGCCATCTCTGCGCTGCTGAATTTGAGCCCACATCAGGAAGAGCCTTGCCACCGGCATGTGCGCTTCGCTGAGCTGGCGAAACCATCCGTCGATCTGAGCCGGCGTCTGACCCGGTTCAATCCAGATTTGAGCCCCGATCTGCGGTGTCTCCGATAGCCCGATGCAGCTGCCCACCATGAGTAAAAGAAATAAAAAGATGAATTGGATCCCACGGGAGAACAGGGTCTTGCTGCCCACTTGAATCCCTCTCTATTCTGGTCCTTTTCAGTTCCAGGTCCGAGCGCCAAATCAGATGAACTGGACCACCCCATGGGATGGTTTTTCAAATGCGCCCGCCGCTTATAGCACTCAACAAATTGTTATCGTTGGCGGAAGGTGTTTTTTCTTCCACGATTTGCAGCTTCAGTCAGTTCTTTTGATCAGAGGGCGCATGCAGACTCGATGTCTGCACACGCCCTTGTGGGTTGAACTGAGCAGCTACCACTCGAAACGCGCGCCGATCTGGCCTTTGCGATTTCCCGAAACACTGGTCACGTTGCCAAATTGCGGGCTCAAATAACTGGTGTTGGGCGATCCCCATTGGTGACGGTTGAGAAGGTCAAAGAACTCCCCGCGGATGCTGCCCTTGAAGCGGCCGTCTGATCCGAATGAGAAGTGCTTCACGGCGGAGAAGTCCTCGTTGTAATAGGCCCATCCGCGCCAGTTGTTGCTGAAGGGCAGTTGATTTCCAAACGTCCCGTAGAGCGGATTGCTGGTGCTTAGGGTCTGGTCAGAGAATGCGGCCGGGCTGAAGAACTGATTGCTCGGATCATTAAGATTGGCGAGGTCAAGATGCTTGAAGTGATTGGTGAGAGCACCCGACGCTCCAGTCAGGTTGGCGAATGTTGGCGCCCAGCCCGGATAGCCGTTTGAAGCTCCCACAGCGGGCATCGGCATGCCGGAGTGGTAGTTGAGGTCGCCGCTCGTTGTCCAACCGCCCACGATGTAATCCAGTTTCCTGCTGTCCTGCAGCCAACGGCCATTCCTTCCGAAGGGCAGATTGTAGGAGACGAACCCCTTCACCTGGTTGCGGATGTCCCCCGGCGAAACCAAGTTTTTGAACTGACCGTAGCTGTACGGATCCTGGAACGCAGAACCCATGTACCACTCGTCAACTTGATTCACGCCAATGACATTGCCGACTCCCTTGGACATGGTGTAGCTCAAGTCCATGGACAAGCCGCTTCCGACTCTTTTCTTGATTTCGGCAACTACTCCGTTGTAGGCGGAGTTGCCGCTAGGGTTGCCCGTTACAGCCAACATACTCCCCCAGCAAGCATGCGCCTGCGGCTGAGGAGTGATCGCGGACTCAGCGGAGTATCCTCCACAGCCGCCGTTCATCGTAGTCAGAAACGGGTACCAGGGCACCCCCGCGGCAACGGCGTTCGCCTGACTGGCAATATTATCCCCTGCATGGCCGCTCATGAGCAGCGGATAGTACTGGCTCCAGGTGGGATAGTTCTGTGGGTACAAACTTCCGTCGTGCAGATCGTAGCCCACGTTCCCCATGTAACGGACGTCGACTACCGTATTCTCGTTCAATCCGTACTCAAAGCCCAGGTTCCAGTTCTGCGTGCGGCCAAGCTTGAGCGTGTCGGGAGTGACATAACCTTGTCCCCAGCCGAAATCGTTGGCATTGGGGTTTTTGGCCGCCGGGATCGGTACGCCGGGATAAACGTTCCCGTCCCACTGGAATGAAGGCTCGACATTGGAAGCGCCGGGCGCTGAATTATTGGCGCCAAAGCAGTTGAAGCAACCCTCACTTTCATACGGGACTCCGCCCCACATGTTCTGGCCGATCGGAACGTAGAACAGACCCCATGCTCCGCGCAGAACCAGTTTAGGAGAAAGCTGATATGCGGCGCCCGCGTGCGGGCTGAAGAGACGGTAATCCTCGTTCGTCTCGAAACTGCCCCCGGGGTTGGCCAGATAAGTGAAATTGCCCAGGAGTCCAGGATTGCCTCCCGCCGCTACCCAGTTTGGATTCTGCGCGGTTAAGTCCCAGTTTGACCAATTGCCGTTCTTTTCATGCAGCCTGCTATTCGCGTCCCAGCGCAGGCTGAAGTTCAGAGTCAACTTTCGGGTAGCCATCATCTGGTCAGAAACAAACATGTCGACGCCCTTACGGGTGGTGTCCGATCCTTTTGTGACGCCCTGACTGGCCGAGGCGGTCTCCCCGAGCATCATGTTCGCAAGGCCATATCCAAGGCTATTCGAGACATTCGAGTTATTTGCGACAGCCTCAGGCAGGCCTGTCAGGTCGTTGAAGCTGTAACTGAGAATTCCCCCCGGATTCTTATTGAGCTGATCGTATGCGGTGAACTCGCCGCCGAACTTCACGACATGCTTGCCATGCACCCATGACACGCTGTCCTTCATACGCCACTGCTGCCAGCGTATGTCGTCCATGAAGTCCTGGCCGACCGCGGATTGCCCGACGCCGAGAGTTGATGCATAGCTGAGGCTCGGATAGAGACTTCCTGCTTCTGCGGCAAAGGCGCTGCCGGAAGGCGCGGGCGTAACGTCAGCCTTGTTATTCCAGTTAAAAGCAATGATGGCCGTGTTCAGCAAGGTTGGCCTGAGAGTGTAATTGTCAGTGAGGTGAATGGTCGCAAATTTCTGCGGGGCGCCCTGCGCATCTGCAAACGGGCCTCCTGTGGATGAACCGCGCTGCCAGAGATTGCCGCCGTTATGGTTTCCGAGGCCGACGCTTTCGCTCTTGGCCCAGTCGATCGAGCCACTTACGTGATGCTTCTCTGAGAAGTTGTGGTCCAACTTGGCGTCGAGGTTCTGGACTTCGTTCGTGCTGCCGGTGAATCCCCAGTAGTTGTTGATCAGGTTTGCGTTGGTAGGAGCGTAGTCCGTCTTGTAGATGCTGATGATGCCCTGCGACTGGGCGCTCATGCTGGCGGATGGGATGATGTTGCCGGCAAAAACCGTGCCGGGGTCCGCAGGGTTGAAGATTGCACCGTAGTAGATGGGATTTCCAACCGCATCAAGGTATCCGGTGGGGCAAGGCTGGCCAGCGGATGTGTAGGAAGCGCACGTACTCGTGCCGCCGGTTGCTGCATTGGCCGTGAGACCGGCCACGCCGCCATATGTGAGCAATTGACTGAAGTCTCCGCCCAGCATGTTCGTCGTGGGAACCGTGGCCTCGTTGGCGCCCCAAGCCATGGTGTTCTGGTTATAGCGTTCGTAAGCGCCGAAGATGAAGGTGTGGCGCCTCCAGATGGGTCCGCCCGCACTGAAACCCCAATCATGCAGTCGGTCCAGGGGCCTGCGATAAAGCTGCTGGTACCCCTCCACCGCAGGGGTTGTCGAAGTAGCCGCAACGGCTGTTGGGCATTGTCCACTGGAACCCGCGCCCTGCGCATTGCAGTAGGCCATCCAGTAGTTGTTTGACCAGCTATTGGCATCCAGAGCTTCGTTGGTCAAGAAGCCGAACGCACTGCCGTGAATCTTGTCGGTGCCCGACTTGAGTTCGTACTGGAAGGTGCCGCCGCCGGTCTGCGAAGCCTCGGCATCGATCCCGGAAGTCTCCACCTGCACTTCGCGAACCGCCTCGACGCCGGGAGATGCGTTGCCCCAGCCGGCGCTGGCCGCCGCGCCGCCCTGGTATCCGGCATCGGCGTCAATTCCATCTACCATGACGTTATTCGATTGCGTAAGTGAGTTGGCCACGCTTACGCCAGATGTGGCGTACCCTGCCATGCCGACCCCGGAATTGACGCCGGGAACAACCATGACGGCAAAGGCCTGCGCGTTGCGCCCACCCGCGATCGAGAGCGGCAACTCATTAATCGCCGCGCCAGCAACACTTGTCGATTCAGTGCCGGTGGAGGTGTCCATTACTTCTGCATCGCCAGTCACTGTAACCGTCTCGGATGTGGCTCCAACCTGGAGATCGACGTCGGCTTTCACATGTTGCGCGGCCGATACGGTGATTCCGCTCCGATCAACTTGCTTGAAGCCGGCCTTCTTGAATGCCAGCGCGTACTTGCCTATGGGAAGATTGAGGATCTCGAACACGCCACTATCGTTGGTGATGCTGCCTGTATATTGAACGTTTGTTACCGAATCGAAGATCGTGACCTGAACGCCGGTGACCGCCGCGCCCGTGGGGTCGACGACCGTTCCGCTAATCGATCCCCGGTCGGTCTGTCCCCAGGAATTGGGGGAAATCATTCCCACAAATAGCATCAGGACCGCAATGAGACCAATCCTGAGATCTTTCCACCTGTGCGCCATACTTTTGAATGCTGGCATTTCAATCCTCCATGAATATCCGTGAATCGGCCTCTTCTGCCGTGCTTTGAATCCGCGAAAGCCCCGTATCTCTAGTTTCGTCTCTATGTTGCTTTCCGCGTTTTCGGCGTTTCGCTTCAGAAGAAACCTTTCTCCCGTCGCATCGTATTGGTACGCAACAGTTCCCATGCGACGCAAGGTCCCATACGGTCCTTCACGCACCGTTAAGACGGTAAGTAATTGAAAACAATGAATTAATTGTTGGCTGCCTTTACGGTATGGCACTGTGCCGCAGAACCCGGCGCATTGACAATGGCCCGAGAAGACTACTATAGTCCGACTCGACAACTCGGAGCGAACATACTGTAGAGTGACCGCCTTTAGCCAGAAACAACGGGAAATTGCGCTGGAGAGGCTCGCGGATATTCTGGAGAGCGAGTTCTTCCGCGCTAGCCAGAGGTGTTGCCATTTTCTGGATTACTCCGTCCGCTATGTTCTGGATGGCAGGCCCATTGACGAATTGAAGGAACGTACGCTGGGAATTGAGGTCTTTCACAAGGCTGGCGACTACGATACCGCGCAGGACAACATTGTTCGAGTCACCGCGAATGAGGTACGGAAGAGACTCGCACAGTATTACGGACATGAGCGCGGCGATCGAACGCTGACCATTCAACTCCCGACGGGGACTTACGCGGCCAGTCTGCAGTGGATCGAGGAAGAACCACTCGCTCAGGTTCCGGCAGCCGCGGCGGCTGAATCCGCGCCGCAGAATCCCAGCACAGAAAATTCTAAGGATGTTCGGAGGCCTTGGACTGCATGGGCAATCGTTATTGCCTGCCTGATCCTGGTAAGCGCTATGGCCACGGTTGCTGTGCAGAAACATATGCGTTCGACAGATGTTGTCGAGGGCGTCTGGTCGCCAATGCTTGACAGCCCTAAACCGGTGTTCATCTGTATTTCGCAACCAGTCGCGTATCGGCCTGACTCCAACATGGATTCTCCTATAGGTCCTGATGATCATATGGTGGAGATGCCGGATGCGTTTGTCGGCACCGGAGACGCTTTTGCCTTGGGCGATATCGCCAGGTTCCTCAGCACCCGCGGCAAAGACTGGCAATTGATTCCCGGCAACTCCACCCCTTCGCAGACCCTGCTCGCCGGCCCGATTGTCCTGATTGGAGTTCATGCCAATAAGTGGACGCCGGCCATGATGGAAAGCCTGCGCTTCTATTTCGGAATCAATAACGCGATCTATGACAGATCCAACCCGAATATCAAATGGTCGCTGGACAATCTCAGTTCCGACTGGAAGACCAACGAGGACTTCGCCCTGGTCTCGCGCTTCACCAATCCCGGCAGCGGCCAGCCTGTCATCGTGATTGGCGGGTTGACCAACGCCGGCACCGAAGCAGGCGGCGAGTTCCTCACCAATCGGGATCTGCTCTCTCAGGCCCTGCGGAATGCTCCCAAGGATTGGCAGCATAAAAACTTCCAATTCGTGCTGCACACAAAGATCATTGGAAACACACCCGAGCGCCCAACCGTAGTCGCTACGAATTACTGGTAAATGCGCCGTTTGCAGGCACTGGGACTAGTCGTCTTCTGCTTATCTGGTTTACTCAGCATACCCCAATAGGTAGCGTGGAGGGGTGCCCAGACCTTCATTCCCCAAGACGCTACGGCAGTTTCAAAGCGACTTCGCTACCGAGGAAGCCTGCCAAGAGTACCTGGCGGCCTGTCGCTGGCCCGATGGCTTCATCTGTCCCCGCTGTGGACATCGGCGAGCGTACGAATTGTTAAATCAACGACGGCAGCAGTGTGCCGGCTGCCGTCATCAAGTCTCGCTAACTGCCGGGACGGTTCTTCATGGAACCAAGATTCCGTTGACCCATTGGTTTTGGGCCGCCTATCTGATGACCACTGACAAACGTGGCGTGTCTGCCTTGCTCGTGCAGAGGCAACTCGGTCTGTCCTGTTACGAGACCGCCTGGATGATGCTTCGCCGGGCCATGGTAAATGTGGCTCGGGAACCGTTGCACGGCGAGGTAGAAGTTGACGATACGTGGGTTGGCGGCGAGCAGGCCGGTCTCCGCGGAAGCCGACAACTCAAGGGGAGACGAGCGGCGCTGGTCTTGGTTGCCGTGGAAAGACGTGGTAGGGGCTCCGGTCGTGTCCGAATGAAAGTGATCCCAGACTTCAAGGCTAAGACCATCGTTCCCTTCCTCCACCAAAACGTTTCCACCGGCTCGACCATCTACACAGACGGTCTCAAGAGCTTTGCGGGTCTCGGGGAAGCGGGCTTTAAACATATTGCCCGCACTCAACCGCTGCGATCCGAACTTCGTAAAGGCGCCAAGTCGGCGGTTCCACTTGCCGATCGCGCCATTGGAAACCTGCAGCAATGGCTAATCGGCACCTACCACGGGGTGAGCAAGCCTCAACTCCAGGTCTACCTTGATGAATTCGTCTTTCGGCACAACCGCCGCAAGACACCCGCAGCCGCTTTTCAAACCCTTCTTGGCCTTGGAACCGCTCAACAATCAACCGAGTACGAGCGCATCCGAGGAGCCAAGGACCTTCAACCGCAAGATATTGGGCGTTGCTGAGTAAACCAGATAAGCAGAAGTTGGCTAGCTCTTCAACGACTCTAAAACTGCGCTGCTGACTTAAGTCTTAACTTGACTCATTCAAGCCGATGGCCGGGAGTGAGCGCGGGTGAGCTTGCCGACAGTGAGCCTCAAACTGACTGTTTATTTGGTCAACTTGCCGGTTAGTCAGTACTGCGGGACGCAGCGGCCCGACATCAAATACTGCATCGCATTGGGAGCAGCTCCATGCGTAAGGCTTTATGGGGCGAGCCGTGGTCCAGCGGCAGCCTATCAGGATTGGCATGGTGACGGGATACTAGGCCGATAGCAGACCGAACACAAGGTGAAGATAGTGCGTTGCTGGGCGATTTGGATCACATCAAACTGAACTGATACCGCTGCACTCCTCCATACTTGGTAGGAGTTGAGCCTTGGAACCTTCTGTTCGCCGATTCATGCATGAAGGGCATCAAAGATGGATTGATGACAGAGGAAGACGTGGTCGAATTCGAATCACAGAATCCACCTACTAATCTTTAGTCGCTTCCTTCACGATCCGCGCGGCGGCCTGGCTGAAGTCCTCGTCAGCAGGATGGGATGACGTGACGTGCTGCGAGAAAGAATCAATTAAGGAGTCAACGTCCCCACTGGCAGTGAATGTAACCCTCTGCTGCTGGAGCCAGAATGCAACAGCCCGCGCCAGATGCAGCTTGCAAACGCGCTGTGCAGATATGCGGAATTGGCACAGTCCGTCGCACAGGCTCGCCCGACACAGAGGCCCCTTGAAAGGCAGATTGGTCAGGTTTAGAGTCAACTGCGGGATCGTGATGCATTTGCTCGATTGTTCGGTTACTCCCGGCGAAAAGGAGAGCAATACGTACTGAACCCCCGTCAGTCTCCCTTTACTCGAACCACCCGTAAAACCGATCCTGAGCAGCGGCCACGTGTGCCACACGTGCGCCGAATTTTTCGTCTCAGGAAGGAATATGGCCAGCAAAAACTGGCCAGATCATTCGCCTTCGATCCATCCATCTGCCTTGGAATTCCGCCAGGGATCATGTTTAGCGCGGGCAGTCGGCATTGGATTATGACGGCCAGCGTTTAAACTGCGGAATCACGATCCTCAGGCGGGGAAATCGCTCCAAGTAGATCGCTACGTTCCTTTTTTCACATCCTCTTCAGGATTTCGAGCATCGCCCGCACCTGATTGTCCTGCTCTCCTCCTGCGGGAGAGATATTCGACAAGAGTGTGATCGCATCGTCCTTGAAGTCTACATGCCCGCCCACGCAAACCAGCAGGCCGAGCGTATGCGCATAGGGGTACTCCAGGGGCTCCGGAACTTGCTCTCTTGCAATTGAAATGAACATTTCGCGAGCGGCATCGCTTCTCTGGGGACGCAGTCGCGCATCGACCAGCAGCAGGTTGGCCTTGATATCTCCGTTTGCGGCAAGCTCGCCGAGGATATCCTCTACTTCTCCATACTTGCCGTGATCGATAAGAAAAACTCCATTCCGGATCTGGTCGGACTCCGAGGCCTGCGCCTTCATCTCCGCCATTGCCAGCGAAAATTCATTCTCATCTTCCGTGATCACCCACTTCAAAACCGTTGCGCGGGATCGTTCGTCCGAAGCCTTCCCCGAAGAGGTCTCCTCCAAAATCGCCTGGACCAAGGGCAATGCCTGCCGAGATTTCCCGTTGGCCACGTAAAAGGATGCCAGTTCAAGCCGTGCCAGGTGCTTCTCTTCGTCAGAGGCCGCGACTTCGATGGCCCGGGAGAGCAGGCTCTCTCGTTGCTTCTCTGAAAGATCAAAGTTGTGAACGACGAGCCAGATCGCAAGGCTATCGGACAATTGATTGGGCGGACCGAGAGCGTCGAGTTCAAGAACCGCCTCTTCCTGATGTCCGGAGAGGTACAACCATCGGGCAGCGATCGCTCCGATCCGCGTTGCCAGCCTGGGCACGCCGATCGAGCCCCGGAGGCGCTGGAGCTGGGGCAAAATCAAGTCCGTTTTCTGAGCGAATTCCAGAGCATGGATCATCGTTTCGATCAGGGACTCTAGAGCCAGCGCATCGACATCGACGATGCTCTCGTAGAACTTCCGGCCGACATGCATCGTCACGGCAGTCTGCTGGCGAACCCAAATCACGTATTGAGCCAGGCCCGTCCGCGCGATCGATTCGGCGCGATCGGGATCTCTTTGGGTTATGGCTTCGACGACCCGATTCCTCACAGGCCCTCGATCGGCGTCCGGAAGCGAGCTCTTGCAGCACTCCCCATATCGCTTGGGGCCCCCGCACGGGCAGGGGGCAAGCATGTCCGGTTCCCACACCATGCTTTCGCGGCCATCTTGCGTCTTGTAAAACTTTTGCCGCTGCCACACGCGAAATACCGGAGCCAGATAGTTGGGATGAAAACCTTTCATATTTTCCGTGTCGCCCAGTTTCAATCCGCCGAACGGGCCTCTGGTAAACGGGGTCCTATATTGGCGGACCAGCCCTTCGCGCGTCACCACCACCACGGAAAGAAGCTCGCCTCGATCCCGGGCATGTTCTGCTCCTTGGAAGCCCGGCAACAACTCGACGGGAATAGACGCGGTCCACATCTCGCCGACCTCGACTAGGGCACGCGCGCTTCGTTGAGCCACTTGGCCGTTGCGTCAGCCTTCAGGATCTCCTGACGCGGCTTGTACCATGCATCGAAGTCCTTGAAGGCAGACTTTTCTTTCTGCGCCACAAAGGTGATGTTTCTGAGCGCCTCGATGGTCGCATTCAGATTGGCCAGAAACCGCTCCGGGTCGTGATAGGCATCGAGGCACTGATGCCACAGCAGGTGAGCATGTTTGAGGCGGCGATGGGTCATCGGAATGGGACAGTCGGCGAGTGCAGCCGGTGTTTCCGTTGATGGGTCGCGATCCACCGGTGTCATGGCAATGCCTCGTGCAGTATCGACCTCACGACGTGAGTGTCAGTTCATGATGTTGCGGCGCTCTCGGCGCGCTTTTTGCGAGAAGTGGCAGGATGCCGGGAAGCGGATTGCCGATTGCCTTTCTGTACCGCCCCTTTGCGGTGAAGCTCGAACCGCATTGCGCGCACGTGTGCGTCAGCTGGGGTGTAAACGCGAGAAGGCCATCCTCAAACAGAGGGGCCGAGCAATCCGGGCAATGGATAACCGCAATGCGGTTCCTCAAGGAAAACAACGTTCTCTGTGCCATCAGGACACGAACCATCTGGGGATCGAGCTTCACTCCATCGATCGTCACGGCCGAATAGGTTTCATCGATGACGGGAGGCTCTCCGTTGGCTTTGAACGCGTGAACGTGAATCCCCCTGCTCTCCGCAGTCCGGCTGGTCCAGAGCAACGCCGGGCTCGAACCCCAAATCTGGATGCCCCCGGGATAATCAGATTGCCGGATGGCGAGCTTCTCCGGCGCATTCTTGAGCCGCGGAGCTTTCACGCCGCAGGTCTCCCGCACCCCGCAGATCGGGTTGCCGACAGAGGCACGCAGATCTTTGAAGTATCGCCCGCACGCGCCGCAGAGGTGGCGGCTGTGGGCGTGGGTGTTGAACCAGTCGGCATCGAGATGGGGGTGGCCGCAATGCGCGCAAACGATATGGCTCATCGCGACGCCAAAGACGGAACTGGTCATGAAATGCACGGCATCGGCTTCAGAGATCAGGATGCCGCCCTCGGGCACGGCTGATCCCACAATCCGGACGGCCGCAAAGCTCGCGTCGATCTCTTTCGCCGCGTCGGCCTTGGGGCGGGCATGCACATGGATGCCGCGCTCCAACGGCAAGACCGTAGTGTCGTAGATGGGAGGCGAAGCGCCCCATAGTGCAATTCCTCCGGCATACTCGTCGAGGTCGAGCGTCAAGATGTCTTTGGGATCGATCGGCCTCTGGCCGGCGTTGCGGCACGCCTTGGCCGGGCGGCCATACTTCTCCGTGGCATCGGCACCATGGCGGAGGCACCAGAATCGCGGGCTGCCATTGCGGCGTTTGCCGACCGAGACGACCTCGCACCCGACCTGCGTATCGGGCGACGTTGGCTGCGCGACATCGGCAGAGGAATAATGCGCCGCCCGTTTGGCGGAAGTGGGAAGTGACCGCTTTTGACTTTTGGCCGCGTGCTGCATGCCCGATCTCCTTATTGCACCGTCGCCTTCAGGCTCGCTAGCCATTCGCGCAGTTGAAGGATTTGTCTCTCGGTGAGTTTCTTGCCCCAGCGGCCGACCACTTCGATCGGCGTGTCGCCGCGGGCCTGAAGAATGTCGCAGAGCGCTTCCATGGTTTGGCGTCTTCCCTCGGCGATTTCTTCCAAAGTGGAAAGGATGAGCGGATTCTTTCCGATCACGTAGTTCTCGATGCGCCGGTCGAACGCGTTATGATCGTCGAGCTTATGCTGATGGCCGGTGGCGTCGACAATGATGTTTCCGGTCAGCTGGCCATCCTTGCGCTTGCGCAGCCGCAGCTCGGGGAACATCTGGTAGGCGTCCATCGCGCCGACTTTCGTATCGATCTCGAATCCGGCCATGACGTATTGGCTGACATGCTGCACCTTGCCGGAGATCACGAAGATGTGGTCGCCCTCTTTCAGTTGTCGCCGGATGTCCGGCCGGCAGGCGCCCAGCGTGGGGCAGGGGCCAAGGTAGGGATCGTGCACATGCTTTCCGAATTCCGGGTCATAACCTGAGCTGGTGATAAAGATCTTGCCGATCATTTCAATCCTCCTTCTTGGTGGCCCACTTGAGCGTCTGTTTGAACACGTTTCCCTGGTGCGGTTTCAGAATCTTGTCGTGCTGCAGCCGCCCCACCACGATTCCTGGACCGACGCCAATGCGCTCGGCGAAGGCGTAAATTGAATCGCTCGTGAACTCCTTCTTGCGCAAAAACTCGCTCAGCTCGATGGGCGGGACCAAAGTGTCCGAGGAAAACTGATTGGCCTCCGATTCGAACTTCTGCATCTCCGGATCAACCACCCGATCGATCAGATCCTCGGCAGCGTTGTCGACGACGAACGATTTCTTGCTTCGGTGAAGAAGAATGTGGCCGAGCTCGTGAAACAAGGTGAACCAGAGCTGGTCATCCGTCTTGTAGCGAAGCGTCAGGCCAACTAGCGCCTTGGTGTCGGTCAGCCACCGGGCGCACCCGCTGATCCCGATATTGGGAAGCTCCGGCACGATGACAACCGCGACGCCGAAGTTTGCGCACGTTTCTTGGACAGCGCCCATCATCGCTTCATCCACGCGCCGGCGCGATAGATTTCTCAGTTTGGGCAGGGAGGCGACAAAAAGGTGCTCGTCGTAATTGCGCAACGGGAAAGCCCTGGCCTGGATTTCAACCTCTCGGACCCATGCGGCAACCGATTCCTCTCGAACCTTGAAGGCATGCGTCTGCCGGTAGGCGACCGAATAGGCATTCCAAACCGTTCGCCAGCTCTCCGGGGAAGAGACTCCGAAAAAGTTAAGCACCGCGTCCATGTCCGAAGCGCCTTCCGGTATCGCGAAATTGCGCTCCCGCATTTCTTTGAGGGGAAATTTCTTGAGCCAGTCGCTCCACTCTAAAAACCTCTCCGATTCCTTGGCTCTTGCCTGCGCCTCGTCATAGCGGCGCTGAAAGTTCAGCCACAGGTGGGCTGGGCGCCGAAAGGCCCTCTCGAAGGCGAGAGCCGTCGGAGGGGTGATGGGCGTTTTGCCGTTGCAAATCTCGCTGATCGTCTTCGGCGCCAGGTCCGTCCGTCGCGCGAGATCGCGCTGCGACCACCCATTCAGCTCGAGATACTCCTGTACCATCTCGCCGGGGTGCGGGATGGCATCGGGCTGGAGACGAATTTGGGTTCCCCTATCCATGTGTGTCCTCAATTGCCACAATCTCGATCGCTTTGATGGATTCCCACCTTGCCTGCTCGTCGGAGCGGTCCGGCGGCGGATTTGATTCAACGGGCCGAAACAAGAGCCTGAAGGGTTGGTTGAGGTCAATCGAAAACGTTCCCGCCAGTTTGCCCTGCAGCTCGTGACAGCGCTCCGGCCCGGAGTTTGGCGGCCAGAAGTCTGCAAGCGAATCGGCGGCATCGAGAGCTGTCACCCTTATGGCCAGCTTCTTTGCCGTATCCGTTCCGAAGAGCTTCAGTCGCGCCGTCTTGTCCTCAAGGGCACGTCGAAGTTTGCATTCGCTGGCGAAAATCTCCATTCATTTCTCGCTGGGTAACGATCCGCATGATTAACAGTGTTACCTAAGGGGTAACAAACGTCAAACGCCCACCCCTCCAGGCTGACAATCGTTAATAAGAATCCTGAGCGACGCTAAAATAGTGGCAGCCGTCCATGCCGCAGCCATACCCCTTCGACGAGACGATTGCCTATCTCGATGAGATAGACCAGTGGCTTCGCGGGCGCGGGTTGCAAGCGCATGACCGCATACGAAAATACCGGAAAAACATAAAGGAAATGATCGAACTCCAGGGCTGGGACGAGAATCTGGAGACCCTACAAAACATCACGGAAGGCCGCCGCCGTGAAATCTTCTGGAGCTACGTTGAGGCGGATGAATTCGTGCGCGCCGTGCGGCCTCTGCGTGCGGCTTTTGGTGATGAACTTCCTGCCGTACCGATAAAGAGGGCTCTTGATGGGCCCGCGGATCTGTCCCTCGAGACACAGAGGAGCAGCCAGGGCCGGAACTTCATGTTCGAACTCGTCATGGGTGGACGTCTCGCAAAGGGTGGGTTTGTTCCGGCCTTCGACCAAGGGCCGGATATTCAATTCAACTACCGAGGCCTGCGCGTCGCGATGCAGTGCAAGCGGCCGTTCTCGATGGACGGGATGGAAGAGACGATTGGGAAAGCCATTTCACAGCTAAAAAATGATGGCGCGGATCTGAACATCATTGCGGTTTCAGTCTCCCGCCTATGGAATTCGGGCGATCCCGACGAAATACCCGCCGTCAGAGACCCGGCCGAGGGGCAGGCCTTTCTGGACGCGCGGGGACGCGGGATCGCCGATGAGACGCGGCGGTTCTGGAAGGAAAAGCTGGAGCGGGCAGGAATCGTCTTTTATGGCTATGCGCCTGTGTGTTGGCAGATGGAGAACGGCAGATTCGGTCATGCGACCTTGAGAGCAGAGACCATGTGCCCGGTCATGGCCGATGACATGCAAACGAAGGTTTTGCTGGCGAGCTACGCCCATGAGCTTGGGGCGTAATCAAATCCTTCCGTCCACGATGCGCAGCAGGTGATTCGCGAACATCAGAATTTCAATCGTTTCCTGCGGATCGGAGAGAGGTACATGCCGGTGCGAGTGCGGGTTCTTGTATGACCCAAGCGCCCCTGCAAAAAGGGCTGACCTTGCGTCCTTTTCTCCCGCTTCGGCTGCCGGGTCGGTGAGCGGGCCGTTGGTCGGGTCGAAGGCGTTGCGCGCGAGCTTCACTCCCAGCAGGCTGTCCGGCAACTTGGCCGCCTCGCGCACGTAGACTTCCACTGCTTTCATCGCCTGGAACACAGCCACGTCATAATCTCCGCGCAGGAACGCCGACCAGACCTTGTCGGCCATCCGAGGATGGAGACTTTCTTTCGGCAGCATCCGGCTGACACGGAATCCTGTGAACTCCGTCTCGTCTTGAAACTTCAGAGCCCGTCGACCGAGGAGATACGAATCGGTTCCTCCGTGCGTGCCGGACGGGACGAGGAGCGACTGAGCACTCAACCAGCCCCACGCCTCAGCAATCGCGAGATTGATCTGCCGCTGCAATTCCTGCGGGTATGGATGTTGATATCCGGGCAGGTAGTTGACCGGCCAGAGATCGCTTAACAAGTTGGCGAGGATGAAATATTGCTCCGGCTGTCGGCTGTTCTCTGTGCGTTTGCGGAGGATAAACAGTATCTTGCCAGCCAGTTCTTCGGGCTCAAGGCTCAGGAGAACCTGTGCATCAGGTATCGATGTTGTAAGTTCGTGCATCGGAATCGCCTGCCTCCGATGATAGCCGAAGTACTGTCAGGCGCGGCTCCTGTGCTGCTGCGCATTCGCGCCGGCGAACTGCACGCAGTGCTTCTCGTCGACGATGGCAACAATAGAGCGGTGCTCCATAACAGATTCAAAGCCGTGCAGTCAGGCACTGTGCTGGCAGGGCTTGATGAGGTCTTTCGCATTGACCGGGTACGGTGGGCGGCTAAAGCTCAGGAGGGGCGACCAAAGCGCGCATCATGCGCGTGGCTTCGGCACGGTTCTGGAGGACGTGGACCGGCTCCCAGCGAATTCGGCGAAATTGCGCGGACTGACGCGCACGTCTGAACCCTTGATCGCTTGTCAGGAAATGCATATCAGGGTGGGCCAGATAGACAAGCTGCTCCATGTCGAAGAAATCATTCTGATGGCCGTAGGGGTCATAGCCCCTTTCCCTCGCGGCATTGACGACATGCTCATACTCGTATGCCCAGAGCGCGTTGAGCCGATCGATCACCAGATTGGGATCGACCCCCTCCTGTGGCACTTCTGCTCGGTGGGCAACTCCATTGGCGAAGATCCTGCGGTGTTCATCATCCGCTATGGTGCCGTATTGCCTCATTGAGGCAAGCAATGCCGCAAAATCATCCGTGGCGCTGAGCTTTGATCGGTCCATCAGGTCGCGGAGCTGCCGCGCGTCGTCCTGAATGTCTACGACGGTAGCCGTGAACAGGGTCCCGCACTACGAATGGTCTTACCGGCGTATTTAATGCCATCGGATTCAGATCTCCAGGGAACGAGGACTACCAGCCATCATAAAACCTTCCAACGCTATGTTTTGTTCAGGGCGATCTCGTGAACGGTGAACGAGTTCTGCCCGACTTCGAGTGCGGAGGACTTTGAGACATCGGTGCTTAGTTGCTGTCCCAGTTTGGCGGCGTCGTTTGTAAAGATAGCTGCCTCATGGCTGCCGCGGGACACGGAGACATAACCTAAGCGGGAATTGATCAGGTCCGGGTGGACGCCGGTATCGGCATTGACCAGGACGCGCTCGGCGGTGAGGCCTTGGGCGCCGTGGCTGGTCACGGCGTAGCCATGATCGAAAAGCTGTGTCACCTCCGGCTTCCGATAACATTAAATTCAACAGATCCCGTAATAGACCGCGTCCAGGCTCCTGAAGTCGCTAAAGTGGGCAAACATAGATTTACCCACCCCAAGAATTCCCTTTCCGTAGAGTCAAAATTGCGGTTATAAACCCTAATCTTCACCCTCAGCGCCAGACATGGTCGAACAGCATCAATGGCTTCGGCGGATTCGGTAGTGCCTTACATCAATGCCGACGAGATGCACGCGATCGGTCGAATTGACGGGCGGCAGAACTATATTTGGATCCCGCTTCTCCTCTACATCGCCCCTCAATTCATATCTATTAGCGGGATGACGAACCGAGTCATCATCTTTGACTTATCGCGAGCCGGCGACTGATCCGACATCAGCCAGTCCAGGCCGCCTGGTTGCGAGTTTCGCGATGTCGTATCTCCAATGGCATACAAACGGTGTGCCGACAAGGTCGAGGAAAACTCTGTCAAAACTTGGTCGGGAAGGTCGACTCACCGCGACCTTCGTGGATGGCGGGGCGACTCACCACCCCGAGATCGCCGAGTCGCAAAAATAAAAGGCTTCGAGAAGGGCCGCGAATGGCGGAGATCGCCTTGGCTCCGTGTATTTCCCTTCATGACAGTAAGAGAGATCAAGAACACCACACTAATTGAAAAACATTTTGCCCCCACTGAGTTGGCCGAGGCGTGGGGCTTCTCCGCCCGTTTTGTGCGGGAGTTGTTTGGCGAAGAGCAAGGCGTGATCCTCATCAATCGCCCGGAGAAACTACATAAACGCTCGTACATCACGATGCGCATCCCTGAGAGCGTCGCCAGCCGGGTGTACGGACGGTTGACCCGCCGCGCTGCTTAGCGCTTCTTCGCCTTCTGCGTTTTGACTGGCTCGGGCACGGCCCACGTCGCCATTACGAGTGAGTCCAGGCGGTCTTGACGCCCTTTCACCCACTTGGCGTAATGTTTTTCAGTGGTCTTGATGGACTCATGCCCCAACAGCTTGGAAACTTCCTCCAGGGGGACGCCCTTCTGTAAGAGGTCCACAGCGAAGGTGTCACGGAGCCGGTGGGAGAGCATGTGCCCATCGCACGGGATGGCCGCTGCTTCGAAGAGTGGCCGAATGTAACGACTGGCCCAAGTCTTTGCGATGGTCTCACCGGCGCCCTCCCCGCTCCAAAACAGAAAGCGCGGGTTATCGTTGGTCATGCTTAGGACCTCTTCAGCTATGGCAGGCGGTAACGGTACGCTCACGTCCGTCCCCGTCTTCTGACGGGCCGTTACAACGCGGTAGACGCCGGTTGATGCGTCCAGTTGAATTGCTCGACGCTCGAGCGTCACCGCGTCCCGTATCGCAAGCCCTGAATAACGCATGAGCTGTATTAGAGCGTGAAGACGTTGACGCATCGTCTCCGACAGACCTTTCGTGGACTTCTTGCCGTCCCATCGACGTGGTGTCGCCACATAGAGTGCGTCCAGGAGCCGGGAGTATTCCTCCGCGGTCAACGGCATGGTGGGCGGCTCATCCACATTGATTTTGGGCAGCGCAGGAATACGGGGGAGCCACTGTGCTTCAAAGCAATAACGAAGGAAGGATCGGACGCGTTCACGGACCTTGGCGCGGGTGTAGCTGGATGGATAAAGCGTCTCCCACGTCGCGCAGAAACCGGTGAGCAGCTCTCGGGTGATGCCTTCGACTGTATAGACTTTCTGGCGCTCGAAATAGCCCTGTAGACGCCCTAGCTCCAGCGTGTACTTTTGGATGACGCCCGCCGTCACGCCTTGGACTTTCTTGTCTTGGATGAATAGACGGACGGCCTCGTCAATGCTCTTTACTTCGTTGGGATTTTCAGCGGGCCGCCCGGCCAACTGATTCTCAAGGTCCCGCTTAACTTGCTCAGCCTCATTCCACGAGCGTGTCCCCGCCGTACGGCGGCATTGCGTGCCTTTGCTGCTCCAACGCAGATGCTTGCGGCATTGGCAGCGCCGTGCAAATTCGTCACCGTGGTATTTGCAGTCTGCTGAGTGCCGAACAAAGATTGTGATGACCGGATACGTGCTCATTCTGTTTCCCGATTGCGGGAGCCATCATAGCACAAAATTAGCACAATTTTCTTGGTTTTTATTTAATGTGTTTATTTTAAACGCTTTATGAGTGGGGCGGCTAGTGGGGATCGAACCCACGACATCCTGAGCCACAGTCAGGCGTTCTGCCGCTGAACTATAGCCGCCATATTCCCTATAAATTGTACCATCGAAGTTGAGCCGTCTTGCAGACGCGAT
>Ga0302319_10006748_pt1 | contig 22719 bp, 12 predicted proteins | sample Bog_T0_2_FD_203319 | JGI IMG/M metagenome (GOLD analysis project Ga0302319, IMG submission 203319) | Peat permafrost microbial communities from Stordalen Mire near Abisko, Sweden - Bog_T0_2 | ecosystem: Environmental > Terrestrial > Soil > Wetlands > Peat | place: Sweden: Abisko, Stordalen Mire...
CGTCTGCCGGAGGAGGCGTCAAAGTCGGATCGTCAAGCGCCAGGTCGTACGTTTGCTGCTGGTCAAGTCCCAACACCGAATCCAAAGCCGCCATTGTCGAGTCAACGTTGTTTTGTGCATCGAGCAGCAATAACTTTGCTTGAGAAAGGGTGACGTCGGCAAAACTCAAGTCTAGAGATGACTTGAGCTTGTTATTCGTCAGCTGATTCACCTGCGTTTGCGTAGTTTGTCGTGTATCGACATTTTGTTCCGCAACTTTGAGCAATGCCTGAGCCTCGAGGGCGTTGAAGAATGCCTGGTCGGCTGCAAGAATGATGTCTTCGGCAGTTGCAAGAGCATCTGCATTCCGCGCTTTTTCCTGGAGCCTTGAAGATGCAACGAGATTGCTGGTTCTGCCAAAGTCGGAAATCAACTGGGTAAAATCTCCACCGCCTCCCAGATGCGTAAAGAGACGGGAAGCGGTAAGCGAGCCAGCGGAGATGCGGCTTGCATCTTCCGCTTCTTCCGCCGTAATGCTCGCTGTTCCGGTCGGGAGTAGCGCAGCCCTGGTTTCCCTGACAACCTGATGCTGCGCGAGCGCAAGCAGGCGTGCCACGCTCACCCTTGGATTGTTCTTAATAGCGAGCCTTTCAGCGTCGGACTGCGTCAGACGCTGATGCTCCGATTGAGTTGCGCTAACTGTGGGAACCGCCGCGGCCTGTGTTTGCACTTGCGGCGTAACCGTAGCGCCCTGCGGCGGAAAAGCGAGGAGCGATACCCTCGGAGCATCGGGAAGTTGCGGCTTGATGCCTGGCGTTTGTCCCGCGAGCGATGTCGCGCAAACTGTCAAGAACGATACAAACAAACCGGAGTGTGAAAGTCTGAACCAAGTCCGTCTAGTCATTCTCTAAACCTCCCCCGCAACCGCGGCTTTCTCTTCGTGCCTGCCGTGGACGATCAGGTATACAGCCGGGACCAGAAAAACAGTCACGACCACGGAGACCGCCAGTCCGCCAATCACCGCTCGAGCCAGCGGCGCATATTGTTCACTGCCCGCTTCCATTCCCAAGGCCATCGGAATCATCCCCAGCAGCGTCGCCAGTGACGTCATCAGAATAGGACGCAACCGGATTTTGCAGGACTGCACAACGGCTTCCAGCAGCGACAATCCCTGCTGATGCAGCACGCCTGCGAATTCAACAATCAAAATACTGTTTGACACAACGATGCCGGTCATCATAATGACCCCCATCAAGGACATGATGTTGAGCGTGCTGCCGGTGACAAGCAGGATCAGCACAACCCCGGCCAATCCTGGCGGTATGGCCATGAGAATGATGAACGGATCGATGAAGGATGTGAACTGCGTCATCAGGATCAGATAGACCATCAGGATCGCGATGATAAGTCCCACTCCGAACTCAGCAAATGAACCGTTCATGCTAATCACCGCTCCACGCAAATTCAAAACCGTATTCTTGTCGGTCTTCGTGTCGTCGAGAAGCTTCCTGACGTTGCTGCCCACTCCTTGTAATGCCTCTGTCTTGGTGGAAACGTAAATGTCAATCACGCGTCGGATCTGATAGTGATCCACTTCTGTCGGAGTGTTGATCAGCTTGAGGTTCGCAACCGAACTCAAAGGCGTATATCCGGCCGTGTGATCGCCTCTAGACAACTGGCGCGACTCTGAGCCTGACTCATGAGCCTCCTGCATCGGGCTGTAACCGGCTGGCTGGATGCCGCGTAGGGGTATGTTCTCGAATTTCTCCATTGACATATTGTTGAGAACTTGGTTCGCGTATTGGACTGTCACCATGTAGTTGTTCCCGCTCTTCGGATCGATCCAGTAGCTTGGAGCTACCATGCCGTCTGAGGTCATCGCTGTGACCACGTTGTCCACCACGTCCTTTGCAGAGAGACCGATCAGGCTGGCCTTCTCGCGATCGATGTTCAGCGCAATGCCTGGATAGTCCAGATCCTGTGGAATGTAAACACCGCTCACGTTTGGCATGGCTTTGATCTTTTGGGCAAGTGTCTTGGCCAGCGTGTAAGATCCTTCCATATCCATCGAACTCACCTGGATATCGATCGGAGCGGCCAGCCCCTGATTGACTACGCTATCCACCAAGCCACCGGCTTGAAAGTAAGTGGTGAGCTCTGGCATCTGGCTGGAGAGCTTCTCGCGCACGCGTTGCATATATTCGTAACTGCCGATGCTATGTTTCTCTTTCAGGCTCACCTGGACGAAGGCTGTATCCATCGATGCATTGGTGGTGTAGATGGCGGATAGATCTGGGTACACTCCGATATTGGAGACGATCATGTCCAGATCGTTGGGGCTCACTACGCCGCGTATTACGTTCTCCACCTTCGCAATGTAGTCATTGCTGACCTCCAACCGTGTGCCGCTTGGCATTCGGACGTTGATGACGAATTGTCCTGGGTCGGTGCGGGGAAAGTAAGCGCGGCCAAGGAAGGGGGACGTCAGTGCAAGCACCAGCGCAACGCCGCCGAGAATCGCGGCCGCCGTCAAGCCGGGCTTTTGCATCGCCCGCTTGGCGAGGCTCTCATACCAGTTCAGCATCCTCTCATACTTGTCGTTGAATGACCTCTCGAATCGACCGAAGATGCCAGTCTTCGACTCTTTCGCGCTTTCGCCTGCGTGATGCAAGTGAATAAACTTTGCGCAATAAAGGGGAACCACCGTCATGGCGAAAAAATACGAAGCGAAAATCGAGAGCACAACGCCCATCGCCAGGGGAGTAAATATGTATTTGCTGATACCGTTGAAAAACGTAACCGGAAAAAACACAATTGAGGTTGTAAAGGTGGCGGCCAGCACAGCCATCGAGACCTCCGTTCCACCGCGCTCTGCGGCAACAGACGGTGACTCACCCATTTCCATGTGGCGGAAGATGTTCTCAAGCACAATCACGCCGTTGTCGATGAGCCGGGAGAAGACCAGCGCCAGGCCGCCCAGAATCATGGTGTTGATAGACCCGCCCATGTAATTGGTGATCAGGAGGCAGACAACCATAGAGAGCGGCACCGACAACAGTACCGCAATTGTGGCGCGCGGGCTGCCTAGAAAGATCAGGATCATGACTCCGGTCAGCACCAGGCCGATGGCTGCTTCCCTCGTCACGTTTCCGATGGCCAGTTTGACGAATACGGACTGATCGAACACCACCGCCGTCTTCAACGATGCCGGGATGTCGACCAGATGCTTGATGGCGGCCTTCATTCCATCGACGATCGTGATCGTGTTGCTATTGCCACCCTGCTTGAAGACCGGTATGTATACCGAGCGTTGTCCGTCAATCCGCACGATGTTGTACTGAAGCGCGCCCGAGTCCTCTGCCTTGCCTATATCCGCCACGAGGACTGATGCGTTCCCCACTGACTTGAGTGGCATCTGATTCATCGAGTTCGCGTCGGGAAACTGGCTATTGGCGTAGATGTTGAAGTCCTTCGACCCCACGCGCACATCTCCAGCCGGCAGAATCAGATTCGAGTTGTTGACCGACTGCACTACGTCGTTCAAGCTGAGATTGCGCGCCTCCATCTTCAACGGATCCACATAAACCTGGATCTGACGGTAGGTTCCTCCATAAGGTTGCGGAACTGAAGCGCCCTGCACGTTTGAAATCTGGTTTCGCACCTGAAACTGCGCTATGTCCTTCAGATTCGTTTCGTTCAGCCCCTGCCCCTTCAAGGTCACGAGGCAAACAGGCTGTGTCGAGGCGTCCATGCCCAGCACGACAGGAGGCAGGGTGCCCGGGGGCAGGCGCCGGAGGTCCGCCATGGCCAGATTGGCAATGTTACTCAAAGCGGAATTGGGATCGGTGCCGGGTTTGAAGTAGATTTTGATCAGGCTCACGCCCGTCAGCGATCGCGATTCGCTGTGGTCGATATTTGCGCCCAGCGTAAAGAAGCGCTCAAAGGTATTCGTAATGTCGGCTTCGATCTGCTGCGGCGGCATGCCGTTGTAAAACGTCGCTACTACGACAACGGGCATGTCGATCCTGGGGAACAGATCCACCGGCATGCGAACTACGTTGACCACCCCCACAAGGGAGACCATGAGGCACAGCATGATAATGAAGAACGGATTATTGAGAGCAAACTTCGGCATTACTTCCTACCTCCGTTGATCGCCGCCACGGCACCATTCTTCTGAATTTGACTCGACCGCCCATCGCTAAAACGACCTCGAATGCGAATTGCCATTCTCTACGCCTCCCCTGTAATCGCGGACTTCTTTTCCCGTGCGCCGTGAACGATTAGGTAAACTGCCGGCACAAGAAAGACGGTTACGACCACTGAAACAGCAAGCCCACCGATGACTGCGCGCGCCAAAGGGGCATATTGCCCGCTCCCGGCTTCCATTCCGAGAGCCATCGGAATCATGCCCAGAAGGGTTGCCAATGAAGTCATCAGAATTGGGCGCAGACGTATCTTGCATGACTGGACCACGGCCTCCAGGAGCGGCAGCCCCTGCAAGAGCAATGTGCCAGCGAATTCGACGATCAGAATGCTGTTCGAGACCACAATGCCGGTCATCATGATCACCCCCATAAGGGACATGATGTTCAGTGAACTGCCAGTTACCAGAAGGATCATCACAACCCCTGCAAGTCCAGGTGGAATGGCCATCAAAATAATGAATGGATCGGTGAACGATCTGAACTGGGCCATCAGAATCAGATAGACCATCAACACAGAAACAATGAGACCAAGGCCAAACTCCGCGAACGACCGGTTCATGCTAACCACTGCGCCTCGCAGGTTCAGAACTGTATTCTTGTCGGTCCCGGTATTCGCCAGAAGCTTCTTTATATTTGCGCCTACACCTTGCAGCGCCTCTGTCTTTGTCGCAACGTAGATGTCAATCACTCGTCGAATCTGGTAATGGTCGACTTCGGTCGGAGTCGTGATCTGCTTGATACTCGCAACCGAACTCAGCGGCGTATACCCGGCGGTGTGGTTGCCCTTCCAGAACTCACGCGAATTGCTGGAAGCCTGGCGAGCCTGCTGCAGGGGGCTATATCCGGCTGGATGAATGCCACGGAGAGGAATATTGTCGAAGTCCTGCATGGACATGTTGTTGATCAAGTTGTTCGCGTACTGGACCGTCACCATATAGTTGTTGCCGCTCTTTGGATCAATCCAATAGCTCGGTGCAATCATTCCGTCGGACGTCATGGCAGTAATTACGTTCTGCACCACGTCCTTGGCGGAGAGGCCGATCAGGTTGGCCTTCTCGCGGTCAATGTTCAGTGCCAGGCCGGGGTAATCGATGTCTTGCGGAATGTAGACGCCACTGACATTTGGCATCGTCTTGATCCGTTGCGAAAGATCCTTGGCAAGCGCGTATGCTCCACCCATATCCATTGAGCTAACTTGTATGTCAATCGGCGCAGGCAGGCCCTGATTGACAACACCATCCACCAGGCCGCCGGCCTGAAAATACGTGCTGAGATCAGGCATTTCATGAGAGAGTTTCTCTTGAACGCGCTGCATGTATTCGTAGCTGGGGACGCTATGATCCTCTTTCAGGCTGACCTGGACGAATGCCGTGTTCATCGAAGCGTTGGTTGTATAAATCGCGGAGAGATCAGGGTAGACGCCAATATTGGATACGACCATATCCAGATCGGATGGTTTGACGACGTTTCGAATAATGGACTCAACCTTGGCGATGTCATCGTTGCTGACTTCGAGGCGCGTGCCGCTTGGCATTCGCACATTTATGACGAATTGGCCGGGGTCGGTGCGCGGAAAGTAGGCGCGTCCAAGAAACGGAAACAGCACAAGCAGCGTCAACGCTACACCACCCAGAATTGCGGCTGCCGTAAAGCGCGGGCGCTGCATCGCGCGTTTCGCCAGGCCCTCGTACCAGTCGAGCAAGCGCTGGAACCTCTCATTGAACTTTTGCTCGAAACGGGCAAAGAGTTTTGGCCTGTTTGCCCTCCCTTCGGTCTCCTCATCTTGAATGCGGATAAATTTAGCGCAGTAGAGGGGCACAACTGTCATTGCAAAGAAATAGGAAGCGAAGATCGATAAGACAACGCCCAGCGCGAGCGGCGTGAAGATGTACTTACTTACGCCGGAAAGAAAACTGACTGGAAAGAAAACGATAGAGGTTGTGGAGGTTGCTGCAAGAACAGCGAGAGATACCTCCATGCCTCCTTTTTCCGCCGCCTCCCGCGGCGGATAGCCCATCTCCATGTAACGGAAGATATTCTCCAGGACCACCACCGAGTCGTCGATCAGTCGTGAGAATGCCAGAGCCAATCCGCCGAGAATCATGGTGTTGATGGAGCCGCCCATCGCGCTCGTCAGCAGAAGGCATACAAGCGCTGAAAGCGGAATTGAAAGCAGGACCGCGAAGGTTGCTCGGGGACTACCGAGGAAGACCAGGATCATGATGCCGGTAAGCACCAGGCCGATGCTCGCTTCCTTGACGAGATTCTTGATGGCCAATTTCACGAAGATCGACTGATCGAAGACCACTGCGGTCTTCAGGGAAGCTGGGATGTCGACCAGGTGCTTGATGGCTGTCTTCATCCCGTCGACAATGGTGATGGTGTTGCTGTTACCACCTTGCTTGAAGACCGGGATGTAAACCGAGCGCTGTCCGTCGATGCGGACGATGTTGTATTGGAGCGCGCCCGAATCCTCCGCCTTGCCGATATCCGCCACTAAAACTGAGGCGTTGCCCACTGATTTCAGGGGCATCTCGTTCATCGAACTTGCGTCCGGGAACTGGCTGTTGGCGTAGATGTTGAAGTCTTTTGAACCGATGCGCACGTCGCCGGCTGGGAGGATCAGGTTGGAACTGTTCACTGACTCCACCACGTCATTGAGGCTAAGATTGCGTGCCTCCATTTTCTGCGGATCGACGTATACCTGAATCTGACGGTAGGTCCCTCCATAGGGTTGCGGAACTGATGCGCCCTGGACATTGGATATCTGATTGCGAACCTGGAACTGCGCTATGTCCTTGAGATTTGTTTCGTTCAGCCCCTGTCCTTTCAGCGTCACCAGGCAAACAGGCTGCGTCGAGGCATCCATGCCAAGGACCACGGGAGGCAACGTTCCCGGCGGAAGGCGTCGCAAATCGGCCATGGCCAGATTGGCAATGTTGCTAAGGGCTGAATTGGGGTCAGTACCTGGCTTGAAGTAAATCTTGATCAGGCTGACCCCGGTGAGGGAGCGCGATTCGCTGTGGTCAATATTGGCGCCCAGCGTGAAAAAACGTTCGAAGGTATTTGTAATATCGGCTTCGATTTGTTGCGGCGGCATGCCGTTGTAAAAAGTTGCCACGACCACTACAGGCATGTCGATCTTGGGAAATAGGTCAACGGGCATTCGAAGGGTGTTGACTACCCCTACGAGCGAGACCATCAGGCAAAGCATGATAATGAAGAACGGATATTTGAGAGCAAACTTGGGCATTACTTCGCTCCTCCATTGTTCGCCTCTGCGTTTGCCTTCATGTCAATCACACCTCCCGACTCGCGCATAACATCGGAAGACGGCGTTTGCGTGAGGATCGGGGAAACGAGTTCGCCTTCGGCGTAGTTCTCCTGACCGCCCAGAACCACGCGGTCTCCAGGCTCAAGCCCCCTCTTGATTTCAGCCAGTTTCGATCCTTGGAGACCAACCTCCACGCTCCGGGTATGAATCCGGTTGGTTGAATCCAGCGCGAGAACTGTTTGCTGGTTTCCCTTCAGCACCAATGCCTCGACCGGAATTGTTGTTACATTAGACACGCGGGCGAGTTGCATTTCAGCATTGGCGTACATGCCGGGCGAAATCGAGAGGTCCTGGTTCTCAACATCGATTTCGGTCTCCATGGTTCGTGTTTCAAAGTTGACATCGCGTGTGAAGCGCACGATCTTCCCCGTAAAGGAACGGCCAATGGCATCGACGCGAACCTGCATCGGATCGCCGACGTGAACAAACTGCACATCGTTCTCCGGGATGGGCATGCGCAGGCGCAACAAACCGCTCTGCGACAACCGTACGATTGGAATATCCTGTTCGTTTGAGTTGGTCCCGCTCTGGATCAGCGCTCCCGTATCCGCATAGCGCCAGACGATGACTCCGTCCAGTGGCGCCACCACATTGGTGTAGTTCTGCATTGCCTGCACACGGTCCTTGTCGGAGTGCGCCACCGATTCGTGCTGCTGTGCCGCGGCCGCGGCCGCCCTGGCTGCATCCACCTGCGACTCAGAGGACAGATCCTTGCTCTGCGCATCGTCCAGTTCCTGCTGCGCGATCAGGCCCGGTTGGGCTTTCGACGCCTCAAGGAGCCGCTGATAGTCCGCGTGCAAAGCGGAGTGGATGGCATCGGCGCGCTTTATCTCATGCTGCGCGCGAAGGAAATCATCCTTTGCTTGCTCCACTTCGAACCCGGTACCCTTCAACTGGGCACTCAACTCCGGCACTTCCAATACCGCCAGGGTCTGACCCTTGCGCACCCGATCGCCTATGTCCACGTTGATCTTCACCATGAAGCCAGTTACCTTTGGGTGAACATCCACTACCTGATAGGGCTGGAATTGCCCGGCAAGGCTCAGTGTGTGTGCAATGTCTCCGCGCATTGCCGCAGCGACTCTAGCTGAAGGTGGCTCCGCGGCGTTCGTACCAGGATGCTGACTCTTGGAGCCGCACCCAACGATGCCGGCCAGCACGGGAATTATCATTCCCACGGCGAGGATCAAGGAGGATCGCTTTCGCATATCTCGAATGCACCTCTAAATGGATTTTCATTGTTAGGCCAAAATGCGCGGGACGTGTTCTGAAACAGAGCGCACAGACGGCTGGATTCGACCATGGAAGGTGATCAAGCGGCTCAGATTCAGCGGTCAGGGGATAGCTAAACCAGAACTGGTGGGGGGCGAACGAAGTAAGTTTTCAAGTGAGGGAAACGGGCAAGCCAGGGCATGCTTGCACTCTGCTTCCAGTGAGCTGACAACGGCGGGTTCAAAACGCTTGAACTCAGCACCAAAACGAATAAGACTAATGTAGAAACGGTATAGATAGTTTTTGTCGAGGTTCTGGTCCGCACAAGTTGCGGGCTTTCAATGGACCCTGATCGTTCATTCCTGGAAAGCAACTTGGCAATTGGGACATGTTGAGAAGCCGTCTGGGGCGGATCGTATAGGGAGAGTTTGTATTGCAGGCCCCAGATGAAGACGCAAAAAGACAATCCGATGATCGCAAATGCGCACATGCGGCTGAATGGTCGGTTTGTGCTTTTACGATGCATAGCCACCGGAACTGGATTCACACCCTCTGAAATCGGCTACTGTACCTGATCGCGCAGCAAGGATGGGTGCCCACATTCTTTGATAGCACAATCGCAAGCGGAGTTGCCAACGTGTTTTTTATCTTTCATAAGAAAAGCCACAACCCCGTCAGAATCTGTCCGAACTGGACGGACAACCTGACTCTGTCTCCCTGAGCACCTCCCGCATCATGCACTCCCGCCGCCGATCCAAACTGCACAGCGGAACGCCGCGCAACAATCGGGGAGACCGCACTTGCGAATGAGACCAATGGGTAAGAACGAAGGCGAGAATCAGCGTCCCACCTGATGCGCCGCGCGCGCAGCAACGCCTACAGATGGATGAATCCAGCCAGGATCAACGCAAGCGATCCCACCGCGACGAAGAGCCAGAGAAGCACCCCCTGAAGGAACGGTCGAACACCAACTTCGCGGAGAGTCTTCATGGAGAGGCCTGTTCCGATCAGGTAAAGCGTGACCGTCAGGCCAATGACGCCAAGATGCTTCAGCACCGGATACGCGGGCTGGAAGATCGGAACGTATGTATTGGCGACCGCCGCCAGGCAGAAAAAAAGAATGAACCACGGCCATTGGATACGCGCTTTGCTCTTGTTTGCCAATGCGGTTCCGACTGAAAGCGGCACAATCCAGAGAGCACGAGCCAATTTTACGGTTGTGCCGACGGCAAGAGCTACCGCTCCATACTTTGCCGTCGCGCCGACCACCGAACTTATGTCATGAATCGCCAACGCCGACCACAGGCCGAACTGGGTCTGCGTCATATGCAGCGCCATCCCTATCACTGGGAAGGTGAGCAAAGCGATCGAGTTCAAAACAAAAACGGTTCCGAGCGAGACGGCAATCTCCTCCTGGCTCGCGTTGGTGATTGGAGCAATCGCGGCAATGGCGCTGCCGCCACAGATGGCGGTGCCGGCTGAGATGAGATACGAGATCCTCTGCTTTACCGCCAACAGCTTCCCCAAACCCCAACCCAGGAGCAGGGCAAAGCTGATGCTTCCCGCGGTATAGATGAACCCTGAGCGGCCCGCCCGCATCACCTGCTGCAAATCCATTCCGAACCCGAGGCCCACCACGGATGCCTGAAGCAGCAATTTCGATAACTGCTTTGCTTCGACATGGAACGGATGAGCGAAACCGAATCCGTAGATGAGACCGCCAGCCAATGCAACGGGTGGTGAGACGAGCCCGCTGGCGGCAATGATCAGACCAATGAAGAATAGGTTCTTGGACACGCATCCAGTGTTTCCGAAAAGCACGACGCCGTCCAAGCAGAAGTAATCATGGCCTATTTGTCAATCTTATGAGCCCGGCATGTCATGGCCGTTTAGGGCCTGGCAAAGTTCTTGTCATGCCGGCGCGCGCAACAAGAAACCTGCGGAATTCGAGGGCCAGCCCTTGCGGCTCTGGGCCGGACGCGTACGCAATCAAAAACTGGCGCTTGATACTCAATCCGTCGACCTCGACAATCTTGAAGTTGTTATCGAGTCTCAGGTCTTTCGCAATTGCCCAGCGGGAGACGAATCCCACCCCCAGCCCAGCTTCCACGGCGGATTTGATGGCCTCGGTCGAATCGAGTTCCATCACGATGTGCAGCGAATTGCGCTTGACGCATTGCCGCTCCAGAGCCAATTCAATTACATGCCGCGTGCCTGATCCGCGCTCCCGCATGAGCAGTGGAATGGAGGCGATGTCAGAACAGGAGACTGAAGTCCGCTCGGCCCACTCATGCGCGGTGGACGCGATAAGCACCAGTTCATCCTCAAGAAATGCCTCTGTCTTGACCTCCCGGCTGCGGGCCGGACCCTCAATGAACCCCAGCGAGATCTTTTGCATCTCCACGGCTTCTACGATGTGTTCCGTATTGCCGCTGACCAGTGTGGGGTGAACACGAGGATACTCCCGGCAAAACTCTCCCAGGAGCCGGGGCAGCACATATTGGGCAATGGTCGTAGAGGCGCCGAGGGCCAGTTGTCCAGCATGTTCTCCGCTCAAGGTGACAATCTCGTGCTCAGCCTGCACGAGCAGAGCATTCACCTGGACCGCATATTCAAGAAGCACCCGTCCGGCTGTGGTGATGGTGATGTGCGCGCCAGAGCGGTCGAAAAGTTGAACGCCAATATCCTCTTCAAGCGCCTTGATCTGAAGGCTCACTGCGGGTTGCGTAAGATACAGTTCTTCAGCGGCCTTGCGGAAGCTGAGCTGTTCCGCAACTGCACGGAAGACCACGAGACGGAAGTTTTCGAGGCTCGCCATTCGATAATCAGAACCCCAGTTTACTGCGTGCCGCGACGGTGTGGCTCCATGGCCGGTCGAGTTTGCGCGCGAAATGCCAGGAGCGGTCTGGAACCGATCCGCGATACCCGGCGGCCCAGATGTCTGAGTGTCAGTGAGTAGCGAGAAGACTCCGCAGTGAAGCTTCGATCTTGGAGGGGTCGGTTTCGCCTTGGAACCTGGCACGCACAATCCCGCTTCGATCGATGAGGAAGGTCAACGGCAGGCCAAGTACGCCGCCATAGCGCCGGCCCAGCTTCGCATCCCCCATGGCAACGGGGTAACCGATGCGTTGTGCTTGTATCATCTTACGAACCGGCTCTGAATCGTCGTCCATCGAAATCCCGATTACCGCCAATTGCGACGGCCCATATTGCTCCTGCCAGTGTGCAAACACAGGCATTTCAACCTGGCATGGCGCACACCAGGTGGCCCAGAAGTTCAGCAGTACAACCTTGCCATGCAGTTGAGCCATATCGAGGTTCTTGCCGATGAGGTCGCGTCTCTCAAGCTCCGGAGCCTTTTGACCCACCAGAGATTCTGTCCCACTTACCTGCGCGCCCGCTAGCGGCACTAAGATGAGGAGCAGAAGCGTAAATGCCCATCGGAGCGCAAGGACTCTCGTTTCGCTAACACGCTTAATGCGCAACCGGATACCCTTTGCTAACCCAGTCGCTCCCGAAGTTATCCGCGATGGAGAGAACTTTCAGATTCGTAAAGCCAAGCTCGGTTAGAGCCTTGTATGCGCCCCCCACATTCGGGCAACGGCTCCATGGGCAGCAACCGCAATAGAGCACGATGAACTTGTTCTTCGCCAACGTCTTCACGCGATCACGAAGCAGGCTCAGGCCGTCCTCGCGCGAGCCTGGGCCTGCGTATTCTGAAGTTGGGATATGCGCCTGGTCGAACATGACGCGCGAGCCGACCTGCAGGATCAGCGGCTGGACCGCACCGGTGGAAATCAGCAGCGTCTTCAGTTCTTCCGGTTGTATCAGTTGGGTCGAAGGAATGGTTGTCGCAGCGAGCGGAGGTGCGGACTGCGCACCCGCCGAAGATTGGATCAACACGAAAGCAATAACGGCAATGCTTCCCATCGCTGCAATCGATCGAATTCTCATGTGAAGCTCCGAAACCAGTATATCGAGTCAAACGCGGCCTGAGACTTTGATGCTGACCATGATTCTGGGGCATCTCCAGCTGGTTATTCTCGTACCTGTCCATTGGTTTCAGATGCCGCTGCCCACCGGATCGGGGACTTTGAACTCGACCAGAATCTGCGGAGGGTTGAGGAGCGTGTTCTTCACCAGGCAGTGTTCGACAGAGCGCATCAAGCCTTCACGCTGCTCGGTCGTGAGGGAGACAGGACTGTGAACGCGGATTTGGAAGTTGCCAAGTCGCGCAGGGCTCTTGAGTTTTTCGGCCTCGACTGAGACCTCCACGCCTGTCTCCGCGAGATTGCGTGTCTTGAGATATTGAGCCGCGTAGAAGGCCGCGCACGATCCCAGCGACGCCAGCAGCAATTCCGGAGGCGTCATGCCGAAGTCGTCCCCGCCATTTTCTTCCGGCTGGTCGCAAATAATCGAGTGCGAGCGCGCATGAATGGCAAATCTAACCTTGTCGAGATGGGAAATCTTCACTTCCATTTTGGTTTCCTCTTCCATTAAAACAAAGACAGAAAAGAAGCGCTTCGTTACGAGATCGCCGAGAAATTTTTTGCAGCCGGCATTACCAGCATGCGTAGCCATTCCCGTGTAAGAACGGCGCGCAATCGGTTGAAGGGCGTTGGGGGAAATGCGATCAACGCCTTCCTGTCGGCCGTGGCAATGAACTTCCACAAGCTCCTCGGAGGTTTTCGGGAACCTCTGATGGAATCGAAGTTTTGAAAGGGCACGACTTCAGTCGTGCCGCAAAGGCAAAAGAATCGATGCCGGGCTTTAGCCCCTGCGGGTTTTTCGCCCGCAAATCCCACAAATCTCGAGTTTTTCCGCAGCCTTTTAGCCCCTGAGGGATGCCTTCGTTGAGAAGTGACACTTGTGCAGAGGGGCCAGTTTCAGAGGATTACGGCGCCTAAAGCCTTCCAGAAACTATTTCAATCCGTCTGACTACGACTCTTTCAGGATCGACTGAATTAGGGCCTGTTAACAGGCCCTAAGCGTCGGCGATCCGGAGTTCCTGCAACTCCGGTCTTACAGCCACTTAGACAACTTGAGTTACACGTGAATCAATCCACGTTGTAGTGCCGTCATCACCGCTTGTGTTCGGTCAGATGCTTTCAGGCGTGTAAGAATCACGCTCACGTGGCACTTCACGGTAGCTTCTGAGATGCAAAGTTCCGAGGCAATTTCCTTATTTGATTTGCCCTTTGAAATCAGCGTTAGAACTTCACGCTCTCGCACGCTCAACTTTGAGTCCGGTGTGCGCGTCGCCAACGCCTGCGACATCGGCGGCGGCAGAAAGCGCCCGCCCCCGTGAACGTTGAGCACCGCGTTCACCAGCATCTCCTGAGGAAGACCCTTGATCAGGTAGCCGCTCGCGCCCGCCTCCATCGCCTGATAAATATCCTCATCCCCTTCGTAGGTGGTCAGCACGATAAACCGGGCCTGCGGACTCTTCAACCGGATCCGGCGAATGGTCTCAACCCCGCTGATCCCTGGCAATCGAAGATCGATCAGCGTAATGTCCGGCTTGCATTGGCCGTGCATCTCGATCGCCTCTTCGCCGCTGCCCGCCTGACCTACGGAAACCATCTCCTTTGACGAGGAAATCAGAGCCGCGATGCCGATGCGCATGATGGGATGATCGTCGACGATGAGTATCCTGATCCGCTTCATTTGAGACCAGATTGTAGTTGAAGCATCTCATCGATGTCAGCGACGATCAGCGAGCCACGGGGAATCGTTGCAACCACAATGGTTCCCCGGTGCGGCCTGCTTTCGATGGCAAGCCTTCCGCCCAGCCTTTGCACGCGTTCCTTCATCCCTTGCAGTCCGTAGTGCCCGTTCTCCAGAAATTCGGGTAATGGTTCAAAGCCCTCGCCGTCATCCCGGATGGTTACCGCAAGCGACGATGCGGAGAAGTGCGTGCGCACCTCAATGGAATTGGGGTGTCCGTGAAGGATGGCGTTGAATAGCGCCTCCCGCGTCACCATCAACAATTCGTGGGTCTGCTGCTGCCCCATCGGAAAACGGTCTCCAGTCGGCACAAACTGGATGCTCACGCCGTATTCATTGCTAAGTCGATCTGCCATCTGCTGGATGCATTCCACCAGGTCGCTCTGCACATTGTCGCCGCGCCGAAGGTCCCATACTGCTTGCCGCGCCTCATCCATCAGCGCGCGAATCTGGCCGTTGGCGAATTCCACAAAATGCGCTTTTGTCTCGCGATCGTCGGAGTCCAGGCTGGCGGCGGCCTCCAGCATTGCCGAAACGCCGGCGCAGCCCTGAATCAGCGTGTCATGCATCTCTCGCGCCAGGCGCGACCGCTCCGCCAGAACCGCGGAGAATCGCCCGCGAATCTGTTTCACCCTGATCTGATAAGCAAGCACAGAAAGCATACCGGCGGTCAGTGCGCAGAGAGCAATGAACCAGGGCGTCTTGTAGAAATAGGGCTTCTTCACCAGAACCAGTGAATCTCGCACCACATGTTCCGGATGACCCATCTCCCAGGCTTCCACCAGGAATGTGTACGTCCCCGCCGGCAAATTCGTATAGGTCGCCGTACGTACGTCGGTGTTGGTGCGTGTCCAATCCGAATCGAACCCTGTCATGCGGTACCGGAATTGCAAATCGCTTTGCGTGCTCAGCATCACCGGTTCATACCCGATCTCCAATCGAGATTGCCCCGCCAACAGCGTCAACGAGTCCGTAGGGGGGAAGACACGCCCATCCACAAGGATGTTTCCAATGTGCAGATGGGACAGAACCGATGGATTGAACTCCGTGGGATGGATTCTCCACAATCCCTCGCTCGTCGGAAGACACGGTTCCCCATCGCGCATGATGACGCCTGCCGGTTGTGTCCCTCCATAGAACCTGACCGGTGCCTCTCCCACACTGGCGCGATAGAACCTGAGAGATAGCGTCTGCCCTGGCCCCTGCGCTTCGGCATCCAGTTCGCCTCGATCCAACAGCATCACTCCCTGGGGGCCGCTTAACCACAGATGACGGCTGCCGTCTTCAAGGATGGAGAAGATGCTGTTGCTGGCCAGCCCATTGGCCGTCGTAAAGTGAGTCAGCTTTCCGTTGCGCAGCCGGTAGAGCCCGTGATTCCGGGTTCCGAACCACAGACCACCGTCGGAGTCTTCGTGCTCCGACCATACCTTTTCGTCCTTCAATTCATCCGTAATCGCATCTTGCAGCGCCTGGCCTTTGTGCAGCCTGGTCACTCCCCGTTCGCTCCCCGCCCAAACGTCTCCATTGCGGTCTTCAAGCAGCGAGCGCATGCTGAAATGCGACAGCCCGTTCTCCATCGTGAAGTTATAGATCGTCTTCCCATCAAGGTGGCTCAGGCCGGAGTCAGTCCCGATCCACATGCTGCCGTCACGCGCTTCCATCAGCACACGCACAAAGTTGTTCACCAGCCCCTGTGCAGTCGTGAAACGCATCATCCCTTTCGATGAGATTTTGAAAACCCCGCTTCCATCCGTGCCCAGCCAAAGCGCTCCATCGCGAGCGCGCAGAACATTACGCACATGTGCGTTCCCGATCCCCTCGAAATGGACAGGCATGGCACGGTCGCCGACGATGTGAACCAATTCGTTTGAAGCCGCCCAAAGGCTTCCGTCCGTATCCAGCGACACAGTGCCAAAGTCTGAATCGGCCGCCTGCGGAAGAAGCAGCACGTTCACCGGCGTTCGGCTGAGCCGAATCATCCCCACCTGCGTCCCCACCCAAAGATTGCTGGCGTCGTCCGCAAAGATCGAAAGCACGGTGTTGCTCACCAGCGGTGATGGCGCGGTCAACCGCGAAATCTTGACGGCGCGCGCCTGGTACTTGATACGAAAAATCCCTTGCCCAATCGTGCCTGCCCATAGCTCCCCAGGCACAACTTCCTTCAGCGTCCGCACCGTTCCCCAAACGCCGGGCACCTGGACAAAGCGATTCAACCCCGGAAGCATTCGATAGAGCCCAGCCACCGTGCCTGCCCAGATTGAGCCATCCGCCGTCTCCACGATCGACTTGAGCCTGTGCTGATTGTCAACTCCGCCCAGCGGGTAGAACGCAGGCACTCCATTCTGGATTGCATAGAGTCGGGCCGCGCCCGCCCAGATGCGTCCGCTGTGGTCCTCATAGAGACCGTGAAAAGCATTGGCAGGCATCTCCGGCCTGCCATCTACGCGAGTGACGTTGTTCCCCGTCATTCGAAAAAGTCCGCTGTCGGTAGCTATCCAAAGGGTCCCGCCTCTGTCTTCAAACAGCGCGCGAATGAAGACGTCGGTCAATCCATCGGCTGCGGTGTAAGCTCTGAAGACGCCGTCATGCATCTCCAACAGACCGCCGCCGTCCGTGCCGATCCATAAGTGCCCATTGCGCCCTGCCAGAAGGCAAAAGACGCTGTTCTCGCGCATCTGCGGCGTGTTCTCATGCGAGAAAAGCGTGAAGTTGGCCCCGTCAAATCGAAACAGCCCGTCGCTCGTTCCCACCCAGAGAAGTCCATCCGGCGTTTTCGCAAACGACTGTACCGTCTCTCCCGGCAATCCATTTTGCGCTTGCCACGAACGAACCGTGTAGTTCCAATCGCCAATCTGCGATTCTCCCGCCGCCGGTTGACTGAATGGGAACACTGCGGCCAACAACAGTACCGCCGCCGCGCGTCGCCAAATGTGAATCGGCAAAGTCGCGAGCCGGATTGGGTTCAAGGTGCTGCGCCATTGCATGTTCAGTTCGTTCTCCACCCCGGAAACAACCCATCATAATCCCAGCAGAGGCATACCGGCACGTCATCGCCGGCGACGCCGCCTTGCGGCCGGCCTCCAGTTCCCTGTCGTTCCATCCAGCGGAAGTCAATTCACCGTGCTCAAGCTCCGGCCCGAACCGATCGAAACTCCAACACCGCCCCCTTCAACCCCGGGGCCGATGCCCGAACCGTCACCAATCCCGCCTCCTTCGTCATCCGCACCAGGGCGGTCGCAATTCCCGCCTCCGCTCGAATGGGGTTCGCGAAAATCCGCTCATCCCCAATCACCGCGCCCTCGCCGCTTACCGAGAAAGTCACCATATCGTCCCCGTACGGATAAGTCATCTCTCGTGCGTCGCAAATGTCAGCATAAATGCGTACCCAGTCTGCTCCGTCGGCGACCGGATCGATGCTGCATGTGTCCGCCCGCAATCGAATTCCCTGGGGAACACCGGGAGAATGGACCAGGTGCTTTACAACTACTTTTCCTCCGATGAGCCCCTCCGCCAACAGTTCTCCAATCGGCGTCCTTACCCCCTCCGCCGATGTTGCGTTCCCGAATAACATGCTCCGCGTACCGCTAAAATCTCCCACTCTGAAAGTGAAGGGTGGATGGGGAATCCGGAACCCTTGATCCGGCTCCTGCGTTGCCACGAGCTTGGCATTTTGGGTCAGGCGCACCTGTTCGCAGTTGCTGAACACCACCACTTCCAAGGGAGAATGAAACGTCGCGAAGTTGGCAATAAAGATCATCGGACCGCTGCCCCCGCGCTCCGGCTGGACCTCGGCTGGCCGCTGGCTCTGAAACATGTAATAGTCGAACTTCGGTATTCGGAACAGGTCGAGCGGCGCCCCTAGAAAAGGTTGATGGTGATAGCCCCGGAAAGCATCGATGCCTGCCCAGAGATCGGCGCCGCCAAGCTTTATTTTCGAATCGTAGATCCGGTTCAAACTGCTCATATGCGCCGAGGCCTGCACCAGCATAGGCATTTCGCCCCACGACCTGGCCACCCGCACCCGGCCCTGCTGATCGCTCCAGTTATCCACCTGGTCGCCCCACTCGCGTATCCACGAAGGCCCGGCCGGCTCCTCGCGAGAGCGGCCGGCATAGGTGATGTCCCACCCCGCGAACCCCGGCGCCTGCTTGCCGATCGGATCGCCGGCCGTGTAACACCCCGGCCCCGGAAACTCTTCGTGCACAATCCGGTAAAGCTCCGCCGCAAGCGAACTGTTATCGGATTCATTCAGTGCCGCTTCCCAAATCACCACCGACGCATGATTCCGGTCTCGCCTCACCATCTCGCGCGCATCCTGATAGACACGCTTCTTGAAGATCTCGTCCCCCACAAACTGCCATCCGGGGTTGGAAACAATTGCCAAAATCCCCAACTCATCGCAGGCGTTCATGAAGCTGGGGTCCTGAGGATAATGGCTGCGATACGACGTAAAGCCCGCCTCGCGCAGCTTGATTGCATCGCGATGATGCGCGGAGGCCGGCAGCGCATATCCCACGTAAGGATGGTCCTGGTGCCGATTGGCGCCGATCGAAAAAAACGGCGTACCGTTAATGAGCAACCCACGGTCCTTCTCGAACGCGATAGAACGAATCCCTATCCGCGTGTACTCGTCGTCAATCACCTGGCCATTCCCATGAATCGCTGAATGAAGCCAGTAGAGCTGAGGGTCCTCCGGGTGCCACAGCCTCGGATCTCGTACCGTCATGCTCTGCGTCGCCACCTTCCGCGAGCGCGCCGGAACGGTGACGCTCACCGACGTGGTCGCCACCGGCTTCCCGTCCTGCCCAATCAGTACCTGTACCACTTCGCAAACACGATTTTCATCCGACTCGTTCCCCACTTCTGTCTGGACCTGAACAATGGATTCTTTGGTCGTCACCGATGGGTAAGTGACGAACACTCCCCCGCCCGCCACCGTGTTTGCCAGGATCGGATCCGTGATGTGCAAAGGATCAATTACTTCCAGGTCAACACTTCGATAAAGCCCTCCGAAGTAACAGAAGTCCAGCTCACTCTGCGGCTTTCCAGGCGGCACCTCGGAGTTATCCGAGTTATCGAGCCTCACCACCAGGTTATTGGACCGGTCGGACCGAATGTCTCTTGAGATATCGATGGTGAAAGGCATGTACCCGCCAAAGTGGGTCAACTGATGGACGCCATTCAACCAGACATCCGCAACCTGCATGGCGCCCTGGAATTTCAGATAAACAACGCGCCCCTTCCATTCCGCCCGGACAGGCAACTCCCGCTTATACCAGCAGACGCCCTGGTAATTCCCGCCCCCGCTCACGTCTCTCGGCTCAAGCCTCACTGAGTGCGGCAGCGTAACTGCCTCCCACTGCGCGGTCGCGGGAGCATTCATCTCCGTCTCATTCACTCGCCTGGAATCCGGGACCTCCGGCCGAAAGAACTGCCAGTCCTGGTTCATATTCAACACCAGGCGCGCCGTGGGCCTTCCAATCGATTCACTTTGCCCCCCGCCGTCTTTTTCGACACCCGCGACTTCACGAATATCTTCGCCGTGAAGGACGCCCGACAATAACATCCCTGAAGCTGATAACGCACTCACTTCCAAAAAATCTCTGCGCGATAATGGCATCTCTGTCCTTTTCGTTCTCATTTGTCCAACAGCTTCTCAGCCGAATAGCTTTTGCCCGCTTCCTACCACAGGTACTGTTCTGATGGGCCATTCCAATTGCTCCACGGTCGCTTCCTCGCGTTACCGCTCCTGCTCGCCAGCGACGCCTGCTCTCACTCAAAGCAACCTCGCTGAGCCCAGCGTTTCGTGAAATGGCTTCCCCGATTCATAAAGCATCAAACGGCTTCGAATTGCGCTTGCCATCTTCGAGTTTCCTTGCTTCTCAACCAGCCCCAGCGCCTCCTGCGCCAACTCGATTGCGCAGGAAAACTGGCCATTCTCCGCGCAGGCCGCGGCAAGCGTATCCAGCACATACGGATCGTCACCCGCAGCAAGATTTCTGGCGCCTTCAGCCAGTGACAATGCTTCCTGGCCATTACGCAGCGATGCGTCTGGCGTTGTCGCCAACAGCCACGCGGCCCCCAAAGACGCACTCTCTCGGCTGGGATCGATGGCGCGCGCCTTTTCCCAATGGGCAAGCGCGTCCGCGCCTTTTCCCAAATCCTCAAAAGCAGTTGCCAGTGCCTCTTCGCAAGCTGCGAAATGCGGTCTGATCTCAATGGCGGCATTCAGTTCCGCCAGAGCCAGCTCGCCATGCCCCTGCTCAAGCAGGAAACGGCCCAATATGTAATGCGTCTCGACCGAAAGCGGATTAATGCGAAGCGCATGGCGTAGATGCTCGAAGCCTTCCGTTGTTTCGCCATGAATGTAGAGGGAGATGCCCAGGCCGTTTTGAACCTTGGCATTCTCCGGCTCCGTTGCCGCGGCCTTCTTCCAAATCGCCAGCGCCTTGTCGTTCTCGCCCTTCTCGCCCAGTTGCGTGGCCTCGTCAATCAGCTTGTAAAGCTCTACCGCGGGCACCTGGATCTCCTCAATTCCATCCCCCGCGATATTCACGAACTCGGGCAGGTTCACCGCGCGGTTCGATGCGGCAGCGTTATCGATCAGAATCGCAGGGCTCGAGTTTCCTTCCTCATCCAGATGCGTCAGGTACATCTGCGTGTAGGGCGAGCGCGCCTTCGATGAAAAGACCAGCCACCGCCCATTCGGCGAAAAGCTGTGCCACGAATTCATGAGCGGCGTATTTGAGCGCAGCCGTCGCGCCTCGCCCCCCGTAAAGGGAACAATGTAGAGCTGGCTGTCGGGTCGCATCAGCTGTCCGTTGCGGCATTGCACAAAGACGATCCATCGCCCATCCGGCGACACCTTGGGGAAGTTATTGCTCATCCCGTTCTGCGATGCCCCGGCAATGCGCTCAGGCGCGCCGCCCTTGCCATCGTTGAAAGGAACCCGATACAGGTCGTACTGGATCTGCGTCTCATTGGGGTCATTGGCGTGAACTGCCTTCGGCTGCCCCGACGGATACGGGTCCACCGCTTCGGCCCGTGCAAACACGATCCATCTGCCATCCGGGCTCCAAACCCCGTCCGTCTGCACATACCGTGGATCGTCTGCGCCGGGCAGCGGCTGCCGTTTGCCTGTCCTCCGGTCATACCACTCCAGAATCCCCCGTGTCGGATAAAAAACCTGTAGGAACCGATAGTCCTTGAAGTTAGTCACGTAGTAAGTATTTGAGATATCCAGTTGCGAGCCGGCAAACGTGCTCACCACGTAGCGGCCATCCGGCGACACCTGCGACATGAAGCCGACACGCACCTTGCCCGCCTGGCCATCGGTATTCCACTGCACAATGTCCTTGTTCTGAATGGACATCTTTTTCGCGATTGGCGCCACGGCGTAAAGTCCTTTATCGTTCGCTGGCCCATCCACATCGATGCCCATAGTTTTGCCGTCACCCGAAAAGGAGTGACAATTCGCGCAAGTCGGCATGTTCGTCAACACGGTGCGGCTTTCCGGCTGGCGAATGTCCCTCAACCTCCAGCGGATCAGATGAATCGCCGATGCGGACAACGGCTGCACCGTACCGTTTGCTCCGGCGCTCGGCATGAGAGGAACGTCGCGATAAAAAATCGGTGCACCCACCGGATCGGCAGAGGTCGTCACAGAGATCTGTGCCTGCGAAACCTCGCCATGTGCCTGGGTCGAACCAGTGATGGTCACCGTTGCCGGCGCTTGCTTGGAATGCGATTGAATCATCTGCCAGGTGGCGGCATCGGGAATCCATGTCCACGAAGCCGCTTGCTGCGGAGTCAGCGTCGGCAGCTCATTTGTATTGCTCACGCACTCAGGATCGATAACGCCAACCTGCATCCGTTTCGCCGAGGGTTGAATATGCAGTGAAGCAGATTTGTCGGCGAAGGCGATTTCAATCTGCCATGAACTCGCTGCTGCATCGCGCCAGAGGAATGTTGGCGGCGTAATTCCAGGCGGGAAAATTGAGCCATCCTGCGGGTAGTCGATAGAAATCGGCCACAGTCCCGTCCTGCCATCGCCCGATAGTGCAGCCCGCATCTCGCCAGAGACTCTGCTGCGCTTGGGAACAACACAGCAGCACCCGAGCAGAACAGCCAGCATCGCAACAACCATCGCAACCAGGCGCACAATCGATTGCCCAGGGTGCGACTGGAACATCCGTTGACCCTCCGGGTTTTCGCTCGACCAGTGACTCATCAATTTAGGGTGGAACCGTGATGCCTGAA
>Ga0302319_10006750_pt1 | contig 22716 bp, 17 predicted proteins | sample Bog_T0_2_FD_203319 | JGI IMG/M metagenome (GOLD analysis project Ga0302319, IMG submission 203319) | Peat permafrost microbial communities from Stordalen Mire near Abisko, Sweden - Bog_T0_2 | ecosystem: Environmental > Terrestrial > Soil > Wetlands > Peat | place: Sweden: Abisko, Stordalen Mire...
GGCGCCCCCTTTGCAACTCGACAAACAGAACACCGTCGCACCCGGCGTCGTTGCCGACATCGCGCTCCGTGGAGGGAACCACTTCGACAGGAACAAAAGCCCTGCTCCCCAGCTGCCGTCTACCACGCACGCGTTGACGATATTTATCCAGCGTCCCCACCGCCAAGCCCCGCTGCTGGCAAAACGCTGCACGCTTCAAGCCGCTCGCTTCAAACTCCGCGACAAGCACCTGTGCCTCAGCCAAACTACGTCGTCTGTGCTTCACTCCCAATTCGCTCATAGCTTCAGTGCATCACTAAACGCGGAGCGAGAACAGAGTGCGTTGCTCAGACGGATACGGTCGATCAATTGAGCAAGGATAACGGATGAGCAGATTCGATGTGGCTTCTGAACTGGATCGAGAAAGCTCTAACGGTATCGGTTGGAATGGAAAACACAGGATCTACTATCGCCATTCGCGTTCCGCAGCTTGAACAAATGGCTTCGGTCGGTGCGCCAGTGACGTCGTAGCCGATAATCAACTCGGGCATTTTCATCGGGATATGATGGGAACGCGCAAGATGGTAGCCGACCATGAGATCGCCTTCGGGAGTTTTGCATGGACTCCCCGGCCTTGCCAGACAGGTGGGACACCACACTTCAATCGGCAAACTTAGCATTGTCGTCAGCCCCCACGCTTATACGCAGAAGTCTCTCAGTCTCCGAGGGGCTTCTGTACTCTAAGGGGAGGATGAAACGTGGGGTTCACGCTACACGCGAACAGACGAACTGTCAAACTAATTTTGGGACTGTTTCCGGCCCTGCGGTCGCAGCCATTCGACCTCACGACGCTGCATCTTCTCTTGGGACATGGTGAACGGATTGCGACCGGCGTTATCAGATCCACGCCGGTAAGAAGCAGGCAGAAATGGCCGCCCTTGAGCATGGAGAAGTCGCGCAGCAGAACGTTGCGGCAAATCTTCAGCGCGATTGCCTTGTTGCCTACGCCTGATTGCTCCGCTATGAACGGGGCGACAGTTTCTCCCGGGCGAACATAGCCATGCGACAATCCTCTGCCCCATATGAGGCCGGGGCCCGTGATGCTGAAGTCATGAATGCCTTCGCCCCAAATGAGCGAGTTGTGCCAATGGTTATGGCCATAGTCCTGGTACGAATCCCATTCCGTTTTGAGGTCGGCGGGATCATAGACACCACCGTTGTAGCCCGTCGTTTCACCCTTGCGGGGCGAATCGGCCGCGACGATGGCACATCCCTGCTCAAGATAAAGATGAACTTTGCTTTTGAGGTGAATGGAAAAGCAAAGATAGGTTCCCGCGGGAAAGACGACCATGCCGCCACCGACAGCCGACGCCGCTTCAATGGCGCGGTTCACGGCTACGGTATCGAGGGCCTTGCCATCCCCCGCGGCACCGAACGAGCGCACGTCAAACCTGACTTGGAAGCCAGTACGGGGCGGCGGTCCAGCCTGAATCGAAACCGCGAGCGCAGTGCCTGGGACTGACGCCGCCGCCGTCCAAAGACTGCCTGCCCGTAAGAAGTCCCGCCGTCTGGAAATGAATGAGTTCACTGCAAAATCCTCCTCAAGATGGGCGATTCGAACATCTCATGAAGGCGCCCCGAAAGATCGAAGGGTAAATAATCCGCTTTAACGTCCGGAGCGCATTCTCAGTCGAGATGAAAAACCTCTTCGATGGGGTACATGGTGTCGTCTACTGTGTCGCCTGTCCGCAGTTCAAAAAATTGCGACATCTCCGCTTGCCAACGGGCGTTAACCGGGTGGTTCTTCATATCGGCGCAGCATTTCTCAAAATTCACAGCTTCAAGGTAGCCAACGAGCAGGCCACCGGGGCAGAGGAAGAGCGAGTAATTGCGCCAACCCGTATCGCGAAGAGCATTGAGCATTTCAGGCCAGACTTCAGCATGACGTGCTTTGTACTCGTCCACCCGGTCTGGGCGAATTTTGAGCAGGAAACAGATACGCATTGCACCTCCTGTGTCAGTTTTTGCGATGAGCTAGTTCAGGCAGAAAAGCGAGTCTGGTTGCAGGGGGTTCCAGGGCTGGCAGCCGCAGTGGGGAGTTATTTGGGCTCACCATATGGAATGTCTTTCGGATCCTTGAAGGTGGAGTCGGTAAAAACAGGCTTGCTTCCGTCCGCTGTCTTGATGGCGCTTTCAACAATGGTCCAGTCTTTGGCGTTGGCTATAGTTCCGGCCGTAGCCGCTTCGATGTCGAGATGATCGAGCCTGAAGTTGTCGAGCGTGGCGTTTGGATAGGCAGCCACATTGAACGCGCTCTTAGCGCCAGTGGCCTTAATGTTCCAAATGTGCACGTTGCTGAAGTGCGGCAGCCCCTTTTCAGGTGGCACCTTGGTGCTGAGGGTGGCCCAATAGGACGGAATGTTCTTCATCCCTTCGGGCACCACGGCGTAGCTGAAGCTCGGATTCCAGTTCATGGTGATGTGAATGGGAATTGCGACTCCCTCGAGGTTGAGGTCGTGGATTCGGATGTCATTCGCAAATCCACCGCGCACACTCGCTGACTTGAACAGAATGCCGGAGGGGACGCCGCTGAGGGCGGTAATGTTGTAGGCTTCGATGTTGCGAAATCCGCCGGAGGTCTCGCTGCCAATGGTGATTGCCGCCGCGCCGTGGCGCACGATGCAGTCGCGTATGACTACGTCCTCAGTGGGACGGTTGACACGCAGGCCGTCGGAATCGCGACCGGCCTTGAGAACCAAAGCGTCGTCGTTGGCATCAATGTCGGCATGTTCCACCAGGATTTTGCGGGAGGAATCAACGTCGATGCCGTCGGTGCTGGGCCCCTTACCGCCTTCGTTGTTGCGGATGATGACGCCATCCACATGCACATCGTGCGAGTAGAGAATCTGCACGGTCCAAAAGCCGGAGCGCGTGAGCAGGATGCCACCGCCAAGCTGAATGTCGGAGGAGTTCTGAAACAGGATGAGCCGCGGCCGCCGTGCATCGTAGTCCGACGCCCAGCGTAGGCCGCGGGGTTCATATGAGGCGCGAAGATCCCAATACGACTTCCACCAGATCGGCCCATCGCCGTCAATGGTACCCTTTCCCGTGATGGTGACATGCTGCTGATCACGGACATTGATGAGCGCTGCCGGCCATGTCATCTCGATTCCCGAAATGCGCGTGGGCAGCAAGGGGTAATCCTCAAGCTTCTCAGATCCGACTAACGTGGCGCCTTGCGGCACGTTGAGAGTGATGCCCGACTTCAAGAAAAGGGATCCTGTGAGGTACTTGCCGGGATTCATTGTGACCGTGCCGCCGACTACGGCAGCCGCGTCGATGGCTTTCTGCAACGCGGCTGTGTTTAGAGTGCCCCCGTCGCCATTAGCGCCGTAGTCGTTGGCTAAGAAGGTCTGAGGAGCGGCCCAGGCGGGCGGGGCGAGTAACAGACCAAGAAGACCGATAGCGGCAATGCTGGAGGCGGATTTCGTCATTTTCTCCTCTGGACTTCAAGTGGGATTGGGGGGAAGAGGCCGGAGCGAATGGGTTGAAGGCGATCCATACTCCAGTCGGCGAGCGTTGCATTTTTCCTCATATGTTCCTATGCCGACGGTTTCCGGACCGTAGGAAATGGTGCTCCTGGAATGGGGAGTCAGCACAGTAATTCCGTTGTGGTGAGGAAGGCAACGCTGCAAATCACCACGCGATGATTTATACATTTCGAAAGTGCTGATGGCAACTTATTTCATATTGGAAACTCATTTGTACCCCGCGAAGGGGCGAAAGGACTGGGCGATGCGGACTCGTGTGCACGCACTGATCGGTCGACCGCGCGGATATGGGACCAGTAATCGGCGCCCGGTCTGAAACAGCAAGCAAAAGGCTCCCTTCAGGTGGCAAATTCGGTCGATAAATTCGCCATCAATTGGGACCAATCATCTTTTTCTGCCTGGTCCAGACTTTTCAAGGCCTGCAGCGCTACACGATTCGAACCGGATGAGCGCTAGCTTGCAGGAATGATTCGCTGATGTATCCAAATATGCAGCCTGCCAAATCATTGAGAAAGCGACTGTGTGCAGCCCCGTTTTCTTAATGATTCCAAGTCCCCGCAGTTCTCTTGTCAGTCCAGTCAACCAATGCCTGAGTCAATCACTGGATAGGTGCACCGGATCCTGTGAGTGCGCACATTGCCCTGATTGCGCGATCAAAGCAGGTGATGCCTGTTTCGTCAAAGTGATCGATTCTCTGTTGCCCGAGGTGAGTGCGAATTCATTGCGCCTTCCGGGGTGGACTCGCTACACTGGCTTTCCGTCAATCCAAATCCAAGGCACAACCAAATGAACCCAATCACGATGAAGGATATCGCGCTTGCATGCGGAGTTTCTATTATTACCGTGTCCAAGGCCATGCGCGGACGTCCCGATATAGGGCCTGAAACGCGTAAGCGCATTCTGGCGAAAGCGAAGGAGTTGAACTACCGCCCCAATCTGACTGCCCGCAGCCTGGCGACCGGACAGAGCCGACAGGTCGGGGTGATTGTTCCGACTCTGTTGCATCCATTCTTTGCCGAGGTCCTGGAGGGACTAGCTGCGACGATGAAGCAAGGCGGATACGCTGTTTTGATCTCGTCGTCGATGGAGGATTCGGAGGCAGAAGAGGTTGCGATTGAACAATTGCTGGGACATCGACTTGATGGACTGATTGTCGCCTCTTGCAGTACGACTCCCAGAAAATTCGTGCAACTCAAAGAGCAGCTAGTTCCGTTTGTTTTGATCGATCGCTTCTTCCCCGGATTCAAGGCGGATTTCGTCGGTGTCGACGATGTTGCCGTTGGACGAATTGCCACAGAACATCTGATCGCCGTGGGCTGCAAAAAAATTGCGCACATACGAGGCCTGGAATTTACAACAGGTGTGGGGCGTTTTGAAGGGTATAAGCAAGCGCTTCTCCAGCACGGAATGAAGTTCGATCCCGCGATGGTGAGTCCCTACATGACCGCCGACGGGAAAGATTGGAAGCAAAGCTACGCGGCAATGCGCAAGTTGCTCTCCCGCGGACATCCCGACGGCGTCTTCTGTTACAACGATCCGATCGCGATTGCGGCCATCGACGTCGCGCTCGAAGCGGGAATTCGGATTCCTCAAGATATCGCATTCATTGGGTGCGATAACCTGCACTTTGACGCGAGTCTCAATGCTCCCCTTTCCAGCGTCGACCACCACAGCAGGCTGATTGGCGTGCGCGCTGCCAAGATGCTCTTAAACCGACTCAAAGGCAAAGCCTCTGGCAATCCACGGCACGTTGCCTTGCAGCCTGCCCTCGTCGTGCGCGCATCGTCCCTCCGACGCCCCTCCGGGCAATAGGGATTCAAATAAAACAAAAGAAGGGTGATTCTGCGTTTCCCGAGTAGACGTGGGAGAGCTGAACCCGCTCTCATTCAATCTAAGGGCAACAATATACTTGCCTGACCGTTCTATAGAGTTGTAAATCAAGCGATTTGCTACACTTAGCGCATGGGCGGTCCTTCTCATCCTACGGCGCAATGGTGGAAAGAGGATAAAACTGGTGGCCATTGGAGCAGCGAACGCCTGCCTCGAATTCCCAAGACCGTATTACTTCTTGAGCGTCATCGTTGGGGCCGCACACTGCTATCACGATCAAGAATCCTTCACAGGCTTTTTCTTCGCATGAGATTCTTATGCGCTCAGCCCGTGGGATGGAGGGTTCAATTTCGCGGCGATCTGCTGGGTCATAGTGATCGTATATGGCCGCACGCTTGCATTTCGGACATGCAATCGCTACTGGGTCCTGCGGACTGGGCGGACTTCCTCGACTATAAAACCGCTGAAGAGATGTGGCGGCGAGGAGCACAATGGGCATTCCACAACACAGACAAGTCGTCTTCCATTCCCAAACCTCCAGCATCCCACTCCTCCTAGCGGTTGTCCCGTTCCCACCTATCAATAGCCGCCCCCATCAAAGTTTGCAGCGGAAGATTCCCCAGCCGTTCACGCTCATAGGCAATAAGTCGGTCAACCCTCGCGTCATCCCAGCCTACCTTGATTCGAAGGTTCTGCCGTAACGCGGCGATAAGGCCATCCACGTCCTCTTGAATCTGCTCTTTCGATTCAGGGATGATCCGCCGCGATTGGGAAACGCGCTGTGGCAGTGTTCTGCCCCAAGTAAGATACAACGCCATCACAAATGCTTCCCCAGCCGCGATCTCTGTGAGCATCCACCTGTAATCAACCTCAACATATCCCACAGAAACCAGAACGCCGTTAATGGTGGGTTCGTTTGGCGGCCGAAATATAGGATAAGTCCCTAGCCTTGATCTCTTCGCAATAATAGGAACACTCCCGATTTGCACCCAGGGCGGGAATATCGTGAGAATGAAGACGACAGCGAAACCGAGCCAGATGCAGATTGAACGCTTCACGGGGTCTCCTCTAGTATGCGGATTCTTGCCATCTCTTTGGGATCTGCCCTGACGCGAGCTACCCATTCAACTAGGGACTTCTTTGTCGCCACCCACGCACCGCACCATTTGTCGTCACCCCACGAGCCAAACTCATTCCAACACTTTTCAGCTATCGGATGAAGTGGTTTTCCAGTGAACGCTTGCAGGGATCGCTGGTAGCACGTCCACGCGAAAAGATCGGCGCACTGAAGGGCTGGCACCTGCCGGCGATTACGAAAAGAGTATCGCCCGGAAAAGTCGCCGGGGTGCATCTCTTCTCCATTGTTCATTACCAGTTCAATTTCCGCCCTTTGCTCGCGTTGAGCCTTTTCATCCACATTGTCGAAGACATACTCCATCGGGACATCGCGTCTATGAGCCCAGTCCCAAATGAAACCGCAGACCGCGTCTACTCCCCACGTATAGTGTTTTCGTCCTACACGACGCCGGAATTCATCGGGAATAACTTCATCGTAGAAGGCCTTATTGATGGAAATAGAGAAAGCTTGGGGAGAGTATTTCTTAATGATTTGAAGAATCCTTTCTACCACCCGTTCAACCTTATCGTCATCCCACCTGGCGAAGTCTGAGTGGGCGTTGTGCGCAACGCACTCCGAGGTATGAAATCCTCTCGCCCCAATCCCTTCCTTTTTGCAGAACGTTGCCCACTCACTCTCCATAGCGAGAATTCGTTTGGCAGGGAAGATCAACCCGGATGCCATCGCCACTTGCTGGCTGGGAGCGGTGCCACTGTCGTCGATGTATACCGTGAACACGCCTAAAAAAACATCCTTCCACTTGGAACCCCAAGCACTGACTAGCATGTGCTCAACGACGGAATACGGTTGACTCACGCGGACCACTGGCATACCCTCTCTCTAGAGGGTTCCTTGTGGCCGATCTCCCGACCGCTCCCGCGAAGAATGAGACGGGCGAATACGACCGCTTTACCGCTTTCCTACGCCAATTAGTGGCAGTCCCTCACTCTGAAATCAAAGCGCAACTGGATGCGGAGAAAAAGGCGAAGCGGAAGGCTAAGAGCCGTTCCGCTTCCCCCGATTCTGACGCTTCTTCCAAGAAACCCGCTTAATTTTCGGTTTCCAACACCTTGCCAGTTAGCTCCGCATATGTCAACCGCTTCCCAGCAATCTGCGATAGAGCAAGCATAAACCGATCTGAGTCCTGTAGAGGATTATCTTTGGTCGCTCTGTTGTTGTAGCGGAACACTTGCTCCGTCACATAGGCGTCAAGGTGGAATGGTTCGACCGCCGCATAGGTCCCAGTCAGGCCGCGCTTCAACAGACTCCAGAAGTTCTCGATTCCCTGAGTGTGGACCTCGCCGCGAACGTACTCTTCAACGTGGTTCACGGTTTCGTGAATGTAGTTGCGGGCCGCGAGATGGTCATAAGATGTGCAGCCGTCGGTGTAAACGGTTGAGCCCTGCTCAATCTCGGCGAGGATTGCACCTTGAAGAGTCTCACGCTTCACATTCGGAACCACTTGGGCGCGAACCTTCCGGCTGTCCCTGTCTAACATTCCCATCACAATGGTCTTGCTCTCGCCCTTAGCACTCTTTAGCGCCGTCTGCATCTTCAGTCTGCGCTCACGATGCATCTTCTGAGTCTTGGGGCCGATGAAGGTCTCATCGACCTCAACAGGACCCCCTTCTGAGCCTCCCAGCTTACCGAAAGAGCGAGCAGCCATTGCCTTGCGAATCCTGTGGAGCATGAACCACGCTGTTTTTTGGGTTACCCCAATCGCCCGATGAATCTCATAGCTGCTAATCCCGTTCTTGCAGTTGGCCAGCATCCACACCACTGGCAACCACTTGTCTAAGCCAATAGGTGAGTCTTCAAACACCGTTCCCACCTTTAGTGAGAACTTGGCGCGATCATGCCGACCGTAGCATTTGTACAGGTTCGCAGCCTTCAAAAACGTGACATTCTCAGAACCACAAGTTGGGCAGCGAACCACACCATCAGCCCACCTAACTTCAATCATGTGTTGGCGGCAATTCTCGGGATCGCTGTAGAACTTCACAGCATCTAGAAGAGTCTTCGGAATGGGTAAGTGTTCCATAGGTGCAAATATACAGAAGTTAATGCGGTCAGTCAAGTATGTTTATGCCAATCTAAGTAATTGAAAACGTTATCTTTTGCGACGCCAACGTTAGCGCTAACGTTTTTTCTTGACAAGTCTCACGGTTTTTTCATACATTCCCTTTCGAAACAAGTTCCCCCCTGAAATTCTTCCCAGAACACGATCCAGTTCTATTTTCGGAGGCCACACAAATGTTGCACCTAAAAGCTCGCCCTCTCCGGCCGGCAAAAGTGGGACTGATTGTCCCGTTATTGATGGCCTCACTAGCCCTCTCATTTCCCGGAGTAATCCGGGCGCAGACCGCCGGTGAAGGCTCCATAAGCGGAATCGTTACCGATATCTCTGGCGCCATTGTCGTCAACGCCACGGTAACAGCGACCAATATTGCGACCAACGTCGCCACACAGAGAACCACTTCTTCGGCCGGCCTTTACACTATTGCGCCTCTTCCAGTTGGGAATTACAACCTGAAGGTGGAAGCCAAGGGATTTAAGTCGCTGGAACAGGAGAACCTGGATGTCGATGCATTGAACCCTTTGGCCTACAATGCAAAGCTGACGGTTGGCACTCAGATCGAGACAGTGACGGTCACAACTGCTCCACCCGTCCTGGATACGGAAAGCGCAATATTGGGCACCGTGATGGAGAATGAGGACTACTCGAACCTCCCCATCATCATGGCCACCACGCAACAGCGGGATCCCACGGCGTTTGCGACCCTTGTTCCTGGTGCGCAGGGAGGTTCTCGTACCCCGGTTGTTGCCGGTCTCGCTAACTATCAGGGATACCTTTACCTGGATGGCGTGCCCTCGGAAACCATCAATCAACAGGGCGACAACCGCATGGTTTCGCTGAGCATGAGCCTGGAGGCGGTAGATCAGTTCCAAGTGCTCACAAGCGTGCCTCCCGCCGAGTACATGGGGGCTGGCGCTTCGAACTTCACCATGAAGTCAGGCGGAAAAAGGTATCACGGGCAAGTGTCCGATTTTCTTCGCAACACAGCTCTCGACTCCTGGCAATTTGCTCAGAAAGATGCAACGGTAAAGACCGCGGCTGGCGCAACCGTCCCCGCGCCAAAGAACGTCGAACACGGAAATGAGTTTTCCGCATCCGTCGGTGGCCATGTCCCTCATACCGCAGATAAGGTGTTTTTTTTTGTAGCCTATGACAAGTACCATTCGCGTTTGAACGATCCACCAAGCCAGACGACCATTCCGACGACCGCAATGGAATCGGGCGATTTTTCCGCGCTTTCGGATGGCGGTCTGAATGACATCCCGATCATTTTCGATCCGCTGAGCAACAACTGCACACCCAGCGGCTGCACTCGGCAGCCGTTCATGTACAACGGCAAGCTGAACGTGATCCCTCCCGGGAGGATCTCCCCGATCACGAATAAGATGCAATCGTTTTTGCCGAATTACCCCAATTCTCCCAACCAGTCGCTTTCGGGGAACTACAATCCCCAGGTATTCAACAACGACTATCTTGGCACTGCAATTGGCGGCCGCGATAACCACCTCATCGATTGGCGTGTTGACTTCGACCTAAACTCCAAGAACAGAATTTCTTCCGTTGGTGCAATGGGACATGTGGTATATACCAACAATTTCGGCACACCCTATTTGCCGCTGCCCTACGCCGTGGGCGACTATGCCACCATTGTTCCCAAGCAGTACAACATTGAAGACGCCTACACCATCACCGACCATCTGACGAACCAATTCAAGATCGGCTACACGCGCTTCTTCATGCCCATTACCAATCCGACCCAGAATGTTGCAAATTACGAGGCCGGAGCTATGGGCATCACCAATCTTCCTGCCGGGCAAGCCGGACAAGAATTCCCCGGCGTATCGTTTGGTGGGGCCGGATCCCTGGCAGGTAGCGTTGTGCCGGCAACCTGGACCACCGACAGCAACTCGGCATCCACTCAGCTCACCATCCCAAACAACTATGCTGTGGTGGACAATCTTCAATTGTTGAAGGGAAAGCATTTGATCACTGTCGGGATGACCTATCAGTTTGAGGGATTGAACAATGCCAACCCCGCCACTTATACGGGGGTTCTTCCACTTTCATTCGATCAATATGCCACTGCCAACTACTCCAGCGGATCTTCCAACATCGATCAAAGCAAGACTGGGTACGGATACGCCAGCTTCCTTCTCGGTGCGGTGGGTGCAACCGCCAGCGGCACCACTGGATTGACTCTGCCGCTTCAAAATGTGGCAACGATCTATAGCCGCATCAAGGCAATTGCACCGTTTGCAGAAGACACTTTTAAAATCACTCCCAAGATGACCATTGATGTCGGCCTGCGGTGGGATTACCTTCCCCCGCTTCACGAAAAGTTCAACCATTTCACTTTTCTGAATCCGACCGCAACCAATTCCGCGACGGGAACGCTTGGCGCACTGGAGTTCGACGGCAGCTTTGGAGGAGCGTCAGTCAGTTGCGGATGCACGACGCCGGTTCAAACTTACTGGAAGAATTTTGGTCCGCGTGCCGGAATAACCTACACCCTGGACAACAAAACCGTACTCCGAGCGGCATCGGGCGTTGTCTACTCGCAGGGTGGTGGCACTGGCGGTGGTCGAGTGGCAGGCAATGGCGGTTCAAACGGAGCAGGCCAGGCCTTGGGATTCAACACAACGGCAGTTGCCCCCGGGGACACCTTGACCGGCGCCAATGCAGGTCCATCGTTCTGGCTCAATGGCACCAACTCGTCCCTCTTTGGACCAGGCTACGTTTACCCGGCCGCCCCAACGCCCGGCGCCGCGAGCTCCATCCTGGACACAGGGAACTATGTGAACAGTAGCGGGGCTTTTGTGACACCTTCTTCCATGGGATATGTTGATCCGGTCAAATCTGGGCGCGCGCCAGAGTACACGTTTTGGAACGTAGGTTTTGAGCGCGCCCTCACGAAGGACATGACGTTGCAAGTCAATTATGTCGGTGACGAGGCCCATCACACCTGGGATGGAAGTTCGCAAAATGTCCGCGGCTACTGGAACAACCAATTGAACCCCTCGTACCTTGCCGCTTTGGGCGGAGTGAACGGAACAAGTTCCTCCGGCAAATCCGTTTCCCTCTTGACAGCTCCGGCAACCTCAGCGAACGTCGCCCTGTTGAACGCTGCCTTGCCCGGACTTCCAAATCCAACATATTTCATCAACGCGGCAAATGCATTCCCCAGTCAGTCGACTCTGACCATTGCGCAGATGTTAACAGCATTTCCCCAATACAATAGCGTGGTCGACACCTTTGGCGGGCCGTTTACTGAGAACTTCTCCTACAACGCTCTTCAGATTCAAGTAAGCCAACGCCTGGCGCATGGCCTCTCTTTCAATGCCAACCTCACTCTTTCGAAAAACATCGGAGATGACGGCACCTTCCGCAGCGGATTCGCAATTCCTTCCGCGGCTATTGACGGACACGGACAATCCTGGAAACAAGATCGAATCGAACGCTCCTGGACTACCATTTCCGTACCCACAATCTTCAATGCATACGGCGTCTACCAGCTTCCCTTTGGGGCGGGGAAAATTGGGGCCAACTCGTGGGTGGTCCGGCAGCTTGCCGGTGGATGGCAACTTTCGGGAATTTACTCTTACGACACAGGCGGGCCCTTCACTCCCACTTGGAGTTCGAACGGCAACTGCGCCAACGCCGCCCCCAACGCCGGACAGTGCATGCCGTCTCTCACCCCTGGGTTTGGCAGTAACGCGCGTATGAACGGCAAATTCGGCAAAGGCCCCAATGGATATGTCATCGGTAACGCAGGGACTATCCGATATGTAAACCCGGCCGCTTTTTCAGAGCCGGCCAACATATCCGCCACACCCAACACTGCGCAGTACCTCATTGGCAACGCGCCACGCACCAGGGCGTATGGAATCACGGCGCCAGCCAATCAAACATTCAATGCTTCGGTCCGCCGTTCCTTTCCCATTTATCACGAAATGGCATTCGTGTTCCAGGCGGATTGCCAGAATGTCCTGAACCTCATGATTTGGGGCGCACCCAGCGCAGGTTGGGGAGAGACCGTCTCGACAAAGACATATAACTCAACGTTCGGAACAGTCTCCGCTCCAGGCACATTGCCTCGGGATTTCCAGCTTTCCGCGCACGTCAATTTTTGATTACTTGCTGTTATTACCCGAAGAGGCTCATGCCATTGTGGGTGCGCCTCTTCGATTTTCCTTTCCTCCTCTCCGGTCATTGAACAGTTGAACCATTCAATCGACCACCTTTCGGGCTCTTGGCGCTTTGATTGAAAGTTCATCCTTTACTTTCCGTTGACCCAAGCAGGCTAAGAATGGACAGCGTGGCGGGAATGCTGGAGATTTGGCGAACGGACGACACTCACGAAATCGTGATCAATTATTGTGCAGCAAATCCAGATGTCGGAGAACCAAACAAGGTGGTGATCTCTCCTCGTCATGCACGTTACTTCGCGAGTTTGCTGCTTGAACACGCGGCCGACGCAGAAGCAGAAGCCTCCGGCATTTCCCAGACATCAGATACCAGGAATCGGTTGGCGAACTCCGGAAGACTTGTCTACGATTCTCTCTTTCAAGTGATCGATGCACTCACAGAAATCCCCCTCGGATTGAGTGTGAACGATCTCCGCATTATGACCGGATTCCCTCTCACAAGAATGACTCGTGCTTTGAAAACCCTCGTGGCCTGCAATTGCATATCTTGCGACGGAAAAGGATGCTACCGTCTGAATGAGGATTTTGCGCTGTTTTCCAAAACTTGACCTAAGAGTTGCGCTTTCGACTCAATCAACCTAACAATCTGATCAACCAATCCTGACACCGGAATTGACGATGCCCTTCACACGTAGAAACCTTCTTCTTGGCAGCGCCGCATTCATCGGCTTTGAGTCTCTTCACAATCGCGCATGGCCTCAAACTTCCGCGCCGATAGCTTCGCCGACGGATCTTGCCAATGCGCCACTCCCCAATTCATCCGCGGCCAAGACACTTTACAAAGAGATTGGTGAGCGAAATTGGGAAGAACTCAGCAATAGACTTCACACCGTGAATGCGAATATCAAGAACCTTGGCTTGCGCCATATTCCTGGGTTTGAGGGGACTTTCCTTACCGGCTACCCTTACAACGAGTTCTATGATTGGGATCTCTATTTCGAAAACCTCTACCTTTCCTACTACGGGGTCTGGTCTTATTGCTTCACCAATCTGAAGGAGTTCCTCAATCGTCAGCAATCTGACGGGTATGTAAATCGCAGCCTGATCAAGCAACGAGACCGCCAGCAGTTCAAACCGTTTCTTGCGCAGCTTGCGGTGCTCGGAGCCAAACAGAATCACGATGATTATGAATGGCTTCGAGGCAATTACTACGACCGCCTGGTCAAGTACATCGACAAGTGGTTTTCCTACGATTCAGACCACAACGGTCTACCGGTATGGAACTCGGCAGACGCCGCCGGAACCGATAACCAATGGTCTCGCGCCGGCGCGTTGAGTTCATTTGAGATTGAGGGCGTCGATCTTGCTTCCTACCTCATTCGTGAGTTACGTGCGATGTCTGTCATTGCAACTCACCTCAACCTTTCGGGAGATAGCGCGGCATTCAACAACCATGCGGATCGGGTGGCAGGGCTCATAAACAATGTGTTCTGGGACGAGCAGCAAGGGATGTATTTCGACCGCAATGAAAAGACGGGCGAGCGAGTCTATGTCAAGTCAGCTACGAATTTCATGCCCCTCTTTGCGAATGCCGCAACAACCGGCCGGGCAAGGCGGATGATCCGCGAGCACCTTCTCAATGAAAAGGAATTCTGGCTGAACTATCCGGTGGCTAGTTACGCGAGGACGGAACCAGATTATTACCAGGGATCACGCCATGAGTGCAATTGGCGCGGGCCCACCTGGGCTCCAACAAACTATATGATCTTTCAGGGGCTTCGCCATTACGGCTACCATGCCGAAGCACGAGAATTGGCTACGCGCCTGTTCAATATGGCGCTTTTGAAGAACCCGGTTTTGCGCGAATACTACAACGCGGAGACTGGTGAAGGCTTGGGCCAGACTAAATTCTGGGGATTCACGGCTCTCTATTACGGAATGCTCCTGGAATCGATCCTTGGATACGATGCTTCGTCGCTTTCGAAGCCGTCAGTTCCCATCATGGAAAAGAAAATGAACATCTCCTTCTCATCCTCCTAGTTAGCATCCGCGCCGGGCCGGGCACCGTCTGAATCCGCAACGAATGCAAAGTTCCGCACCTGAGATTCATCTTGACTTCCGCTTTTGACGGTCGATTAATAGCATGACCAATGGTTCCAAGGTTATCGTTGAGCTCGATGAATGAGAAGAACACTCGCCACCAATCCGATGCTCAGTGAAGCGCCCAGCGCCATGGAGGCTCAACGGACCGCACAGGTTGTGAGTCACATCAGCGCGAAGATCGACGACGGCTCGCTCCAGCCGGGCGACAAGCTCCCTCCGGAACGCGAGTTCGCCAAAAACCTGCAAATCAGCCGCGCAAGTCTCCGAACGGCGATTGGGTATCTCGCGGGCACGGGGATTTTGAAGGTCCGTCATGGGGTTGGCGCATTTGTTGCCGACTGCCCTTCGCTCACATGCCAACCTTCCTTCGGGCATTTTGGAGTTCTCCTTGGAATCAACGCCGCTCAGATGCTTGAAGTTCGTTTGTTGCTGGAGCCGAATCTCGCTGCATTGGCGGCCCAACGAGGCAAGCAGGATCATTTGACGATCCTTGCTGAAGAACTACTGGAGATGCATGCAACGTTTGACGATCCCGCACTCTATCTCGTTCACGACGCCCGTTTTCATCGAGCCATCGCGGAAGCAGCTGACAACCCTCTACTGGTGGCGCTCATGGACACAATTTCCACGGCACTCTACGATGATCGGCAAAGGGCTGCGGTTAGCTATCATTATCGTAAGAATTCGCTGGACGCTCACCGAGAGATCTATCGGGCCATTCGTGGATGTAAACCAGTTGAAGCGCGGGCCGCGATGGAGCGGCACTTGAATCCCACCGCGGAGAATCAGGCTGTTGCGCATGAGGCCTCGTCGATGCTGGCAAAGCGAAGGGAACGAACGCTTGCATCGGCCCAAGCTAATCTCCAACATGTCTAGCCTGGAGTCATCTTCCGCGCATTTAGAAGCCGCGGGGGGGAACAGGAGTACATTTGCCTACGCGTCTTATGTCCCGCCGCGAGTTCCTATCCACTTCCGCCATTGCGGCTGCGGCATTGCCAGTTTTGGCCAAGTCGTCAAGCACTGCATCTGCCGCCCCGCAGCCCACGCACTTCATTCCGCCCAACTCCCCCCGTGTCAGGATCAACTTCAATTTGAATTGGCGATTTGCCCGGGAGGATGTGGCCGAAGCGGAAACCCCCGCGTTCGACGACTCGCAGTGGAGCACCATCAGCACGCCGCACAGCTTTAACGATGTAGATTCGTTCAGAAGAATCATCTCTCACGGTGGCGGCGACCTGGGAACGTACAAGGGGCTTTCCTGGTACCGCAAGCACTTCAGGCTTCCTGCGAAGTTCTCCGGCCGCAGACTTTTTCTTGAATTCGAAGGGATGCGTCAGGCCGGCGACATTTTCCTAAACGGAAAGCAAATCGGCTTGTACGAGAACGGCATCACCGCTTATGGAATCAACATAACCGATGCGGTCTACTTTGGCACGAAGGGCAACGTGCTTGCCGTCAAAGTAGACAACCGGACAGACTATCGGGAGCGCGACACCGGGACCCAATTTGAGTGGAACGCGAATGACTTTAATCCAGATCATGGCGGTATCAACCGGAATGTGTGGCTCCACGTCACCGGTCCCATCCACCAGACGCTGCCGCTCTATTACGGCCTCGGGACCAGCGGCATCTACGTACATGCCGCCAACTTCGACATCCCGAACAAGACCGCCGACGTGACTGTCGAAACCGAAGTCCACAACGATTCGGACCAACCGGCCATGGTGGGACTGTCAGTCGCGATTGTCGATCGTCGCGGAATAACCTGTACGCAATTCAATTGCGATCCAATCACTTTAGTAAATGGCGAGAAGAAAGTACTCTCAGCAAGAGGCGCGCTCCGGAATTCACTCTTCTGGAGCACTGAGGATCCTCACCTCTATCACGTCTACTCCATACTCAAAGTGGACGGAAAAGTTGTCGACGTTGAGAAGACTGTCACCGGATTTCGCGAAACTGCCTTCAAAGGCGGCGCGGGAAGGGGCGGCATCTACCTCAATGGAAGCTTCGTTTACCTGAAGGGCTTTGCGCAGCGCTCCAGCAACGAGTGGGCTGCGCTCGGCCAGGGTTATCCAGACTGGCTGCATGACTACAACGTCAATCTGATACGCGCTTGTCACGGTAACTACGTGCGCTGGATGCACATCTCGCCGCAAAAGGTGGACGCTGATGCAATGGCCCGCTGCGGCATCATCCAGGTATGTCCGGCTGGCGATAAGGAGCGAGAGGTTACGGGACGACAGTGGGAGCAGCGCCTGGAAGTCATGCGCGCCTCTATCATCTACTTCCGCAATAACCCCAGCATTCTCTTCTGGGAAGCAGGCAACACGATTGTTACGCCGGAAGAGATGGATCAAATGGTTGCGATGCGCAAGCAATGGGATCCCTTCGGCGGTCGCGTGATGGGTTATCGCGATAACGACGATCTTGCGGTGAACGCTGCCCTTACGCCGATCGCGGAGTATTACGGAATAATGATCGGTCAGGATCCAAAGACAGATGCGTTGACTGGCCCCAATGACATGTTCCGCGGATACAGCGCCTACCGGCGCGATCGCGCGCCGCTGGTTGAGGCCGAAGATTTTCGCGAAGAAGGCTCACGGCGTTTCTGGGATGATTATTCCCCGCCCTACTATAAGGCGAAGAAAGGTCCAAACGACACCTGGATGACCCGTTCGAGGTATCTCTACACGTCTGAGAATTTCGCTCTGGCCGGCATCGAGCGCTATTGGGCGTATTGGCAGAACCGTATCTCCAATCCGGATCCGGCCCACTCGAAGTGGTCCGGCTATGCCTCGATTTATTTCTCCGATTCCGACGCTGACGGCCGCCAGGACTCGAGCGAGGTGTGCCGCGTGAGCGGCAAGGTCGATGCGGTGCGTCTTCCCAAGGAAATTTACTACGCACATCGCGTGATGCAGAACGATCAACCGGACCTTCACATTCTCGGCCATTGGAGTTATCCCCTGGGGCAGCCTGCCACACCCGAGGAACCGGCCGCGCCGGGTCGGCCTGCGGCGCCTGGCCGGCCTGCGGCGCCTGACCTACCGGCCATCCCTGCCCAACCCGCACACGGCACGGCGAAGACCGTATACGTTGTAGCGAACACAGAATCCGTTCAGTTGTTTCTTAACGGCAAGTCACTGGGAGAGAATTCGAAGCCCGAGAACGGTTTCGTCTTTGCGTTTCCCGACGTGGCGTTTGAGCCTGGAACGCTGAGGGCTATAGGCAGGAATGCTGACAAAGCGGGAGCCGAGCAAACCCTCACAACTGCCGGGCCGCCAACTGCTATAAAGCTCACGGTAACGGCCGGCCCGCAAGGCTTCCAGGCCGACGGGCAGGATGTAGCATTCATCGATGTAGAAGTTGTGGACGCCAAGGGACAGCGCTGCCCGACCGACGATGCGAGAGTCGAATTTACAATCGCTGGACCCGGCATTTGGCGCGGCGGCTACAACAGCGGAAGGATTGATTCTACCAACAATCTCTATTTGAATACCGAGTGCGGAATCAATCGTGTCTTTGTCCGCTCGATCTTGTCTCCCGGAGTCATCACGGTCACCGCACGGCGTTCAGACCTCAAATCGGCACGAGTTCAAATCGTGGCTCGGCCCGTGAACCTGACTGATGGATTAATGGAAGATCAGTCGGAAAGTCCAACTCCGCGCGGCGAACGCTACCTATAGGCAACCCACTACGGTTCGAACTTTACGGGAACATACACTTCATAGCCGCGCTGTTTCAATGTATTGACGTCGCTGAGCTTGTAACCCTCCATCCGCGTGTTCTTGAACAGGATGGGGCTGACTTTGGCGCCCATCATTTCGCCTGGACGCGTGGGCCTGCCGAAGGAGCAATTTTCAAATACAAAGTTTGTGAGGGGCGCGTTGCCCCCATCAATGTATATGTGCCCTCCATCGTTCTCAAACGTCGAGTTGACGAAGTGAAAGTCATCCAGCGCGATACCTTCGCTTGAGCGCTGGCCCGAGGTGTAGCCTTTGCCCACGAAATAGGCCGGCGTGAGTTGGATCCAGACGGCGAACTTGTTCTGATTTGAGATGAAGTGCGTATCTTCGACGCGCAGATGGCGGATGTTCGGAGCTCCACCATATCCAATGGCCAGCGCGGAAGTATACGTATAGTTCACGAAATCTTTGATTAGAACGTCTTCGATAGTGGAGCGCGTGCCGCCGTAGAAGGCAAAGGTGTCGTCCATGGTCATTGCGAAGCTGCTTTCGACGTGGATATGGTTGCTGTTCCCCGTAAAATCGAAGGCGTCGTCATGGTACTGCTGTTTGCGATTTACGATCTTGAGGTGTGTGGCGGAGAAGGTATCGGTGTCGGAGACGGTGATTGTCCAGTAAGCAGAGCGGAGCAGAAGGAGGCCGTCGAACGAGATGTTGCGGCAGTGATTGACGATGTAGCCCTTGATGCCGGGTCCATGTGGATCGTTAACCAGACCTTCCTCGGAACGCGCGGAGCCATCGCCGAGGTCGGGCTGATAGTCGTGCCAGAGCCACGGGTAGCCTTGCATGTCGATGGCGCCTCGACCGGCCAGACCGGCATTTTCAACATGATCAAAGAGAACGAGGGAGCGGTTGAGTGGACGCACTCCGGGTGGCGTTGGGGGAGCCCAATAGTCGGACGCGTGGCGCGACCCGAGCAATAGCGCTCCGTCATCCAGGTAGAGCCTGACGTTGCTCTTCATCCGCACCGTGCCTGTGAGATACACGCCGGCTGGGAAGTACAGCACGCCGCCACCGGGGAGCGCGGATACGTCGGCAATGGCCTGATTAATTTCGTCCGTATCAACCGACTTGCCGGTGTTGTCGACTTTGCGGTCGAGAATGTTGATGACGTTGGAATCGCCTGGTTTCGGCGCATTCGCTTCGGGAGGGTCCGCGAAGAGCAGAAGGCCGGGGCTCTGAAAAGTAGGTTCCTCATTGATGAAGAGCACGAGGTAGCGCGGCCGGTCGAGATCGAAGCTAAAGGTCTTGCCGCTGATTTGGGGATGAATGTTGTAGGCAGCTGGGCGGATGTAGGCTGTGATGATGTCGCGATCGTTGACGGCCGAGGTGACGGTGACATGGGCCTTCCCGGACATTGTAAAGCGACCAAAATCCATCCACTGAAATTGGTTGTAGGTGGGCAGACGGTGGATGAACACAGGCTGGCCGTCAACGGTGACGGTGTAGGCCAGACTGGCAGCGGCGCCGGGCCATGGAGGAGTGGGCTTGGAGGAGCCGAAAGCCGTGGGAACCAGCAGTGCGAAAGATGCCGCGATGACGGCGAGCCATTTGCATTTCATAAAGTGTTCCTTTTCCCGGGGCACGTGTGTAACGAATGGGCAGCGGCGATAAAAAGGGGACGCCCCCGCAATTCGCTGAGAGGATGCGGCGTGGGTAAGTATACCGGCACCTGCCGACGAGTTGCATATGGGCCAATGTGCGCCCGCGGCCTTTTTGTGCTGTAGCGATAAGTCTAGCGTCGCGATCCGGCCCGGGATCGGATCCCTTTGCGATGAACTCGCCGGAGCCAACATCGCGGCGAGGATCAGGTCCTTCTTCCGTATCGCCCTTCTTGGTTGAGCTTCGGATGGCGTTTTCAAGAGTCGGTTTGCCTTGTGATTTCGCATCATGCCGAAGTGGACGCGCAGTGTGCTGAAATCAGCGGTAACGCTATCAATCGCGATCCTCGGTTGTGAAACGGTTGAGCCTATGCCGTGTTCGGTGGCAATCCATGGTTTGTTGGCGTGACGGCCCAAGGAGGAGAGTAACCATCTGCAGCGTGATCGGCGCCGCGAAGACTAGTTGCTCGGCGACGTTTCTGGAACTGTATATTTCTCAGTCAGCTGGGAAATGCAATCTCAGAGGGATAATCCATCTGTTGAGGATTCGTTGCGGTGGAGGGCGGGCCATGGTTTTCAGGTGGGCTACCATCGGCTTTTCCGGGACAGTCAGGCAATTCGGAATTGGCCAAGTATTCCTCCCAGTGATTCAGGAAGCGATTGAACGAGTTGCTTGTCACGTAAATGAGGCTGGACTGACGCATGGGAAGCGTCACCCCAGCCCCACCTCCTTTCGCCGGAAAAGGCATTGGCGAGCGCTGAGGGTTAATTCACCGTGCAAGCCGTTCCGTTGAGCGAGAACGACGTTGGGATTGCGTTGGTAACGCCGTTCCATGTGCCGTTGAATCCCACGCCCGCGTAACTTCCGCCGGCGGGGATGCTTCCGTTGTAGCTTTCGTTGGTGACGGAGACATTGGCGCCGCTCTGGGTTTCATTGCCGTTCCAGAGGGACGATATAGTCTGACCATTGGCAAAGCTCCAGGAGAGTGTCCAACTGGTCAGGGCTGTGCTTCCGTTGTTGACGATGGTGATGGCCGCTCCGAAGGAGGTGGAGTTCTGCGGCGCAACGGCGTAGTCGATGGTGCAGCCAGATCCAGTTGCTTTAGACGTGACCATGAGGCTGAAGGTGGTGCTCGCTGTCAGCGAGCCAGAGGTACCAGAGATGGTGACTGGGTAGGTCCCCGGTGTTGTAGTCGAACTGGCTGTCAGCGTGACCACGCTGGATGCGGCTGTGGGATTTGTGCCGAATGCTGCCGTGACGCCACTTGGCAGGCCGGATGCAGCAAGGTTGACGTTTCCGGTGAACCCGCCTGTGTCCGTCACGGCGATCGTGTCATTTCCTGAGCTGCCTTGGGTGACGGACACGCTGCTTGCCGAAGGCGCAAGCGTGAAACCAGCACCGGTTCCGGTTACCGTGATGGTGAAGGCTTGCGTGCTCTTGCAGCCGCTGGCGTTGTCGTAAGTCGCCGTGTACACGTTGTTGCCCGTGCTCAGCGCGATGCTGTCGAGCTGTCGAGCGGTGGAAGTGAAACCGTTGGGACCGCTCCAAGCCCACGATCCGCCAGTAGTAGGCTGCGGGCCAAGGTCTACGGCCGTCGTGGTGGAAGTGACCGTGGCTGCGGATTCTTCAGTCCAGGTCGTGCCGCCATTGACGGAGATAAACGGTGTGATCGTGGTCGGCGTGCAGACACCGGAACCCGTCACGGTGAGCGAGATCGACGTGGTAGCAGTAAGACTGCCGGAGGTTCCGGTGATGGTAACTGTGGAGGTTCCTGTGGCGGCCGAGCTGCTGGCAGTAAAGGTCAACACGCTGCTGCCGGTTGTGGGGTTGGTGCCGAACTCGGCAGTTACACCGCTGGGCAAGCCGGATGCGGAAAGTTCAACACTGCTGTTGAATCCGTCGATGTCAGTGACTGCGATAGTGTCTGTGGCGCTGGATCCCTGCCCAACCGACAAAATGGATGGCGACGAGGAGAGTGTGAAGCTCGGGTTCTGCCCAACGACTACCGTTCCCGTGTTGTTGTTGTCGACCGTAACATTCTCCGGTGTATCGGTGCCGTTTGAGGACAGGTACTCATAGTCATGCCAGCCGGTGACAGAGGGATTGGCGCCCTTGCTGGAGATCTCCATGCGCAAGGCATCGTAGAGATTTCCGCCGCCGCCGTTCACACTCAGAGTCAATTCGTTGTTGCCGCCAGCGGCAACCAGATCGGAGGTCGGCCACTCAAAGACCATCCACTGGTAGTAGCCGGAGAGACCGCTGCGAGCCTGGGCGTCGGCCTGGTTCTTGGCATGCCAGGTAATCGAGTGGCCGTTCAGCGAGGCGGTGAGGTCCGACTCGGTGGCGGCCAAACCTACGGAGAGATCGACATAACTTCCCTGCGCATCCTGCGCGGAGGTGGTGGCGAAGTGAACCTGCCATGGCGGAACTGTAGCGGTTACGCCGCTGACATAAGAGGGCAGGATGTACTTGTAGCCATCGGTGGTGTCGTCGGAGGAGTTATAGATTCCGGCATACAGTCCCGGATCGAACTCGCCCCACTGCACATAGTTCCATGCCAGGGGAT
>Ga0302319_10006752_pt1 | contig 22711 bp, 21 predicted proteins | sample Bog_T0_2_FD_203319 | JGI IMG/M metagenome (GOLD analysis project Ga0302319, IMG submission 203319) | Peat permafrost microbial communities from Stordalen Mire near Abisko, Sweden - Bog_T0_2 | ecosystem: Environmental > Terrestrial > Soil > Wetlands > Peat | place: Sweden: Abisko, Stordalen Mire...
ATTGGCAATTGATTTAAGCCTCTTTTCATGAACACTCCCCTCGAACAGTTCATCAATATGATCGTAGACTATCGAGTGCCAGCCACCAAATCTTGCATGTTCCATTTCTATACCAACATCGCCTTGAATTGTGCATGAACATTACCTTACCTATCTGCGCGACCTAGATCCAGAAAAAAATGAGGGGAGTCATGAGCTCATCGACGCAACTAATCTCAAAGACTTTATAACAATGAACGACTTGCATTTTGTGCGAGGCGCAAAGACTCTATACTGGTACTTCGACCACGAATCCAAAACCTGGACCCCGGTTTCGAAGACCGGCATCGAACAGCTTCCGCTGGTTGCGGAGAGCCGGGAAAAGGGTGAACGGACTCTGGTTGATTTTTACAGCATGATGCGGCGGCTGGGCCGCGAAGTCGATGGGGTATACCGCGGCCTGCACGTCCGGCCGGGCTGGCTAAACCTCTTTGTACGTGGAGCGTGGCTGGCGCCGATCGTCAACCCCGAGTTCAAGCCAGATCCGATTTTCGACATCCTCCTAACCTCGCTGGCCGGGGGGCGCAAGGAACAGAAGGCTCTGATCGAGCAATGCTTGCTCCACAAGCTTTTCTTTCCTGAGGAAGTTGCAATCCCGACACTGGTCATGTACGGCCAGGGCGGTGTGGGCAAGGGCGTATTCTACAATATCTGCAACTTGATCTTCAGCCGGAATACAGTCTCGACCACCCACAGCCGTATCTTTACCGACTGCAACTCGATTATCGAGGGAAAGGTGGTCATCTATCTGGACGACTTTATGGCGAACCAGACTGAAACCGATAACATCAAACAGATCGTCTACAATAAGGAGTTTGTAACCCGCGCCCAATACAACGCCGCCGTGATTAACCAAAACATGACTTGGTGGTTCATTTCAAACAACGACCCAAATCGCCCACCTGTCGTTCTGACCGGCGATATCAGTGAAGGCGCCGATCGCCGGTGGCTGGTCACCAAGCACAAGGATGGCGAAAACCTCCACTACCGGATGCGGCAGTCGCCAGACTTTCAATACCACCACGCTCAGGCTCGGTACGCCACAAGTGCGGAGTACTTCGCTGACAAGCTGCCCGTTCTCTACGACCCGATCGCGATCTCGCATTGGCTCGGCTCACTCGTTCAGAAGCACGGAGAGCCGGTCGCCGGACGACCGCCGCAGGCGATTTACGGCAATGACTACTGGCTGGCCGTCGGGGAATCCAACTCTTGCCGATGCGAGCCGCATGAGCGGCTCGCGGAGGCGATCTTCTGTTCCAACTGCTATGACCAGATGGAGGTCGATGCACTCTTCAAATTCTACCAGTCGACCATCGGCGGGACCAAGTACCGAACCTCCAGCTCGTTCGGAAAATTTCTGACCCAGTATGTTAACAGCCGTGGAGGGCTGCGAGACACCTGGGCCAAGGCTGACGACGATCGCGCTTATTGGTACCGCAAGCAGCGCGATGGCCTAGAACGGCAGAATGTAATGATTGAGTTCAACACGATAAAAGGGAATCTGGCCGAGGCAATCGACGACTATTTCCGCGCCACCACGCCTTGCACCGAGGAAACGCCGGTCGACTGGGCGGAAGAGTTGGCTGAAACCGCGCATCCGACCTACGCCGAGAGCGACATCGAGCGGCGGCGTTGGTTCGATGCTGTCCGCGAGGAACAGCAGGCCAAGCACCAGCTCGCCCTCGCCAACCTGAAACGGCGGGACACGGGCTTCAACCAAGATGATTTCCTGAAGGTGGCGCTGCTTCTCGACGCCGACGAGTTCGGCAAGTTCCTCGGGCACCTGTCGCAGTTCTATCAATACAAAATGCGCCAGCACGCGGTGGATCAAACAACTCTCCTGGAATGCCAGCGGCGATTCCACGCTGCCCTTAAGGACCATCGCGACGATTATCGCGAGCAGTACGAAGACATCTGGGACGTCGATGTCTGTATACGGTGGCTCGACCAGCGTGATGTGAGCGATATCGACGCATTCCTAGGGATAATCATCACTAATCTGCTCAAGTTCAATAAGGTCGAGGTCAACTCTGCTCATCCATGAGCGCCCCACTTGGGCTTGGGGGGCGTGCCCCGCCCCCCTGCCTAATTCTCCCGCAAATCAGGAGTACCTACTATGATCGACATTCTCGATGACATCCTTGGACTGTCACAACCAAAGAATCAACCGGCCGCGGCCGCGACGAAACCTGCACCGAAAGCCCGCAGCCAGAAGGCACCGGCGCCGAAACCCGTCTATGCTCCGATCAAGGACATCCTGCGCATCGCCACTCGCGCCGCTCGGCACATCGGGTTTGAATGCCTGCGGGTAGAAGCGAAGGACGGCACTGTCACCCTATGGGGGGCAGACGGAATCGACAAGACCGTTTTCTGCAAGATGGTCGCCGTTCCGAATGACCCGGTGGACTGTGCCTTTGCGATAGGCGATTTCGATGCCCTGGCCCCCCTGCTGGACGATGATGCCCTTCCGATGGCCATCGACTACGAGCTGGTGTCGACCTTCAAGCACGTCGATCCGGACGATGATGAATCCGAAACCATTGAGGTTCCAGAGAGCCGACCGAAGTTCCTGCGTCTTGCTGGCTACAAACATCGCCTGCTCAATGTCGCGATGGCACCGAAGGCAGCGTTAAAGCAAGAGCCGGTCTGGAATACCTCGGTCGCGGTCAATCCATCGCAGGACTTCGAGCTATTCAAGAAACACGCACAGCGTCTGCGAAAAACGACGGAATGGGTGTGCATCCGGATCGATAGCAGTCTTCTTTCATTGGTCATCGGCGGCAAGGAAGATCATAGCGCAGAGATTGCTATCGCGACCTGCGAACAGTGCGATGGGATTCCCGAGCATTCCTGGCCAATCCCTGTCCTTCTCAGCGTGTTGAGGTGTGCCGTGGCCACTGGCGCAAGCCAGATGTGGATCGGCGTCGCGAATAGCAGCTGGCTGATGAAAATGGCCTTCCAATCGATGAGTCAATTTGGGGAGGCTATGGACTTTGAGTTCATTCTCCCTGGGAAGATCGTGTCCTGATTAACAAAATGGAGCGTATCATGAGTAACTACCACGCCGTCCTATCAGAAGAGCATGGATTTCTCGCCTTTGGTGAGTTTTCCGGCCACGACGAAGCGATCAGCGAAGTCGTGGACACTGTCTGGTCTGAGTCCGATCTGAACCTTCGAGTCTTCGAGCTTACCGGTGACCAAACCTACGGACTCGGCAACGAAGTTGATGCGCTCAACGCAGCGGATGAGAAGGCCGCGGGGGAAAGACGCAGCGAAGCTGCGGCGTTCAACCTTACGGAGGGAATCGAGGCTGAACAGCGACGACAGCTAACCGGTGAACCATTTACCGTGGAATCTACAACTAAGTCTTGCGGAATGGGTAAACGACTTCCCGTAACCAAAGAGGCCCATAGAGTCCTAGGAAAGACCCGGTGGCTCCGCGATCTTAAGGTCGATCCTCGTGACCGCAAGGGACCATTGGTCGAACGCATCAAGAATTTGCGGGCAATCAAATAGCCGAGTCGACGATATCTAGTGAAAGGATCGGAACAGATGGCCAAGACGAAACTCAACCACGACGGGGCTAACCATCCTGTTGCCCCCAAGGACAAGCCAAACTGCGACCTCATCCTTTACGCAGTTCCACCGCGGAAAATCGATAGCGGACTGACCTGGAAGGATGCCTGCCGCCGGTGGCACGAACTCAAGGCTGCCGGCATTAGCACCTTCATCGTCCGCGACGGTGAACTGATGCCCGTGCCCACCAAAACCACCCACCCCCCCCACAGCGGCATCATAACCGCCTTGACAACTGGATAGCCGGCGGCACCGCGCCGCCGGACCTCCAAAGCTCTGTATCACCAACCACCAAATGGGCTAGCAGAGCCCAACCTCAAGATGGAGACTAGAATGGGAAATAACTCGAATAAGAAAGGCCAGGTCCAGCGTCAGGCCACCGCAAATCATAAACGTGGCTCCAGTGCCTCCGGCTCTAATCAGGAATCATCAGGCACATCTGCATCGCGTCGCTCCGGCGTTGCCATCTTTACTGTAGATGGTCGCGCTATAGACATACTTGAGTTGCAGCATAATATCGATAGGGCTGCATCCGGGATGCTAACTCTGTTCGAGTCAAGCGAAATCGATCCGAAAGGCCTGGTAGTGTACTCAGGAATCCCCTCATTTTCTCCTGGTTGCCCAACACAAGCTAACACCCGGCATCGTAGCGTATTATTGGAACATGTTCCTCCGATGGAAGAAAACCTTCGGCACCGTTAAGTGGCATATTACCCCGCGTGTTGGAATTGCATCGTTGTTCTGGGCCGATAGCGCCACGGTTTTTATGATCGCTCCTAGACATTATCGCGCATAAGGCGCGCGTTCTGGCGTGATCCGGAGACAGAAAAAAAATGAGGGGATTCCTAAGGGTAGTGTATGAAGAACTTCTCATGAGAAGTCTCGTCATACCGTTCCAGTCCGAAAGGAATTTGGTTGATCCAGATGTAAGGGATGGGCTTTTCATGCTTCTGGGCCACTATTCTACAATCCAGAAGTTGTTGGCCCAAGTGCTTGAAGACTTCTATAAAAACCCTGGTGCTGGATACCCTTCTGGGAAGGTCGCATTCCTGATTCGAAGCATCGATCATGGCTACCTCACCATTGAAATTGACGGCACTGTTTAGTGGTTGCAGAGGCGAGCCAGATACGTCTGGCTCGCCTGATGCCCCCCCTACGGGGTGCGCATGCCTGGGCGGCGTCTGAGTCCTGACCGGAGAATCACATGACCGTTCCGTTGGGTTTCCTGTGGTTGGCTTTGGCGGCAGCATTATAGCGCGCCGCTTCGGGATGGAAGCCTCGAGACTGACCCGGGAGGGCCATCAACGCCCGTGCTCACGAAGCCTGCTCTCCGCCACCTTGGCCCGGGCATAGAAGTAGCCGGCGGTCATCGCTCGGCCGTCCTTGGCTGCGGCGGCGGCCATCATCAACGCCGCCGCCTGCTCGCTCCTCAGATTGGCGATCATGTCCTCGTGTCGGCCAATCCTGGCATCATGACGGTACTGAACTTGGAGTATCTTGCTGGCGCTCACCATGGCGACGAAGCTGGTCAACGACTCCGACACCCTCCGATGCATCCACCAACCGACCACGGACACCGCAGCCGATCCGATGACCAGTACCCAGCCATGACAGGCGGCATCCGTCACCACGTCACAGCCGGTCACCTTCATCGTGAGAACAGCAGGAAAAGCAAACCGCGCCGCATTCGTCCACTCGACGAATTTAGTCAATGATTGGTGTTTCCGATATAGAGACATAGTTGCCTCCCATGATCATCGCCTTTTCAGACGATAACTCCAGGCAGGCAAAGGTCAACATACTGTTCGAGGAAATCTGGTCGAACTGCCGATATTGCGCTGGTTACAACAGAAGCCAGTCGTCTGCATGATGTTGTTGCGGCATCGGCGGGGTCGTGGTGGCATCTGTATTTGGGGTGACGATTGATCTGGTCGAGGGCTTCCAGGATTCGGCAACCGGCTTCAGTTTCAAGGTGTGTTTTGGCAAAGGTTTGTGTCCAGCCGCCTTCGCGGGTGGGCATACGAAAACCATGACTTTTGGTGGTTCTGGTGGTTGAACGACGGGCTCTGAAACATCTGCGCGACACTTACGGGCCTTGATCAGGCTGACCGCTGATGACGTCAGACCAAAAGACCGGGCTATTTCTCGCTGAAGGCGGTCGTCGGCGCGGACTGCTCTAACTTCTTCATCTGAGAGTTCGCTCGGAATGCGGCTACGGATAAGTTTATTCTTCAAAGGGCAGGTCTTTCTGGATTAGCTCCCCCGTTTGGTCGTCTACGCCGGGGGCTTGTATATCGACACGTACCCCTAAATTGGATTCAGCGGGTGGGATTTTAAGCGATGGCAGGCGGGATATCCAGGCCACTGGAAGTGAGCAACTCGGCCTCGCGATTACCCCACCAAGGCCGAATGAACCGGTCGTGATCAGCAACTGTCGGTATTGCTGATGGACTCCGCTCAATACTCTTCCGCCAACATCACGGTCATGACGCGCATGGTGACCGCCGGGTCACACGGATCATTTGACCCAAACTCCATGGCACGATCATAATAGGACATCTTGAAAAAGATGGTCTCGCCGTTGTGTTCAATTTTTCCGAAATCATGTTCGCGGTATGGGTCATTGTCCTTGGTGAACTTATCGAATGCTCTGATCTTTGCCATGATCTCCATGATGGCTTGCTGCCCCATTGCTTGAATGCCGCTGGTCAACATGATCCGACCACCCCGGCCGGTCTGGCGGAATTGGTCGTTGAGTTGCTGGATTTTGGCAGTCTTGGTTTTCTCGTTCATGGTGCGTTCTCCTGTTGAGGCATGGCTGATGGCTCGGAAAGAAAAATCCCGAGTCGGCCGCGCTATTGGATGCTGGCGTTCAGTTTGCTAATACGCTGACGGTAATGCCGCCAACTGCGGCCGTCAAGGCATCACTCACTCGTAATCAGGGTAATTTCTGACAACAGTTCGCCGCCATTCTCGCGAGCATGTGTCTCAGGGTCGCATTCCGTTGTATGTTCAGAAATTTGGTTGAGCGATGGTGTGGGTTATACCGCGTATGGGTTGTTCGCCCCAGAAAGGGCTGGCTGACAGAAACGTGATCAGAGCACTTCGACGGCGGCGCGCATCAGGTCGTCATTGACCTCGATATAACGCTGGGTCGTGGTCAGGTGCTTGTGCCCGGCCAACTGCATGATGACCTTGGCGCTGATGCCGCTGTGGGCCAGCTTGGTGATGAACCAGCGCCGGCCGCTGTGGCTGGTGGCTCCGTCCAAACCGGCTTGCTCGTACAGATCGCCCATGAGCTGGCATAGGGTGTTGGCGCTGAATGCCGTCCGTTTCTGGGTCTGGAGCAAGGGCCGTTCCGTTTTGATCGAGTCGCCCAATGTGGCGCGGTAACGGTCGAGTTCCTTCCGCAGCCGGTCGGACACGAACACGACCCGAGCGTGGCCCCCCTTGGTGATCTCGCTGGACAGCCTGATCTGGCTGCGCACCGTTTTGGAGTCGGCCTCGAAAACATCCCCGATCGCCAGCGCGGCGATTTCTCCGACCCTCATTCCTGCCTGATAGGATAGGATGAATGCCATCCGGTTCCGGGCGGCGTGCTTGGTTTGGCTGACGACGGCGAGGATACGCTTTTGCTCGTGATCGGTGAGAACTCTGGCTTGAGACATCGCAAACCTCATTGTTTGCTGTGTTTCGGTGCCAACGATTATGTTTCCAGGTTGGGGTAAGGTCAAACGAAGGTTGAACCCCTGCGTTTACGGGGGCTTGGGGCGAAACCTCATAAATTCAGAAAATTGTGAGGTTTTTGGATGGGCGCCCTTTACCAAAAAGTTGACGCAGCTTGCGATCCGGCCCAGGGGGCTTTCCGGCTACCGGGGTATAGGACGGTCAGCGCCGTTAACGTCACGACGCTTCTGCTTGGGAGCATGGTGCATGAGTCGCCCGCCTCGTATGCTCCTTGGCGCGGGGAATAGCCTTTCGGAGCGTGCTCTTCATGCCCTATAATCCGACACCGAGTGACCCCAGAAGGCAGAATAATGTCAACGTCGCTTACGTCCGAACTCGATCGATCTGTGGAGATCATCAGGCGGAATATCAAAGACGAATACCGTCAATCACACAACAAACCGTGGATTATCGGGTTTTCTGGGGGAAAAGATTCTACGTTGATGCTCCACCTCGTGGTGGAGAGCTTGCTTGAGTTGCCGTGGTCTGAGAGGCGCCGAGACGTGCATGTGGTGGCGAATGACACCCTCGTGGAGTCTCCGATCGTCGCCGCCTATGTGGACAAGACCCTTGAGACACTCACGGCTTCGCTCAAGCGTTTAGAATTACCTATCACAGTCGCCAAGACGACACCCGATGTATTAAACACTTTCTGGATTAACTTGGTCGGTCGGGGCTATCCCGCGCCGACGCGGATGTTTCGCTGGTGTACAGACCGGATGAAGATTAAACCGACGACCGAATATGTACGGGGCAAGGTCCATGAGAACGGTGAAGCAATTCTCCTGCTTGGCGTGCGGCGCAGTGAAAGCGCAGCGCGTTCGAAATCAGCTAAACGCTATGACAATGGGGGCCGCCTTAACCGGCACAATGACATCCTAGGCTGTTGGGTGTTCCGCCCGATCCTTGAACTGGACACCGACGAAGTGTGGGAACTGCTTATGAGCGCTCCGCCACCCTGGGGTGGCTCCCACAAGAACCTTATCGAACTATACCGAAACGCAGTTGGCGGCGAGTGCCCCGTAGTGCTCGATCCAGACGCGGCACCGTCTTGCGGCAGTTCGTCGATCCGATTCGGTTGCTGGACATGCACCGTCGTCGAGAAGGACCGCTCTTTCCGCAATTCGATGGAACAAGGTTTTGAGTATCTTGAGCCGATGGCCGATTTTCGCGATTGGCTTAAGCAGTTCTGCTACCAAAAGGAAAACCGCATGACGACGCGGCGCAACGGGCAGGAAGGAATCGGCCCTTTGACCTTCGAGGCGAGGAACGAGGTTCTTCGGCGCCTCGAAAAATTGCAGGCTCTCGTCGGTGAGCCCTTGATTTCCAAGGTGGAAAAGAGGCGAATAGAGGCAATCTGGGCGGAGGACAGGTCCCAGGTTGCGGTCCAAAAGGCCGACCGGCTCCTGGGCATGATAGGGGAACTATGAAAAGGCGAGACCTACCCCTGCTTGGGGACAAGAAGGCGAAGAAAGTTCTTGGCGACCTTTGTCAGGAACACGGTATCGCCGTGTCACTCATTGAACGGCTGATCGACATTCAGCGTGATAATCTGGGACGTGGGCGGCAAGTCGGTATAACCCAGGAATTTAGCGCGGCGATCAGCGAGTTCATCGAGGAGCGCAGGGAGACGGCGGATGTATCTCATTGAAGTCCATCTCCGCAACTGGCGGAGCTACCGTAACGCCACCTTCAAGTTTCCGAGGCCCGTGGACGGGCGCAACGTCACACTCGTTGGTGCGCAGAATGGTACTGGCAAGACCTCCCTGCTGATGGCGCTCTATCTCGGGCTCTTCGGCCGCGATGCTATGCTCCTGATTGAGGGGGTGCGTATCACGGGCAACGATGAAGAAAGGGGATCGACCTATAAAAACCAACTGGAGCGGATCATCCATCGCCCGGCGCTTGGAGGCAGTGGCAGTGATGAGGCGCACTCTCTCGTGAGGCTGCGCTTCGAGGCGCCCGACGGAATCCAAACGGCAATTTCACGCCGGTGGAACTTCAGCCGCGGTGGCCGCGTACGGGACCTCAACACGCGCGACGGCGAGGAAGTGACGATCGAGGTAAACGGCGACCCCCGAATTTACCCGTCCTGGCAAGAAGCGAACGACCGTATCGCCGAACTGCTCTTCCCGTCCAACGTGATGCCGTGCTTCTTTTTCGATGGCGAGCAGGCCCAGGAGCGGGTCGAGGCCGCAGGGGGCCGCGCCTTGCTTGACGCTGTGAACACACTTTACGGCACGGGCATGATCGATCAGTTGAAACAGAGTCTAGTCACCTACATTAACAACGAGCGCAACGCGCTTCGGCGTGACGTCGGTAACGTGCGTGAAGACGAACTTGACCAGCGGCGAGAGGAACTCGACAAGGCGAAGGAAGAGCTTGAAAACGTTGCGAGGGAATTAACTGAGAAGCGCCGAGAACGCGAAGAGTTGGATGCCGAGCGTCAGCAGCACACGAGCGACCTTCACCAGCTTATCGGCGACAGCGCCGCCGACATTGAGGAGTACGCAACGTCCATCAAGGCTCTCGAATCCGAACAGCTCGACCTTCGTAAAAAGCTGACCGACGGCCTTGCTTCGCTTGCGCTGCCCTTGGCACTCGCGCGCAACAGCCAGAAGGTGGCCGAAACTGTGTCGGCAGAGCAGATTCGGGACCGTTGGCTGCTGTTGAAAGAGGAGGCAACGGGTAAAGCGGAGCGCATCATCGTGAAAGTTCTGCCGGCGGACGGCATCAATCCGATCGAACCGCCGCTGGTCGAACAGCAGGTTGCCGTGCTACGGCATCGCCTAGAGACGGCACTCGAAGCGCTGTGGAGCCCCCCACCTCCCGGCTGTGCCGAGGAGTATCAGTTCTCGTTCCTGCGCGAGGCGGACCGCGCCGCAATTCTAAGCAAGATCGAGAGGATGCGTAAGGCCGGCGCGCCGGATGTGGCCGAGGGTGCGATTTCGTGGCGCTCCGTTAACACACGTTTACGCGAGACGCAGCGCAAGTTCGACAGCATCCGCGACATTCAACCGCGCCTGGCCTCGCTCAAGGCCCTGATCAACAGCGTTACCGAGAAGATCAACAAGGTTATCGCGGAAATAAACTCCTGCGAAATCCGGGAGCGAGGTATTGCTGAGACGATCAAGGACCTGCGCGGCTCTATCGGCCAGATGGAGAAAAAGCGGAGCATCGCGAATCCCGTTCAGGAAAGGCTTGATGTAGCCTACCGCGTTACGGAGGTCATTGACGGCGCTAAAGAGCGGCTTGTTCCCCTGTGTAAGGCGGCGCTCGAAGAACGCTGCACCTATCATTTCTCTCAGATGGTGTCGGATGAATACCAAAACTTCCAGGTCAGGTTTGATGCCGAGCCGCGCCTCGAAAATCGTCACCAAGCGATATACGTGACGAGCCTCTCGGGTGCACAGAAGCGTGCGTTCGGACTCGCCTTTACGCTCGCGGTTGCCGACGTGTCCGGGCAACAAGCGCCGATCATTATCGATACGCCTGTCGGTAATATGGACTCGAAATATCGTGACCGCGTCCTGAAATACGTGGCTAGCGCTGCACCAGGGCAAGTCATCTTTCTGTCGCACGACGAAGAAATATCGGAAAGCTATCGCCAACGGTTGAGCCCGTCAATTCAGAAAACGATCCTTGTCACCTTCGAACAAGTCGCCGACGGAAGCGGCGTATCCACCGTTGTCGATGACAAGTACTTCGGGGACGCCTAATATGAGTGAATTTAACCTGACCCGCATTGATCGGCTCCGCTATCGCCCGACGAAGACCGCGGAAGACTTCCTCGGCCTCGTGCGTCAAAGCCTCATGCCTGGCGATAAAGCGGCCGTAGCACGGCTCGCCGTTGCGCGTTCCCTGTCCACGCCCGAAAAGGCGCCGGGTGGCAAGTTGCCGGAGGGTGTCGAGATGGGGAACGCCATCGAAGGCACCCACCTGTTTGGCGACGACGCCGATGTCTGGGCATGCTTGATCAGTGCGTCTGTAGCCGGCCCTGTGAGCGACTCGGCCACGTTTCGGGCCTTAGTCGAATATCATTGGGACCGCGGAGCAGCGCTTCTCAAGGAGGATTACGACGAATCCGGCCAATCGGACGTGGAGTTCGTCGTACGGTTGGCCGGGATGGCCCCGAACGGCAGCGGGCGAAAATGGACGCCGACCACGGAACCTGTCCAGGCCGGCGGACCTCTATCGACGGGCTTTGGTGCCGTTAGCGTCGAGTTTGGGACGGAAACGCCCGTGTCGTTCACGCTCAATTCGCCGGGCACGTCGCCGCACCTTGCCATCATGGGCAGGACGCGATCGGGGAAATCGCGCACGGGTCTCGACATCGCATCTTCGATCGTCGCACAGACCGACATCCCCCTGATTCTGATCGACCCAAAGGGTGAGTTTGTCAAGAACGGCGAACTTCTCAATAAGAAGGAATGGGGTGGGCAGTGCCTAAGCCGATTTTTTCCTGGGATTCGTCCACTCGACGTGCCTCTTGGAACGATCCCACTCGACTTTCTCTGGCGTTCGTCGAGTTTTACATCTCATGATCTCGCTCAACTTGCTATAAGCTTTAAGGACTCCTTCCAAAAGTGCATCCGCTCTAAAGGCGATGTCGTGCTTGACATCCTACGTGAGGCGGTCCTTGAACTTCTACGCACACAAAGAATGCCGATTTCTCTCGATGATGTTCTCAGGAAATTTAACGAGATGGCCGAGTATGCTGGTAAAGCGGCGGGCGGTATCGGGGCAAAATTGGGTGAAATAAACTCGCTTGGTATGATCAAGCCCGTGTCCGCACCTGCCGAGTTCTTCTCACAGCGATGGGTCATTTCCTTTGGAAGCTGCTCGTCAGAGCCAAAGAAACTCGCAATATTCTTGCTTCTTGATGCTCTTAACTCTTATTTGCTATCTCTGCCGGACAGCGATGTTGATAGTGGTGGCAATCGCGCCATTCGCCATCTGCTAGTTGTGGATGAAGCGAGAGAAACACTCTCATATCGTCACGGAGCCCTAAGTTCTTTAATCCGGAAGTCCGCTTCAAAAGGCGGGATCACGGTGCTGCTGTCCCAGGGGCCGGACGATTTTGATCAGGAGGAGGACGACTTCCTCGAACAGATGGGTACGGTCGGCGTATTTGTTCTGAGTTCTTCCAGCGTGAAAAGCTTGACCGGCGCTTTCGGTAAGAAGATGAGGGTCGAAGATTTCGCGGACAAGAATTTGCCGACAGGTGTCGCGATGGTCAAGTTTCCTGGGCAACCTCCGAAGAAGGTGGTGGCTTGGAAATAAGAGCTGCTGGCAGGGGTAGCGGCCTCAATCCCGTTGCATGCGTCTCGGTATGAGCCTTGCTTTCGTCAACTCTACCATCTCGAACAGCGCACGCTTGTGTTGTGGGCCGTAGCTAACATGGATCGGTCGATCGCGCCGGTAGAAATACAATCGGTCAAATGGTGTGTTGGTTGCGACCCATCGCGCAACTTCGAGCATATCCTCGTCGCGAACAAGAAAATCGGCGGCGGCTCCAAGCCGGGGGCAGATTGGTTTGCCGAGACGGCTGATTTCATGGGCCGCATGCTGATCGAGGGCGGGAGCGATGCGGCCCGGAATCCGGCGCGACAGTTCTGGGGAACAGAAACCGAAGGTGAGTTCGATCGATCCGTACCAGTCGATTACTGGATCGAGGACATTCTCAGCCAGATCGCGTAGCGCACGGTAGCTGTCAAGTTGCTTCGGAAGGTTCGGCACGCCAGTCATGAGTACGGTCTCGCCACAGACGATCAGGTCGCGGTAAGCTAGGTGGGCGCCGCACGGATCATCGAGGGCTGGCGGCTTGTCATCATCCATGATGGCAACACCTTGTATCTTGAGCCAAGCGCGCCGTAGCGTGGCGGCAAGGCCGGCCTCGTCAGGTCCACGAGATAACTCGTCGATCTCGACGCAAGTGGCGATACGGCGATCGAATTCCGCCTGTTCCGCGTAGCCAGGCATTTCCTCATGCATGAAGCGAGATTTCAGATAGAGGATGGCTGGTGCGTGGCCCGTACTTTGGTCGTAGGCGAAGAAGTGGGCATCCTGGGTCCTTAGATTGATCTTCACGCGCTCGATGAGTTTAGGCAGTGGCATCGAGAAGTCGTCGCATCGCATGAGAGTGACCTTGCCAGAAGCGAAGTGAAGCTTCACCAGATCGGCGAGCGCAACATCGCCATAAAGAACGGCCGCGCAACCAACATATACCCGGAGAACCGGCGGCAAGCGTTGAACGAGCGAGGCGTGAAGCTGAAGAGAACGGCCCTTGATGAGCCATCCAAGCCCGCGATCGGCGGCGCCGTTGCAGACGGCTTCGATGACTTTGGAGTCTGAGGCCTGCGCGAATAACCGCCCCGCTTCCTGGACGGCGTTGCTATAAGACTGAAAAAACGCCTTCACGTCCCGTTGCAGACCGATGTTGAGGTGGCGGTATTGCCTGCGCCGCTCAAACCGCTGCAGGGCGATGTAAACAAGGACATCCTCGGTACGCTGCTTTCTCACGGCGTCGAGAGAAACAGGGTCGAGGCACTCGCGCGCGGCTCGTAGGGCTCGGCCGACGCTCCCAAACGCCTCTTCCAGAACTTGGCGATATTGAATTTCTTCGACCTGAGGCTCACGACCAAGTCCCTGCCATTGGCGGCACAGCGCAGCGAAGGCATCGGGGCATCGTTCCCAAGGCTTGGAGCGCGGTGGTCGAGGCCGCTTAGGTTCACCTATCCGTTCTGCCTGCGGTGTCTTCGAAGGCGGAGGGGGCTTTGCGAGCTTCCGAGCAGGAGGTGACGACGTGAGTTGCGGGGTCCGGAAACGCAGGCGGCTACGCGAACGCCGAAGCAGGAAGGATTGCCCGGCTTCTTGATCCTTGAAGATCAAAAAAACGCCGGGGGCGAGCGCGAGTGCCGTGGTGCTCAAAATCTGCTCGACATATTCGCGCAAATCAACCTGAGTGTAATAGCGTTGGAAAGTATTTCTGCGGGTCAAGACACCGTCAGCGTAGGGTTTTCCCTGAATCTGGTCATCAGATGCGAGCATTGCGGCCACACAAAGGGCCACCTCAGCCAAGGAGAAAGCACGTTGAAGTGCCTCGCGGCGCTCGGTGGGATCTTCGATGACATTTATGACAAAGCCAAGATTCACTATGTGTGCACGTTTGATAGGATTATCGGGCGCATAATACGGGTCCCAGCCGGCCGCACATATCCCCGAAGAGCAAAGTATTTCCACATCATTGCCACGGCCGCATCCATAATCGAAAAACGTCGTCGAATAGTCGAGGAGACCAAGTCGCATCATGGCTGAAACGGGGGCGGATGGTGTCTGACGGCATAAAGCGGTTAAATGCCGCAGTATTGCTGAGCCTGATTCTTCCTGAAGTGTTTCCTCGTCATTGTCGTCTTCAAGGTTACCGATTGGCACCAAGTCGTGGCCAACGACCCGGTAACCGCGCGCTTTGAGGAGGGCATCCCATTGCAGACGGTAACCAATCCGCACGGGGTCTTCAAAGAGACCAAGGCTCTCTAGGTCTAATGTGAGTTTGGTAAACCTTGGAATGTCGGGATGGTCCCGCGGGAGGAGACGTTCCTTTCGGTGAAGGATCGGCGGATTCAAAGAGTCACGGTAATCACGGTAAGACGTTCGTTCGGTCATCGGATCAAACCGCCAGCTTCTCGAAAGGGCGGGGAATGCCTGATCCATAAAATTAGGATAATCAAGCAAAGCAACCGCACCACTTTCTTCAAAACGGACGACAGAAAAATCACCAGATATTACGCACAATCGCAGTGATACTGTCTCAACAAGCTCTCTTACACTTACATCTTCTCCGGAAAGAGCATCGACATGTAAATAGACTTTTGGTCCCACAGCCTTGCCAGCCACATACTTTTCAGGAGGTTTCATTGCTCTCCGTCCCTTTCGCCGCCTGTTGCAGATACCACTTTCAGCTAATGCTGGTGTTGGTACTGGCATGTTTTAGCGCAATTTAAATTGGTGGATGCGTCAATTTATGTATAAAAAAAGGTGAGCTTAAATGTCATAATAGTCAATTACAAATATATGCCTGGGCAAACGATCTTTTAGATAGCGAACTTGTTGGCCGACCCGAATGCCCATTCCCCGCCTTTCCATCTCGAAGCTTCCCGTCGATCCCCGATTATATTCATGAGAAGGGGGAAAGCGATACTTGGGCAGGAGGCGGAGTGGGAGACAATCCCGATTTCCGTTGACGCCTCATTGCCGACGCGTCGAAACTCCGCCCATGGATCACGACAGCGGCTACCACCTTCTGTTCAGCCACCCGAAGATGGTCGCTGATTTCCTGAGCGGCTTCGTCGCGGAACCGTGGGTGAACGATCTCGACCTCTCCACCCTCGAACGCGTCAATGCCAAATTCCATGCTGATGGACTTGAGCGCCGCGACGGCGATGTCATTTGGAAAGTCCGGCGCCGTGATGGCGGCTATGCCTATCTGTATCTTGTAATAGAGTTTCAGTCGTCGGTCGATCCATGGATGGCTCTCCGCGTCGCAGTCTATGTGCTTCTGCTCCATCTGCATCTGATCCGTGAAGGTAAACTTGGGCCTGATGGCCTGTTGCCACCAGTTTATCCCGTCGTTATCTATAATGGTGATCGCCGCTGGACGGCCAAGACGGACCTGCGCGACCTGATCGGCCCAGGCCCAGACGGACGGCCCTGGCCTTGGCGGCCACGGTTCCGTTACCATGTACTTGACGAGCAGCGCCATGATCCCGACCGACTCCAGGGCATGGATAATCTCGTTGCCGTGCTCGTACTGATGGAACAGTGTCGGACGATCGAAGAGTTGCGGGTGCTGGTGGATCGGACGGTGGCGTTGCTGGGCAACGAGGCATATGCTTCCCTGCATCGGGCCTTTGCCACAATGCTGAAGACGGTGCTGGCGCCGGCACGGGGCATTGATCTGGGTGCCGGGGGTGTCGGTGAGTTATCGGAGGTACGGGACATGCTGGCAGAGCGCGTGAAGGAATAGACCAGGGAGTGGAAGGCCGAGGGGCTTGCCGAAGGTGAGGCCAAGGGCCGCACCGAGGGTAAGGCTGACACGCTCCTCCGCCAGCTTCATCGACGGTTCAAGGTTCTGCCCGCCGGTATCGAAGACCGTGTTCGGGCGGCCGACAGCGACCGTCTCGATGAATGGCTTGACCGTATCCTTGATGCCCAAACGCTGGCCGATGTGTTCGGGCCTGAGCAACCACATTGACCATACGAAACCGCCAACCACCAAAAGCCACAATCATCAGATGTTTCGGACGATAGTTGTTCGCACTCACCCGCTGATCAGAAGTCAGCGGGACTATCACCAATCAAACCACCCCTCGGCCATCAGATATCAGGTTACGAAATAACCACAATAAACTGATAAACATGACAAAATGAGCGACGACCATCTTCGAGGTCTCCTCCAGCACCCTACCGATATGCCCAAAAGCTGCCCTTCAAAGTCACTCGAACGGCCGAAATCACGGTTGATTTACACAGATTTCGCACACCTGAAAAAGTGCGCTGTAACATATTGATTTTTCAGCACAGATTTGTTATAATAGGCTAACTCTTAATCAGCGGGCCGAAGGTTCGAGTCCTTCATCACCCACCACTTTTTTCCAGGATAATCAACGTGTTAGGCCAATTCGCTCCCCCAGCGGATGAGGCGTAATGTTGCTGTCCGATTGACCAAGCTATTGATTCTGTGAGATTTTCTGAGTTTACACATATTTGGCACGGGCAGATTCTTGACGGAAAGCGGTGATTTTACACATTTTCTGCACGTGGGATTTTGGGGCTATGTCATAAAAATTGGGCTTGACGGGTTGGCGCGACTAACGCTACAAATAGGTATAGTCGCGAGACGTGGGACGGAAGCCCGGGCAGGTAGTTGCTCCGGGCTTTTTTTGTGGCCACACGATGCCCACGGGTTCCCGCTTGCCGACGGCCTCCATCGAAAGAGACCTGAGCCATGACCATGAACTCGTTACCGCCACCGTTGCAACCGATCGTCCAGGACAACTATCTGGACCATATGTTCGAGGACAGCCTTCACTCCAAACTGGGTTTCCGCAGGATCGCCGACCGTGAGCCGGTGCCCATCGGCATCGGCGAGACCATTTCCAAGACCCGTGCCGGATTGCTGGTGCCGACCATCACGCCGCTGGATCCCGCCACCGATCTGGCGCTCGACAACGGGTTGACGCCCGAATGCTGGTCGGTCGAGCAATATACCCTGGGGATCGACAGCTACGGCGCCACCATGGACCTCAACATGGAGACCAGTCGGGTCGCCATCGACAACCTGTTTCTGGTCAACACCGGCAAACTGGCCCTTCATGCCCTCCAGTCCCTGGACCGGTTGGCCCGCAACGCCCTCTATTCCGTCTATCTGGGCGGCAACAGCTTCGTCACCACCGGCCTGACCGCTCCGAGCCCCACCCTCAAGCTCGACACGGTGGTCGGGTTCGAAAGCGTCGCAGCAAACGGCGTCTTGGTCCCGGTTTCGGCGGCCAATCCCATTGCGGTGACCGTAGGCACCACCGTCTATAGTCTGACCGGCACCAGCCGCGATGCCGCCAATGTCTCGTCCCTGGCGAACTTGGGCGGGTTTTCGGGGACCTTGACCTTCTCGTCGGCGGTCGCGGTCTCCGATGCCGCCCTGGGTGCCCCCGTCATCTCGACGGTGGCGCCGACCATCCTGCGCCCCAATGGGCGGACCGCCTCCTCGCATCTGGTGCCCGGCGACCGGCTGACCCTGCACCTGATCCTGGCCGCGGTCGCCCGGTTGCGCGACGACGGCGTTCCGGACTTCGATGGCGACTATCATTGTTATCTGGACAACACGACCTTGCTGGAGTTGTTCCAGGACCCGGACTTCATGCACCTGTACAGCGGCCAAGCCGACTCCGAGGCCTGGCGGCAGGGGCAGGTGATCCGGCTGTTGGGTGTAACCTTCATCACGACCACCGAGGCGCCCCAGCAGACCCTGGCGCTCACCGGCCAGCGCATCCACCGCGCTATCGTTTGCGGTCAAGGCGCCTTGATCGAAGGGGATTTCGCGGGGCTGGGCCAGTCCGACCTGGAACCGGACCCGACGCACCGTCAGTTCATCGACGGCGTGTGCCTGCTGGTGCGCGAACCGCTCGACCGGTTCCAGGAAATCATCGCTCAGTCCTGGAAATGGCGCGGCGGTTTTTGCGTGCCCACCGACGTAACCGCCAACCCGACCATCATCCCCACCGCCGGCCAATCCTACTGGAAACGCGCGGTGGTCATCGAGTGCCTGTAAAAGGCTGCTCGACGATCGCGCCGGTCGTCTGACCGTCTGCGTCTGAACCCATACCCCAATCACCTTTTTGAACCGGACTCCTGCGGTCTTGCCCGCATTGGAGGTATAACAGCCATGTCGGCCTTTTATTCAAGCAACACGAATTACCACTACAATCCCAACGAGCCGCGCGACGAACGCGGCCGTTGGACCACCGGCGGCTCGTCCTGGCGAGATAACCCGGTGCGCCGGCCAGAGCCCGCCGGTCGCGCCCATCTTTTGTTGGGTCACGCGCTGGTCAGCGCTTGGCACCAGGGCCTGATCCGAGAGTTCAAGCTGCCGACCGACGCCGAGGCGGAACAGTTCGCCCGGACGCTCGCCGTTTGGAATGCCGCTTCCGATTTTGATCCCGAGCCCTTCCGCGAGCACTTCACCCAAGGCCTCGTCGACAAGCCCGCCACCGTCGCCCGCCTGCGTCAGGCCGCCGCCGGCGCGGCCGAAGCCGAAACCATCGGCCAGATGGTCGATGCCAGCCGGCCGCTGACCCAAGCCATCCGGGAGATCGGCGCCGACCGCTGGCCCTGGGTGCGCGAGGGACTGGCGGACAAGGCCGCAGCCGCCATGCCCGTGCAGTTCGCCGCCCACGTCGGCACCACCGCCCCCACGATCCCGACGGGGCAACCTGGGAGGGCTGCGGGCCATTCTCCACAGGAGTGTGGTCCGGGGAATGCTGGAGAGGGGCAATCCTACGCGGCAACAAACAGCCAGAGCGACAGGAAAGGACCGCCCACCGGACTGAGCGCCGGTGATCCTCCAGCTTCCGATTCCGCCGGCAGCCAACATCCCGCTGATTGGGATGGCACAGTCGGAGATTGTGGCGGCAACACCAGATTGGATGTCATCAAGCGGCAGATATCCGAGGCTCTCAAAAACAAAAGGGCCATCGCCCTCGTCGGCGGAGCCGCGGACGACTCCACCAACGGTCCGGTCGCCCAAATCAAAAAAGATATGGAAAAGAAATATCCAGGTGTTCAAATTCAATATTTTACCCACGATCAGGGCGAGGAACTCGCCCAATGGCTCCGTGAACAGGGACAGGTTTACGGCTCCAATAACGTTGCGGTCATCGGTCACAGCTGGGGTGGCGACACTGCCGCAACCGTGGTCGCACATGGCGTCAACGTCGGGGCGCTGGTCACCATTGATCCAGTTTCGAATTTTCCCCCGGACCTGGGAGACGTCAAGGCAAATGCGAGAAACTGGATCAATATCAATGCCAATCCCGACCGGGCCAAAAGGGCAGCGGAAGGTAGCGGTCCCGGCAATTGGATTGCCGGTCTGGGAGGTGCCTGGAATGATGACCCCAAAGATTACGCCGATCACCATTACAATGCCAATATCAACCATGCAGGCGTCTGGGAACTTCTTCCGCCGTAAAGCATCCAAGGAGGTTGTGTTCCTGTCGGTAAAGTGATAGCTCGTCGGGAAAGAGGGGCTGCTTTCGGGCGCCTCTCTTACCGATAGTGCGCTGGAGGATTGCCGTGAAGTGGTTTCGCGCCCTGCTGCTTTGTTCGCTGTCGGCCTGCATGACACTCTATGATGTTCCGGATGATGTCCGATTGGTGAACTTGAAGCTTGAGGAAGGTCCCTACGGAAATAGCACATTCGAACAAATGAAATATAGCGAAATGGTTGACATGGAAATCGTCACAAAAACAAACTACACGACTTTTGACCCGGGAAGCTATATATCTGTGGAGTTTCGTTTCTGTGATCAAATGGACATGGACGTCCAAGGACTTGGCGGGCTTGCTTTATATCGCTATGACAATAAGTGGATACGTGTTAACAGTTATGAGTACGGAGATTATAATCTGGATGGCCTTTATCACTACCACACTGCTTTTAGCTCATTTAATCATGACAAGCATCAAATTATGCAAAAGCCGACGATTCTCGATTACAACCTTCGGAACTCTCCTCGGGATATCTGCTTCTACGTCCGAGCCGACTCCTGGTTGGCTATGGTAAGCGAAAAAAGGTCAAATGTTGCCCACATTCCTAAAGAGATGTTGATAAAATTCTTTTCCGAGCATCCGCATTGCTCCCCCGGGTTGCGGTGACGTTCATGTTTATCCTCGAGAGTTCCACGCACCCCCGGTCACCATGGCGGACCATCCTTGACCACCCCGCCCAGACCTGTTTGGATTCGGCCCCAGCAGGAGGACAGCGATGGGCCTTCATACCACAGCCGAACGAGAATTGTGCGACGGTCGTGTCGTCATCTACCAACGCACCGACACCATGACCGCCGTCTGGCAGTGCCGAATCGCTTTTCCAGGCCAGCCATATATCCGCCAAAGCCTTAAGACCCGCAATGAGGCTGAAGCCATCAAGTTGGCGACCAAACTCTACGAAGACCTGCGCTACCGTCACGAAAGCGGTCTCCCAATCCGTCGCAAACGGTTCGAAGAGGTGCTGGACCTGTATCTCGGCAATCTCGCCCAGGAGGTTGAGTACGGACAAGCCAAACAGAAGAAACTTGACGACCACAGGAAAATGAGCAGGTATTGTCGAGAATATTTCGAAGGCAGGCTCATCGATACGATCAAGACCAGTGATGTCGGAAAGTTTCAGGATTTTCGCCGAACGTACTGGTTAACGGGGCCTGGCTCCAAGATTGAGGAATACGAATACCAGCGCGAAGGCAAGACGGTTCGATCCAAGCGGGTTCAAGCTGTTATTCCAGCCGCCAGCACATTGAACTCTGAATCCGTGCTATTGCGCGCCATCTTTGCTTTTGCGGTCAAACACGACTGGATCGCCGACAATCAAGTTCCGGATATCGGTGCAAAGATACCGTCCGCCAAGAAAGCCAGGGATGCCAAGCGCCGCCCTGGGCTTGATCCCGATCAGGTCCGCCATCTGCTGGAGGTGGCGGAAAAGCGCATGCACGAGGTGAAGGACAATGCCCGGCTCTGGCACCAGCGGTTGATGCTGTGGGCCTATACCGGATTCCTGGCTCACACCGGCATGCGACCGTTCGAGGCCATCCTGGTTCGTTGGAAGGATATCACCCTGACGACCATCCACGGCGATGAACCCTGTTGGCGCATCAGGACCATGGGCAAAGGCGGTGATCGTGAACGGTTCCTGATACCTCTGGATGGTGTCGGCGAGTATATTAACGAGCTAATCGAATATCAGTTGGAACTCAAGAACAAAGACCTACCGCCTGAACAGCAGATCGGAAACATCGACTGGGATGATCCATCGCCAATCTTCTACGAATATCGCGGCGAAGAGATCGGAAGTTTCTCCCATGGATTTGCGGCACTGATGAAGGAAGCCGAACTGTATGTTGACGAGAAAGGCAAAACCCGTGATGCCTATTGTTTGAGACATTATTATGCCACGGAGCGATTGCTATCTGGTGTCAGTATTTACACCCTGGCGGAGAACATGGGAACCTCGGTTTCAGTCATCCAGCAACATTACGGCCATTTGCGGCCGGAGATGGCGGCGAATGAGTTGACGCAGATCGGTCAGGCGGAAAAGGCGAGGCTCAAGAAATCATCGATGGCTTTCGAGCAAATCGAGGATGGTGACGAATAGAATGGCATCCCGCGAGGTTCGTGGCAGTCAGTGCTTGAAAATACTTGCCTCTCCGATTGGGCGCTGCCCCGCAAGTTATCTGTTGATTGGAGCATTGCTTCCCTGATCCTTCACCACTTATCTGCGATTATATCGCGCGAAGACCAGAATTCTGGTAAAACAGTTAACCTTTTGTTGATCCGTAGAACCATGGTTATAGGCTCGTGGCAGGTGAACAATTTACGGAGTAATCAGCCATGAGCTTGCTAGAGAAGTTGACCTTCGCGACGACAACGAAGAAGGCCGAGACCAGTTTGCCAAATCTGGTGCTCCGGCGGAAAATAGTATCCGCACTCGATGACCAAATTGCTGGCGCACAGGCTGAGATTGCCGGTCAGCCGTTTGTGAAGCAGAAGGAACGGTGGATGCCGACCGAGAATGGTAGCAAGGAGCGTCGCGTTGTCCAGTCTG
>Ga0302319_10006753_pt1 | contig 22711 bp, 15 predicted proteins | sample Bog_T0_2_FD_203319 | JGI IMG/M metagenome (GOLD analysis project Ga0302319, IMG submission 203319) | Peat permafrost microbial communities from Stordalen Mire near Abisko, Sweden - Bog_T0_2 | ecosystem: Environmental > Terrestrial > Soil > Wetlands > Peat | place: Sweden: Abisko, Stordalen Mire...
CTCAGCGCGCCTTGCCCGGCAGCCCCGCCTTGCGGAGAGCGCATTCTGATCGCAACGACGGCTCATCGTAGTTTTTCAACACCCTGCTAGCTTCCCGAAAGGCGATGGCTATCCTTCCCATGAGTCGATCCGGCAATGAAACCACCCGCCAGTTCCGATCATTTGCCTGGGCGGTCGCCGGTCTCACGGCATGTTATTCCCCAGCCCTTATTCGATTGGCGCGGGTTGCCCTGGAAACCGAGTTCAACTCCTATATTGGCCTGGTGCCTGTCATTGCCATCGGGCTGGTTTGGCTGAAGGGGCCTCGGTTTACGGACTTTACCGAACCGTGGCGCGCACTCGCGCCAGCCCTTGCCGCCGCCGGGACTGCGGCCCTGTCCGTTGGCATCGCTGTAGGATGGGCCGGAGGCTTCGGGTTGAGTCTCGTCATCTTTTCCTACGTCGCGCTCATCGGGGGCGCTGCGGCATGGTTCCTGGGGCGGGATGTCTTCAGGGGCGCAGGCTTTCCCCTGGCGTTCCTGGTTTTCCTGGTGCCCCTGCCGGCGCCGATTACGGCTGGGCTCGAGTCGCTCCTTCAACATGCCTCGGCTGCAACCGCCGGCGTTTGCTTTCAATTGTCGGATCTTCCGGTGTTCCAGAGGGGAGACCTCGAATTCCAGCTTCCCGGGATCACGATTGAGGTTGCTCCTGAGTGCAGCGGAATCCAGTCGAGCATGGCGCTTTTCATCGTAAGTCTGGCGGCCGGATATGTCTTTCTCCGCTCACCCTGGCGGCGGGCGGTGCTGAGTTTCGCCGTGGTGCCCCTGGGGATAGCGCGCAATGCCGTCCGGATTCTTACGATCGCCGAGCTATGCGTGCACATCGGACCGGAAATGATCGATTCGTATATTCACCACCACGGAGGGTGGATATTCTTTCTGGCGTCCCTTGTTCCTTTTCTGGCATTGTTGTTCCTGCTGGTCCGGTCGGACCGCAGCCCGTCCAAGGAATCAGATCAAACCAAAGGCGTTGCATGCCAAAGTTGAAGGAATTCTTTCTGGCGGGAGTCGCTGTCCTCGCTGTCTCCCTGTTTTCCGGCTGTTCGCCCCAGGCGCGGGAGGCCCGCCATGTGGCCAAGGCGGACCGTTACTTCGACGCGGGACAGTACGATGCCGCTGAGATCGAATACCTGAATGCGCTGAAGATCGAACGGAACGACCCGCATGTCATCGGGCGTCTCGGGATCATCTATTTCAACGAGGGGAGGGCGAAGAATGCCTACGTTCTCCTGTCAATGGCCAAGAAGCTTGCGCCGAACGACCTCGAGGTGAGGCTCGACCTCGGTCTCTACATGCTTGCCTATGGCAAGACGGATGCGGCGCGGGACGAGGCGCTCTTTGTTCTCAAGAGCGATCCGGCAAACAGCGAGGCTCCTCTCCTCCTGGCGGAGTCGGCCGTGCAGACCCGCGACATGGAGGGTGCACGGCGTGAGCTGGGCAGGCTCCCCGAGGCGATTCGGAGCGGCGCGCCCGTATTGGTGGCTCTCGGCAATCTCCAGTCCCGGCTGAAAAGGCTGCCCGAGGCTGAAGCCCTTTTCCAAAAGGCCCTCCAGGCCGACCCCAAATGCTCGAGCGCCTATTCAGGCCTGGGCGTGTTGCGCTGGCAACGCCGGGACAATGCCGGGGCGGGGGAGTTTTTCGCCAAGGCGGCTGAGTACTCTCCCCCGCGTTCGGCGAAAAGGCTGCAATACGCTTATTTCAGGATCCAGACGGGCGATGCGGCGGGCGGCAGGAAGGTGCTGGAGGACATCATTAGCAAGTCGCCCGACTTTCTCCCCCCGAGGATGCAGCTGGCCCTTCTGGACGAGAAGGAGGGCAAGTTGGACGAGGCGGAGGCGGCCGATGCAAAAGTCCTGGAAAGGGACCAGCTCTATCCCGATGCGATCGTCCTGAGTGGGCGCCTGAAACTGGCCCGCAACGAGCCGGCGAAGGCCGTGACGATCTTCGAGAATGCGCGCAGCAGTTTTCCGCACGATCCCGTGCTCGAGTACGAACTCGCGCAGGCTTACCTGGGGGTTGGCGAAAAGGAGAAGGCCGAGTCGGCCTTGAACCTGGTCGTGGGGTGGGCGCCGGACTTTTCCGAGGCGGTCGTGGCACTGGCGCAGTCCGAAATCGCGAGGGGCGACCTGCCGTCCGCGGTCGTCGCGCTGAAACAGACCGTTCAGAAGCGCCCGGATTACCTGCCGGCAAGGATGCTCCTCGCGAGCGCGTATCAGGCCATGGGCAGCTACGACGACGCCCTTGCCATCTATCGCCAACTGGAGAAGGCGGCGCCGAACTCACCGGAACCGGCCACGCTCGTCGGCGTCGTTCTGATGCAGCAACAGAAGTTCGACGAGGCCCGGCTGGCGTTTGAACGCGCCCTGAAGGTCAATCCGGACGATGCCGGAGCCCTTGAGCAATTCATCAACCTCGATCTCGCGGTGGGCGATTATGCGGGCGCACAGCGCCTCCTTGAGGGGAAGATCGCCAGGATCCCGGCGGACGCCGACGATCACTACCTGCTTGCACGGGTCTACCTTGCCCAGGGCGGCATGAAGAAGGGTGAGATGGAACTCAAGAGGACGATCGAGCTGCGGGCCGATTCCACGGATGCCTATTTCCTCCTCGCCGAGGTTTACTTCATCACCAAGCAGGACAAGCAGGCGCTCGGCGACCTGCAAAAACTGGTGTCGAAGGACCCGAAGGACACGAGGGCGCTCATGCTGATGGGCTCGATCCAGATGAGGGAAAAGGATTACCCGGCCGCGCGGGCGAGCTATGAAAACGTCATCGGTGTCGACCCGAATTTCAGCAGCGCCCTCAACAATCTGGCCTACCTCTTTTCGGAGATTTTCGGCGACCTGGACAAAGGGTTTGCCATGGCGCAACGGGCCAAGAGTCTCCTTCCGAACGATCCCCATGTCGCGGACACCCTTGGGTGGATCCTTTCGAAAAAGCATCAGTATGACTGGGCGTTGAGTCTTCTCCAGGACTCGGCCGCCGGACTCCCCGACGACCCTGAGGCGCAGTTTCATCTAGGCATGACGCAATACCTTGTTGGACGAGAAGATGCGGCGCGGACCAGCCTTCAGCGGGCGGTTCGTTCCGGTGCGGATTTTCCAGGCGTTGAACTGGCCCGCGCGCACCTCGCCGTGCTTGGAGTCGACGTGGCGAAGGCGGGCAAATCAGAGAGAACCTTCCTTGAGCAAAGCGCCGCGCAGCACCCCGACGATCCCGTGGTGCTCGCGAGGCTCGGATCGATTTACGAGCGCCAGGGCGCGACGAAGCAGGCGATTGCGACCTACGAGGCCGCCCTGGCGATAAATCCCAAGGACCCGACCGTGCTGGCCCGGCTTGCGAGACTGCGCGCCAGCCAGGGCGACGGCGCCGCCGCATTCGAGCTGGCGAAGACAGCCCATAACCTGGCGCCCGACGACCCCGAGGTGTCCCATGTGGTGGGACAGCTTGCCTATAGGGCGGGAGACTTTGCCTGGGCCGCCAGTGTGCTGGGCGAAGCCGCCGAAAGGGCCCCCGGCGACGCAGAGCTCCTGTTTGACCTTGGCCAGGCGAACTACAGCCTGGGGCGTGTGGATCAGGCCGAGGACAATGTGCGGGCGGCATTGGCGGCCAATGCAGGCTTCCCAAGGGCATCACTGGCCCGGCGTTTCCTCGAGCTGGTCCAGACCCAGCAGGATGCCTCCCAGCTGGCGGGCGAGGCCGACGAAGTCCTTCGGTCGGAACCAGCGTATGTTCCGGCTTTGATGGTCAAGGGGGCCAATCTTGAGCGAAATGGAGATGTGGGCGCCGCGGTGCAGGCCTTTGAGTCGGTTCTTGGGGTCTTCCCCAACTTTACACCCGCCGAACGGCGCTTGGTGCGGCTCTATGCCGCCCAGGCAGTCGACAGCCAGATGGCTTCGGAAGTCGCAACCAAGGCGTTGGACGCATTCCCGGACGATGGGGATGTTGCCAAAGATGTCGGAATCATCGCCTATCGCAGAAAAGAGTATCTCCGCGCCGAGAATGTTCTAACCGTCTGTGCCAATAAGGCGGCAAATGACGGCGAGGTGCTTTTCTATTTGGGAATGACCCAGATGGATCTCAAGGAAAAGCAGGCAAGGGATACCCTCGAGAGTTCGCTCAAGCTCAAACTCCCGCCTGAACTCGAGGCGGAGGCAAAGGGAGCGCTGACGCTCCTGAAGCAGCAATGAGGCCAGTAGTTTTGTAAGATATTGTAGATAAATACATTGAAGATATTAATTCGATGTCATTTTTCCTTACAATTTTCGCAACAAGTTTGAAATGAATAGGTTGCGACGGGAAAGGCAGCAAACCCCGCGCTAACGTGACGCTTTTCCTTACAATCCGGCTCCCTTCCCAGGGCGCGATGCAGGAACCTGCAAAATATATAAATTTGTATATCAATAAGTTAGGATATGCTGCGACGATAAAAAGGTGCTTGGCACGAGCGGTGCTTAAAACGGGCAGCAAGTTAAATTTCGACAAGAAACAAAAGAGGAGAACCACTCAAATGAAACTGACATCCATCACCGCGCTCGCCGGCTCAGCCCTTCTGGCCCTGACGCTCGCCTCCAATTTCGCCAAGGCCGATCCGGTTTACGGCGACATCACCTTCAATGGGACCGGCACGATTACCGGCTCCCTGAAGCGGCATACCGTTACAAAGGTTACCCCGACCAACCCGTTCACGGTTGCGGGTCCCGCCTCGGATGACGGCGACTATGCGACAATCGCGTCCGGCACCCTGGCCACCTTTGCATCGCCGATCAGCGTGACGAACATCGCCGTTGAGAACGTCCAGTTGTGGACGCTCAGTTACGGTGGCAACACCTACTCGTTCAATGCAACCTCTGAGAGCTATGCCTACTTTGCTGGAGCGCTCACCATCGGTGGGAACGGTACCGCCTATGAGAATGGTGTCGATGCCAACACCGGTGGGAGCTGGGATATCCAGGTCACCGGCGGGTCCGGAACGTTCTCGTTCCAGTCCTTTCAGTCGAGCGCCAATGTCCCTGAGGTTCCGGACAGCGGCAGCACAGCTCTCCTGATCACCCTCGGCGCAGTCGGAGTTGCCGTGGGAGTGGTCGCCCAGCGCCGCCGCCTCGTCAAGGCCTGAGCTGGACCGAAAGTAGATCCCTCTTTTGAAAGCTGCACCTGCGAAAGCAGGTGCAGCTTTTTTTGCGCCTGGCGGGCACGGTGGGAAACAGGAATAAGGCCAGGAGACGACATACGGGCATCGCAGACCAAAATTCAAAAGCTGCACTGCAGACCGACAGGCAACAGTGCTTTGGGTGGAGCTCGTCGTCCCAACGACCCAAGTCATACCGGTTTGTCCAACGCAGCCAAACTGCCAGGCGATTGGCAGCGCAGGTTTTAAGGGGTCAGGCTGTTACTTGTTAAATCGGCCGCCGATTTAACAAGTAACAGCCTGCTAGCTGAATGCACACACCCTGTCTTGCCATGATTCAAAATGACAGAACTCGTTGTTTTAAATTATCTTGATTGACCATAATCCAGTGAATTCAAGCATCACTTTGCCCATTTTAAGCACTGTATTCGGCCTTAGGAATTCCTTACGAAGTCTGTAGCGTACTAATAACCATATTCTTACGTCATCTCAGGAGGCTTAGAAGGCACCGGAATGACGAGTTTCTTTACACTGTCGTGTCGAAAAATCTTACGGATCATTATTTTCGTCATTATTCATTAAATTGATTATCAAACTCTTACATAAGTTGTCATCAACTTGAAATCGCTTGGCATGGACGGTGCTAAACGTAACCGAAAGCAAATTTCGCAGGCATCAACAATCAGGAGAGGAACAACAATCCAATGAAACTAACATCCATCACGTCGCTCGCCGGCTCCGCCCTTCTGGCGCTGGCCCTCGTTGCCAACTGCGCCAAGGCCGATCCGGTCTATGGCGACATCACGTTCAACGGGACCGGCAAAGTTACCGGTTCCCTAAAACTGCATACTGTGACAAAGGTTACCCCGAGCAATCCCTTCAAGGTTGCCGGGCCGACCTTGGATGACGGTGACTACGGCACAATCGCAGCCGGCACCCTGGCCACTTTTGCCTCGCCGATCAGCGTGGCGAACATCGCCGTTGAGAACGTCCAGTTGTGGACGCTCAGTTTCGGAGGCAATACCTACTCGTTCAACGCAACCTCCGAGAGCTATAGCTACTTTGCCGGCGCACTCACCATCGGGGGCAGTGGTACCGCCTATGAGAATGGCACCGATGCAAACACCGCAGGCACCTGGGACATTCAGGTGACCGGGTCCGGTCCGACGTTTTCCTTCCAGTCGACCTCGAATGTCGTCGAGGCTCCGGACAGCGGCAGCACGGCCCTCCTGATCACCCTCGGTGCGGCAGCACTCGCGGTCGGAGCCATCGCCCAGCGCCGCAGGCTCGTGAAGGCGTAAGCCGGTTCACAGATATTACCTCTCCTGAAAGCTGCACCGGCGAAAGTCGGTGCAGCTTTTCTTTTGTCATCCCGGTGAAACCGGGCTCTGATTGCGGCTGACCCGGAAAGATCCGGGTCTTCCGGTTTCCAGCCAAAATGAGTTTGATCCTGCTAGTGCCCCTCGTCAGCGCCGCTTGTGCCGTTGGCATGGCGTTTGTGATCCTTGCCCGCAGGCGCAATACGGCTGACTGGGCCTTTGCAGGCGGCATGTCCGCCCTGGCGGTCGAATCACTTTGCGTCGTGCAATCAGCGCTCTCCGACGTGCCGCCTGCGGATAGGATTTCCTGGCAGGGCTGGGGGCAGGTCGCCTCTTCCCCGCTGCCTGGATTCTGGCTGCTCTTCAGCCTCTGCTATGCCCGTGGGAATGCCCGCGAGTTTCTCAAGCGCTGGCGTTGGCCGCTCGCCGCCGCCTTTGTTCTTCCGGTGGCCGTGGCACTTTGGTTTCGGGACGAGCTTGTGGTCTCGGTTGAAAAGGGCGGGGTGGCCTCAAACTGGTTCTTTAGCCTTGGGTTCTGGGGCGGTGTCCTGGTTGTCCTGCAGCTGGCCGGCTCGATCCTGATCCTCATGAATCTGGAGCGAACGTTCAGGGCCTCGGTCGGCACGATACGCTGGCGGATCAAGTTCATGCTCATGGCCGTGGGCCTGATCCTGGTCGTGCGCGTCTTCTCTGCCAGCCAGGCGCTCCTGTTCCGGGGGGCCGACATGTCCTTCGAATACCTCAATGCCGGTGCGGTGGCGATCGCCGCGGGGCTCGCCCTGAGGTCGTTTTTCCGCTCCGGCGAGGCCGACCTCGATGTGCACCCCTCGCAGGCCGTCCTTCAAGGGTCTGCGACCGTCCTGCTGGCAGGGGTGTATCTGTTGACCGTCGGCGTGTGCGCGAGGCTGGTGGTGCACTTCGGCGGTGGGAACGTCTTTGCGCTCGAATCCCTGCTGGTCCTGGTTTCGATGGTGATTCTCATAGCGGCCCTTCAATCAGACCGGCTCCGCATGCGCCTGGGCCGGTTCGTGAGCCGTCATTTCCAACGGCCTCTCTATGACTATCGGACGGTCTGGAGGAGGTTTACTGAGGGAACTGCCTCCCAGGTCGACCAGACGGAACTTTGCCGCTCGCTGGTCAAGCTCGTGGCCGACATCTTCCAATGCCTGTCGGTGGCAATCTGGATTGTGGACGACAAGAATGAATCCCTTGTCCTCGCATCCTCCACCTTTCTGTCCGAGGCGAGGGGGCGGGAATTGGCGCTGACGCGGGCAGAAGCAGGCGAGGCGATAGCCCACTTTCTCAAGTATCCCGAGCCAGTAGACATCGAGACCCGCAAGGATAATTTTGCCGTGCTCCTGAAACGGGCGCATCCCAGCGAGTTTCCCAAGCGGGAGAACAGGGTTTGCGTTCCCATGATCGCCCAGGGGCAGGTCATCGCCCTTCTCGTGCTGGGCGACAGGGTCGGCGGGGCTGTTTTTTCGGCGCAGGATTTCGACATGCTCAAGTGTGTCGGAGACCATGCCACCGCAAGTTTCCTCAACGTGCAGCTGGCAAACAAGCTATTGCAGAACAAGGAGATGGAGGCATTTCAGACCATGGCGGCGTTCTTCGTCCACGACCTGAAGAACGCGGCCTCCACGCTGAGCCTGATGCTGAAGAACCTGCCGGTGCACTTCGAGGACCCGGCGTTCCGCGAGGACGCGCTGAGGGGCGTTTCCAAGTCCGTCGCCCATATCAACCATGTCATCAGCAGGCTCAGCCTGCTGAGGCACGAATTGAAGATCCGGCCGGCCGAGACGGACATCAGTGAGCTCGTCGCCGGCGCGGTGGCGGGGCTGGAGTCCGAGCCGGGGTTCTCCATCGTCAGGAACCTCGCCGCGCTGCCCAGGCTCATGGTCGACCGGGAACAGATAGCCAAGGTCATCACCAACCTGGCGCTCAACGCGAAGGAGGCCTCCAGTGGCGACGGCAGGGTGGAGGTGTCCACAAGGCAGGAGTTCGGCTGGCTGGTGCTGGAGGTGAAGGACAACGGCTGCGGAATGAGCGCGGAATTCATCGAACGCTCGCTTTTCCGTCCTTTCCAGACGACAAAGAAAAATGGGCTCGGCATCGGCATGTTTCAAAGCAAGATGATCGTGGAGGCGCATGGCGGCCGGTTTGCGGTGGCGAGCAGACCGGGCGCGGGGACAACCTTTCAAGTTTTCCTTCCAGCCAAAACCAGAACCCCATGAAACCAAAGTTGCTGATCGTCGACGACGACGAGGAGATTCGCACCCAGATGAAATGGGCGCTGGCGGGCGACTATGAGGTCATGATGGCGGGGGATCGCGGGGCGGCGCTGGAGGCGTTCCGGGCAAACCGTCCCGCCGTGGTGCTCCTCGACCTCGGGCTGCCGCCGAAGCCGGGTGCGCCCGACGAGGGACTGGCGGCGCTTTCCGAGCTCCTCGCCGTGGATACGACCGCCAAGGTCGTGATCATCTCCGGGCAGGGCGAGAAGGAGATCTCGCTGCAGGCGATCGGCACGGGGGCCTACGACTTTCTCGGCAAGCCGCTCGACATGGACGAATTGAAGTTTCTCCTCAAGAGGTGCTTTCACGTGGCCCGGCTGGAGCGCGAGTACAGGGAGATCCAGGAACGCGTGCAGGGGGATGGATTCGAGGGGCTGCTGGGCAGCAGCACCTCCATGCAGGCCGTGTTCAATTCCATCCGAAAGGTGGCGACGACGGATGCGCCGGTCCTGATCCTCGGCGAGAGCGGCACCGGCAAGGAAATGACCGCGCGGGCCGTCCACCACCGCAGCGACCGCAAGGAACAGACGTTTGTTGCGATCAACTGCGGCGCAATTCCCGAGGCGCTGATGGAGAGCGAGCTCTTCGGGCACGAAAAGGGCTCGTTCACAGGGGCGCATGTCCAGCGGAAGGGCAGGATCGAAAGCGCCAACGATGGCACGCTGTTTCTCGATGAAATCGGCGAGCTCTCGCCGGCGCTCCAGGTGAAACTGCTCCGCTTCCTCCAGGAGCGGGTCATCGAGCGGGTGGGCGGACGCCAGGAGATCCAGGTCGACGCGCGCGTGATCGCCGCCACCAATGCCGACCTCAAGAAGCGCATGGCGGATGGCACATTCCGGGAGGACCTCTACTACAGGCTTGCGGTCGTGCAGGTGCATCTGCCGCCCCTGCGGGAGAGGGGCGACGACGTGATGCTTCTCGCCCAGGCCCTTCTCCAGCGTTATGCCGCGGAAACGGGCAAGTCCGGCATCACCTTCGGGGCCGAGGCGGTCAAGGCCATCAGGGCCTACGGATGGCCGGGCAATGTCCGGGAACTCCAGAACCGGGTGAAGCGGGCGGTGATCATGAGCGGAAACAGGCGGGTGACCGCCCAGGACCTGGAACTTGAGGCAGTGGAGACCTCGAGGCAGCCGGTATCGCTCAAGGAGGCCCGGGAGTCGCTTGAGCGGGAAATGGTCAAGGCGGCGCTGCGCAAGCACGGGGGCAAGATCACCGGGGCGGCGGCGGAGTTGGGCGTCAGCCGGCCGACATTTTATGAGCTAATGGAAAAACTTGGCATATCCAAACCTGAATGATACGCTTATAAGATGAATAAATCGCTTATCGCACTCTTGGGGATCGGTTTGCTGGCGGGCGTGACCGGATGCCAGGCGCCTCCGTCGGCGGTCTCGACGCTTGAATCGGAGCACGCGGAGATCACCCTGCGCGAGGGCGATGTGATCCAGGTGCGTTTCCCCGGCGCCCAGAACCTGGACACTCCTCCGCAGCCGATCCGGCGCGACGGCAAGATCACCCTTGGCATCGTCGGCGAGGTGACGGCTGCGGGCCTGACGCCGACCGAACTGCAGGCCCAGCTCCTGGCAAAGTTGTCGGACCAGCTCCTTTCGAAGGAAGTGCTTGTCACCGTCGTTTCCTCCACCTTTGCCGTGTACGTCGACGGACCGGTGCTGCGGCCCGGCAAGATCATCGCCGATCATCCGATCACCGTGATGGAGGCGATCATGGAGGCGGGGGGCTTTGACTACCAGAGGGCCGACACGGAGAATGTGACGGTGCTCCGCCACAAGGGGGAGGGGAAGCAGTATCTCTATTACACGCTGAACCTGAAACGCGTGCTGGATGGTGATCAAAAGGATCTGTTTTATCTCGACCCGGGCGACATGGTCCACGTGCCGCAAAAGTTCTCGTGGTTCTAGCACCGATCCGTGGGGCGCACCGACGCGCCGTGGCCCTTTGTGCGGTCATTGCGATCCTTTTGGCCTGCTTCAGCCGGCCCCTGTTGGAACTTGTGCGGTTCTCGCTGGGCGACGATCTCTGCTCGTACATCCCCCTGATCCCGTTTGTAAGCCTTTACCTCATCTGGATCAAACGGAGGGAGTTGGGGGAGGCGTCCCCGCCGCCGAGGAGATTCGCCATCCTTCCCCTTGCCCTGGCGTTGGGACTCCTGGCCCTTTACGGGGCGGGCAGCAGTGCCGGATGGAAGTGCGGGGAAGCCGATTACCTCGCCCTGATGACGCTCGCGTTCCTGCTCCTCGTCATCGCCGCCTGCCTTGCCCTTGTCGGCGCGCGCGCGCTTCGGGCCAACGCGTTCGCGCTGGCTTTCCTGGTCTTTGCGGTGCCGCTGCCGACGTTCGTCCGGGACGCGGTCGGGAGTTTCCTGCAGCACGCGTCAGCGGATGCCGCCCAGCTTTACTTCCTTGCAGCCTTCATGCCCGCATGGCGGGAGGGACAGTCGTTTCATCTTCCGGGGATGACGCTGGAAGTGGCGCCCGAGTGCAGCGGGATCCATTCGACGCTCGTGCTCCTCATCACGAGCTTCCTGGCGGCGCATCTTTTCCTGCGCCGCTCGTGGACCAGGGCCATCCTGGTCGTCGCCGTCCTGCCCCTCGCGCTCCTGCGAAACGGTTTCAGGATCCTTGTGATCGGCGAACTCTGCGTCCACATAGGGCCTGAGATGATCGATTCCTACATCCACCGGCATGGAGGGCCGATCTTCTTTGTCCTGTCGCTGATTCCCTTCTTTTATCTGCTCCGCTGGCTCAACCGCTTCGATTCATCCGCAAAGGCATCCCCATGAAATCCCCATCCTGCCCGAGAATCACGTTTTTCATCCTGGCATCCGCGGTCGCCCTGGCGGGCGGGGGCTGCACCAAGCAGGCCCGCAAGGTGCGGCTCCTGGCGCGGGCCGACGCAAACTTGGATGCCGGCGCCTTCGACAAGGCGGAGGTGCAGTACAACAGCGCCCGGCAGCTTGCCCCGCTCGACCCGGTCGTCATCGCTCGCCTCGGCCTGCTCTACTACGACGAGGGGCGGCTGAGCCACGCCTATGCCTTCCTGAAGAAGGCGGCTGAACTCGGCCTGAAGGATCCCCAGGTCACGCTGAGGCTCGGCCAGACCTCCCTCGAGATGGGCATTTACAAGGATGCACGCGACGACGCGCGAACGATCCTTGCCTCGGACCCGACGAATGAGGAGGCGCTTGTGCTTCTCACGTCGGCCGTGCGCACACGCGCCGACATGGACGAGGCGGCCAAATTCGTGGACGGCCTGCGGCAGGCGAACAAGGATTGCGCGGGCTATCACCTGGTGCAGGGCAGGGTGCTGCTGTCGAACCGGGACCTGGCCGGGGCCGAGAGGGAGGTCAGGTCGGCCATCGCCATGAATCCGAAATCGATCTCGGCCTACGGCGACCTCGGAAACATCTTCACGATCAGGCGGGATGCGAAGCAGGCCGGGGACGCCTACGGGACCGCCGCCCAGCTGGCGCCCCTGCGCTCGGCGTGGCGGATGCGCGATATCGACTTCAAGCTTCGAACGGGGAAGACCGACGAGGCAAAGGCTGAATTGGCGGACCTGGCCTCGAAAGCCCCGGACTATGTCCCCGCCCTTGTCCTCAACATGAGGCTGGCGATGTCGCAGAGGCGTTATGACGACTGCACGGATGCCATCAAGAAGCTGCTCTTCCGCGACCCCGACAACTTTGACGGGGTGTCCGAGCGCGCCGTGCTCAAGATGGCCCAAAACGACGTGCCCGGCGCGATTGCCGAGTTCAAGAAGGCGGAGGAACTCTATCCGCGTTCCCCCCAGCTCAAGTACCAGCTCGCCCTTGCCTATGCCAGGACAGGGGACACGGCGCGGGCAACCGACCGGCTCAACCAGGCGGTCCTCCTGGCTCCCAATTATGCCGACGCGATCATCGCGCTGGCCAATCTCAATATCCGCCATGGGGACGCCGATGGGGCGATAGCCGCGTTGAGTCCGTTGCTGGAGAAGGCGCCCCAGGAGCGGCCGGCCTACCTCCTGCTCGCCCAGGCCTATCTGACGGAGAAAAAGCTCGGCCAGGCGATGGACGTCTACAGGCGCATGGCCAAGGGATTTCCGAGGGATCCGGAGCCGCTTTACCGGGCGGGCATGATCCTTGTGCAGACCGGACACAGGCCGGAAGCGCGGAAGGCATTCGAGGCCGCGGTGCGGATCGCTCCCGGGAGCGGGCCTTCGCTGGAGATGCTTGTGCGCCTGGATCTGGTTGAAAAACACGAGGACGCCGCCGCCGACAGGGTCCGGGCCCTCATAGCTGCCTTCCCGAAGTCATCCGGGCCTTGGATGCTCAAGGGAGAGATCGACCTTGCCGCGCACAGGGTCGACGATGCCGAGGCGGACCTCCACAAGGCCATCGAATTGGAGCCTGGCGCGCAGACCGCCTACTTCACGCTGGCCCGGATTTATTTCGCGACGCACAAGACAAAGGAGGCCATCGACCAGCTTGCTGACCTCGTTGCAAGGACCAAGAGCGTGACGGCCCAGATGCAGATAGGGGCCATACACACGGCATTGCTCCAATACGACGCGGCCGCCGCCGATTACGTCAAGGTGCTCTCGTTCGATCCCAAGTTCAGCCCCGCGCTCAACAACCTCGCGGTGCTCTATAGCGATCACCTCAACCGGGTCGACGACGCCTACGATCTCGCCAAGCGCGCCCGGGAGGCCGCCCCCGAGGATGGCCAGGTTGCCGACACTCTCGGCTGGGTCCTGTTCAAGAAGGGCGACTTTCACGGCGCCCTCGACCTCATCCAGGAGAGCGCGGGACGCGCCCAGGACGATCCCGGCATCCAATACCACCTGGGCATGGCGCATTACATGCTCGGCGAGGAGGAATCGGCAAGGGTCGCCTTCGAGCACGTGGTTGCGGCCCCGGGCGACTTGCCGGACAAGGAGCAGGCGCGGAGCAGGCTCGCGTTCCTTGCGCTCGATCCGGAGACGGCCGGCCCCGACGTGCGCAGGCAGTTGGAGGACCACGCCAAGACCGAGCCGGAGGATCCGGTGGCGGCGGCGCGGCTGGCCGCAATCGAGGCCCGATTCGGAACTCCGGCCACCGCGGCGGCCGACTTCGAGGCCGTTCTCAAGCTGGCACCTGGCAACCCGCAGACCATGCTGAAGCTTGCCGAACTTTACGCCGGGCCGCTCCATCAGCCCGACAAGGCCAGGGCGCTGGCCAAGTCCGCGCACGAGCTGGCTCCCGACGATCCGCAGACGTCGGCAACGTTGGGCCGGCTTGTCTACAAGACGGGCGATTACCAATGGTCCCTCGACCTGCTCGAGGAGGCGGCGCGGACCCTTCCCCACGACCCGGACCTCATGTACGACCTGGCGCTGGGCTATTATGGCGTGGGTCGCCTGCCGGAGGCCGACCAGGCCCTGCAGGCGGCGCGGAGCGGCGCAGGCGGGTTTGGACGGAGGGGGGAGGCGGACAGGCTGGCCTCCATGATTGCCGCAGCCGCCAGCCCGGCTTCGGCCGAGGCCGCGGCGGGTGCCGCCGCCAAGCTCCTGGCGGCCGATCCCGACTACCTTCCCGCCCTGATGATTTCGGGCCTGGCTCGGCAGCAGGAGGGCGACTCCGTCGCCGCGGGCGCGATCTATGAGAGGATCCTCGCCAAGGATCCGCTGTTTGCGCCCGCCACCAGGCAGCTCGCCAGGATTTACGTGCAGCGCGCCGATGACGACGACAAGGCCTACTCCCTTGCGGTGAAGGCCCGCGCCGCCTTTCCCAATGATCCCGACGTCGCCTCGACACTCGGGATATTGGACTACCGCCGCGGCGACTACAATGCGGCGGCCCGGCTCTTCCAGGAGAGCCTGGGCCAGCGGGCGGACGATCCCGAAACGGTCTACTACCTGGGGATGAGCCACTACAACCTTCGCGAACTCGAGGAGAGCAAGTCCGAGCTCAAGCACGCCATCGAGCTGAAGCTGCCAGACCGCGAGGCCGAGGATGCCCAGAGGGTCCTCGACGAGATGAAGGGCGACGTGCAGGGCCCCTCGCTCTCGACCCAGCCCATCAATTGATGGCATGCCGCCCCACGATCGCGGCGGCGCTCCTCTCGGCTGTGGCGGCGCTCGCCGGCTGCAGCAGGGAGGCCCGTGAGGAGCGGCTTGCCGCCAGGGCGGACGCCGATTTTGCCGCAGGCAGGTACGACAGGGCCGAGGTGGAATACGGCGCGGCGCTCGAGCTCGCGCCCGACCTTCGGGCGACCGGCAATCTCGGCATTCTCTACAGCGATGAAGGGCGCACGCTTCAGGCCTATCCCTACCTGAAGAGGGCTGCGGACGAGGGACCCGAAAGGGCGGATGTCCGCGTGAAGCTGGGCCTTGCCCTCCTGGAATTTGGGGGCGCCAACGGCGCGCGCGAATCGGCAAAACGCGCTCTCGCCGCCGACCCTGCCAATGAGGAGGCCCTGCTTCTGCTCGGTGCCTCCAGCCAGACGAGGGGCGAAGCGGAGGACACGAGGCGGTTGGTCGATGGACTTCGACGCACCCATCCGGACTGCTCCGGCTACCACCTGGTGCTGGGAAGGCTCCTTCTTGCGGCAGGCAGGAAGGCGGAGGCGGAGACGGAGGTCCGGGCTGCGCTCGCCCTCGACCCGAAGTCGGCCGGCGCCCATTTCGTCCTTGGAAACCTATTGACGCTGGACCGCGACGAGGCCGGGGCCGGGGAGGAGTTCCGCGCGGCCGCGCAACTCGCCCCGTTGCGATCCTCCCTCCGGCTGAGGTACGTCGATTTCCTGCTGGGGACGGGCCGGAACGACGAGGCCAGGAACGAACTCATGGAGATCAACCGGAAGGCCCCCGACTACATTCCGGGGCTCAACTATTCCGTGAAGGTGGCGAAGGCCGACCACAGGTATCCGGATTGCGAGGCGCTGATCCAGAAGATTCTCCTCCGGGATCCGCGCAATTTCCTCGCGCTCATGGACAGGGGGGAGGTCAGGCTTGACGAAGGGGATCCCCCCGGTGCGGTGGATGAGCTGAGAAAGGCGGAGTACGCCTATGCGGACTCCCCCCAGGTGAAATACGAGCTGGGGCTGGCCTACCTTGCCAACGGCGAACTCGCAAAGGCCGAGGACCGCCTGAACCAGGCGATCGTGATCGCGCCCGGTCTTGACCAGGCCAAGCTTGTCCTGGCCGAGGTTCAGCTTCGCCAGGGAAACGCAGCCCCCGCCGTGGTGGCGCTCGACGGTCTGATCCAGCGGCATCCCCAGTCTGCGCGGGCCTACCTCCTCCTGGCACGGGGTTACGTCGCCCTCAACAATCCCGAACAGGCGCTGGCCACGTACCTGCGGATGTCCGCCGTGTATCCCAAGGATCCCCAAGTCCCGTATCTTGTCGGAGTGCTGCAGTCACGGGGGAACCGCCGTGCCGAGGCGCGCGTCGCCTTCAACGAGGCTGTCAAGCTTGTCCCGGACTACTGGCCCGCCCTCGACATGCTCGTGGATGCGGACCTGTCCGAGGGCCGCATCGATGCCGCGCAATCCCGCGTCAACACCCTTAGGGAAAAATATCCCAAGCTGGCGAATCCGTGGCTGCTTCAGGCCAAGGTCGACCTTGTGCGCAAGGATTCGGCCGCCACCGAGGCCGATCTGCTCAAGGCGATCGCCTTTGATCCCAGGGACCAGACCGGCTACTTCGAACTCGCCCAGGTCTACATTTCGCAGAGGAAGACCCAGCAGGCGGTCGACAAGCTGTCGGCGCTGGTCGACCGGGCGCCGAGCTCGATGGCCCTGATGCAGCTCGGGATACTTCACACGGTCCTTGGGAAAAACGACGCGGCCAGGGCGGATTACGAAAGACTTCTTTCCTCCGACCCGAAATTCGAGCCTGCGCTCAACAACCTTGCCTACCTTTATTCGGAGCAGCTGGGGCAGCCCGACCTTGCGTATAACCTCGCCAAGAGGGCGCGCGACGAAAACCCCGACGACGCGAAGGCGGCGGACACGCTTGGCTGGGTCCTCTTCCGAAGGGGCGACTATGCCGGTGCGTTCGATCTTGTCCTGGAGTGCACCCAAAGGGAGCCTGAGAATTCGGCGGCCCAGTACCATCTGGGCATGATCTACTACATGATGGGGGAGGAGGATTCCGCCCGGCAGGCCTTCCAGCGGGTCCTCGGCGGATCCGGCGTGGATGTGGAGGCCTCGTCGCTGGAGGATGCCCGCCGCCGCCTCGCCCTGCTGGCGATCGATCCGGAGGGCACCGACAGGACCGCGCTTTCCGGGCTGCAGGCGCGATTGGGGGAGGAACCCAATTCCCCTGTGGTCCTGACCCGGCTGGCAGCCCTCGAGGCGCGAGGCGGCGATGCTGCCGGAGCTGCGGCTCACTATGAGACGGCCCTTCGGTTCTCTCCGAGGAACACGCGCACGATGCTTCATCTTGCCGAGCTCTATGCCGGCCCGCTCGGCGATCCGGAAAAGGCCCGCGCGCTTGCCAAGAGCGCCCACGAGCTCGCGCCGGACGATGGGCGGATCTCCGAGACCCTGGGTCGGCTCCTCTTCCGGATCGGGGATTATGAGTGGTCGATGGACCTGCTGCAGGAGGCGACGGTGAGCATCTCGGACGATCCTGAATTGCGGTTTGACCTGGCGCTCGCGGAGTACAACGCGGGGCGGGTGTCGACGGCGGAGGATACGGTGAACGAGGTGCTGTCGGGGGGAATGGGTTTCACCCGCAGGGTCGAGGCCGGGCGTCTGGCGGCTATGATTGCCGCCGGCAAGTCCATGGGCGCGGCGGAGGCGGCCCGGGCACAGGCCGGGAAGCTGCTGGCGGAGGATTCCTCCTACCTGCCTGCCGAAATGGTCGCTGCCCTGGCACTTGAACAGGAGGGCAATACGTCCGCCGCAGCCGGGGCCTACGAGAAAATCCTGGCCCAGGATCCCTATTTTTCGCCGGCTACCCGCCAATTGGCTCTCATCTATCTGGGCGTGCCGGATAAATCGCAAAGGGCGTTCGAGCTGGCGTCAAAGGCCCGGGTGGACTTTCCGGACGATCCGGTCGTCGCGAAGGCGCTCGGCATCCTGGATTACAGGCTGCGGGACTACCCTGGCGCCATCAACCTGCTGCAGGAAAGCCTCGGCAAGCGGGACGGAGACGCCGAGACGGCCTTCGTTCTTGGAATGGCGCACCTCCAAAACAAGGATCTTGCCGAGGCCAGGGCGGAGCTCCAGCGCGCCCTGAATCTGAATCTGGAGGGCCCGGAAGCCGAGCAGGCAAGGAAGATCCTGGCGCTGCTGAAGTAGGAGAACTCAGGCTGCTACCTTGCGGCGGAAGCCGAAGATCGCCAGGACGAGAAGGCCCACACCGAGCAGGCCTACCGTCGCGCCGCCATCCGGCACGCCCGTGAAGATCAATTGATCCTGGGCAGCCTGGCCGGCGCCGTTCCCGCTTCCGGCGGGATTGGTCAACTCAAGGACCTGGACGCCATAGTTGATCTCGGTGGCCGTCGTAACCGCCTTTTGCGCGTTTCCGAGGGTGCCAAATTTTGCAATGACGTCGTTGTAATAGGAATTCGAGGTGACGGTGGAGTAGTAGTCGACCGTGTTGCCGCCTTCATCGGGCTGACCCTGCAGGTACCATAGGGTTGCCTGGATTTCACCGGAACCCGCAAGGGTGTAGGCGGAAGCGCCCAGCTTGTTCTCGGAATACTGCTCGTAGAGCCACGCAGCGCCGGAAGTCAGCGCGGTGACGCTACCGTTCACTCCGGCACCGGTCTGCTGGACGCTCAGGCCCAGCGAGTAATCGTAATAATTCCCCGGGTAGTAGTTGATGTTGTCCTCAAGGCAAAAAGTCTCAAAGCCCTTGTCGTTGAGGAAGGCTGCGTCGCCGGGATCCACGGAGCCACCGCCATCCTGACCCGCTGCGCTGTAACTGCCGGCAACGGGAAGGCTCGTTATGCTTCCGGTTGCCTGGGAGGCATAGCCGTAGGGGACCGGACCCGCCGCATAATGCTGAGTGACCGAGTTATAGAGAGATGTGTTCGAAAGAATGGCGGTGAAGGCTCCACCCTGACCGTACTGGATCGGGTTTGAACCGCCGAGAGGAAGGTAGGGATTGGTGCCCACTCCGTTGCCCACCGCGATGTAGACGATGCTGGTCGAACCGTTTGCCAGCGCTGACGGCGCCTGAGCAGCAAGGCCCAAAAGAAGAGCGGCGCTAAGACCGGCAATCTGGGACAAACGGGGCAATGCGCTATTCATCATGCCGGGCCTATAGCAGTACCCATTCCAAAGCTGAAAGCGCATCGCAAAAAGATTCATAATTATTTAATTATAAACGTGATAGAAATTTTGAAAATGAGTTCTCGGCACGGCTTTGGACACTCAAATCCGTAAACGAATATGACAGGTTGGACGTCAAACCGGTGGTAAACGATACCTAAATGGCTTGCCTTAAATAGGATGCGAAATCCAGTGCCGTAGTGTAACGTTTTCCGACAATAATTCGGTCCCTCCGGTCTTGTTCCAGGAGGCATAACTCCATCGGGTTGAAGGGGCCTCCGACTTTCCGGTGTTATAACCATTTGCGAAGGCGCATTCCGCGCATTAGCCGTCATTTCAGCCGCCCTTCCATGGATGTTACGCCCAACCCTCCCGATCCGCTCGACCAGGCGCTGAATCGCTGGTCGGCGACGCCTGAGCCCTCCGGCAACCTCACCCGGGAGGTTTGGCGCAGGATAGCTCTCAACGAATCTCCCGCACACCGAAGGGAAGTCACGCTTCTCGAGCAGTTCACACGGCCATTCTTCGCCACGGTGTTCGTCTTCGGCTGTGCCGTGATCGGCCTTTTCCTTGCGGAGGTCCGCATCGCGCGGCTGCAGACGGAGGCCAGCTCCCAACTGGCCAGGAGCTACGTGGCGCTGATCAACCCACTCCTCCACAGCCCGGACCCGGAGGGCCGCAAATGAAGGCTGCGCTGCTGGTCCTGATGCTCGGCTTGGGCGCGGGGGTTGCCGCCCATTTCGGGTACTATTATGCCCACCGGCCGTGCACGTCGGGGTCGCTCGACTGCGAACTTGCCTGGATAAGGAACGAATTGAAGCTGAACGACGCCCAGTATGCGCGGATCCGGGAGCTTCACGAGAATTCCGGGCCGCAGATTGTCTCGCTCGCGGTCCAGGTTGAAAGGATGCAGCGGGAGCTCGCAGCATTCGAGACCCAGCGGCGGACCACCGACAGGATCGACTTCCTGGAGTTCGCCAAGTTTGCCGAGGAGAGACGGGCCATGGACCGCGAGTGCCTGGATTCGACCCGCCAGCTGGTGGAGTCGTCTGCAAGGATCATGACGCCGGCCCAGCGCGAGCGCTACCTGAACATCGTCGCCATGGCGGGATTGTCAGCCCTGCCGGATTACTGACAGGCCGCATTCCGCACGTGCCGCCCGACCCCGAGATTGACCAGCAGGCCCTGGCGGCCCTGCGGAGGGGGGACGATTCCGCGCTCAAGGGGATCATCGGGCGGTGGGAACGGCCGCTGATGAGGTTTGCCTACCGCTATGTGCAGAACGAGGCGGATGCGAACGACCTCGTGGCCGAGTCCTTCGTTCGGTTCTACCAGAACCGGCAGCGCCTTCGGTGGGACACAAGGCCCGGCGCATGGCTTTATGCGACCCTGGCGAACCTCTGCCTGAACCACAACCGCTGGAAAAGGCGGCATCCGGCCGTGTCCATCGAGGCGGGCGCCCGCCCCGGCGGCGGCGAACAGGCGGCCGGGCGGCTGCCGGGCCCGGGACCCGATCCCGCCTCGGCGCTCGAAAGGGACGAGTCGGCGGCTGCCGTGCGCGACGCCGTCGCCCGGCTTCCGCACGATCTAAGGACGGCGTTCCTGCTCCATCACTTCGAGAAACTGTCGTATCAGGAAATCGCTGACATCACGGGCTGCTCGGAGCGCGGCGTGGAGACACGCCTCTACCGGGCGCGCCAGCGGCTTCGCAAGCGGCTCGCGCCGCTGTGGGAGGGCGTCGGCGCGCGGCCGGCGGGGAGTTGAAGGGATGCGCGGCCGCGAGGTGTTAGTTCATACCGTAACCATGAAGACCCCTACCAGGACAATCCTCGCGGCAGCGACCGCCGCCTTCGCCGCGGCGGCCATGCCTGCGCAGCCCGCCCCCGCATCGGACGCCCCCATGAGGATGCACGAATGGGTGCTGCCGTTTTTCCCCACCCAGCTCACGATGGCCGGAATTGAGCGGGGCGAGGTGAGGATCGCCATCGAGGTCGACGCGGCGGGGCGGCTGGCCGACATGCTCCTGCTCGCCACCACGGACCAGGCGCTCGTCCGGCCCACCCAGGAGGCCCTGCGCAAGTGGACGTTCGAGCCCGCGATCATCGGGGGCATGGCCCGCGGCACGATCCGCGGCATCACCTTTGACTTCAGGCCCGACGGCCTCGTCGTCGTGCAGAATGCGAACAGCGGCGGCGCGGGCCCGTTCCTGATGGAGGGAAACAGCTTTGGGGTGGAGAAATTCGACTATGAGGTCAGCGAGCTCAAGGACCTGGACCGAATTCCCGCCCCCGTGCACGTCGTCAGGCCCGCCGTCCCGGCCAGGCCGGCCGGCGGGGCGCCGGTCGCGAGCATCACCGTCGACTTCTACATCGATGAAAGGGGCGACGTCCGGATGCCGTCCGTGAGCCGCTCCGAGGACAACGCCCTGGCGTGGGCGGCGGTGCGGGCGGTGGCGCAGTGGAAGTTCGCGCCACCGACGGTGGAGGGCGCGCCGGTGACGGTCCACGCCACCCAGGAATTCGTGTTCAGGCCCTGACCGGCATCATGAACACCATCACGGCCGCGAGATGGCAGGCGCTTCCGCCGAGCACGAAAGCCTGCCATACGACCTGCCGGTAGTGCAGGTGCTTCAGCCGGTGGAAGACCACCCCGGCGGTGTAGGAAAGCCCTCCCGCCAGCATCAGCCAAAGCGCCCCGTGGGGCACGGAGGCCACCAGCGGCTTGATGGCGACCACGGCGAGCCAGCCCACAAGGAGGTAGGCATAGGTCGCCACGGCCCGAAAGCGGCCGGCGAAGAAAAGCTGGAAGACCACCCCTGAAATCGAGAGGCCCCAGACGACGGCAAAGAGGCTCCAGCCCCAGGGGCCGCGCAGGCTCACCAGGAGAAAGGGCGTGTACGTGCCGGCGATGAGCAGGAAAATGGAAGCGCGGTTGAACCTCTGGAGCGTGGCGTTCCAGCGGGTCGTCCTGAATCCGTGATAGAGCGTGGAGGTCGCGTAGAGGAGGACGAGCGTGGCGCCGAATGCCGCAAAGCTGACGACGTGCCACACGTCCCCGCGAAGGCATGCCAGGGTGACGAGCACCACGAGGCAGCTCACGCTGAGTGCGAGACCCAGTCCGTGGGTCACCCAGTTGAGCAGGGTTTCGCCGGGCAGGGAGGGGGCGTGGAGATCGGCCGGCTCGCCGGCCGGCTCCTGTGCCTTCGCGCGGCGCCTTTCGACCACGGCCGTCGAGGCCCGGTCGCACCAGCGGATGAAGGCGCAGGGGCGGGGACTCAGGAATTGGGACGGGTGCCATTCTGCGCCGTCGGCATAGAGGCCCGGCGGTATGATGCAGGTCCCGAAAACCCAGTCGGCGACGGGAAGCGTGAAGAAACCCGATATGGACTCGTTGCAGTCGATGACGGCGTGGTGCCGCAGGTGAAAGCTGTAGACCTTCCTCCAGAAACCGCCCCAGCGGCGGTGCTCGATGAGGGGTCCCCATTGTTCGAATGAGAAGTGCTCGACGGCATGGAGGAGCTCGTAGAGGGCGAGCGACGCGGCGAGCGCCCCGTACCCGGCGAAGAACCACGGGAATTCCGGCAGGAGCCACTGGGCCGCCATGAGGACCGGGGTCAGGATCAGCGCGAAGACCGCCAGGGAATACCAGGGAAAGAATGAGGACTCATGCTGCT
>Ga0302319_10006754_pt1 | contig 22709 bp, 15 predicted proteins | sample Bog_T0_2_FD_203319 | JGI IMG/M metagenome (GOLD analysis project Ga0302319, IMG submission 203319) | Peat permafrost microbial communities from Stordalen Mire near Abisko, Sweden - Bog_T0_2 | ecosystem: Environmental > Terrestrial > Soil > Wetlands > Peat | place: Sweden: Abisko, Stordalen Mire...
GGCTATTGGTGGCCATACCCGGGCCAAGGCCTGCGCCACTTGAGCCCACTCACCGAAGCCAGCCAAAATAATCATGGGGACGAACGCTGGAAAACTAACTAATCGGGGGCAGTGTCAAGATGCGCCCCCCCTGACGGGCGCATCTCGACACTGCCCCCGTACCACGCCCGCGCTTGTCATAAACACCGCCACCTTCGCTAACCAACTGCCAACGATTCCCCTTCTCCAGGGGGAGACTATAACCGCTTGGGAAGCGGTTATAGGAATTTGCCGAAGGCAAAGGCCCGCCGAGGGCCGAGCGAGCGGGCGCGAGCGAGTCAACACCGGGATGAGGGCGGATGTATCCTGTTCCCGTAGGGACCTGCTTACCATCCCAATACCTTTTTTGGGGGCAGTGTCAGGATGCCCCCCCCTGACCCGAAGCCGCTCGGCTTCATTCAGCCATTCCATCTTGCATAAATAACTTTAAAAAGTCGTCTGCGGCCGGCAAAAATGGAAAGCCATCGGTGCTGGCAACTCCATGTAAATACTCGGCTTCCCGGCACCCACAACCGAACATTCGCGGCTGGAACAATTTCACCAACGACGTTTACAACGTCGGCCAATATTGCCTGTAGTTGGACCGGCGCAGCCAACCACCCCCGACGGACGCGGATAGTGAACAAAATGATAACTGAAGCCGCCGGGGTAAAAATACACCGCCCCGGCCGGCGGCCGGGGCGGTTCAACAAACCTAAATGCCGGGCCCAACCTTATTGATTGGCAACCGGCACCAGCCGCGAGGCCAGTTCCACCGGCACATCCTTGCGCAGGATCACCACCAACCCCTGCTGGTCCTTCTGGATGCTCGCATGATCCTGCTGCAGCACCACCTCCGCATCCTTGGGTGACAGCGTGTACATCGCGCCCGTGATCGGATCGATGATCAGCAGGCCCAGCAGCCCGCCAAAGATGAAATTCCCAAAATACCAGCCGTTGACCGTCGCCGTGATGTTGATTTCACCCTTCTGATATCCCGGCTTCTCCACCTCCAACCGGTAGCTGGCCCCCTTGAAATAACCGTCGCCCGTCTTCAGCGCGATGATCGCCGGCGTCTGTTGCACCACCACCGCCACCCCGCGCTTGTCATACACCGTCACCTTCGCGTCCGTCGGCTCCGACCGCACCGAAACATGCTTGTCCCCGCCATCAATGATGGAAGCGCAGCCCGTCAGGCTGAATATCAAAATCCCCGACATTACGATTTCCAGCGACTTCATGAGTTTTTGTTTCATAGGTTGGTATTACTTTTCGTTTTGTTGGTTGTTGCTGCCAATTGGCGTCCCGTTGGTGAAGCGTTGTTATACGGAATCGCCAAAAAAACTGTTCGCTCCGGCAAGAATTTGCCACGCCGCCGGCCGGCCCGACAGCCCTGCTGAACATGCCGCCCGCCCGGAGCGGTGAGCCACCGCCCCAGAAAAGCACCTGCCTGGCGTCCATGCGCGTTGCCATGCTTATGGGTGTTTATTTGGTAACTGTTTGAATACTATTAAATACGAATTGCGCGCGATAGTCAAGCAATATTATATACAGCCTCGGCCGCCGATGCTGCACCAGAAGTTGATCGGCCGTTCGGGCGGGTGCCGGCCAAGGGGCCTCACTTTTTAAACTGTCGTCGCTTTCACACCGCATCATTTTCCCGGCAGTAACTTTGCGGCCTTTGTAAAAATAAGCACCCGCATGATCACCCGCATCTGGCCGACATAAAACCGCCTGTCTTTTCACTCGGCGTAACCCAAAAGCCCGGTATATTCCCAGGCATGTCACACGCACTGGCATTATCTCCTGGCGGACATTTGTTCGTCGAGCCGGACGATCAGGCGGAGCCGAAGCTCGGTCCGGCCACGGCCACGCGGCTGACCGGGGCGTTCACCCGGCCGGGTGCGCACGGTCTGGAACTGCTCGCCTCCGAGTTTTTGCATGAGCCGTTGCCACCGACTTTTGCCTTCTGGCGCGGGCTGGCCCGCCGCTATTTCACCGCCCTGTGCCATAATCCACCGGTGGCCAACACGACCGATCTGGGTGTCCGCCGCCCGGATCTGGACGAATGGGCCGCCCTGGCGGAAACCGCGCCACCCATGAAGGGGCTTGAGTACCTCAATGAGACGGTGCTCTCCCGCCTGTGGGATGAACTGGACGCCCACACGCATGCAACCATCGCCCGAACTCCCGGCGGAACTGCGGCCTACCTTAAAAACTGCCATCCGCTCTGGAACGCCGTCGGGCGCGTGACCTTTCATCTCGCGGAAAATAAGCGCAACCCGGATTATCCCTTCGCTTTTCTCGCCACCTATACCCATCAGGTTTCCGATCAAGGGAAGGTGCAGCATTTACCTTTGGGCCGGGCTTTGGAAGAATACGCCGGGGCCAAAAACCGGGCGGTGCTGACGGCCTTGCTCTCACCGGTCCAACGCGCGGCCGAAACGAGCCCGGTCGCCCGTCAACTGTTGGATGCCCGGGCCATCTTTCATCCACAGGTTTGGCGTCCGGACCAGGCCTTCGCCTTCCTGAAGGAAATTCCGCTCCTGGAGCAGAGCGGTTTGGTTGTCCGCATCCCCGATTGGTGGAAAGCCGGCCGGCCCCCCCGGCCGCAAGTGAGCGTGCGCCTCGGGGAAGCCAAAGGCAGTTTGCTAGGCAAGGACGGCCTGTTGGATTTCCAAGTGGGTGTTTCGCTGGAGGGCGAACTGCTGACGGAAGCCGAATTGACCGCCATCCTCCGCTCCACCAGCGGCCTGACGCTGCTCAAGGGCAAATGGGTGGAGGTGGACAAGGACAAGCTCTCGCAGGTGCTCGACCACTGGCAGAAAGTTCAATCTGCCGCCGGACCGGACGGCGTGCCGCTGTTGGAGGGCCTGCGGCTGTTGTCAGGCTTTCAGCCCGGCCAGGCCCTGACCGCGGAGGCGGAGGCGGCGCGCACCGACTGGTCCAGCCTGGCCGCCGGCCGCCAGTTGCAACAATTACTCGACGAAATGCAGCGACCGAAAGTCTCCGCCGAATCCGATCCCGGCCCGGATTTGCAGGCGCAGTTGCGCCCCTATCAACGGCAGGGGGCGCACTGGCTCTGGTTCATGAACAAACTCGGCCTGGGTGCCTGTCTGGCCGATGACATGGGCCTGGGCAAGACGATTCAGGTCCTTTCCCTGCTGTTGGTCCTCCGGCCGGGTCGGCGCGCCCCGGCCTCCCCCACCGCCGACACGAGCCTGCTGATTGTTCCCGCTTCCCTGATCGCCAATTGGAAGTCTGAAATCCAAAAATTTGCGCCGGCTTTGTCGGTTTTTTACGCCCATCCGGCGGAAACCCCCGGCGAAATCCTGGCCGCGGCGGCCAAAAATCCCAAGCTGGCGCTGGCCGGCAAGGACTTGGTCATCACCAGTTACTCGATGGCGGTCCGGCTGGCCTGGCTCAAGGAGGCGGATTGGAACATCGTCATTCTCGACGAGGCTCAGGCCATTAAAAACCCCGGGGCGCGCCAGACCCGCGTGATCAAGGAACTGCGCGGCCGGCACCGGATCGCCCTCAGCGGCACCCCGATTGAAAACCGGCTTTCCGATTTGTGGTCCCTGTTCGATTTTCTGTGTCCCGGTCTGCTGGGCGGAGCCAGAGAATTCGCGTTGTTCTTGAAAAACCGCGCCCAGGAGGATGCGAACCGGTTCGCCCCGTTGCGCCGTCTCGTGCGCCCCTACATTCTACGCCGCCTAAAAACCGACAAGCGCATCATCAGCGATTTGCCCGAGAAAACCGAAATCACCGCCTTTTGCCCGCTGACCCGCCGCCAGGCCGCGCTCTACCAGCAGTCGGTCGAGGAATTGGCGGAGCGGCTGGAGGCGCCGGAGGTCGCCGGCATCCAGCGCCGGGGTATCATCCTAGCCTTCCTGACCCGGTTCAAACAAATCTGCAACCATCCCTCGCAGTGGCTCGGCGATGGGGCCTATGCCCCGGCCGATAGCGGCAAGTTCCATCGGCTGCAGGAATTGTGCGAGGAAATCGCCGCCCGGCAGGAAAAGGTCCTGGTTTTCACCCAATACCGCGAGGTCACCGACCCGTTGGCGCGCTGCCTGGAATCCGTGTTCGGCCGGGCCGGCGTGATGCTCCATGGCGGCACGCCGATCGCCCGGCGCAAGGAACTGGTGGATGCCTTTCAAGGGGATGGCGGCCCGCCCTTTTTTGTCCTCTCCCTCAAGGCCGGCGGCACCGGCCTGAACCTCACCGCCGCCGCCCATGTCATACATTTCGACCGCTGGTGGAATCCTGCGGTCGAAAACCAGGCCACGGACCGTGCCTTCCGCATCGGTCAAAAACGCAATATGATGGTCCATAAATTTACCTGCCGTGGCACGCTCGAAGAACGTATCCATGACCTCATCACCGACAAGAGCCGGCTGGCCGAGGGCGTATTGGGCGAAGGCACCGAACCCTTGATGACAGAAATGAATAATTCCGAGTTGCTACGCTTTGTGGCGCTGGATATAAAGACCGCCGTGGTGGATTAGGCTGGTGGTGGGTAAACTATTTCGGATTGGAAAAAATATGAGCTGGAACTATGGCTGGCGGCCCTATGTGCCGGTGGCACAACGCCGGGCCCGGGCCGCGCGCGAAATGGCGAAGCTGTCCAAAAAGCTGGGTCAGGCCGCGTCGCCCGTTCGGCTGACCGGCCGCAAAATCGCCGGCACGTTTTGGGGCAAGGCCTGGTGTGATAATTTGGAGGCTTACAGCGACTACGCCAACCGCCTGCCGCGCGGTCGCACTTATGTCCGCAACGGCTCGGTGGTTGATCTCCGGATCAGCCGGGGCAGAATCACCGCCCGGGTGTCCGGCTCGAGCCTGTACCAGATTGACATCAAAATCAAGCCGCTGGCGGCGGCCCTGTGGACCGCCATCCAGCAGGAATGCGCCGGTAAAATCGATTCCCTCATCGAATTGCTGCAAGGCCGCCTTTCCTCGTCGGTCATGCAAATTGTGACCCGCCCCGAACGGGGCCTTTTTCCCTCCCCCAAGGAGATTGACCTGGACTGCTCCTGCCCGGATTGGGCCGATCTCTGCAAGCACGTTGCCGCCTCGCTCTATGGCGTCGGCGCACGCCTGGATCAAAACCCCGAACTGCTGTTCCTCCTGCGCGGCGTGGACCCCGCCGATCTGATCAGCACGATTTCCGCCGCCGAAGCCGTCCGCCAAACCGCCGCCCCGGCCGGCGCACCGGCTCTGACCGATGAAGAAATGGCGGATGTCTTCGGCATCGAATTGGCCGGGCCGGCGGCCGGGGTCAAACCCGCCTTGAAGCCCCCGGCGGCGGCACCATCGCCCGCGCCGGCTTTCATTCCCCCGGCCATTCAAAAACCGGCCTCCAAGCCCCCCAAAAAGCCGGTCCGCAGAATGAGTTCTGCGGCCCGGACGAAGATCGCGGCGGCCGCCCGGGCACGTTGGGCAAAAAATCAGCGAAACCATGCGCCGGCTTTCGCCACCCCCCCAAAAAACAGCAACACTGCCAAAGCCAGAATTGCCGCGCGAAGATAGGCAAATCGGGGTTAAAAATCCTGTTCCCATCCTGTTAATCCTGCCATCCTGTCCGTCTTTCAGTCCCCGTGTTATCAGTCTGACCGCTCTTCCTTCTTCTCTCTCCTCTCTTCGGCATCTGGCACCCTCCCCGCTCCGCTCTTCGCGCCCTGCGCTTTTCAGGTCGTATATTAACCTCCAAAAACTCACCCCCATTTTCCCCGCAAAACGCTATACGTAATTACTACAAGTCTTTAATATATATATACTTACGTATAAAATACACAATGAACACGTATAAACATTTATCTACCAATAAGTTACGACTAAAAATAGGTTTATTATATAATTTTATACACTCACCGGAGGCCCGTCGTACGGGATTTCCGGCTATTCCGGCATAAAAAAAATCGGCCCCCCCCTTTTTTGGTCTAAAACTGGTCCGGCGACCGCTTCAGGAACCGCCCCCGCCCGGTCTGCCCGACGAACTTCCCGGCCCGCACCGCCACCTGCCCGCGCACCGTCACCGTCTCCGCCCGCCCCTCGATCGGCCAGCCCTCAAACACGCTGTAATCCACATTCATGCCGTGAGTCTTGGCGGAAATGACACCCCGGTATTCCGGATCAAACACCACCAGGTCCGCATCCGCCCCCGGCTCAATCGCCCCCTTGCGCGGATACAACCCGAACAGCTTCGCCACCTGCGTGCTGGCGCAGTTCACCATCGTGTTCAGGTCCAGCTTGCCCGCCTTCACGCCGTACGTATACAGCAGGTGGATCCGTTCCTCAAGCGAGGGAATGCCATTCGGTATCTTGGTGAAGTCATCCCGGCCCATGATCTTCTGCGTCTGGAAATCAAACGGGCAATGATCCGTCGCCACCGTCTGCACCACCCCGTCCCGCAGCCCGCGCCATAACACCTCCTGGTTCCGCCGGTCGCGCAACGGCGGCGACATCACGTATTTGGCCCCCTCAAAATCCGGCCGCTCCGCGTACGTCTTGTCCAGCGTCAAATATTGGATCAGCGTCTCCACCGCCACCCGCACGCCCCGCTGCCGGCCCGCCAGCGCCTCCGCCAGCGCCTCCGCACAACTCAGATGGACGATGTAGGTCGACGCCCCGGTGAGTTCGGCAAAAGTCACCAGATGATGCACGCCCTCGGCCTCCACGATTGGCGGCCGGCTTTCGTGATGCTGCCCGGGCCCGGTCAGTCCCGCAGCGAGCAGTTCCCGGGCGCGCTCAGCGATAAGCGTTTCATTCTCACAATGCACCGCCACCATCACCCCCAGTTCCTTCGCCAGCTTGAGCGTTCGGTACAACTCCGCGTCATCCAGCCCAAACGCACCTTTGTAGGCGAGGAAGATTTTGAAGGAACTGATGCCGCGCCGCACAATCTCACGGAGCTGTTCGGCCGTTTGGTCGTCGAACCGGGTGACCCCCATGTGGAAACTGAAATCACAGGCGGAATGACCCGTGGCATTCGCCAACCAGGCTTCAAAACCAGCCAGGGCGTCATCCTGACGTGACGGGCAACACATCTCAATGAGCGTGGTAGTGCCACCCACCAGCGCGGCCCGGCTTGCGGTCTGATAGGTGTCCTTGGCAAACGTCCCCATGAACGGCATGTGTATATGAACATGCGGATCAATAAACCCTGGGAATACAAATTTGCCGGTGGCATCAATGATCTCCGTTCCCGGCGGTGCTGTCAGGTCACGGGCGATGCAAGTGATCGTTTCATCCTCACAATAAATGTCAGCGGTGTAACGGGATTCGGCGGTAACTATTTCACCATTCTTAATGAGCAGGCTCATGTTTGCGATATGTGTCCTTTAAATTTTACTGTCCTGTGAGCGTGTCCGTCTGTTTGACAAAATTCTCGCCCTTCCAGTCGCCGTCATTTGTCCCGGCGTGACCAGCCTTACGGTCAGCCTGCCGCTTCACCAGGTCGGCGTGGGTGGTCATGTATGCCAGGCTTTTACCCTTAAAGTCTGCGAGCGTCTCAAACCGGTGTCCGGCCATGAAGACCAGCAGTTCTTCCTGCATAGGCTTGACGCATTCATAACCATGTTTCATCACGCCGGTGCAGACTTGTATGGTATCCGCACCCAGCAAGATAAATTGCGCGGCGTCGCCACCGGTTTCGATGCCCCCCAGACCGGAGAGTGAACGGCCAGGGAATTCCTGGCGCATCATGGTGGCGATCTCCATGACCATGCGCAAAGCAATGGGGCGGATAGCCTGGCTCGAGTAGCCACCGGCGGTACTGTATCCTTCCACAGTTGGTTCTGGTCGCAGCGTGTCCAAATTAACACCCATCACGCAACGGATAGTGTTGATGGCACTGATGCCCGTGGCGCCTCCGCGCAACGCGGCCCGGCTGGGATCTTCGATGTGGGTGATGTTGGGCGTCATCTTCGCCCAAAATGGCTTGCGCGTGGCGGCTTTTACCCAGCCACAAACAGTTTCAAGAATCTCCGGATCCTCACCCATGGCCGAGCCCATCCGGCGTTCTGTCAGGCCGTGCGGGCAGGAAAAATTCAGTTCAAACCCGTCCACGCCGGCCGCCTCGCAACGTTGGATGATTTCGAGCCAGGCGTCCTGCCGATATTCCTCCATGACCGAGGCCAGCAGCACACCTTTGGGAAACCGGTCCTTACATCGTTTGAATTCATCCTCCCATATTTTCAGAGGCCGATCGCTGATCAGTTCGATATTTTCCCAGCCGACGACATCACCGTGGCGGGACAGCCATTTTGCATAACGCGGCGTGACGTTGATCACCTTGGCCGCGTCCAGACTGACGGTCTTGGCAATCACCGCACCCCAGCCTTCCTGGAATGCCTTGGTGATGACATTCAAGTTCGTCCCCGGAGGCCCGGAGGCGATGATAAACGGATTGGGCAGTGCGAGCCCGTCAATATTCGTGGCTAAAGTCGGCATAACAGAATCCCCAGTTTTTAATTTTTAACTCGCTTTGGCGGTAATGGCTACAATATTTTCAATCTAACCGGGGAAATTTAATGACGAACTTTCTCAATCCATCGGTCAATTCACGGCGAACCATCGCCGAGCTGAAAGAATTGCGGGCCTTGACGGGCAATGAACACGGCGCCCAACGGGTGGCGTTCACGCCCGTCTGGGTGACCGCGCTCAATTGGTTCCGTGAAAAACTGGCCGCGCTCCCGGTGGAATGTCATTCCGATGCTGCGGGCAATCTCTGGGCGTCATTGCCGGGCGAATCAGAACGTGCGCTGTTGCTGGGCGGTCATTTGGATTCCGTGCCCAACGGCGGCTGGCTGGACGGTTCACTTAATGTTTTGGCGGGTCTGGAGATTTTGCGACGCATCCATGACCAATATCATGGCCGGCCGCCCATCACGGTGCGGTTGGTGGTTTGGGCCGATGAAGAGGGCGCACGCTTTGGCAGGAGCCTGTTTGGTTCTTCTGCCTGTTCGGGCAGCTTGAATCTGGACGAAGCTCGTGGATTACGGGATCCAGATGGTATTTCCCTGCCCGAAGCCATGCAGCTCGTGGGGTTGGATTTTGACCAGGTCAAAACGAGCGGTGCCGAACTAAAAAACGCCGCGGCCTATCTGGAACTGCATATTGAACAAGGCCCCGTTCTGCTCGACCTTAATCTACCGCTGGGCACCGTGCTCGGCACCTGCGGCGTGGAACGGCACACCCTGATCTTTCACGGCCAGGCGGCGCACGCCGGCAGCACCCCGATGAATCTCCGTCAGGATGCCCTCCTGGCCGCCGCCAAGATGAGCCTGGAAATTTACAAGATAGCCGCACATCATGGCGGCGTCTGCACCATCGGCTCCTGCACGACCAAGCCCGGCATCGTCACCAGCGTCGTGGCGGAATGCCGCCTTACCCTGGACCAGCGGCATCTCGATGCGTCGGTCCTGGCGTGTATGTTGGCAGACGCCCGGGCCGCCAGTGAACGCTTCGCCGACGAAGGCGGTGTCACCGTGGCCTGGGAATGTTTGCAGCAGATTGCGCCCGGGCCGTTTCATCCGGGATTGATTGCCCAGACCGATGAAGCCATTCGGGAGACTTGCGGTCAGGTGCATCAACTGCCATCCGGCCCATTGCATGATGCCACCGAAGTGGCACGAGCTGGTGTGCCGACCGTGATGATGTTCGTGCAAAGCCTTTACGGAATTAGCCATAATTCCCGGGAGGATACCCGCGAAGAGCATCTTGAATTATCCGTGACCGCCTTCGACAAGTTGGCGGATAAGGCCATTCAGTGGATTCAGACAGGCTCCAAATCCTCCGGTTGATCAAGTTTCACCCCATCGGATCGCGATTGGCGTCCTTGTAAAAGATATAGCTCGCCGGAGTCTTGCCCATGGCTACAAACCACTGCGGACAATACGGGGCCATCCAAATCGCATCGCCGGCCATCACCGGATGATGATCTGCATCCAACCGGAACACCCCCTGACCTTTCAGCATTAACAGACCATGTTCCATGACATGGGATTCAACCATCGGTAGTGCAGCTCCCGGCGGGCAGGTCAAAATGTTGACGGCCAGATCATGCTCCTGTTCATCTGGAATCAGTCGTTGCAAATGGATGTCACTGTTGCCCGGCAGGGGCTCGCCCTTGAAGTCACGCTCATGGGCAACAATGGGTTGAGGTGCTGTCACCCCATTTACCGGCTCGTAAATTTTTTGGAAAATTAACACCGTCAGGCTCGTGCCGCCGCTTTTAATCTGCATATCCCGGCCCGGGGGGACAAAGACAAAACTGCCGGCCTCCAACCGATGGCGTTTGATGTCCAGCAGAATGTTGCCGCCCCCTTCGAGTACATAGATGAAAAACTCATGCTTACCGGTATTGCCCTCACCGGAACCATCACGACCAAGAGTTATCTGCAATTGGGCAAACCGGGCGCCCATGGCGGGTGAGATATTAACCACGGATCGAACCTGCTTCCATCCCGGCAGGTTGCTGGGCACCTGACCATCCGGAGTGAGCAGAGCGTAACGACCTTTAACCACGGTGCGCGATGTGCCGAATAAGTCAGACATAAAGTTGAACGGTACGTGCTGCGTTTATTTGAGCCGGGCTGTTTTCAGACAGCAAATCAATCCGGCCATTTTCAAATCAGATTCAAATTCCAGCATGATATGTCTGGCTGTTTCCGTCAAGATTACCTAAGGAATATCGAATTGACTCAAGGTAAACCGATCATGGTTGGAGGGCGGCCATGATGTTGAGAAAATTCTGATCATTGCCAGGCTCGCCCGGGCCGGATCCCAGTCCGACGGCGGCATTCCAATAGTCCTCCCCGGGATTCAACGCCTCCGGACTGGTGCAGGCACCGGCATGACCGTCGCCCCATACCACATTGATCCCGGAGGGCGTATGGCCGGCGGTGCGATGCGTGATTTCCACCCATTCATATATGAGGTCCGTCAACATCGGCCGGACCGGGCTCAACGCCGAAGCTTTTTGGGCCACAATATAGCCGGAGGCCGGGTTATTGCTCAGCGGCTGATTCGATTGCGGATAATAGGTGTATCCCGAACGAATGCGCGGGCCGACCGAGGTGCAACAGGTGTTATAGGCTGGCGAATAGGCCGGCCATTGCTCGAGGCCGGCGACCACATAACTGGCATAGTCAAATTGGATGCCCAAATCCGGCGTGTGACCCGGACAATAGAAACTCTGTCCATTCGGGATAATTTTGGTGGTGTACAGCAGTCCGTGATTAGTGGGTGGCGTGGCCACGGAGTCGACCGCCACCCCGGTGATCCCGGAGCCGTTATACAAGTAGTATGCGGCATCGCCACCGCCGGTGGGAGTTTCCTGGGGATTATATTTTGAGCCGGGGACCTGATCGGCATAATCACCTGCATAAAGGAACATGGCCACGCCGAATTGCTTTAGATTGCTCACGCAGGCGATCCGCTGGGCGCGGCCTTTGGCGGCTGTCAAGGCCGGCAGCAACATCGCCGCCAAAATGGCAATGATGGCAATCACCACCAGCAATTCAAGCAGCGTGAATGCCCGGCGTGAGTTCATGGGAGATAAGACACCGCCTTTCACAATTAGTTTCAAGTTAATATTAAAAGCCCACGAACCAGCACTGCTTGACAAAATCCATCCCCGGAACAATATTTAATATCATCCGCATCCGCCACTTCTTACTTAAGGAACCCAGCCGGAACGTTACAGATTTTTATCTAAAATTATTTGTCGGGCGCCCGACTCCTGGTGAATCACCGTGCGGCTTGCGTCCGTGCCGTTTACCCATTAACGTGAACCCACAATGCATGCGTGGAAAGTCTGGGGGAAATTGGCTTGGCTTTCGTTGGCCATGTTCTTGATATCTGTGGGTTTGGCACCGGCACAGACGGTGCCACGCACCACCCTGTCCGAACATGTGCCACAGGTGGTTTCGCGGTTGGTTCCCCAAGGTCGTCTGGATGGTTCCGCCATTTTACGGTTGTCCATCAACCTGCCGTTACACAATCATGAGGAGCTGACCACTTTCCTCGGGCAGATCTATGATCCGGCCAGTCCCACCTATCATCACTATCTCACTCCGGACGAATTCACCGCGCGATTCGGACCCACAGTCACTGATTATGAAGCTGTCATCGCTTGGGCGGCCCGGCATAATTTGACCGTAACGGCCAAGCATCCCAATCGGATGCTGTTGGAAGTCCAGGGGACGGTGGCTGATATTGAAAGTGCTTTGCAAGTGACGTTGCGCACGTATGCTCATCCGACCGAGCCTCGTATTTTTTTTGCTCCCGATACTGAACCATCCGTTGAAACCGGTGTCCCAATTTCGTATCTGGGCGGGCTGGATAATTTTGCCCGGCCGCGGCCGAAAAGTTTACACCGGAAGCCATTGTTCGCGACGGCCAGAGCGACGCCCAAGATGGGCTCGGGACCCAACGGGAGTCTGGGCGGCCCCGATTTTCGGGCGGCCTATGTGCCGGGAGTTTCTGTGACGGGTGCCGGCCAGCAGGTTGGACTCTTGGAATTCGATGGTTATTATTCGGGCGATATCAGTTCATATGAGAGTCAGATGAGTTTGCCGGCGGTCACGTTGCAAAATGTCCTGTTGGATGGTTTCGATGGAATTCCCACCACCGGAACAGGCAGCGGAAATACCGAGGTGGCGTTGGATATCGAGATGGCGGTCTCCATGGCGCCCAGTTTGTCCCAAATAGTGATATATGAGGCCGGACCTTCCGGATTTGCCAATGATATTTTGGCATCGATGGTCACTAATAAGCTCATCAAACAATTTAGTTGTTCCTGGGACTTTGGACCGGTCACCCCGGCACAGCGAGGGGCGATGGATGGGTATTTTCAGGAGCTGAGCGCCCAGGGACAATCTTTCTTCAATGCCGCCGGTGACAATGGGGCCGTTATCGGCGGATTCACTCCTCCGGATGATGATTCTTATATCATACAGGTGGGAGGCACCACTTTGGCAACCGCCAGTCCAGCCGGCGCCTGGTTGTCGGAAACAGTCTGGAATTCCGGTGAAGGTCCCGGCGTGTCCGGGGGCGCCGGCGGCGTGAGCACCACTTATCCAATCCCGGCCTGGCAAAAGGGCGTAAACATGTCCGCCAACAATGGGTCAACGGCTTTCCGCAATAGTCCGGATGTGGCCATGGTGGCAGATAATATTTTCATCGTGGCTGACAATGGCCAGTCGGAAAGTGTGGCCGGCACCAGCGCCGCCGCGCCGCTGTGGACGGCTTTCGCGGCGCTGGCCAACCAGTGGGCCACCAATGCCGGTCTGTCGGCGCTGGGGTTTGTCAATCCGGCCATTTATCATGTGGGCACCAACTCCGGGTATCTGGCGTCCTTTGATGACATCACGGTGGGCAACAATACCAACATCAACAACGCGGCGGAATATCAGGCCGTGCCGGGTTATGATCTTTGCTCGGGTTGGGGCAGTCCGGTCGGCAGCAGCCTGATTCTGGCTCTGATTCAGACGAACGGGTTTCAGATCACGCCCGGGCGGGGGCCGGTGGCCAATGGGCCGGTGGGCGGACCGTTTACGGTGACGAACCAGACGTTCTTCCTGACCAATTTAAGCAAGGTGGCGGTCAACTGGGCGCTGGGCGGTGTGCCGGCTTGGCTGAATGTGTCAGCCTCCAATGGTTCGTTGGCGGCGGGCGTTGGCGGCACCGTGGCCGTGTCATTGAACGCAGCGGCGGGTTTGCTGGCAGCGGGCGTGTACTCTGCTAACTTGATATTCACGAATGTGGGCAATGGGCAGACGCAGTGCCGGCAGTTCACGTTGCAGGTGGATCAGAATCTGGTGCAGGATGGCGGGTTTGAGGCGGGGGATTTCTGCTACTGGAATCTTTCGGGGACGGCGGGGGTTTATACGAATAACTTTGTAGACAGTGGAACCGTCACGGGTTATTCGCCGGAGGCGGGGAATTTCTTTGGGGTGCTGGCGGAGATTTCCAACCTGGCGTGGCTTTCGCAGCCGCTGCCGACGCGGCCGGGGCAGTTTTATCGGTTGTCGTTCTGGCTGGAGAATCCGGATGTGAGCACGCCGAATCAGTTTGAGGTGCAATGGAACACCAATGCCAGTTCCACCAACATCATTTTCAATCAGACCAACATGGGGGCGTTTGGCTGGACCAATCTGCAATTTCTGGTGCAAGCGTCGACAAATGTGACAACGTTGCGGTTTGGCGCGCGGAATGACATCTACTTTTTCGCGCTGGACAGTGTGAGTGTCACGCCGGTGCAGGTGCAGACGATGGGGGCGTTCCAGGTGTTCTTGAATGAGGTGCTGAACAGTGATGGTCTGGCGCCGGTGGCACCCGATGTCCGGGTGAGGGCGCGGGCGCGGGGGGCGGTTACGAATGGGACGGCGGGTTTGAAGCGGTTTCCTTGAGGGTCTAATTAAGGTGTTTTTGAGTGAATTTAGGGGGTCCGAATTTTTCCTCTTAATCACCCTGTTTTATCGTTTGCCCGGTCTCGATGTAGGTGCCCCCCGGTCCCTTCGGGCGCATCTTGACACTGCCCCGGCAGACAGCAGAAAAGCGTGGTGGTCTGAGGTGGAGAGAAGAGCACCACCTCTCCCCGGCCCTCCCCCCCATTTATTCAAATGGCGGGGAGGGGGTTACCTGGGTTCGCATTCGTGTGGTGTGGTTGACAGGTCCAAGCGTGGTGCGGGGGCAGTGACAAGATGCGCCCGGTCCCTTCAGTATCGCCGTTGCAAACTTGACGTGCCGCCCGCAAAAACCTATAGTGCAGAACGGTCGGTGGTCGTAGCTCAATGGTAGAGTCCAAGCTTGTGGAGCTTGTTGTTGCGGGTTCGAATCCCGTCGGCCACCCCACTCTTCAAATCGAGTAGTCGTCCGAGAACACCTTCACGTTGAGCAGCTGCACATATACCTGTTCCCCGGCTTTGGGTTGCAGCTGCTGGAACTCTTCCTTGCTCAGCTGCACGGTGAACGACTCCCCGCTGTCCACCCGCACCAGTTCCAGGTTCGCCACCGGCCCCGCGGCATTACTACGCACCACCTTCGCCGCCAGCCGCGACGTCCCCGCCGGGTCGCGCGTGACCCGGATGTCATGCGGCCGCACAAACGCCACCCCCGGCGCGGCCTTCTTCGGCGCCTCTTCCCCCGCCGGCTCATTGTCCCCGATCACCACCGAACCATCCTGCACGCGACCATGGAACAAGTTCACATTGCCCAGGAAGTCATACACAAACGGTGAGGCAGGATTATCGTAAATTTCCTCCGGCGTGCCGATCTGTTCCACACGCCCGTCCCGCAGTATCGCCACGCGGTCCGATACTTCCAGCGCCTCCTCCTGATCATGCGTGACGAAGAGCGTGGTGATGTGGATCTCATCGTGTAACTGCCGAAGCCAGCGGCGCAACTCCTTGCGCACCTTGGCATCCAGCGCGCCAAAAGGTTCGTCCAGCAGGAGCACCTTGGGCTCCACGGCCAGCGCCCGGGCGAGCGCGACCCGCTGCCGTTGGCCGCCGGAAAGCTGGGCCGGATAACGCCCGGCCATCGGTTCGAGCTGGATGAGCTTCAATAACTTTTCCACCCGAGCCCGGATCTCCGCGGCCGGCGGCCGGGCTTTGCGCGGCCTGACGCGCAGCCCAAAGGCGATGTTCTCAAACACGGTCATGTGCCGGAACAAGGCGTAATGTTGGAAGGCAAAACCGGCCTTGCGCTGGCTGGCCGGGATCAGCGTGACGTCCTCGCCGTAATACAAGATCTGCGCCTGACCGGGGTCGGGAAATTCCAGACCGGCGATGATGCGCAACAAGGTCGTCTTGCCGGAACCGGACGGCCCGAGCAGGGCGACCAGTTCGCCGGACTCAACCTTGATGCTGACATTGTCCAGCGCGGTGAAGCTGCCGAACTTTTTTGTAACACTTTTGACTTCAACGCTCATGTAAAATTATTCGTCAATGGACTTGAGGGAGGCGTTACGTTGTCGCTCCGCCCACGTTTTCAATATCAGTGTGATCAATGCCAGAAACGCCAGCAGAGAGGCGACGGCAAAAGCGCCGGTAAAATCGTATTCATCATACAGCGATTCAATGTGCAGCGGCAGCGTATTGGTCTGCCCGCGGATGTGGCCGCTCACCACGGAGACGGCACCAAATTCGCCCATGGCCCGGGCGTTGCAAAGGATGACGCCATACAGAAGCCCCCACTTGATGTTGGGAATGGTCACGTGCCAGAAGGTCTGCCAGCCGCTGGCACCAAGCACCCGGGCGGCCTCCTCCTCGGTGCGGCCCTGGGCCTGCATGAGCGGAATCAGTTCGCGGGCCACAAAAGGAAAGGTCACAAAAATGGTGGCCAGCACGATGCCCGGCACGGCGTATATTATTCGAAAGTCATGCGCATTGAGCCAGTCTCGAAACCAGGGAAACCAAGGATGGTCGGCGTTTTCGTAATGACCGAGCCAGCCTTGCGTCCCGAAAACCAACACAAAGATAAGCCCGGCCACGACCGGTGAAATGGAGAAGGGCAAATCTATGAGCGTGATGAGCACGGTCCTGCCGGGAAATTGGAACTTGGCGATCGCCCACGCCGCCGCCACACCAAACACACAGTTGAGCGGCACTGCAATGCCGGCGGTAAGCAAGGTGAGTTTGATCGCGCTCAGGGCCGCCGGATCAATGACGGACCGGCCATAGTATTCCAACCCTTTGCCAATAGCCTGGATGAATACTGAAAGCAGCGGCAACACCAGAAACAGCCCCAGAAAAAGCAGCGTGATGCCAATCAATAGCGCACGAACCCAAGGCGGTTCAACCGTGGCCCGGCGCGGCCGGGTGGCGGTCGAAATGGTTTGGCTGGTGGTGCTGCTCATGGTTTAAAGATGCGTATGATTGCGGCTGCTCCACCATTGGAGCAAATTGATGATCAGCAGCAGGAAAAAAGAAATTACCAGCAGGACCACAGCCAGCGCCGTGGCCTTGGCATAGCTGAAGGTGTCCAGTTCCCCCATGATCAAGACGGGGGTGATGACGGTCTTCATGGGGATGTTGCCGGCTATGAAAATGACGGAACCATACTCCCCCAATGCGCGGGCAAATGCGAGCGCGATGCCGGTGAGCAATGCCGGCATAAGCATCGGAAAAATAATCCGCCAGAAAATCTGCCACCGGTTCGCGCCCAGACTGGCCGCCGCCTCCTCAAGTTCAGAATCCAAATCCTCCAGCACCGGTTGAATAGTCCGCACAATGAACGGAAGGCCGATGAATGTCAGGGCTACGAAAATGCCCAACTGGGTGTTGGCCACTGTGATGCCGAGCTTGGTCAGGCCCTGGCCAAGCCAGCCGTTATCCGAATAAAGTCGAGCCAAGGTGATGCCCGCCACGGCCGTAGGCAGGGCGAACGGCAGGTCCACCAACGCATCAATCAAGCGTTTGCCAAAAAATTGATAACGAACCAGCACCCAGGCCACAATCAATCCAAAGACCGCATTGACCATAGCGGCACAAAAAGAGGTGCCAAAGGTCAACCGATAAGAGGCCATGGCCACCGGGGAGGTGGCCACCTGATGAAATTCAGCCCAGGTCAGCGTGCTGGTTTTTGTGAAGATGGACGATAGCGGGATTAAAACAATGAGGCATAAATAAAATAGTGTGAAGCCGAGCGTCAGTTTGAAGCCCGGCAACACACTACGTTGACGCGAAAATATCATGCGTTTGAAACCATTCACCCAGTCGTAGTCTGGCCTTGGCAAGCGATTTACGTCACTTGAATGGCCGAAATCCACCATTCTGGCAAATTGTGCCAGACGGCCTCCATGCAATGGGAGACCCGAAAGTCAGGATTTGTTAATAACCACCAATCCAGTAGTTATTATAAATGAGATAAAAATCCAAGCAAAAATTTGGGCTTTTTTACGGAGAGGTCGGCTTCAAGGTCCAGACACATTGATCTGTCAAGTTGGTGCCGTCATGCGGGGCCTGGGCCAGGATCTGATTATCACCGGCTTTCAATTGAACATTATTCCAGAGGTAAATGCCATCGGTGGCCTGATCCACCTTGCCTTGGGATGCACCGTTAATGACCAGTTCGACGGGCCCGGTATTGGCATAGATTTTTACATTAGTCACGGCGTTGGTCCGTTCGGTGAACCGGCAGCTGGTGATGTATAGCACGGGTTCCGTCGACCAGTTGGCCTTGTAAAAATAGAAGGCGTCCTTGCGTGTCTGACGATCATAGCTGACCAGGCCCTTGTCATTACGTCCGGCCACCCCGCCTTCGTGCCGGGTACTGACGGCAAAGTCAAACATGCACCAGACGAAGGTGCCCCAAACAAAGGGGCGCTGCTTCATCGCCGCCCAAGCGGCTTCATGGACTTCCGCCTGCCATTCTTCCGGATGCCATTGGCCGCCCGGTTTGGGTTGCATGGGATTATCTTCGTGCTGGTTTGGGTTGGCACCGGCGCCATATTCGCTGACACAGAAACCGCCGGAACGGCTGGTGGTTCGTTCCGAGTCGAGCACGCGGCCGTAATCATCCTTGGTATCGCGATACCAGCCGGGATAAATATTCCACCCGAGCAGATCAGGGATCCGGTTCATCTGCGGAAAATCTTCCACGCAGGTGGCCGCGATGGTCGGCCGGGTGGGGTCTTCCCCGTGGGCGACCGCATCCAGGTTTTGCAGCAGGCGATGAGGGTCGTCCGTGGTGCCGCGGATCTCATTGAAAAGGCTCCAGACAAAGATGGAGGGATGGTTGATATTTTGCCGGATCAAATCCAGCAGTTGATTGCGCGAAGCGGTTTCAAACTCCGGCGTCTCCCGGACCAGGTTCACCTGGGGGATCTCCGCCCAAACCAGAATCCCGGCGCGGTCGCATTGTGTGTAAAAATAGTCGGGGTGCTGGTAATGGGCGCAGCGGACGACCGTGGCCCCGATTTCTTTGATCAAGGCAATATCCTGGTCCAAATCCGCATCGGATACCGCCCAGCCTTTTTTATACCAATCCTGATGTTTGTCCACACCGTGTAAACTGTAGGGCTTGCCGTTGAGGAAAAAACCTTTGTCAGGGTCCACGGAATAATAACGGAGCCCCAGCGGTTCCTCCACGGAATCGACAACTTTTTCTCCGGCCCGTAATTCGATCACCGCCCGGTAGAGATAGGGATCCAGGCGGCCGTTCCACAAATGCGGCTGTGGGACCGTCACCCGCAGGAAATACGGGGCGGTGGCGTCCTTGGCGGCGGTAAAATCTTGCCGGGTTTCGGTCACGCTGTTGCCGTCAGCGTCCAGCACTTGGGCAACCAAGGTCAGTTTGCTGGTTCGTTTGGTGCTGTTGCAGACTTGAGCGGTCACATCCAAAACCGCCTGGGTGTCCGTTACGCTGGTTTGGAGCCAGGCCACCCCGGGGGAACCGTGGTCCGTAAGCGCCAGATGTTCGTCATCCGTTACGATCAAGTGCACCGAACGATACAGGCCGCCATAGACGGAAAAATCGCCGCTCAATGGCGCGAGGTCCGGGGTCGGCGCATTGTCCACCCGCACGGCCAGCAGGTTGGTGCCACTGGTGGACAGGTTCGTGGTGATGTCATAGCAGAACGCCCCGAACGCGCCGCGATGTTCACCCAACAACTGACCGTTCAGGTAGACATCCGCCACCATGCTGGCGGCCTCAAAACGGAGGAAATATCGTTTACCGGGCTGCGGCGCACTCAAGTTCAAATCGCGCCGGTACCAGCCCGGACCGCGGTAATAATCTTTCCCGGCCATCGCGTCTTCCCAGCCCCAGCAATGCGGCAGGGAGACCGGCTGCCAGTCGCTGGTAGTCAGATCGGCCTGTTCGCCGTCGGGCACCTCGCCAGATTTATATTGCCAGTCTGAATTAATGAGCGTGTCTTCACGCGCGTAGAGCTGGCATGAAGCAACCAGGGACAGAAGCAGAGTTGTGATGGAACGCATGATTGAAATCATGACCCGAAAACCCGGGGGTGCGCAAGTCTGGAACAACAGTCTGGAACTCCCCATTTTTAACCCGGCGGCAGACGCAGCGTGGAATCCAGTGGCTGCAAGTCCGCGAGTTCCTTGCCGCCGGTGCCGCCGCCCAGCTCGGTGAGCCGTTCGCCGGCGGGACGGACGCGGGATTGAAAACTCGAGGCGGCGTCATTGAAAGCGGAGTTGGCGCGGTCCAAGCCGGCGCGGATCTTCTCGAAATGTTCCGTGAACTTCGTCACGCGGGCGTAAAATTCCCGGGCAGCCTCGGCGATTTTCTGCGCGTTCTCGGTTTGGGCATGTTGCTGCCAGCTTACGCTCACGGAACGCAGGAGGGCAATGAGCGAGGCGGGTGTCGACAACAGGATCCGGCGTTCGGCGGCCCAAACAATCAGATCATGGTCGTTTTCCAACGCCGCGCTGAAGAGTGATTCCGCCGGCATGAACAGCACCACGTAATCCAGCGCGTTTTGCCACTCGCGCGGATAGTCGCGGTCAGCCAGTTGCTTGATAGTGGTCCGCAGTTTGGCGGTGTGGGTGGCGAGCAGTTCGGTGCGGCGGGCGTTGTCGGCCGTCTCCAGCGCGCCGAGAAAGTCCAGGTCCGGAACTTTGGCGTCCACGATGATGAGCCGGTCTCCGGGCAGGTTGACAATGAGATCCGGGCGGTTTTCGCCGGACTGGGTTTGTTCGGTGAAATCGCAATGGGCGCTCATGCCGGCGGCCTCGACGACACGGCGAAGGGTTTCCTCGCCCCAGCGGCCGCGCGCCTGATTGGATTTCAAGACGTTGCGGAACTGCTGGGTTTCAGCGGCGAGGGACTGGCTTTGCACGGAGAGCAGGTCGAGCTGTTTCTTCACCTCGCCGAGGGTGGAGGACTGGGCGGTTTCGCTTTGCTGCAAGCGTTGCTGGTAGGTTTCGAGCTGCTGTTTGAGCGGCTCGACGAGGGTCTTGATGGCTTCCTGACGCTGGGCGAGGTCGCCCTTGGCGGTCTCCTGAAACTTGCCGAAGCTTTGCTCGGCCAGGCGGAGAAACTCGGGGGCGGTCTGCTTGAGCGCCTCGGCGCTCAGGGCCTTGAAGGCTTCGCGCAGGTCGGTCAGGGCCTTGTCCTGGGACTGGCGGGCCTCGGCCAGGTTTCGTTCGTGGAGCTGCCGTTGTTCGGCGAGCAAATGCTCGGCCGATGTCTGCCGGGCCTCGGCGGCGGCGCGGGCGTTGCCGGCTTCGGCGAGTTGGGTGCGTAAGCGGATGGACTCTGTCTCACGTTCGGCGACCTGACGGCGCAGCTCCTCCTCCAGGCGGGCATCGGGCGGGGCGGCGGAATGGCGGGGCTTGAGCAGCCAGCCGAGCAGCAAGCCCACAGTGCCGCCGAGAAGGAACGCGATCCCAAGTTGCAAGGCGGCGGACATGTTGGTGGTTGGGCGGAACGGGCCCGGTCCGGCGTCAGAAGTGGGCGACCACTTCGATCTCCACGCTGGCGGCCTTCGGCAGGCCGGCGACCTGGATGGTGGAGCGGGCGGGGAAGTCTTGGGTGAAGTACTTGGCGTAGACTTCGTTCATGCCGGCGAAGTTGGCGAGGTCGGTGAGGAACACGGTGGACTTGACGACGTTGGCAAAGGTCAGGCCCTGGTCGTCAAGGATGGCCTTGACGTTTTCCAGGACGCGTTCGGTCTGGACCTTGATGTTGCCTTCGATGAGGTTGCCGTTGGCGGGATCGATGGGGATCTGGCCGGCGCAGAAGAGGAGGTCGCCAACGCGGACGGCATGGTTGTAGGGTCCGACAGCCACAGGTGACTTGGCGGGTTTGATGATGGTTTTGGTTGCCATAAATTGTCCGCATGGTCTAGCGGCTTTGGGGCGGCAGGTCAAGAAAGGGATGCGGGGAAGGGAGCGGTTCCGGGGTCAAAATCAGGTCAAAAACCTGGGTCCCAATTTTTTTAGGCCGGAACAGCCGGAAATCCCGTACGACGGGCCTCCGGTGAATGTGTATAATTATATTATCATTTACAGTTTTGTTGTAAATCATATAATGACAATGGTTTAGGTGATTTCCAGGTGTGTTTTATGTGTAATTATTTAAATATTAATGTTTTATGACTTTTCGTATAGCGTTTTGAGGGTAAAATGCGATGAGTTTTTAAAAGTTAATATACGAAAGAAGGGCGCAAGCGCCGAAGAGCGGAGAGAAAAGAAGGGAGAGAGGAGAAAGGGTCCCTGACATGCTGAAATGAAACCACGGATGGGACCGGATCCGCCTTCGTAAAAACTACGGCGCGACAAGTGGGGATCCACTTCGTTTATTGGTGTGCGAGGGGATGGTGGTGGGGCGACGAAAGCGCCGTCGACGCTACCGCTCTGCCGGCGCACTCCATAAGATGCAAGTGTATTGGATGACTGGGACGATGCAGATGGGTGGATCAGACGTGGTGGACTTATGGGACAAGTATTGTCGCTACGCGAACAGGATACATCCGCCCTCATCCCTGCCTTCCCCCTGGAGAAGGGGAATGGTCCGGCAGATGGCAGGCGATTGAGACGAGGTTAGTGGACGTCCGCTGGCCGGCGGCCCTTGTGGGACGAAATGATTTTCAGGTTAGCAAGCCAACCGCCTCCGAGGCGGGGCAATGACACAAGAAACTGGCTTGCGTTGGTTATCATTCGTTGCGTTGCTGGTGACGCGGCGGGCGGGCGGCAAGTAAACCGGCCTGCCACTGGTGC
>Ga0302319_10006756_pt1 | contig 22708 bp, 20 predicted proteins | sample Bog_T0_2_FD_203319 | JGI IMG/M metagenome (GOLD analysis project Ga0302319, IMG submission 203319) | Peat permafrost microbial communities from Stordalen Mire near Abisko, Sweden - Bog_T0_2 | ecosystem: Environmental > Terrestrial > Soil > Wetlands > Peat | place: Sweden: Abisko, Stordalen Mire...
GGTCTTCATCCGACCGAGGAGCCAGCCGTTGTTCGGGCAGGTGGGGGTCGTGAACACGACCGCCACGGAAATGTTCCTCTGCGAGTCGACCGCGATCCTGCGGACGAGCCCCAGGTCGTACACGTTGATGTGAAGTTCCGGATCGTGGACCTGGCGGAGGATCGCCGCGATGGCGACGTCGGCCACTCCCGATCGGTTCTCGAATCGGACCGAATCGGGAGAACCTTCCTTGGAGGTTCTGGAATCCCGACCGGCGGACAGGACGCGCTCGACCTCCTCGCGCAGCGAGGCCTTGGGCTTGCGGGCGGGCGCCCCCGCCGCGGTCGTGGACAACGGAAGCGTGCGGGAGACCTGGGAATCCGGTGTCGAGGCCGCTTCGACGGAGGTCTTCGCGGAGGATGCTCGCGGCGAGGCGATCCCCATGGATGCGGTGGCATCCCCCGCGGTCAGCCGAAGCAGCAAGGTGGGCAGCGCCAGGAACGCGGACAGGGCCACAAGGGACGCCGCGACCTGTGGCCAGGAATTGTCAGCCTTCCGAGCCCCCGCCCACCAGGACTTGACCTTGCCCAGGAAGTAGGGAAGCCGCTCCAGGGTGTGTCCGGCGCCGGCGGCGAGCAGGGCGGCCCCCGTCTGGTCGTGCAGGTGCACGACCGGCCCCAGATCGGGCAGAAGATGCTTGAAGGCCAGCAGGACCCCGGTGCCGGCGCAGGTCGCGAACGAACCGAGCAAGACGAAGTTCCAGACGGTCCTGTGCACATCCTTCCCCACCAGATGCGATCGAACCATCGCGGCGCTGGCGGCATAGGCCACCGATACCGTGAGCAAGGGCAGGAGGAAGCTGGAAAGGAACTGTTCTGTTCGCATTGGGTTCAGGCCGTCCGTTCGAAGCAGCAAACCTAGGTTGGGATTCCGGATCATCTGGTCCGCCAAATGCCGATGAAACAAGAGTTGACCCAGGTTACAGGGAATCCACGCAGCGGAAGCCCAGGGTGCTGCGGTTCCTTTTGCCGCTGAGACTGCCTCTGACCGTGGCTCCCGAACCCTGTGCCGCGCTGAACCATCCGCCACCCCGGTACACCCGGTAGGCACCCCCGTCGGGGCCACGAGGGTTCGCGGTGGGACTCTCGCCGTAGTAGGTGGCACCGTACCAGTCGTCGACCCATTCCCAGGCGTTGCCGAGCATGTCGTAGAGACCCCAGAGGTTCGGCCGTTTCCGGCCCACCGGGTGGGTCGCCCCGTCGCTGTTGTCCCGAAACCAGGCATGACGACCCAACTCCTCCTTCGAGCGCCACATCGATTCCTCTTGGGTTCCGGCCCGGGCGGCATATTCCCATTGGGCCTCGGTGGGCAGGCTTGCTCCGCGACTGCGACAATAATCGCGCGCCTGCTCGTGGTCCACGCAGACCACAGGCTGGTCGGGCCCGGCGAATTTCCGCGGCAGCACCCCGGGGCTCCAGGCCGTACCCTTCCAGACATAGCAGGTCCCATCGTCCACATGGGGATTGCGTCCCGCGATCCGGGCGAATTGCGCGTTGGTGACTTCCGTGCGGTCCATCCGAAAAGCGTCAAGGCAGACCTGGTGCACGGGCTTTTCGTCGCCGTCGCCCGACGTCGAACCCATCTGGAAGCAGCCCTTCGGAACGGTGACCATCCCAGGCTTGGATCCTCGCCCTGGAGCCAAGGAAGAGAGGCACAGGACGAAAAAAGCGAACACGTTCCCGTATCGAATCACAGACACCTCCAAGGAGCAGACGAATGATTAGAAGATCTTCATATCCATACGAGGATCGGAAACCGAATTGGATGGGATGCGAAATGAGCCTGAATCAAAAGGCTCGGATATAAACTGATTTAACAGATGGAAATATCCGTGAATTGGTTTGGAAATGGTCGGCACCCTAGATTCCCCACCGGTTCTCACACCCCCAACCCAGGATCAAAAGATGACCAAACGCTCGTTGCTCAATTCCCTGCTCGCATTCGCCTGCTGTTGCGCAGCAACGCCGCACGGTGCCCAAGCGGAACCCTGGAAGTTCGGTCTCATCAGCGACACCCAGTGGGAGACCGACCTGGACGCGGAGAACCCCCACACCGTCGCGGTGGGCATCGTCAACCAGGTCAACAAGGAGATGGTCCGTCAAGGCGTGAAGTTCGTGGTCGCCGTCGGCGACCTCGCGGACATGAGCGGATCGAGCCCGGATTCGGCCGTCCCCTGCGAAGACACCCGCGCCACCTACGCGCAGGAACTGTACAACGCGGGAATCGGCTTCTTCCCGCTGCGCGGCAACCACGACGACTCCAAGTGGGCGGCGGCGGAATTCCTCCGGGTGTTCCCCCAGACCCAAGACGGCGTCCAGAACAGGACCCCCGACAACGCCTTCGTGTGGACCGACAGCGCCGACATCAAGCCGGCCCTGCGCGCGAGCACCTCGACCTTTTCCGTGGGCACCGGATTCTCCAGTCCGTCGAAGCTCCCGGGGTTGTCGTACGCGTTCCAATACGGGAACGCGAGCTTCATCTTGATCGACCAGTTCACCAATCCCGACAGCGCGAGCATTCCGGTCGACACCCAGGAGGTCTGGATCGACTCGGTCCTGTCCCATCGCGCCTCGGGCACCCATGCCTTCCTGTTCGGCCACAAGGGCCTGATCATGGGCAACCACAAGGACGGCCTGTTCGGAGCCGACGTGACCGCGGATCCCACCGGCGTGGACGCATTCATCAAGTCGCTGAAGGCGAACAACGCCCGGTTCCTGTTCAACGGCCACGACCACATGCACGAGTACTCGCTGGTGACGACCACCGACAGCGTCTCGGCCAACGTCCACGAGCTGACCCTCGCTTCCGACAGCTACAAGTTCTACACCCCGGGCAAACCCTACAACGACAGCGCGGACGTCACGGCGTACCACGTGCACCGCCAGATCCCGGTTTCCCAGAAGCTCTACGACGTCGGATACTACATCGTGACCGTGGACGGCGCGAACGCGACGGTCGACTACTACTCCGTTCCGTCGGGAAGCGTTTCCACCATCACCACGACCCCGGAGCTCACCGGCAACTGGAAATGGAAGCAGCGCATCGGCAACAGCCTCGACGGAAAGGAATTCCTGGTCCCGCAGGGCGGATCCTACAACGTCGTGGCCGATACCTTCCAGGGCACCGCCGCCCGCATCCTGGACGGCATCAATACCTCCACGGACACCGACTACGTGGGCCGCCACTTCCGCCAGCTGGTCAACACCGGATGGTCCGGTGCGGACTCCCTGCCCAGCCAGTCCAGTCGCATCCTCAGCCTATGGGGCCTCGCGCTCTCGCTGGGCAGCGACACGACCGCGCCCTTCGTGCTGGCGCTCTCCTACGACAGCGTCCACACCAACCTGGATTCCCTGAAGGCGGGAACAATCCAGCTGGTGGCGCGCGACACCTCCGGGAACTGGCAGCTCGCCGCTGCTCGCAACTCTCGCGGAACGGCCACCTTCGTGGTCCGTCCCTGGAAGAACGGCGACACCCTGGGCGTCTACGGCCTGGACACCACGACACACCAGGTTTGGGCGGTACTCGATCGTTCTGCCGACTTCGCCGTCGCGGGGATCGGTTCCATCACGACCTCGATCCGATCTGGCTCCAAGAAAACCGCGAATTCGGTTCGGATCGAGGGTCGGACACTGACCGCGAACGTCGACGCGACCGTCCAGTTGAAGGATCTTGAAGGACGCACGGTGTTTTCCAAGAAGATGTCCGCGGGACAGACCGCATCCCTCGCCTGCCCGGCCGGTCTGTACGTGCTTCGCGTGCAAGGCCTGGAGAGCCGCGTGCAACTGGTCCGCTGACATCGTCCTCAGAACAGCAGGACGCGCTCCAACCTCTCGCCGCCGGAGGAACGCATCCTCACCAGGTACAGACCCGGGGGAATCTCGGGAGGCACCTGAAGGACCTTGGGGTCCTGGTGGAGGCTGGGCTGGAGGTTCCCCAGCCACTTCCCTTCCGGGGTGTGCAGGGACACCTCGAAGGGCAGGTCGCAGTCCACGGCCAGCAACCGCTCTCGCGGATTGAACCACGCCAATCGCGGCGTCGCCTGGGAAAAGGCGAGCGCCGCGGCAAGCAGGATGGTCGTGGCCCAGCGGGACATGGTTCTAACCTAGCGGTGCCCGCGTGGGCGCGCCGCCGAATTCTCCGCTTTGACAGAATCGTTGCCCAGGACTTTCGAATCGAGGACAAAGAACGCCTCTCCCCCCCCCTGGAGGCTCGATTCGACGGCGTTTCCGGCCACGGACCCGGCGTCGGTGCTGGTGTCCAAGCGCACCCTCCAAGTCCCCGGAGGCAGTGGAACGGGTCGGTTGTCGGTGCTTCGACGTGCCAAAAGCAATCGCCGAACCTTGCCCGAGCTCAGGAGCACTCCGGAAACGTCCGGGTGATCCACCGGGAGCCACGGCCTGTCCAGGACGGGATCCTTCAATTCCCGACGCAGCGCCAGGATCGACGCCGTCCATTCGGGATCGGGCCACGGGGAGGCCTGGTGCCAATCCAACCAGGAAACGGCATTGTCCTGGCAATAGGCGTTGTTGTTTCCCCCCTGGGTTCGGCCCATCTCGTCGCCTGCCTGGAGCATCGGGGTTCCCAGGGAAAGCAGCGCCCCCGCCAGGAGATTGCGGGCGCGCTGGGCGCGGCGCTGCAGCAGCAGGGGATCCAGCGAATCTCCTTCCAGCCCCATGTTGTCGGAATGGTTCCAGGAGGATCCATCCCGGTTGGATTCCCCGTTGGACTCGTTGCGCTTGTGCAGATAGCTGCAAAGATCCCGGAGGGTGAAGCCATCGTGGCAGGCGGCGTAGTTGACGGAAGCCCAGGACTCCCTTCCCCCGAACAGGTCGCGGCTACCACCCATCCCGGCCGCGAAGGCCGCCGGACCCGCTTCCCCTTTCCAGAAAAGCCGGAGGTCGTCGCGGAACCGGTCGTTCCAATCCATCCACCCCTTCGGGAACCGACCCATGGCGTACCCCTGCACGGTCGCGTCCCAGGGTTCGGACACCAGGATCCGGCCCGCCAACAGGGGATCCGCCGCCAATTCACCGAAGAACGGCGCCTGCGGGTCGAATCCGTCCTCCATCCGCCCCAGGACGGAGGCGAGGTCGAACCGGAATCCGTCCACGTGGAAGACCCGCACCCAGTGGCGGAGGCTCTCCAGAACGAGCCTGCGCACGTGGGGCATCCGGAAGTCCAAGGTGTTGCCGCAACCCGTGAAGTCCTCGTAGCGCCCCGGGTCCGCCGGATCCGGCCGATACCATGTCCCCAGACCTCGGAGCCCCGTCACGGGTCCGTCGGGACCGGATTCGCAGGAGTGGTTGTAGACGACGTCCAGGACCACCTCCAGTCCGGCGCGGTGGAGCTCGCGGACCATGAGACGGAATTCGTCGGCCCCGCGGCCGTCGGAGGCGAACCCGGGATGGGGGGCGAACCAGGACAGGGTGTTGTATCCCCAGTAGTTGACCAGGCCGCGCTCCAGCAGGAACGCGTCGTCCAGGTGGGCATGGACGGGAAGCGGTTCCACCGTGGTGATGCCCAGCTCCACCAGGTGGGCACGCACATCCGGGTGCGCCAGACCCGCGAAGGTGCCGCGCACCTTCTTGGAAAGCGCGGGGTGCAACCTGGTGAAACCCTTGACGTGCAGTTCGTAGAGGACGCGCCTCGAGGGCGGAATCGCGGGCGGAGAGGTTCCTCCCCAGTCGAATTCGGGGTCGACCACCCGGGACAATCCGCACTTGTCGGCGACGGGCATCCGGCCGATCTCCCACCCGCCCGGATCCAGCAGGAACCGATCGGGGTCGAACCGCGCTACGGGCGAGTCGGGACCGCCCACGGACCATGCGTACAAGGCTCCCACGCCGACCCTCGGAGCGAAGGCGGTCCAGATCCCATCCGGTCCTGGTTTGGCCGGAAACGCGAGTTTGGGCTTGCGCGAACGCAGGTCGGAGAACAAGCAGAGCGCGACGGATGTCGCCTCCGGGGCGAGAAGGCGGAAGAAGGTCCCGCCCTTTCCCACCTCGGGTCCCAACGCCGGGCCGGAGATCGCGTCCGTCAAGGCCAGGACCCCAGGCGGTGGCTGGAGGGGCGCGTGGGGACGGAATCCGTCGGAAGCTCCACGCCTCCCAGGCCGTGGTGCAGGACGGTCCAGGCGATGCGCTCGTGGCCCACGGGTCTGGGATGGACCCCGTCGTAGCTCCACTTGACTTCCGGATGGGCACGCACCGCCTCTTCGAATTCCTCCCCGACGGGAAGAGGTTCCGCACCTTCCCGCGCCGCGGTGTCGCGACAGATCCCCCGGTATTCGCGCAGGATCTCGTTCCAGGGATGGTCGGGATCGGCGTCGAGGAGGGTGGGCGTGAGGATCCAGGTCCTCCGGGCTCCCCGATCGCGCGCGAGCCGGACGATCGAGCACAGGTTGCGACGGAAATCGTCCTCGTCCACCGGATCCTGGCCGGACCAGGGAACCCATCGCCTCCACACGTCGTTCGCGCCCACCAGCACGGCGACCACGTCCAGGCTCCCGCCCTCCATGGCGCGGAACTCCCGGAGGACATCCGTGGATCGGCTCCCGCCACGTGCGGACACTTTCACGCGCAGATCCATCTTCGAACCGTTCGCGAGGCGCGCCAGGGACGCCGGCCATGCGGAGCCCAATCCGGCGGGATCCCGCTCCCAGCCTCCGGCGGAAAGGCTGTCGCCCAGCACCAGAAGGTCCACCTCGGGAGCGTTCACGATCCGACCTCGAAGAAGGCGGAACTCGATCCGCCTTCCCCGCGCACGAATCGCGCTTCCAGACCGCAGACGGGGCATCTGGCGACCGCCTCGCGGCCATCGTCGGGGATGGTCACCCTCAGGTAACCTCCGTGGCAACGGAACCGGACGGCCACCCAATTTCGGCGCGGTCCTGGAGCCGGGGAGGGCCCGGCACCCGGTTCCCCCCGATTCACAATTGCCCTTGCCGAGCCTCCGCGGCCTCGCGCGCGCGCTTGGCCTCGAAGTCGCCGCGAGCGCTCTCGAGGTCCTTGCGCGCGTCGATGATCCTCTTGCCGTACGGCTTGGCGAGGGAGGAATCCATCGCGAGCGAATCGAGACACTCCTTGGCGCGGTCGAATTGGAACAGCTTCCAATAGGCGCGCGCCATGTCGATGCGCGCCGGCGGAACCTTGTCGGACTCCGGGAATTCCTTGAGCAGGAGCTTGAAGTAGATGGTGGCGGCCAGAGGCTCGTCCATCTTGAGGTACAGCTTGCCGGTCTCGTAGCGGCGTTCCGCCAGACGACCCACCAGATCGGCGAGGTCCGCCCGGGCGGAATCGGACCAGGGTCCGCGCGGATAGTCGGCGACGAACGCCCTCTCCTTTTCCATGGCCCCCTGCGTCAGGGACGGATCCCGGTCCCAAGGCGGAGCCTGGTAGAATCCCGACCTGCAGATCTTCCAGCGGGCTTCCTCCATGTGCTTGGTCCGCTCCCAGTTCTGGACCAGGATGCCGAATTCCGTCTCCGCCTCCAGCCATTGCTCGGTGCGGTAGTAGCTCTGTCCCAGCAGGAACTGCGCCTCCTCCACGTAGTCGTAGCCCGCGCAGTCCACCGTGATGTCGCGCAACTTGGTCTGGGCATCGGCGTCGTGTCCCTTGTCGTAGTCCTTCCGCGCCTGGGCGTACTTCTCGCGGCACACCTTCTCGGGATTTCCCACGAGGTTGGGCTTGGACGAGGAGCAACCGAGGAAGAAGAGGACCGTCGCCGAGAGGATCGCGGCGGACGCCGTCAGATGGGTTCGCATAGGGAGTGGAAGATAGAATGCGCCGCCATCGCGCGCATCGCGCCACCGCCCGCGCTACCGGACGCCGGTCCCGGCCTCGATGTCCAGCAACCGCCGTTTGGTCCGGACGCCACCGTGCGCGGAGAATCCTCCCAGTCCCCCGTTGGCGGCCAGCACACGGTGGCATGGGACCACCAGGACGAAGGGGTTGCGGCCCAAGGCATGCCCCACCGCACGCGCTCCGCCCGGCGACCCCATGCGCATGGCCAGTTCCCCGTAGCTGCGGGTTTCACCTGGAGGGATCTCGCGGGCCGCCTCGTAGACCCGTCGCTGGAAGGGGGTCACGCCGCCCCAATCCAGCGGAACCTCCGCCAGGCCTTCCGATCCTCCTTCGACAAGCCTCGCGACCGATGCGGCGACCTGCCGGATCCTGTCCGGAGGCTCCATCTCGCGCACCGAAGGATGCTCCCTGGCCACCCGCTCGCGGGTCTGGCGCTCCGTGGCCTCGGGAAGGTTGACCGCCCGAATCCCGCCGGGCCCCCACACCAGCGCACAGGTCCCGATCGGGGTGGTGAAGTAGAAGGCGCCAATTCCGGAATCGTTCGGCATGGTCGGTTTGCTGGGCATGGTCCTTCACCTCCTCGTTTTCCGATTCGTCCTGGCGTGCAAGTTACAGAATCCCTCTCCGCTGTCTCCACCACACCCCAAAAAACGAAAAGGCCCCCACCGGCCGAAGGCGACGGTGAGGGCGCAATTTCATTTCCACCCGGGGCCGAGGAAACTCAGGCCTTACAGTTTCGGATAAACTGCCTTCGCGCCGAGCTCCTCTTCGATGCGCAGCAACTGGTTGTACTTGGCCACGCGGTCCGTGCGCGAAAGCGAGCCGGTCTTGATCTGGCCCGCGCCCGTGCCCACGGCCAGGTCGGCGATGAAGGCGTCTTCGGTCTCGCCCGACCGGTGGGAGATGATCACTCCGTAGTCGTTCTTCTGGGCGAGCTTGATGGCGTCGAGGGTCTCGGTGACGGTGCCGATCTGGTTGACCTTGACCAGGATGGCGTTGGCCGCCCCGATCTTGATGCCCTTGGCCAGGCGCACCGGATTGGTGACGAAGAAATCGTCGCCGACGATCTGGATCTTCTTGCCCAGGGCCTTGGTGAGCTTGACGTAGCCGTCCCAGTCGCTCTGGTCCAGGCCGTCCTCGATGGAGTAGATGGGGTACTTCTTCACCCATTCGCTGTATTTGGCGATCAGTTCGTCGGCGGAGAAGAGCTTGTCGGGATTGGATTTCCAGAACTTGTAGCCCTTCCGGTCGCCTTCGTCGAACAGTTCCGAGGAAGCGCAGTCCAGGGCGATCTTGATCTGGGTCCCGGCCTTGTAGCCGGCGGCGGCGATGGCCTCCATGATCACTTCCAGCGCCTCGTCGTTGGTCAGGTTGGGGGCGAAGCCGCCCTCGTCGCCGACCGCCGTCACCTGCTTGCGCTTCTTGAGGATGCCCTTGAGGGTGTGGAAGATCTCGGTGATCCAGCGCAGACCTTCGGAGAAGGACTTGGCGCCCACCGGGGCGATCATGAATTCCTGGAAGTCGATCAGGTTGTCGGCGTGCTTGCCGCCGTTGATGATGTTGGCCATCGGGACGGGGAGCTTGATCTCCGAGCCCTTCGTCTTGTGCAGCTTGGCGATGTACTTCCAGAGGGGAAGCTTCGCCGAGGCGGCGGCGGCGCGCGTGGCGGCCATCGAGACGGCCAGGGTGGCGTTGGCGCCCAGCTTCGCCTTGTTCTCGGTTCCGTCCAGCTCGATCAGGAGCTTGTCGAGACCCTTCTGGTCGGCGGCGTCGAAGCCCTTGAGGGCCTTGGCGATGGGGCCGTTGATGTTCTCGACGGCCTTGAGCACGCCCTTGCCCTGGTAGACCTTCTTGTCGCCGTCGCGCAGTTCCACGGCCTCGAACTCGCCGGTGGAAGCGCCAGACGGAACCGCCGCGCGTCCGAAGGAACCATCCGCGAGGGTGACGTCGGCTTCCACGGTGGGGTTTCCGCGCGAGTCGAGGATCTGGCGGGCAATGATCTTCTTGATCTTGGGCATATGCTGTTGTCTCCGATGGATATTTGACGGATTCCGTCTCACCGCCCGGTTGGATGGCGGAGGAAGTTCTCCGGGAAACGTAGCTGACCCAAAGCCCGATTGGAAGGGTTTCCCGGGGCTTTCGCCGCGGGAATCAGCCCAGCGCGAGCCCCGGATCCACCTCGGTGGAGAGAGGCCCGATTTTCCCCCTCTCCATCCGCCACAGCGCCGCCCCGGCGATCATCGCCGCGTTGTCGGTGCAGAGCGCCGGCTCCGGAAACCGGCACCAGGCCCCGATCCCGTCCGCCGCGAGGGCCATCCTCTCCCGCAGCCGTGCATTGGCCGACACGCCCCCGCAGACCGCGACTCCAGGGAGCCCACGCTCCCGCAGCGCACGAACGGACTTGAGCACCAGCGCCTCCACGATGGCCTCCTGGAGGCTCGCGCAAAGGTCCGCCCGCACCTGGGATCCCATCTCTCCGGAAGCCTTCACCTGGCGGGAAACGGCCGTCTTGAGGCCGGAAAAGCTGAAATCCAGACCCTCCCCGCGCAACCCGATGGGAAAGGGAAAGGCCTTGGGGTTCCCGGAAGCCGCCTCGGCGGACAGCGCCGGACCGGCCGGATAACCCAGGCCCAGGATCTTCCCGCACTTGTCGAAGGCCTCCCCCGCCGCGTCGTCGCGGGTGGCACCGAGGGCCAGGAAGGAGCCGTCCGGGGCGACCTCCGTGAGTTCCGTATGCCCGCCGGACACGGTGAGGCAGAGGAAGGGCGGACGGAGGTCCGGATGGGACAGTCGCACGGCGGCCAAATGGCCTTCCAGATGGTTGGCTCCCCACAGGGGAAGCCCCGACTCCAGGGCCAGGGCTCTCGCGAAGGCAGCGCCCACCAGAAGCGGGCCGGCCAGACCAGGCCCACGGGTGAACACGATCCCGTCCAGGTCCGCGACCGTCACCCCGGCCGCCGACAAAGCATCGCGCACGATTCCCGGAAGCAGGCGAAGGTGCTCTCGCGAGGCGATCTCCGGGACCACCCCGCCGAACTCCTCGTGAACGGCCTGGGTGTGGAGCACGTTCGAAAGCACCCTCCAACCGCATACCACGGCCGCGGCGGTCTCATCGCAGGAGGTCTCGATTCCCAGGAGAAGCATAGGGGAGCAAGAAAGAAAAAGCCCCCCGGTCTAAATCCCGAGAGGCCGATTCACCGCGCGAGGCGATCTATCAAAGCTAGGATATCATTTTTCCGTGAGGGCAACAACTCCCGGCAGCGCCTTGCCCTCCAGGAACTCCAGGCTCGCCCCGCCGCCCGTGGAAACGTGGGTCACCCGCTTGGAGAGTCCGGCCTTCTTGATGGCGCTCGCCGAGTCTCCACCGCCCACGATCGTGCAGGCGCCGTTGGCGGTGGCTTCGGCCATGGCCTGGGCGATCGCGAAGGTGCCCTTCGCGGATTCCTCGATTTCGAACACTCCCGCCGGGCCGTTCCACAACACCGTCTTGGCGCCTTTGATCACGTCGGAGAAGGCCTTTATGGTATCGGGTCCGATGTCGACGCCCTCCTGGTCGGCGGGAATCGCGTTCACGGACACGTACTTGGTGGGTCCCAGCGTGCGCGCGCCGAAGTCGAGCTTCGTCGTGACGAGGACGTCCGTGGGCAGCATGAGCTTGTCGCCGGCCTGGACGATCAACTCCTTGGCGAGTTCCACCTTGTCCAGCTCGCACAGGGACTTGCCGATCTCCTTGCCCTGGGCCTTCGCGAAGGTGAAGCCCATTCCGCCGCCGATGATGAGCTTGTCGACCTTGGGCAGCATGGCCTTGATGACGTCGATCTTGCCGGAGATCTTGGAGCCTCCGATGATGGCGACGAAGGGGCGCTTGGGATTGGCCACGGCGTCGCCCAGGAAGTCCAGTTCCTTTTTCATCAGGTAGCCGGAGGCGCGGGGCAGGTCCAGACCGGTGATGGAGGAATGGTCGCGGTGGGCCGTTCCGAAAGCGTCGTTGACGTACAGGTCCGCGAGCCTCGTGAGGCCGGCGCGGAACTTCGCGATGTCTTCCTTGGAGGCCGCGACCTTGGTCCCGTCCTCCAGCTTGACCTTGCCCTCCTCCTCGATGTGGAACCGGAGATTTTCCAGGAGCAGCACGTCGCCGGGCTTGAGGGAGGCCACGGCGGCCTCGACCTCGGGGCCCACGCAATCCGAGGTGCTGGCGACCGGCTTGCCGAGGAGCTTGGAGAGGGCACTCGCGACAGGAGCCATGCGAAGGGCGTCGACGACCTTTCCGTCGGGTCGGCCGAGGTGCGAGGCCAGGATGACCCTGGCCCCCTTCCCGATCAGGTACTGGATGGTCGGGAGCGCCGCGACCAGGCGCTTGTCGTCCTCCACAACGCCGTCCTTGAGGGGTACGTTGAAATCCACGCGCACGAAGACGCGCTTGCCCGCGACGTTGAGATCCTCGACGAAGAGCTTGGCCATGAATATCCTCGCAATACGGTTGTTGGGCTCAGGAAGATGGAATCGGCGACGGCCGAAGAGAGAGGGAAAAGTACATCATGAGCCCCTCGCGCCAGGAGTTCGCTCATTGGCCGGAAAGCCTCGCCTCGAGCAGCCGGATGTCCAAGGCGAGGTTGCGCGATTGCCGACGCGCCTCCAGTGCCCGCCACTCCCACTGCAGCGCCGTGAGGGTCGACGCCCCTCCGGTGCTGGCACCGGTGGTTCCGGCCTTTTGCAGGCCTTTGGCCACGGCCGCCGCCGCGTCCACGCCTCCCAGGAAGGCCTTCAGGCTGTCGGATTCCGTCCAGCCGAGCTGGTCCCACTGGGCGAGGTCGGCAAGGCCGTCCCCGGCGGCGCGCCGGGCGGCGGCGAGTTCGACGGCCACGGCGGAATCCACCACATGTCCGTACCACGCGAGCCCCGCGGAATCGCCCGCCGGCCTCGGGGAATCCCGCAGCAGGTCGGCCGCCTTGCGGTGGGCCTCCACGGAACTCCACCAGGAGCGCGCCAGCCCGTGGCCCGACTGGGAACCGATCCCGATCCCGTCCCCGCTGGTGCGCGCCAGCCGGATCTGGCGCCGGTAGGTGGTGGCCGCCGATTGGAACAGGGAGGGCAGCTTCTTCTGCACCAGGATCTCCTGGGCCACCCGGTCGGTGTCGCTGCGGAAGTCGATCTTCTGTCCGGCGACGTCCAGGGCGTAGCGCTCGGTGACCCCTCCGATGTCGCGCAGGGCGGCCGGCGTCCAGGGGTACGCGTAGCAGGCGACGGCCTCCCGGAAGTACCCGAACGCGTCCTCCATGAGATCCCGGCGCCGGGCGTGCGCGGCCTTGCGATCGTCCAGGCCCGCCTGGTCGAACCGGATCCGGGCGGCCTCCCGCGCCACGAGGTCCCCGAGCCGCCAGTAGACCTCGGCCGCCTCGACGGAATCCGGCACCAGTTCGCCGCCGCCTTTCGTGAACGCGTTCGTGAGCGACTTCCAGCGGTAGAGGGCCTGCGCGGTATCGCCCAAACCCAGCCATGCGCGCCCCTCCAGGATCCTGGCCTGGACCCTGGCCCCGGTATCGAAGGCGAATTCCATCCGCAAGGTGTCGCACAACGGAGGAATTTCCGAGAAGCGCCCGGTCTGGGCCAGCACCAATCCCCGGGAAAGGAGAGCCTGCGAGGCGTAGCCGCCCTTGGGGTCGGCCTTCCACGCCAGCTTGTAGAGGACGAGGGCGGAATCGTTCCGTCCCATGTCCTCCAGCAATCGACCCGCCCCGTACCAGAATTCCGCGGCGTCCGACCGGTCCTCCATGCCCCGCGCCGCGGACGAGAGCACCATCGCGGAAGCCGCACGATCGGGAAGTACCGCCTCGCAGCGCGCCCGCAGCACGGTGGAGCGGAGGACCTGGGGAACATCCTCCGCCAACGCGGTGGCTTCCCTGGCCCGCTCCGCGCAACGCCGGAACAGCGCGCGGGCGGAATCCTCCCTTCCGTCGACCGCGAATCCCGCGCCTTCGCCGAACTCCACGGCGGCCTGCGCCAGCGCCTGGTCGGCGACGCGCAATCCGCTGCCGACGGACAGTCCGGCGGCGCCATCCCAATCTCCCTGGAAGAACCGCTCCATCCCGCGGCGCGCCGCGGCGGGCCGGGCGTCCACGAACGCGAGCCCGTAGAACCACTCCGGGGAGTATTCCTCGTATTCGCCCGAGGGTGTCTCCGCCGCGTCGGCGAGCGCGGCCAGAAGGAGAGAACCGAGGACGACGAGACGGCGCATAGGCCGCCGAACCTAGAAATCGAAGGCCCGCGGATTCACATCCAGCCGTGGCGGCGGAAGCTCGCGTGCCCTTCCCGGGTCACCAGGAGATGGTCCACCAGGCCGATCTCCAGGCTTTCCCCGATCTGCTGGACGCGGCGCGTCAGTTCCCGGTCCTGCGTGCTGGGCGTCAGCGATCCGCCGGGATGGTTGTGGGCGAGGACGATTCCTGTCGCCTTCTCCCGCAGCGCAGCCTCGAACAGGCGGCGCGGATAGAGCACCGTGCGCGTGCGGCTGCCCGCCTCGTACACCTCCCGGCCCACGATGCGTCGACCCTGGTCCAGGAAGACGGCGGAGAAGCGCTCCTCCTCCGAGAGCCCGATCACCGACCGGAACCAGGGCGCGAGGTCCTCGGGATTTTCGCAGATCGGACGCCCCCGCTCGGATTCGGCGACCAGCTCCCTGTGCACGCGAACCACCAGCGACAGCAGGGACGCCGCATGCGGCCCGATCCCCCGGATCCTTTCCAGGTCGGCCGGATCCCGCGAAAGCAGCCCGCCGAGGGAGGTTCCGGACAGGATCCGTCGGGCCAGCGGCTTGACATCGCCGCGCGGGATCGCGTAGCAGAGCAGGAGCTCCAGGAGGTCTTCTGGAAGCATGGCTTCCAGCCCTCCCCGCATCACCCTCCGCCGGAGCCTGGAACGATGGCCTTCCCTGGACGAGGGATCCCGATACGGGAGCGGTGCGGATTCGACCTGCGCTTGAACTGCCATTCCACCGCCTCACGCAATGTTCGGACCAAATCATGATGGCTAGTTTTGGCGCATGCGCATACGGTTGATCTGCTTCGGGCGCTTGGCTCCGCGCAGCCTGAAACCTGCGGTGGACGACTACGCCGAGCGGCTTCGGCGGTCGTGCCACCTGGAACTGGAGGAGATCCCGGAACAACAGGGCCCGTCGGCCTTGGAAAAGGAGGCGGCGCTGGTCCGCAAGCGGTGGGAAGGCTTGGCCGTGCGGATCAGCCTGGACAGCCGGGGCGAAGCCTGGACTTCGGAGCGCTGGGCCAGCGAACTGGAAGGCTGGCGACGCGATTCCCCCCATGTGGCCTTGGCCCTGGGTTCGGCCGACGGCCTGCATCCCGGAATCCTGGAAGAATCGAAACGCGTTTCCCTGGGACCCGCCACCTTGCCGCATTCGCTGGCGCGACTGGTCCTCCTGGAACAGCTGTACCGGGCGCACACCCAGGTCCTGGGCCATCCCTACCATCTGGGGCATTGACTTGGCGAGCGCGCCGCGGTCGCGATTTTCCTGGATCGAACCCGGTTGGAGGACCCGTTGAACCGCTTTTCCCTGGATCGGTTCCGCCAATTGGCCCGGTGGATCCTCTTCCACAAGCCCCGGCAAAGCCTGGCGGAGATCGGAATCCTCTGGAGAGTCCAGGTCCTGTTGCGCATCTTCCCCAGGGAGTCCACGCGCGCCTTCGCGGCGACACTCGTCCTGGGAGCCGTCTGCGGCCTGGTCACCGTGGGGTTCCACGGGAGCCTGGAATGGGCCAGCTACAAGGTTGGATTTCTCCTGCGCGAGATCCCTTCGCCCTACGGGGCCTTCGGGATCATCCTGGCTCCCACCCTCGCCGCCTGGATCGCGGGCGTCCTGCTCGTGCGCTCGAAGCTGCCCGCGGCCGGGTCGGGGATCCCCCAGGTGAAGGCGGCCCTGGCCGGCCTGAGCCCGGTCCACGGGATTCGGGTGGGAGTGGTGAAGTTCGCGCTGTGCGTGATCCAGATCGGAGGCGGCGCCTCCCTGGGTCGGGAGGGACCCACGGTCCAGATCTGCGCCGCGCTCGCTCCGTCCGTGCTCAAGCTGTTCGCCCTCCCCAAGGCCTTCCTGCGAAGGTTCCTGCCCGTGGCGGCGGCCGCTGGCATCGCCGCGGCCTTCAACACGCCCATCGCCGCGGTGACGTTCGCCATGGAGGAGCTCATGGGCTCGTCCACCCCCACGGCGATGACAGGACTTGTCGTGGCCGCCGCGATCGCGGCCATCCTGGAAAAGCTCCTGCTGGGCGGACACCCCCTCTTCAGCGCGCCCGCCTGGACCTTCGACAGCCTCGCTTCCCTCCCCTCCTTCCTGATCCTGGGCATCCTGGGTGGATTCCTAGGCGTGCTCTTCCACCGCTGGCTCCTGGACCTCCGCAACAGGTTCCGATCGTTGCGACGACTCTCGATCCCCCTGCAGATGGACCTCGGAGGCCTGATCACGGGCGTGGCGATCTGGATCGGGACGGCGTTCCTGGGCAACGACGGCATCGCCGGCCCGGGCTACGCCCTCCTGGAAGCGAGCCTCCACGACCGGCTTTCCCACGGCCAGACCTTGGGCCTGCTTCCGCTGAAGTTCCTGGCGACCCTCGCCAGCTACTGCAGCGGCGGAGTGGGAGGGATCTTCTCGCCCGTCCTGGCCATCGGGAGCCTTCTGGGATCCCTGGTGGGCTGGCTCCAGAGGGACCTCCCCTGGGCGGACGCCACCCCCCTCGGCGCCTTCGCACTGGTGGGGATGGGAACCTTCTTCGCCTCGGTGATCCAGGCTCCCATCACGTCCGTCCTGATCCTGTTCGAACTCACGGGCGACTACGGACTCATACTCCCGCTGATGCTCGCCAACATGGCGTCGTTCCTGATCGCGAAGAAGCTGAATCCCGTACCCATCTACGACGCCCTGCTCCTGCAGGACGGCGTCGACCTCCACGCCAGCACCGAATCCCACCAATTGACCGTGGGAGATCTGTGCGACGGGGAGATCGTCCGGTTTCCCTCCTCCACCCGGGTGTATTCCTTCTGGCTGGAGGGAGGATCGCTTCCCTGCATCGTGGAGGAGCCGGATGGTACCTGCCTGGGCCTGGTGGACGAGGTTCCGGACAGTCCGGATCCCGATCTGATGTTGCGGGATTTCCTGCGCACCCGCGTCAGCCTCCGCGAAAAGGATCCGGTCTTCCCCGCCCTGTCCCTCCTGTCCCAGCAGGGGCACCCGTGGCTTCCCGTGGTGGACCGGTCCGGAAAGGCCGTCGGCATCTTCGGGACCCGCGAGGCCTTGGCGAGGCTCTCCGAGGAAGGCGCCAGGACGGGCTGAGCCGGATCACCCGACCACGGCGAAAAGTCCGAGCAGCGCCAGCGACCATTCCCCGGCGGGATGGACGAGTTCACCGGGAAGCGCGGTCAGGAGAACCTGCACGCACCCCACCCCGGCCAACGCCAACCATCGGATCGCGTGTTGGGGATAGAGCACGGTGGCGCATCCGAGGCCGACCAATCCCGCGGCGATGGTCGTCCCGCGCAGGACGGATCCCGGCAGGAGGCCTCCGTCCGCTTCGGCCTCGTCCTCGACGAGGGCGTAGGACTGGAGATTGACCAGACCCACGACGGCGATCACCGCAGCGGCCAAGGCAAGCTCCCCTCGCGCCGCGGAAGGGGCGACGCACCATGCGGGTATCGCGAGTCCGGCGGCCCATCCGGCCGCGGCCATCAGTCGCTTGGCGGGACCCCGCAGGCCCAGTCTCAGACCGATGAAATAGAGCGCCTGGTAGCCCGCGACCACGGTACCCGCCTTCCAAGCGACGGAAGGAAGGAACCAGACCGAGACCGCTCCGGCGAAGGTCGCGGCCAGGGCGTACCCTGCGAGGAGTCGACGCCGGCCCGAATACCGCGACCGCCGAGGAGTGGATCGGGGATCTGTCGCACGGGCGTCGAGCAGATGGTCGAGGTTGTACACCGCCAGGACCCCGGCCGCGAGGCTCGCGAACACGGGAATGTCCGCCCTGCCGCCCGGGACCAGACCGACCAGGAACAAAGCCGAACCCAGGACGCCCGCGACGACGTCCAGGGAGACGGTCTCGAGGGCGAACAGCACTCCAAGGAAGGGATGGGTGGTCCGCTCCAGGGGACGGGCCTGCGATCCGGAACTTTCCATCGGGGACAGGATACCAATCCGGACGGGGATCCGCGTCGCCGGCGAGCTCGGTGCGAATCGGAGATCCGAGCCTGTCAGGCCTTGCGGGCCACCAGCAGGAAGACCGGATACAACCGTTCCTCGACACCGGATCCGCGGCGGATCACGAAGACCGTGTCGATGTCGACGACATGGAATCCCGCACCCTGGACATCGCGAACGAGATCCGGCCTGTCGAACCCCCGATGTATCCCGGCGGTTTCCAAACCGTGGAACGATCCGTCCTCGGAATCGAGGTCCGCGATGCAGATCCACCCGCCTTCTTCCAGCGATTCCCATGCGGACAGGAGGAACCCCTCCACGTCCGGGATGTGGTGCAGCGCCATCTGGAGGAAGACCAGATGGAAGGAACCAGGAATCGATTCCGTCGCCAGATCCACGCGCAAGGCCTGGATGTTCTCCGCTTCGGCGGCTTCGATCTTGCCCGCCAGGACGTCGATCATGCCCTGCGATGGATCTGTGGCCAAAACGGTTCCCAGATCGTCGTGGAGGGCGAAGGACAGCAAGCCCGTGCCGCATCCGACCTCGAGGCCGCGCATGGTCCGCGAAAGGGGTACCAGGGACCGGATGGCCCGGGCGATGGCGCGGGTACGCTCCAGGTGGACCGGATTCGATTCCCAGGTCGCGGCTTGCGCATCGAAATCATCCATGGATCCCCCCTGACCGTCGAACGCTCGAACAACGGACTATGGAGGGGAACTTCCGAAATTCGACGCCGTTCGGCGACTTTCCGCCGGAACCCTCACATGTGGGCGATGATGTTGTCTCCGAACTCGGAGCACTTGACCTGCGTCGCGCCGTCCATCTGCCTGGCGAAGTCGTAGGTCACGCGCTTGGAATGGATGGCTCCCGAAAGGCCCTTGTTGACGAGATCCGCCGCCTCGGTCCAGCCCAGATACCGGAGCATCATCTCGCCCGAAAGCACCACCGAACCGGGGTTCACCTGGTCCTTGTCGGCGTATTTGGGCGCCGTGCCGTGCGTGGCCTCGAAGATGGCGTGGCCGGTCACGTAGTTGATGTTGCCCCCGGGCGCGATGCCGATGCCACCCACCTGCGCCGCCAATGCGTCGGAGAGGTAGTCGCCGTTCAGGTTCAGCGTGGCGATGACGTCGAAATCCTCCGGACGCGTGAGCACCTGCTGGAGCGTGATGTCGGCGATGGAATCCTTGATCACGAGTCCCGCGCCGCGCTTCCCTTCCGGAATCCTGCACCAGGGTCCCCCGTCGACGAGCTCCGCGCCGAACGCGGTGCGCGCGATTTCGTAGCCCCAGTCGCGGAAGGCGCCCTCGGTGAACTTCATGATGTTTCCCTTGTGCACCAGCGTGACCGACTTCTTCCCCTCGCGGATGGCGTAGTCGATGGCGTCGTGGACGAGGCGGAAGGTTCCGGTCTTCGAGACGGGCTTGATCCCGATTCCGACCTGGACCGACTCGTCGAAATGGTCGGCCATCCCGATGGAGCCCCAGAAATCGCGGTTCTTGGCTTCCGAATTGAACCGGATCTTGTCGAAGGACTTGGGGAATTCCCGGGAGACGAACTCGAGGATCTTGGCGGCCTCGGGGGTTCCCGCCGCCCATTCGATGCCGGCGTAGATGTCTTCGGTGTTCTCGCGGAAGATCACCATGTCGACCTTTTCGGGGTGCTTCACGGGACTGGGGGTTCCGGTGTAGTACTTCACGGGGCGCAGGCAGACGTAGAGGTCCAGCATCTGACGCAGCGCCACGTTGAGGGAACGGATGCCGCCTCCGACAGGAGTTGTCAACGGGCCCTTGATGCCCACCAGGTATTCCTTGAACGCCTCGACCGTCTCGTCGGGGAGCCATGTGCCCGGTCCGTAGACCGTGTTGGCCTTCTCCCCCGCGAAGACCTCCATCCAGGAGATCTTCTTCTTCCCTCCGTAGGCCTTCGCCACGGCGGCGTCCAGGACGCGCACGGAAGCCCGCCAGATGTCCCTCCCCGTGCCGTCGCCCTCGATGAACGGGACGACGGGGCGGTCGGGCACCTGCAGGGCCCCGGTCGGCGACTTGGTGATCTTCTCTCCGGTCGGAACCTGGATCTTCTGGTAGGCCATGGAATCGCGTCTCCTGGAAGTTTGGTGAGGTTTGAGAAAGATGCAATCCCGGAGATTCGCCGTTCCCGCGTCCGAGGGGCTCCGGTCGCGGAACATCAGGCCCCAGAGGCCGAGCCAGAGACGGACGAACCTCGCCGTGTCGCGCCAGGGCCGGATGTGCGATCCAGCCTCCCCGTAGACCGTGGAGATCCCCACGTGCTCCACTTTCCAGCCCGCGAGCGCCAGTCGCACCAGCGCGCCGGATTCCCACTCGAATCGTCCCGTTGTCGGCAACCGCGTCGCGCGCACCGCATCCACCCGGTACATGCGGAATCCGCATTGGCTGTCCCAAAGCCGGCATCCCGCCTGCCATTCCAGGAGCATCGTGGTCGCGAGGTTGGAAAAGACCCGCGGCCAGGGCATCGAGCGGGGGCGCAGGTCGCGGGCTCCCACCACCACCGCGCACCGGGAAGCGGGCATGTGGGACAGGAAACGTTCGACGTCGGAAGGCGAGTGCTGGCCGTCGGAGTCCATCGCCAAGGCCCAGGTCCAACCGCGCGCAGCCGCCTCGGAAAGGCCCGCGGAAAGCGACGTTCCCTTGCCGCCGTTCACCGGCTGCACCAGGACGCAGGCCCCCGCCTCCCTGGCCGCGGTCGCGGTATCGTCGTCCGATCCGTCGTCCACGACGAGCACGGGAAGATCGGGATGCAGGGCGCGGAGCCTGCCCACGACGCCGGCCACGGAAGGTCCGGCCCTGTAGGCGGGAATCAGGATCCCGACGCGCCCCTCAGGCATCGTCCCGCCGACTCCGCTCCGGGGTGGACGCCTGGAGGTCGTCGTCCCCGCGGACGATTCCGGCCGTCGTCCGGGCGCGCCACTCGTCCAGGTTGCCCTCCAGCTCGCCGGCCACGGATCCGGCCTTGCGCGACAAGGTGCGGTCGCCGGTTCGCAGGTGCGCTTCCATGGCGTCCCGCGCCTGGCTCGCCGACACCCATCCCAGGCGAGCCCCCACCGACAGCCATCGCACCCGGGCGGAAAGTTCCCTCCTGGACAGCAGGTGCGCGGAACCGAGCAGCGATGCGCTCCTGGCGACCGCGTCCTCGAGCTCCGTCCCCCATTCCTGGAGCAGGCATCGCCGGGCATTCTCCTCCTCGCGCAAGAAGATCGACGCCACCCCTTCCAGGCCCTCGAGGATCTCGGCCTCCGACAAGCCGATCGTCCGCCTGTGGGTGAGCACGAACAGTCCCGCGTCGTCTTCCGAAATCCCGCCCCAGGGACCCGCGAGGGCATGGCCCATGGCCTCCATCGCCTCGGGAAAACCGGTGGTGCGTCCCGCGATGCAGAGGGCCGGCAGGTGCAGGAGCAGGCTTGCCCGCAGGCCTGTTCCCGCGTCCATGGGCGACGCCGTGATCCAACCGAACTGCGGGTCGCGAACCAGCGGCATCACCTCCCGGACCAAGGCCTCCAAGGAACCGGCCATCTCCAACGCCTCCGGGAGGGACTGTCCCGGCGTCCGGGCCCAGATGCGCAGATGGTCGCCGTCCAGGGCCAATACCCCCCGGCTCGCATCCTCCAGGGCCAGCCATGGACCCGGGTCCAGCGGATCAAGCAGATTGCCTGGCAAGCGCATGGCCTCCACCAGGTCGGGCAGTTCCTCCGAGGTTTCGTCGGCCAACGGCGCGAAAGCGGGATGCAGACCCTTCAGGGAATCCAGCACGCGCTCGCAGAAACGTCGGGCTTCCTGCGGACTGATGGCGCCCCGGAACGGAACTCCCGAGAGGTTTCTGGCAAGTCGCGCACGCGAGCAGAGCACGGATTCCCTCCCGACCCCCTCCACCCATTCGGGAACGTTCATGTTCCGTCTTCCCGGAGCTCGTCCCGCAAGCGGCCGGCCTCTGTGTAGTCCTCGTGGGAAAGCGCCACCTGCAACCGCGATTCCAGGCGGTGCCTGCGCAGCCCGCGCGCCTGGTCGACCGGCCCCTTGCCGGACACCTGCCGATCCGATCCCTGGCTTTCTTCCAGGAGCGCGGAGAGCTCGGTGCGAAACGAATTCCAGCATCCGGTGCAACCGAGCCGCCCCTTGGAACGGGCGTCCTCCCAGGAACGGCCGCAATCGGGGCAGATGCGACTCACGCGATCGCTTCCAGGTGCCCGTCGACGATCCTCAAGCGTCGATCGGCTCCGGCGGCGAGGTTCGGATCGTGGGTGGCGACCACGAACGCCTGGCTGTGCAAGGCGGAAAGATTCCGGAGGTTGGTCAGCAGCGCGTGGGCGTTGGCCGGGTCCAGGTTGCCCGTGGGCTCGTCGGCCAGCACCACGGCCGGCGAGTTCGCCAGGGCCCTGGCCAGGGCGACCCTTTGCCTCTCTCCACCGGAAAGCTGGGCCGGTCGGTGGCCCATCCGGTCGGACAGTCCCGACTGTTCCAGGAGCTGTGCCGCGCGTTCCCGCGCCTGGTTCCTGGACATGCCGGCGATCCGTCCGGCCAAAGCGACGTTTTCCCGGGCGTCCAGGTCGGGGAGCAGGTGGTGGAACTGGAAGACGAACCCCAAGGTGCGCGAGCGCAGCCTGGAGAGGGTGGCGTCGTCCATGGCCGATGGATCCTGCCCG
>Ga0302319_10006757_pt1 | contig 22708 bp, 18 predicted proteins | sample Bog_T0_2_FD_203319 | JGI IMG/M metagenome (GOLD analysis project Ga0302319, IMG submission 203319) | Peat permafrost microbial communities from Stordalen Mire near Abisko, Sweden - Bog_T0_2 | ecosystem: Environmental > Terrestrial > Soil > Wetlands > Peat | place: Sweden: Abisko, Stordalen Mire...
TGGTGTGCGGGCGCCTGGGCATCCCCCTGGACCACCACGAGGCCCTATCCGATGCCAGCGCCTGCGCCGAGATCCTGCTGCGGGCCCACGCCGAAGGCTGGGAACCCCGGGGCTGAGGCGGCGCGTGCCTGCGGTCCGGACGTAAAAGAGGCCCCGCCGGATCCGGCAGGGCCTCTCTTGCTTTGGGCTGCAGCGAAGCTCTATTCCTTGTCCGGTCCGCCGTCGGGCCCGGGACCGTCCTTCATGCTTGGATGCCCCCCGCCCCAGCCGCCCCGTCCATGCCCCCGTCCGTGCCCGGGGCCGAAGAACATCAAGGCGGCCTTGGCCTGCTGGGTCGGGGTCAGGATCGCCTTGATGGCCTCGCGCTGCTTCTTCTCCTGCTCATCAACGGCCCTGTGGTCCGCCTCCAGGCCGCTGATGGCCTCGCTGATCTTGTCATCCGAGGCCTTTTCGTCCACGAGCACGGCAAGGGCGGCGAAGTCGGCCTTCACCTTGTCCTTGAGCAGCTTGGACTCCTCCCGCTGCCCCTTTTCGGCGTCCTTCCATTTGGAGACCTGGTCGTCGCTCAGGTCCAGGGCCTTCTTCAGGTGCCCAAACTTGTCCCAATGGCCGCCCTTGTGGGCATCCTTGTCCGCAGCGTCGGCACGCAGCGCCGGAGCCGCCAACAGCAGCATGCCTGCGAACAGCGCCGAGACCGTGCCTTTGACCAGGTTCATGGTTTCCTCCTTGATCGCGCCGTGCGCCTGCGGGGCCATTCCCGCGGGTGCGGCAGGATCGGTGCCTTGAAAGCTGCGTCCACACTAGCCTGCCCGGGCCCGGAACTCCTTGCGGATTTGTAATACTTTGCATCCCCTGCAGGACGGCGGGCCGGGCGGCCGCGGCCTTCCTGTGGCATAATGGCCTTTCCTTCCCCTGCGGATTCCCTTGGCCGTCCTCTTTTCCTGCTTCCTGCTGGTGTTCCTCAGTGAGATGGGGGACAAGACCCAGCTCCTGACCCTGGTGCTGGCGGCGCGCTTCCGCCGGCCTTGGGCGGTGTTGGCGGGCGTGCTGTGCGCGGCCGCAGCCAGCCTCGGTCTCGCAGCCTTCCTGGGCGGGGCCATCGCCGCCTGGCTGGGGCCGGCGCTGCTGCGCTGGATCGGCGCGGCCAGTTTCCTGGCGGTCGGGGCCCTGCTGCTCATCCCTGAAAAGGACGGAGACGCGCCCCCCAGCGGCGGGGCAGGGGCCTTCTGGACCACCGTGGTCACGATCTTCCTCGCGGAGATCGGGGACAAGGCCCAGCTCGCGGTCGTGCTGCTGGGCGCCCACTACCAGCAGCCCCTGTGGGTGGCCCTGGGCAGCGTGCTGGGCATGGTGGCCGCCGACAGCCTCGCCATTGTCTTTGGGGGGCGGCTCACGGCCTGGGTGCCCATGGCATGGATCCGGCGCGCGGCAAGCCTGCTGTTCATCCTCTTCGGGCTGGCCCTGCTCTGGCGCGGCTGAACGCCGCGCGGCGCACGAAGCGCCCCCGAAAAAAAGGAGCCCGGCCGCGTCGCGGCCGGGCTCCTTTTTTGTGCATTCCTGGGGCTTAACGAATGCAGGCCAGGCTTCAGCCCGGCCCGGACCCCGTCTCAGCCTGCAGGCCGGTGACAGCCACTCCCACCAGGTGCCGAAGCAGCTGGTGCTGGTCGGCGATGCCGGCCGGGGTGGCCCTTTCGTTGACGGTCAGAAAATAGAGTCCGCAGGCCGCCGCATAGAGGCCGCGGGCCAGCCCCACGATCCGCGCCTGAGGGGCCTTCGGGGCCAGCCGGGCCAGGCGCGTCTCGATGAGGGCGAAGCAGCTTTCGACCGTGGCAAGGTACCAGTCCGGGCGCACATAGCCCGGGGCCCAGGCGTGCTGCAGCAGGAAGCGGGTCTGGTTGGAGTGCTCCAGGGTGTAGGCATACCACGCCGAACAGAGGCTCTTCACGGCCTCAAGATCGTCGCCGGCTTCCGCCTCGCTGGCCTTGCCGCGGGCGATGAAGGTCTGCATGAAGCGGTTGTTCACCTGGACCACCAGGTCGTCCAGGGTAGGGACGGCCTCGGCGAGGTCCTTCAGCCCGCAGTCCAACTCGTGGCAGAGGTTCTCAATGCCGAAATTTGCCTGGCGGATGAGCTGTTCAGCGGCGGGTACGGCGCGGTCAAGGAGAGGGTGCGGTCCGGATTTGGTCATGGGGGGTCTCCAGCGGCTGCCCGGCCGGCTGGGCGGGCGCATCAAGCATGGCCCAAGCCGGGCCGCGTGCCAAGCCGCTTCGCGGCCCGGTTCCGGGCCTCAGGACGCCGAGGCGCGGACCCGGAGCTCGGGCTTGTGGAAGATCTCCCTGGGAGGGCGCGCGGGATGGTCCAGCGCCTCGAGGACCAGGTCCAGGGCCTCGGCGCCCAGGATTTCGGCGGGCTGCTGGACCGAGCTCAGGGGCGGATCCAGCAGCCGCGAAGCCTGCAGGTCGTCGTAGCCCACCAGCTTCAGGTCCTTGCCGATGCGCAGTCCCAGTTCCCGGGCGCGCTCCATGATGCCCATGGCCACCAGGTCGCCCGCCGCGCAGAAGATGCCGTCGAGGCCGGGTTCGGCCTTCAGCAGGCGGTCCAGGGCCCCGGCCCCTTCGCTGAACTCGTAGAACCGGACATCCGCCTGCAGTCCGGGCTCGGGCTCGCGCCCGGCCTCGCGCAGGGCCTGCTCCCAGCCAAGGCGGCGCTCGGGCACCGTCGGGTTCAGTTCGATGCCCTCGGCGGGCAGTTCGCCGGACACCAGGGCGATGCGGCGGCAGCCCGCGCGGATGAGCAGCGCGGTGGCCTCGCGCGCGCCGTGGACGTTGTCCACGCGCACCGACCAGCAGCCCGGCGCCTGGTCCTCGATGAGCACCAGCGGCACGCCGTGCCGCCGGAATTCGCGCACCATGTCCGTGTCGGGGTGCATGCTCGCCAGCACCACGGCGTCGGCCTGGCGGCCGTACAGGATCTGGCTGAGGATCTGCTTGCGGGCGCCGACCTGGAACCAGGTGCTGTAGGTGAGGATGTTGTTGAGGTAACGGCCGCTCTCATAGGCGCGCCGTTCCATGCCGGCCACGACCTGTCCGATGAAGGCGTGCGCCAGCCTCAGGGACACGAAGGCCAGCTTGCCGCTCTTGCCCGTCTTCAGCCGCTGGGCGCTTTCATCAGGCACGTAGTGCAGGGACTGCGCCGCGGCGCGGACGCGCTCCCGCGTCGCCGGGGGGATCTGGCTGCTGCCGCGCAGGGCCAGCGACACGGTGACATGGCTGACGCCCAGCACCGTGGCGATGTCCTTGAGCGTGACCCTGCCGCCGCGGCTTTTGGGTCCTGTGTCCTGCATTCCCTGGGGCATGCGCCTCGTCCGTTTGCTTAAAATTTCACGTTTAAGTGGGTCCGCGCGGTGCGTGCGGACGCGACCAGACTAGCCCATGCAGGGGTATGAATCAAGGCGGACGGTCAGCGGCCCTGGACGTCCCGGCGCCGCTTCAGCCGGGCGACGCTGAGACGCCGGGCCAGGGCCTGGGACAGGCCCGGAAAATGGCGCAGGAAGAACACCGCGGATTTCGCGTGCAGGGGCAGCACCAGCTCGCGCCGGCGGCGATCCACTGCCCGGCGCACCTGACGGGCGACCTTGGCCGTGTCGCCCCGCAGGAAGGAAGGGATGTATTCCGCGGCCCCGGGCGAAGGCCTGCCGTCCGCGTCCTTCAGACGGATCTCGCTGTCGAAGAAACCGGGCGCGACATAGGTGACGCTGATTCCGGAGGGGGCCAGCTCCAGATCCAGAACCTGGGCCAGCGCCCGCACGGCCGCCTTGCTGGCGGCATAGGCCCCGCCTTCAGCCAGGGCTCCGAAGCCCACCACGCTGCCGATGATGGCCAGGCGTCCGCGGCTTTCCCTGAGCAGGGGCACGCAGGACTGCACCGTGTGGAGCACCCCCTCGACGTTGACCTCCATCTGGCGGCGCCACTGGTCCAGGGTCAGGGTCTCCAGCTTGCCGGACTGGGAATAGCCGGCATTGGCGTAGGCGACATCGAGCCCGCCGAGCTCCCGCACCGCGGACCGGGCCGCGCGGGCCACGTCTTCGCGCCTGCGCACGTCCCCGACGCAGGTGACCACCCTGGCCGCGCCAAGGGCGCGGCAGGCTTCAGCCACCGCTTTCAGGCGTGCGCTCCTGCGTGCCAGGAGCACCAGGGCGTGGCCCACCGAGGCGTGCTCCCTGGCCAGGGCTTCGCCCAGGCCCGAGGAGGCGCCGGTGATGAGGATGCAGTCAGGCATGCGCCATTGTGGCAGGAAGCGGCCGGGCTTGCAGACGAAAGTTCGGTATCGCCCAGGTGACGGGACGGTATCGTCCCGCCGGGGCCCTCAGCGCAGCAGAACCAGCCGTCCCTGGGCCCTGGCGGAGACGGCGGCCCCCCTGAATGCCTGAAGGGTGAAGAACCAGGTGCCATTGGGAAGGCCGGCCCACTCGGGGGGCAGGGGCTGCCGGTTCCAGCCCGCCGTGGCCGGGCCGCCCTGGGCGAAGGCCGCGAGGACGAGGGCAGGGCTGTAGATGCGCAGCTCGGTCCGGTCTGCGGCGCCGCCCATGGCGAATGCGATCTCACGTGCATTGGGGTTGGGAAGGCCGCAGGCCTGGCTGATCCCAAGAGGTCCCTCGCCGCCGCCGCTTGTGGCGGGCGCCTGCCCGGGCGTTGCGGTGTCTGCCGGAGTCGGCGAGGAGGTGGCTGAAGTCGCCGGGCCGGCGGCCTGGGTCGGGGACGCCGTGCACGTCGCCGCCGCCGTCATCGACGCCGTCGAAATGGGCGAGGCTGGCGCGCCGGGCCCGGGGCTCGTAGTGGCGGAAGGCCCGGCGCCCGGGCTGGTCGTGGCGCTTGGGGCCGCAGTGGGCGCCTCTGTAGGCGTCACGCTCCCGGTGCCGGTGGCGGAGGGCGCTTCACTGGGCGTGGCAGACAGAGTCGCCGTTGCAGAGGGGCTGAGGGACGCAGCGACACTGGGGCTGGCGCTGGATGAGGGCGTCGCGCTCGGGCTGGCGCTCACGCTGAAAACGGGCGTCGCGCTCGGGCTGGCGCTCACGCTGAAAACGGGCGTCGCGCTCGCGCTGGCGCTCACGCTGAAAACGGGCGTCCCGCTCGGACTGGCGCTCACGCTGAAAACGGGCGTCGCGCTCGCGCTGGCGGTGCCCGTCGGAGTCTGGCTTGCCGTGCGGGTGTCGCTGGGCGAAGGCGAGGCAGAGGGGGTGGACGTCCGGGTGAGGGTGACGCTCACACTGACGGTCGGGCTGGGGCTGGGCGTGAAGCTGGGGCCGGCCGTGGGGCTTGGACTGGCCGTGGGGCTGGCGCTCGCCGTGCGGCTAGGACTGGGTGTGGGGCTGGCGCTCGCCGTGGGGCTGGCGCTGGGCGTAGGGCTGGCGCTGCGGCTCGGACTCAAGCTGGGGCTGGGCGTGGCCGCTACGGAGCAGGAAGCGGCAAGGTTGGCGAAGATGTTGACGGCCCACACCGCACCGCTGGTGGTGGGTTCGTTGCTGGTGTAGTCCTCATTGTCGTCGTGGTAGACCCAGCCCCCGGCCGTCGCGTTGTCAAAGGCCGAATAGACGTCCGAGCCGCTCAGGGTGATGCCCTGCGATTTGTAGTCGTTGTAGTCGACCGGGCCTTCCGATTCCAGGCCGGGGATCGCCGTGTTGACCGAGGCGGTCCCTCTGCCGTAGGGGGTCTTCTGGTAGAGGATCATCGAGATGTTCTGCTGGGGATAGTGCGGGTACGTGGTGCCCATGCCCTGAATGAAGCAGACCCCCCAGGGGTTCCTGCCCAGCAGGAAATCGCGGTTGGCCACGGCCATGGCGTCATAAGTGGTGTCGGCGGGGTACATCTTCTTCCACAGCTGGCACTTGGCCACCAGGCTGGTGGAATTCTCCAGGGTGCCCCACACAAAGCTGTATCCGAGGCCGTACGGGTTGGCGTTGGACAGGGCCAGGTTGGCGTTGAGATCGGACTGCATGAAGCCCTTCAGCGTGGCCTGCTCGGCGGCGGGGACCAGCGGAAAAAGGCTGTCATGGGCGATGAAGTTGGTCGAGCTCCAGTCCAGCTCCCCGCCGCCGGATCCCGCCGCCGCGGCGTAGGTTTCGGCGTCGCTGAGGTAGCTGGCGGTGCCGGTGGCCTTGTACAGCTGCGCCGCGGCAAGTTCCATGTCGGCGCTGAAGCCGCTGACCGGGTAGAAGCCGTCCACGTCGACCACCACCGCGTTCTGGGCCTTGCCCAGGGCGTAAAGCCATTCGGCGTGGGTCAGGCAGGTCGCCGCGAAGGTGGTGTCCTGAAAGCCGGTGCCTGCGGCGCTCCAGATCTGGTAGCCCAGGGCCAGGGCGCCCGCGGCGCGGGCGCAGTTCTGGGTCCCTCCCTTGTCCTGGGGGCCGCCGTACACCGGGCGGTAAGGCGCCGGGACCGTGCCGGTATCCGGCGCCGCGGCCACGGCATAGCTGATGCCGTCGTTCTGGGGCAGGTAGGTCCCGAAGTTGTCGTGGTCCCGCCCGTCGCCGACGTCGTCATAGAGGGTGGTGGCGTTGGGGTTCATGGCGAGGATCCAGGCGAGGCCATAGCGGCCCTCGTCGAGGACGTCCGGCACCCCGTTTGAGCCGGTCTGCATGTTGGACCCCAGCTGGTCCACGAAGGCCGTCGGGTTCTCCTGGTAGGACAGCAGCAGGATCTCGTCCACCCAGGCCACGGTGATCATGAACTTGATGTAGTCCCCTGAGTCGTGCCAGGCGCCCTCGGTGTTGATCTTCGTGCCCGCGTTCGGCCCGTCGACCACCTCGCCGTCCTCGTCGCCGGTCGCGCCGGCGGTGCCGGGAGCCGTGTGGCAGGCGACCCCCAGGTTGGCCCCGGCGTCGTACCAGTTGCCCGGCCCGCAGTTCTCGGCCCTGAAGAAATTCAGGGGGATCTCCTCGGTGCCGCCGTAGACGCAGGGCCCCACCTGGAACTGCGGGGACAGGGTCCCGTCCGAGAGCTTGATCATGCAGGGAACGGCCGCAGCCGGCTGGAAGGAGCTGAAATCAAGCTGGTAGACGTCGCTGAATGGGGCGTAGGCCTGGGCCGTGGCAGGGAACACGGCGGGACCCCACAGCACGGCCGAGGTTGAGGCGTTGATGACCTCGAAGGTCAGGCTCGAAAGGCTGCTGTTGGCGAAGGCGATGGCGACCTTGGTGTCGCCGCTCAGATAGCCGACCTGATTGACGCGGACATAGTCCGTGGCCGCCCAGGCCTGCGCGGCCAGGGCCTGCAGCAGGCCCAGGGCCAGCAGGGCCAGCCGGGCAGGGCGCTTGGATGGGGCGAAGAGGTGGCCGGGGCTCAGCATGATGCCCTGAGTCTAGCAGAGGGCCTTCCCAGGCAATGTCCATTCCGGATCAATTTTGTGTCTATTTAGGCTTTGCCGGGGAGCCCGGGCGCTGCAGGCGGCGGTAGGCGCCGGGGGTGCGGCCGAAACGCCGCCCAAAGGCCCGCTCCAGATGGTGGGTGGAGCTGAAGCCGCAGCGCAAAGCCACTTCGCCGACGCCCTGGTCCGTGGCCCTCAGCAGGCGCGCAGCCTCGTCGCAGCGCAGTCGCTCCAGGTAGGGCTTGAAGGCCGAACCCGTGGCCCGGCGGAAGGCGCGGGTGAAGACCGGCACGGACAGCCCCGCCTGTCGGGCCGCGTCGGACTGGGGCAGGGGCCGGTGGTGGTTGTCCAGCAGCCAAGCCAGGAAGGCCTGCAGCGCCAGCCCGGAGGCCCCCCGGCCTCCGCTGGATGCATGGACCATCAGGCGGCGCAGGGCACTGTTGAAGGCGCCCAGGAGCTCCACCAGGCCTGCCGCCCGCTCCAGCGGTGATCCGAGCTCCGCGCCCAGCGCGGCGAGGGCGGCTTCACCGATGCGGCGCCTCCGCCCAAGGGCCTCGAGGCACAGGAAGAAGCTGGCCAGGAACTGGCCCCGGGCGAGGTCCACCCTCCCTTTGGCGAAGCCCAGAACTCCCCGCACATGCTCGTGCGCCGCCAGGGCGAGGGCCTGGTCTTCGCAGCCCTCGAAGCAGCCCGCCAGGGTGCGCGCCGAGCGGGCCAGGGACGTATAGGATCCCGGCGTGGGGCCCAGGTCCGCCTCCTCAAAAAAACGGACCGGACGCCCCTCCTGGACCGCCAGCTGCAGGGCAAGGACCGCCTGGCGGTAGCTGGGCAGCAGGCGCTCGCCTTCGTGCACGGGACTGCCGATCCCGACCACGATCCCGACCTTGAGCCGGGCCTGGGCAAAGGCCCGGGCGTCCTCGGCCAGCCGCAGCAGCCCGGCCCGCGCAGCGGCGGCCCGGCCGGCGGGGGTTTCGGCGAGCAGCAGGACGCCCTCGTCATTCAGGCGGGCGGCGGTGACCCCACCCCGCCGGCGGCACCAGGCCCAGATGCGCAGGTACAGGCCGCTGCCCAGCACGCGGGCCCGCACCGGGTCCTGGTGCAGCGGCAGCAGGGCCAGGACCGTGCTGGGCGGGCGGCTGAGCCCCAGATCCTGCTTCATCCAGAGATCCAGCCCCTGGCCGGAATGCCAGGGCACCGGCCGCTGGGCGTCATAGCCGATGGCCTGGTGGGCCCACACCGGATGCGGCAGCCAGGGGGTGAAGGCGCGCGCGCGCAGGCGCTCCAGGCGCTGCTGCAGGTCCACCAGCGGTGCCTCGCCCCTCAGGAAGGCGGCGTAGAGGCGGCCGAATTCCTGCAGGCCCGAGGCGGCCCGGGGAGGCAGCACCGGCAGTGCCAGCACGCTGGAGACATAGGCGTCGAATTCGGCGTCCCCCGGCGCAGCCCGGCGGCCGCTCAGAGCCAGCCATTGCCGGCCCAGGGCCTCGTAGTCCGGAGGCGCGGCGAGGTACTGGCCGAAGTAAAGCACCGTGCCGCCTCGGGCGGCCCTGCTCCGCCCGGACGCGTGGCGCCCGACCGGCACGAAGAGGTCCCTGCAGCCGAAGAGCTCGGCCTCGACGCTGCGGCCGCTGTCGAGGGCCTGGCGCAGGCAACGCACATGGTAGGCGTCGCGGACGCCGTCCTTGCCCAGGGCGATCTCGAAGTGGTAGGGGGCCAGGGGCGGCAGCACCAGCGACAGGTCCCGCCAGAGGATGCTGTTCCCGTCCCAGAGCATGGCCCAGGCCGGGACGCCGAGGCTGACGCGCAGGATGTCGTGGATCCAGTAATAGTCCTGAAGCCGTTCCAGCCACGGCGGCTGGCCGGCGCGGTCCGCGCCCGGCGCGGCTTGAGGCCCCTTGCGGTCCACGGCGTTCAGGCTCCCGCGCCCGGGCGGGGCCGGCGGTCCAGGGAGCGGAGCAGGGCCTCCAGATCCCGGGGTCCGGCGGCTACGGCCGCGGCGCCCTTGTGCTCGGAAGCGGACCCGAAGCCCCAGGCGGCCGCGACGAACTCAAGGCCGTGGGCGCGGGCTGCGTCCCGGTCCTGGACCCGGTCGCCGATGTAGACGGTGTCCGCCGCGGACCAGCCCAGGCCGGCCAGGGCCGCGGCGACGATCACGGATTTGTCCGGGTTGAGGTCCTGGGCTTCGCAGCCGTACAGGCCGTCGAGCCAGGGAAGGATGCCCAGGTCCTCGGCGACGAAGCGGACGGCGAAGCCCGGCTTGGCGCGGGCCAGCCCAAGGCCCCAGCCGTCCCGTCGCAGCGCCTGCAGGCACTCCAGGGCCCCCTCGTACAGGCAGCCCTCGGCGTAACCGCGGCCCTCGAAGAAGGCCTGGAACCTGCGGGCCGCCTCCGGCGCCGCATCGCCGCATCCCAGCTCTACGAAACAGTCCAGCAGCGGGCGGCCGATGAGGGCGCAGACCCCTGGCTCCCCGGGAAACGGAAGCCCCACGGCGTCAAAGGCGTGGCGGAATCCGTGCACGATGCCCTCCCTCGGATCGCAGAGGGTGCCGTCGAGGTCGAACAGCGCGTTCATGGCGCCTCAGCTGATCTTGATGCCGGAGACATCCACCTTGGGCTTCGGGTATTCCATCTTCAGGCCCTCCAGGGCCGACACAATGGTCTCGCTGACCACATAGTCGCGCCACCACTTCTTGTCGGAGGGAACCACGTACCAGGGGGCCTCGTCCGTGCTGGTGCGCTCGATGGCCTCCTGGTAGGCCAGCCAGTACTCGTCCCAGTAGCGGCGGTCGCGCAGGTCGCTGGGGTCCCATTTCCAGTTCTTGCTCTTCTGGGTCAGGCGCTGCTCGAGCCGCTTCTTCTGCTCGTCCTTGCTGATGTGGAGGAAGAACTTCAGCACCAGGGTGCCCTCCTCGGCCAGCATGCGCTCGAATTCCACCAGGTGCCGGTAGCGCTTGCGCCAGGCCTTCTCCGGCAACAGGCCCTGCACCCGCACCACCAGCACGTCCTCATAATGGCTGCGGTTGAACACGACGATCTCGCCGTTTCCCGGCACCTTGTCGTGCACGCGCCAGAGGTAGTCGTGCTCCAGTTCCGGCTGGGTGGGCTCCTTGAAGGCGACCACCCTCAGCCCGGCCGGGCTGATCGAAGAGAAGACATTCTTGATCGAGCCGTCCTTGCCCGACGTGTCCAGGCCCTGAAAGAGGATCAGGACCCGGTGCTTGTGCTGGGCGTAGAGCAGGTCCTGCAGGTCGGCCAGCTTGAGCCCCAGCTTGGCGATCTGGCGGCGGGTCTCTTCCTTGACCTCGTCGCCCACGGCCGGCGGCAGCGTGGGGCAGTCCGCCAGGCGCATGGACTGGCCGGGTTTGACCCTGTATTCCTTCATGGGCACCTCAAAGCGTGTTCAGCCTTCCTGTCCGGCACATCTTAGGCCCGGCGCGGTCCGTTCGACCAGCGGCTTTGTCCGCCGCCCCCGGCGCAAAAAAGGGGGCCGGCGTCCCGCCCGGCCCCCTTGTCCTGCCTTCGCTGCCCGCTCCGTGCCCGCGCCCCCCGGGGGCCCGGCTACTCCACGACGCTGTCGGCCTTCTTCATGCCCGGGCCGCTGATGCTCAGCTCCCCGGCCACGGTCTTGTTGACGGTGAATTCGACCTTGCCGGAGTAGACCCAGGCTCCGGGATTGCTGCCCGCCAGCCAGGCCTGCACCGCCGTGCCCGCGGCCCTTCCCTGCTGGCTGAAGCTGGGCGCCAGCCCGGCCAGGGCCCCCAGCTTTGCCAGGCTCGCCACCGGCGCGTAAAGGCCGATTCCGGCGCCCCGGCAGAACTGGGTGATCAGCAGAAAGGTCTTGGGGTTCATGAACAGCGGGTCGGGCGGGACCCACAGCGCGTCGGCCGTCCCCTTGAGCGGAGGCAGCTTCGAGGCGAGATCCCCCAGGCTGTCCACCTTCTTGTCCTGCACCTGCAGGCCCGCGGCTGCGCCCGCCGCCTTGAGCTCGGCCAGGTAGTCCCCATACGCTCCGGCGGGATTGAGCACCGCCAGGCTCCCTGCCTCTGGCTGCAGGGACTTGACCTTCTCGCACAGGACCGCCGCCGCCGGGGGAAGGCCCACCCGGGTCACCCCCGCCGCCCGGTGCGGCACCACCTTGGGATCCGGCAGCAGCGCCGCGACCAGGGGCCCGGAACCGGGGTAATCCCTGAGCGCGGCCTCGCTGCCGAACGTGACGATGACCCTGGCTCCCGAAAGGCTCGCCGGCAGCGAGGGCAATGTGGCCGAATCCACCGGGCCGACCACGGCCTTGAGGCCCTCGAGGGCCTCCTGGTAGGGCGCGCTGTCGCCGCTGAGCACGGCGACGACGTCAGTGGCCCCTGCGGACCCTGCCAGGAGCAGGGCCGCGGCGAACATGATGCTGAAGAGCTTCTGCATGGCTGACTCCAGTGCCCCCTCGGGCTGCCGGCACCGGGGGCCCGCCAACGGGGCCCCCGGCCTGCGTTCCTGCCTGTCTGCGGGCCGCATGCGGCCCGCCCTTTCTTAGTTCCCGAAGGCCAGGGTCAGCCCGCCTCCGTACACCTGCGGAATGCCCACCCCGTCGGCGCCCTCAGTACGGATCTCCTGCCCGAGGTTCTGCCCGGTCACGTAAAGCTCCAGGTCCTTGGTCGGCCTGTAGCCGATGCGCAGATCCACCACAGCCTGGTCGTTGATCCAGACGTCCGCGCTCCGGCTGGCGAGGTAGTTGTAATGGCTCCCCACAAAGCCGATCTCGGCGCTGGCGTTGAAGCCGAAGAACAGCTCGGTCCGGGCGATGAGGTTGACCTTGTTCCAGGGGGTCGTGTACGCCGTGGCCTCGTAGTTGGAGGTCCCGGGTTCGTTGTTTGCCCCGCTGGTGTAGACGTCCTCGTAGGTGTGGTTCAGCTCAAGCGACGTCCCTGCCCAGGGCTTGAGGGTGAGGACCGTCTCCAGGCCGCGCATGCGCACGAACAGGGCGTTCTCGTAGGGCACGTTCTGGACGATCGCGCTGCCCATGAACGAAGGGAACACGGATCCGGCAGGCAGGGTCTCGGTCCCGGGCTGGCCGGTCCCGTCGATCTCGACCTGGCCGTTGACCTCCATCTGGTAGCCGGTGATCTCAGAGGTGAAGTGGCGGTCGAACCAGGAGCCGGTCCAGGTCGCCTCGTAGTCGGAGATCTGGGTCGGAGCCACGTTCCCGCCGGTCGCGTTCACGTACACCGGAATGGTCCCGTACACCACGGTCGAGGGCGGAATGAACCCGATCGGCTCGGTGACCGAGCCCTCGGAGAACACCACCGCCATGAGCCGGTTCTGCATGCTGGGCATGGTGGGGGAGCGCCCGGCTGAAACGCGCAGGGTGTTGTTCTCGATGGGCTTGAAGATCAGCGCGCCCTGGTAGGCCGGCCACTCCCCGCCCAGGTCGCTGTCCTCGAAGGACGCGGCCAGGGAAAGCGTCACCCAGTCCACCGCGGCCAGGGATTCCTGGATGTAGGCCCGGCGCTGGTGGTTTTCCTCATCGGTGACCATCGGGGCGTTGAAGCCGTCGAACAGGAAGTTCGAGGCCACATGCTCGTCGCCCAGGCTCACGCCCAGGTTGGTGGTCGAACGGTTGTCCCAGTAGTTCAGGCGCAGCATCAGGTCGGCGAAGTAGTCGTTTTCGGCGTTGTCCGCGGTGGAATAGTCGTTGTGGTCCTGGCGTCCGTGCACCGTCAGGTCCAGGGCCTGGTCCCCCAGCTTCTGGTGCAGCTGAAGCATGCCGTAGCGCTCATTGTAGGACCCCGAGCCCAGGCTCAACGCGCCCGACGGAATGCCGTACTGGGTGTCCATGCCGCCGCCGAAGATCTCTATCTCGCCGCCGGCCCAGGCGTCCCAGTCCCCGCGCAGGTTGAAGCGGCGGTCCAAGGGCACACCGTTCAGGTCCAGGGAAGTGTCTCCTTTGGCGTTCGGATCGCTGCTCATCTCGCTGTCCTGCAGGCTGACGCGCAGGCGCAGGTCGCCGATGCTCTCGTTCATGCCGACCTGGCCGCGGTGCCAGCCGTACTGGCCCACCTCGCCCCGGAATTCGGCGCCGTTCGTGTCGCCCGGCTTGATGGTGATGATGTTGATCACGCCCTGGCCGGCGTTGGCGCCGAAGAGGGGGCTGTTGGGGCCGCGGACGATCTCGATGCGCTCGATGTCGTCCAGGCTCACGGGCAGGTCCTGCCAGTAGACCCCCGAGTTGGTGGACTGCACCACGCTGCGCCCGTCGATGAGCACCTGCAGGCTCTGGGAGAACTCGCCGGGCAGGCCGCGCACGTTCACTTCCGCGGGGTTGCCGTCGATGGAGCTGGCCTGGGTGACGTCCATGCCCACCTTGAAGCGCAGCAGGTCCCAGATGCTCTTGGCCCCGCTGGCCTGGATCTCCTCGCGGGTGATCACGTCGATGGCCACCGGGCTCTCGCTCTTGGCCTGGGCGCGACGCGAAGCCGTCACCACCTGAGCTTCCTGCAGAAAGAAGTCAAAGGCCGCGTCCGTGGCCGCAGCCGCTGGTGCTGGTGCCATGGCTGGTGCCGTGGTCGGCGCAGTGGCTGGTGCGGGTGCCGGAGCCGATGAGGCCGTGCCCGTGGTGGCGCTCGCCCCGCTCGCGCCTGCGGTCGCGGTCTCGTCCGCCGCCGCCGCTGCCGCCATTCCCAGCAGCATCGCGGCCGTCACGGCGGCCGTTGAGATGATCCGTACGTTCATAGTTCCTCCTTGAGAATCCCCGAAGGTCCGGTCATGCCCGGTCCCTCCTGTTCCATGGCGGCTGCGCTTTACGCCCCTAGCCGTGCCTTTCCGTTTTGTCCTGCTGAAACCTGCTAAACCTTGTAGCGGCTGAGCACTTCCGCCAGGCCGCCGCTGACCTCTTTGAGGGTGCCCATGGCCTGCAGGGTCCCCTTCAGCTGGAGCATGGACTCCTCCATCATCTTGTTCTGGTCCACCACCGCCGAGAACACCTGGTTGACGCCGGTGTCCTGCTGGCTGACTGCGCTGGCGATCTGCCGCACCGCGCTGCTTGTGTCCCGGACCACCTGGGCCAGGGCGCGCAGGTGCTCGGAGCTGGCCCGCATCTGCTCAAGGCTGGCCTCCACGCGCCGGGCGCCGTCCTCGCTGCCGGCCACGGCGCTGCCGACCGCCGACCCCACGCTCTCGAGGATCTCCCGCACCCGCTCGGTGCTCTGAATGCTCTGGTCCGCCAGGCGGCGGATCTCACGCGCGACCAGGGCGAAGCCCTTGCCGTGCTCGCCGCTGCGCACGGCCTCGATGGCGGCGTTGAGCGCCAGCATGTTGCTCTGGTCGGCCAGGTCCTTGACGGTGTTGGTGATGCCGCCGATCTGGCGGGTCCGTTCACCCAGGTCCCCGATGCTGCCCGAGGTGGCCCGTACCGACGAGAGGATGTCCCCCAGGCTCTGCAGGCTCTGCTCGAGGGCGAAGGCGCCCTTTTCGCCGGCGGCTTCCGCCCGGGCGATGTCCTGCAGAATGCCCTCCGCCGAGCGCGAGGCCACCCGGCTGGTCTGCCGGATCTCCTCGGCGGTCACCTGGGTCTCCTGCAGGGCGGTTGCCTGGCGGGTCACCACCGCGTTCTGGGCGGCGGTGGCCTCCTCAAGGGCGGCGACGGCCTGGCGGAGCAGCTGCACATTGCGCCCGATCTCGCGGGGGATCTGGCGCAGGCGGTCGACCATGGCCGCGAAGTGGCCGCTGAGCACACCCACCTCGTCGGTGGTCCGGACCTTGACCTCCTGGGTCAGGTCGCCCTCCTCGACGATGCGCCGGGTGACCTCGGTGAGCTCGACGATGGGCAGGATCAGCCGGTTGATGCCCAGGGCCAGCAGGGTCAGCCCGATGGCCATCACCACCGCCAGGGTCAGGAGCGCGCGGATGCGCTGCTCGTTGACGATCTTGGCGACGTGCTCCTCGTTGAGGCCCAAGTGCACCTGGCCCAGGGCGCCCTGCATCAGCGGCACCTCCAGCTCGAGCACATCCTGCCCGTTGACGCTGCGGTGCTGGACCTCGTCCTTGGTCTCCGCCCCGTCGTTGAGGTGGCCGGCCAGATCCCCGGGCAGCTCCCCGGCGAAGGTGGACGCCAGCACCTTCTGCTTGGCGTCGGTCACCACGGCGTAGCTGACCACCGGATTGGCCTTCAGCGCGTTGAGCGGCTCGGACAGGCCCGTCGTGTTGCCCAGCATGACGAACTGCTCGGCCTGACCCGCGAAGTTCGCGCCGGCGTCCCGGCCCAGGGCCTTGAGCTGCTCCTCCGCCAGCGAGCGGATCTGGATGGTGCTCTGCCAGGTCAGCACCAGGCCCACGGTCAGGGTCACCGCCGCGCAGGCGATGACCGCCTTTTCCCTCAGGCTGAGGTTCCTCAGGTCGAACGTCATGCCGTACCTCCTAGCGCGCCGGTTTGGGGCCGGCTCAGGCAAGGGCGCCGCCGGCGGCGCGCCCCAATTCCGAGATGCAGAAGCCAAGCTCTTCCAGGGTCAATCTTTGGTCCGTGCCGCCGCGGGCCACCGCCACCGCGGGCATGCCGTCGACCACGCAACTGGCGGAATCCTGGGCAAAGGTGAGGCCGCCCGCGGCGCGCAGCTGCACCAGCCCGTCGGCGCCGTCGGATCCCATGCCGGTGAGCACGAGGCCCGCCGCGCGCCGGCCGAGCTCCTTGGCCAGGCTGCCCAGCAGGCGGTCGCCGCTGGGGCAGACCCCTCCGTCGTTGGGGCTCACCAGAAGGCGTCCTGAGCGCCACAGCAGGTCGTGCCGGTCGGCCGGGATCCACACCGTGCCCGGATCCGCGTTCTCGCCGCCCAGCGCCATGCGCACCTTCAGGCGCGTCTGCGTGCCCAGCCAGCGGGCAAGCCCCTCGCTGAAGCCCGGCGCGATGTGCTGGGCCACCAGGATGGGGTAAGGCAGGCCGGGGTCCGCGTCCTTCAGCAGCGCCGCCAGGGCCGGCGGGCCGCCGGTGGAGGAGGCGATGCCCAGGGCCGCGACGCGGCGCAGCGGCAGGGTCGGCCGCGCGCGGCGCGCGGCGGGGGCGCGTCCCTGTCCCAGGGGCAGCTGCGCCAGTGCCGCCAGGCTCTCGCACAGCTCGCGGCCCCAGTCCGCCATGCCGCCGGGGCCGACGTGGTCGGGCTTGTCGAGCAGGTCCAGGGCGCCGCTCTGCAGGGCGCGGAAGCCCAGGTCCGCCTGCAGTGCCTCTCCGGCGGCGCTGACGATGACGATGCGCGCCGGGCCTTCCTTCAGGATCGCCCGGGTGGCCTGGAAGCCGTCCACGCCGGGCAGCATCACGTCCATGGTGATGAGGTCGGGCTTCATCCGCCGCGCCAGGGCCACGGCGTCCTCGCCGTTGGCGGCCTCGGCGACCACGCGGAAGCCGGCGCCCTCCAGGGTGCGGCGCAGCGCGAGGCGCATCGTCGCCGAGTCGTCGCAGATCAGCACGGCGGGCACGGGTCAGCGCTCCCGCAGCGCTGCGACGGCCTGCAGCAGCCGGCCCGAGGCGCATTCGCGCTTGCTCAGGAAGGCGTCCGCCCCCGCCTCGCGCCCGCGCTGGCGGTCCTCTTCGCTGTCGGAGGTGGTCACCAGCAGGATCGGCAGGCGGCTGGTCGCGGGAGCGGCGCGCAGGCGCCGCGTCAGCTCGAAGCCGTCCATGCCGTCCATCTGGATGTCGCAGATGACGAAGTCCACGGGCGATTTCTCGATGAGGCTGAGGGCCTGGGCCCCGCTGGCGGCGGCGAGCACCGCGAAGCCCCCCGACTCGAGCGCGGCCCGGTGCATGGCGCGGGCGGTGAGGGAGTCGTCCACCACCAGGGCCCGCCGCGACAGCGCCGAGCTGGCCGGGGCCTCGATCGAGCGGGCGAGCAGCCATTCGCTCTTGAGGACCAGCACCAGCTCCGCCCCAAGGTACAGGCTGGCGCCGGCGTAGGGGCTACGCGCGCCCATGCCCAGCTCCTCGGGCAGCGGAAGGACCACCAGTTCGGCGTCCCCGTCGACGGTGTCCACGAGCAGGCCCAGCCGGCGGCCGCCGTTCTGCAGGATCAGGATCGCCTGGGTCAGGTCGGGCGCCACCGCTGGCCGCAGTCCCACCAGCGCGCCGAGGTCGGCGATGTCGAGCCACTGGCCCCGGAAGTCTAGGCGGGGCTGGGCGCCACCGCTGAGGGTGGCTTTGGCGACCGCCAGGACGCTTTCCACGGCGCCGACCGGCAGGCCGAAGACCTGTGCCCCCACCCGGACCATCATCAGCGGCGTGGCTCCCAGCTCCAGGGGCAGCATGAGGGTGAAGCGGGTGCCTTGGCCGACGCGGCTGTTGAGCTCGACGCTGCCCTTGAGCGCGCGCACCTGGGCCCGGACCACGTCCAGGCCGATGCCGCGCCCGCTGAGCTGGGTGACGTCGTCCTTGCTCGAGAAGCCGCTTTCGAAGATCAGCTCCAGAAGGGCCTTTTCGTCCATGGCCTTGAGCTCGGCCTGGGGGCGCAGGCCGCGCTTCAGGGCGGCCTGGCGCAGGCGCTCGGGGTCCACGCCGCCGCCGTCGTCGGCGACTTCGACGAGCAGGAGATTGCCCTCCTGCTCGAAGCGGATGGTGACCACCCCTTCACGGTGCTTGCCGGCCGCGTCCCTCACCTCGGGGGCCTCGATGCCGTGGTCGACGGCGTTGCGGACCAGGTGCAGCAGGGACCCGCGCAGCGATTCGATGAGGCGCTTGTCGACCGCGATCTCGCCGCCGAGGAGCGCCAGCCTGGCCTGCTTGCCGGTCTGGCGGCAGGCGTCGCGCAGGGCCCGGGCCAGCGGCTCCTGCAACCGGCCCAGCGGCAGCGAATGGATGGTCTTGAGGCGTTCCTCGAGGAGCTCGACCAGGGTGGCGGCGTTCTCCACATCGTGGGCCAGCGCGGCCTCGAGCAGGCCCAGCTGGGTGCGGGCCTCCTCGACCCGGCCTTCGCGGATCCCGGTGGCGGCCCGGGCGATCCCCAGGCGCCTGTCCCGCAGGCTGAGCTGGTGTTCCCGCAGCCGTTCGACGTCGCGCAGCAGTCCCAGCACCTGCGCCTCATCGATCTTCCAGGAGGCCTCGCCGAATCCGCCCCCCTCCTCGGCTGCGGCGGCCGGGCGCGGCGCGCCCGCTTCCGCGGCCGCCGGGGCGGGCCCGGGGGCCGCGCCGAGGGCGCTGCCGCCGTAGAGCTCGGGCAGCGCCGCCGAGGGGTTCACGAGCTTGCCGCCGTGCCCTTTGGCGTGCGCCTTGATGCGCTGGCGCAGGACATCGAGGCCCTTGAGCAACAGGTCCGCCTCGTCGGCCGCCAGGGGCAGGGCCCGGGACTTGAAGGGGGCCAGCCTGTCCTCGAGCTTGTGCGCCACTTCCGCGACGTCCATCAGCCCGACCGTGGCTCCGGTCCCCTTGAGGGTGTGCAGGCAGCGGCCGAGGCGCGAATACAGCTGTCCGCGGGCATCCGCGTCCGCCGCGGCTTCCAGCTCCATGAGCGCCTGACTGGCCTGGCTCAGCAGGCCGGCCGCTTCGCCCTCAAAGGCGTGCATCAGCTCTTTCTGCAGGTCGTCGGAGTTCACGGCTGGGTCCGGGCCTCCAGCACGAGGTCCGGGTCGATCCATTGCACCAGGCGGGGGGCTCCCTGGGCGTCCGCGCCCAGGGACAGGGGCCGCAGGGCGCCCCGGCCCGCGGCCGCCGAGGCCAGCGCCTGGAAGGGAAGCAGGACCGATCGGGGGATCTCCTCGCAGTCCAGGCCGACGACGCTGCGCGCGGTGCTCACGAAGAGGAGCACCGCCGGGTCCCTGCGCCAACCCTTGAGGCCCAGCAGGGTGGACAGGCTGAAGACCGCCACCACCTTGCCTTCCCAGCGGGTGATGCCCACGACGCCCTGGCGGGCCAGCGGCACCGGCGAGACGCCCTTGAGCGGCTGGCAGCCCTGCAGGCGGTCCAGGGGCAGGGCGTAGCGCTCATTTCCCAGGCTGAATTCCGCCGCCCAGATGCCTTCATCCTCGTCCTCGGCCTCCTTGCGCTGGCGCAGGCGCTCGGCGCGCGCGGTCAGCAGGGCGGCTTCGCGGGACAGCTGGGCCTCGTCGCTCACGGGCGGCCTCCCGCGCTCTCGAGGAAGGAACGGGCGCTCGTGACGTAGAATTCGAGGCTGATGGGTTCAGGGCCCTGGAACATCTCTGCGGGATCGTGGCCTTCGGCGCGCCGCAGGAGCTCGCGAAGGATCGCCGCGGCCGCCGGCAGCCGGCCGTCCCGTCGCAGCACCAGCGCATGCTCAAAAAGTCCCGGCAGGTAATCCGGAAAGACGTCCACCATCTGCTCCAGCTCCTGGCGGGCGATGTCCTCATCGCCCGCCTCCAACTCGGCCAGCACCGCGTTGTGCCATTCCACGGGATCGAGCGCCTCGAGGGGCGGAGGCACCGTGGGCGCCTTGGGGGCCCTGGGGGCCTCCTGTTCCGCCGCGGGCGCCGCCGCGGCGCGGGGCGCCGGCGGGGAGGATTTGGCATAGACGCAGAGGGACTGCGGGCCGACCCGGCGCATGCCTTCCGGGGAGCCCCCGAGGTCCATGTTGCCCAGGATCAGCCAGGCGCCCGGCTTCATGGCCTGCCGGATGCGCGCCACGGCCCGCACCGCGGCTTCGGGCGCGAAGTACACCAGCACGTTGCGGCAGAACACCAGGTCAAAGCGCTCCCCGGCGCCGCCGTCGAAAACCGCCTCATCGAGCAGGTTGTGGCGGGCGAAGCGGACGCAGGCGCGGGTCCCCGCGTCCAGGGCCCAGGGGGCCAGCTGCTCCATGCTCCGTCCGCCGCCCTGGCGCCAGGACCAGCGCCCATATTCCGCTTTGCGGGCCAGCTCCAGGGACCGTGCGTTGATGTCCGTGCCCCAGACGGCCAGCCGGGAGGCGTCCAGGGCGAAGGCGTTGCGCAGCGCAGCTGCCAGGGAATAGGCCTCCTCGCCGGTGGCGCAGCCCGCGCTCCAGGTCAGCAGGGGCCCGTCCAAGGGGCGGGGCAGCTCCGTGATCAGGTCGAAGTGCTCACGCTGGCGGAAGAAGTAGGTCTCGCCCACGGTGGCCGCCGCCACCAGCGCCATGTCGGCCTCGGGGTCCCCGGAATCGAGGGCCGCTTCAAGGGCCGCGGCCGATCCCAGCCGGCTCACCTCGGTCTGGGCGGCCTCCAGCATGCGCTCCATGCGCAGCGCGCGCGCGTCAAAGCCCAGGCGCCGGCCGGCCCAGCGGATCACCAACCCCTGAAGGGTCTCCGCCGGCGCTTCGCTCATGGCTTTTTCCCGGACAGGGCGTCGAAGCCCTTCCGCAGGGCGGCCAGTTCCTGCTCGTCCAGCAGGGAGCCCGGCTTCAGCACCGCAATGAGCCCGCGGCTGCTGCGTGCAAGGCACAGCAGGCGCCCCTGAATGCCCTGGTAGGGGGCCGTGAAGCGCCCCTCGCCCAGCACGGACTGGACTTCCAGGCCCTCGGGATCCCAGACTTCGTCGGCTTCGATCCCGACCATCAGCCCCTGGTCCCCGACCACCACGACCTTGCGTTCCGCCACGGTTCGGGGATGGGGACGGCCCAGGCGCTCGGCCAGGTCCAGCACCGCCACCGCCTCGCCGTAAAGCTCGAAATAGCCGGGCACATGCGGTGGCGCCGACGGCAGCGGCTGCAGGGCCGGGCGGGCCGTGACCGTGTGCACCGCGTCGAGGGGAAGCCCGAGCTCAAGCCCCCCCACCCGGAAGAAAAGGAAGGCCTGCAGGGTGTCCGCCTTGCGCTGGGCGGCGGCGGACAGGACGCCCGCGACCCTGCGCCGCAGGTCGTCGGCTGTGACCGGTTTGGGCAGGAAATCGTCCGCGCCCATGCGCAGGGTGTCGCGGGCGCGTTGGCTTTCGGTGCTGATCACGAGGACCGGCACGTCCTTGAGCCGGGGATCCTGCCGCATGGATAGCAGGACGGCATCGCCGTCCATTTCAGGCATGCTCAAGTCCAGCAGGACCCCGTCGGGGACATGCTTCTGCATGGCCTCCAGGGCAAGGCGTCCGTTGACCGCGCTTTCAAGCCGGTAAATGCTCCCCAGGGCGGCGCGTTCCAGGGCCAAGATCGCCTCCGAATCGTCCACCAGCAGCAGCAGCGGCAGATCCTGGGCATCCGCGCCCTGGCCGGGTTCTGGGCGCGCACCCGTCGAGGCCTGGGTCCTGGGCTTGGCCGCCATCGTGTCCCGTCAGGCGAGAAGCAGCCGCACAGCGTCCGAGATCTGCTGCGGCGTTGAAGGCTTGCTGAGGATTTGCACCTTGGCCAGCGTGCCGAGGCTTGCGCGGACCTCGTCATTGACGTTGCCGCTGAGCACCAGCACCGGCTTGCGCTTCAGCACCGCGTTGTTCTGCAGCAGCTGTATGAAGCTCAGGCCGTCCATGCCCGGCATCTGCAGGTCCGTGATGATGACGCTGACCCGGTTGCTCTTCATGGCCGCCAATGCCTTCCGGCCGTCCTCAGCCTCGATGATCTCGGCTTCGGGATGGGCCTGCAGCAGCACGGAGCGCAGGAACTGGCGCATGGTGGCGGAATCCTCAATGAGCAGGAAGGCCGGCCCGGTCAGTCCCGCGCCCAGGGGTCCGGATTTGGACGCCGCCTCCACTGCGAGGACCAGGTCGGCCCGCTGCAGGTGGGTGAATGCGCCCGCCAGCCCGAGCTCTTTCCAGGCCTGTCCGTCCACGATTTCGGACCGTCCGGTGTACAGGAACACCGGGCAGTCGAGCCCGACCAGGCGCCGGATCAGGGGGACTCCTTCGGCCGCGCCAAGGGTCCAGGCCGTGACCACGGCTGACCAGCGACCGGTCAGGGCCTGCTCCAGGGTCGGCAAATCCCGCGCCTGCGCCGTCTCGGCAAAGGAGGCGAGCCGGCTGGACAGGTTTTCGGCGGTCAGGGAATTTTCGTCGACAATGAGGATCTTGGGTTTCATGGACCGGTCCCTATCTTTTGTTTTCAAATTTTAGGTTTTTTGTAAAATTATAAGTCAGGTTTGCAATATATCACAATTTCATTGAAAAGGAACACCGAATCCGATTTTCATGGGTCTAGGTCCCCTCCACCCGGGGATAACGGCCGATCATTTGTTCCAATGGAAGCAGATCGAAATGCCACCACTCCATGGCATGCTGGGCAAAACCTCCCCGGGCCATGCAACTTCTCAGGGTGCGCCGCAGTTCCAGTTGGGTCCCGTTGAGGCGCCCCTGCATGAAAAAGGACTGTTCCAGCTGGGGTTGGGCCAGGGCATCGAAGGTGTCAAAGGGGGTCCCCAGGTCCTGCTCGACGCCCTCCGCGTCCTCCAGGCCCAGGTCCACCGCCAGGCCGTAGTTGTGGCCGGAACCCCGATCCGGGTCC
>Ga0302319_10006758_pt1 | contig 22703 bp, 18 predicted proteins | sample Bog_T0_2_FD_203319 | JGI IMG/M metagenome (GOLD analysis project Ga0302319, IMG submission 203319) | Peat permafrost microbial communities from Stordalen Mire near Abisko, Sweden - Bog_T0_2 | ecosystem: Environmental > Terrestrial > Soil > Wetlands > Peat | place: Sweden: Abisko, Stordalen Mire...
CTTCGGCGCGACGTGCAATTCGAGGACGATGATTTCGTTGCGTCCGGGCTTGAGCCATTGGCGGGGCAAAAACAGCGAGCGCAGGCCGCCGCGATCCCAAAACCGGCCGAGGTTGTGGCCGTTGACCCACACGGCGCCCATGCTCCAATTTCTCATGTCGAGAAACGTGCCGCCCAGTTTGTCCAGCGTGAAGGTGCCGCGATAAAATGTCGGCCCGGTTTGCGCCGCAGTGGACGCCTTGAAATATGCGACATTGTTGAACGGCAGCGAATAAATTTGCCAGCCGTTCAAATCCTGGCCGTCGAGCGTTGCGCCGCCAATCAATCCCTTGCGCGCAAGATTCTGGGTTTGAGGGCTGACGATCACGCTGATGCGGCCGAGATTATAAACCAGCAAATCCAGCGTCGCCGGTCCGTCCGTTTGCGGCAGCTCGATTTTATTGCTGCCCAGTCCGTCGCCGACGAATGATGTGCCCACGGTCTTGCCGTTGACCATGATGACCGTGTAATCCTGCGCGGTTTTTAATTCGAGTTTGCCTTTCAGTCCGTTCGGAAAAGTTTTTCGGTAAAGCACGAAGCCGTAATCCTGGTTCAAGTCTTCCATGGAAACAGTTTTATCGGAAACCAGCGTCGGCTTGCGTGGCAGGGTTTGGAGCAGTGGTTCGCTTTGTTCCAGCTTGACGGTTGGAATTTCGATGACCGGCGGTTCGGCGGGCGCGGCGGGCGGATTGATTTTCAGGCGCGCGGTCAGCAACGAGCGCAGCGCGCGGAATTTTTCCGTCGTCCGTCCGGCTTCATCAACCGGCGCGTTGTAATCGTAACTCGTCTGCACCGGCAGGTATTCGTTGCAGCCGTTGTCAAAGCCGTAGTTTGATCCGCCAAAAAACATGTAAAGGCAAAATGAATAACTGTGATCGAGCAGATATGTCACCCAATTGGTGATCTGCGGGATGGTGGAATTCTTGATGGCAATCGGCTCGCCCCAGCCGCTGAACCACGCCGTGTAAACTTCGGGCGCATAGGCCGGAAAGTCGCCGATGCCCGCCGCGCTTTGGCTGTAACCGCGATCATCTTTCAGGCCGTTGCGCCCATACATCAGGCCGGGGACGCGCAAACCCGGATTGCTCCAGATTTGTGTGGTCGGTTCGCAGGTGAAAAGCAGGCCGTTGAAACCGGCTTCTTTGAAAGTCTTCGTCATCGCCGCCATGTAATCGTTGTTCGTGGGATTGGTGATGCCGTATTCGTTTTCAACCTGGACCATCAGCAACGGCCCGCCTTTGCTCACGTCCAAATCGCCGACCTGTTTGTGGACCTGCGTCAGATATTTGCGGGACCATTCAAGCCATTTGGGATCGGCCGTGCGGATTTTCACGCCGGGATATTTCAGCGTCCACCACGGAATGCCGCCATACTCGATTTCCGCGCAGCAATACGGGCCGGGCCGCAGAATCACCCACATTCCATTCTGCTGGCAGAGCTTGAGCACGCGACGCACATCCGTCATGCCGGTGAAATTAAATTTTCCCTCCTGCGTCTCCACCTGATTCCAGAAAAGGTAGAAGCTGATCGTGTTCAAACCCATTGCCTTGGCCTGCTTGATGCGCGTGTCCCAATCCTCCGGCTGGACGCGCCCGAAGTGCATCTCGCCCGCGACCAGCATTGTGGGCTGGCCATCAATGAAGAATTGATGATCGCGCGCCTCGAACTTGTGCGGCTTGCCGTCGGGCACAAAGCTCGTGACCGTCTGGGCGGATGAATTGAGAACGAAGCTGGCGGCAATAAATCCGAACAGAATGAGTCGCGCGAGACGATGAGAGTGCTGGCTGTTCATGGCGGTGTAATTATTGATGCTGCGGAAAGTTACCGAAAGGTGGCCGGTCAGAGAAAGGCAATTTCTCTCCGCAATCTTTGAGCAGTCTAACCAGAGAATGTTTGAACCATTTCAGCCCTCGATCTGCTTCATCAAGTGCTTTGTCATCCACTCCAAGGTCAAACACGTTCTTTGGGTGCATGAGTTTATTCCGCAGATCAAACGCCTGGCATAATTCCGTGAAGCCGGAAGCGCTGAAGTCCGCACTGGATGAAATTGTGTGAGCCTTGGCAAATACCTTGAATGATTCTTTGACGTTGTCTCGGAACGGCAAAAAAGCGGGTTTCGACTTCTCTACACCGTTTTCAACGTAGGTGCGGCGCTCTGTCACAACTTTAATATCTGAGTCGGTCAAATTAACGCCAAAAAAGTCTGCACACTTCGGCGTTACCTGCTTGATTAAACTAATTGTTCCTTCTGCAGATGCGCAGCAGCATCGTAAAAGTGATCTACGCCAGAACTGAGAATCTGGAGATTTTAACCATTGCTCACGCGCGAAGTTCACATCGGAGTCAAGAACAGCAATAGCTTGCAGCAACCCTTGACGAAGCTGTTTTTGAACTTCATTCGCTTTTTGCTTTTGCTCCGCATTCATCTCAACTCTGATAATTCTCCATCCCGGCACACGAGCAGACCGGGTTGCGGTCGCCGAAGACGTTGTCCACGCGGCTGACGTGCGGCCAGAATTTGTAGTCGTGCAAACTCTTCGCCGGAAACGCCGCCTGTTCGCGCGAATAGGGACGGTTCCATTGGTCGCTGGCAATTTGATCCGCCGTGTGCGGGGCGTTTTTGAGCAGATTGTTCTTCGCGTCGGCGGTGCCGTTTTCCACGGCGGTCATTTCCGCTTGGATGGCAATCATCGCGTCGCAGAAACGGTCCAGTTCGTATTTCGATTCGCTTTCGGTCGGCTCGACCATGAGCGTGCCAGCGACGGGGAACGAAAGCGTCGGTGCGTGAAAGCCGTAATCCATCAGCCGCTTCGCCACATCCTCGGCGGTGGTGGCGTGGAACGCGCGCAAGTCCAGGATGCACTCGTGCGCGACGATTCCATTGCTGCGGTAAAGCGTCGGGAAAAAATTTTCCAACCGCTTGGAAACGTAATTCGCATTCAAAATGGCAAACTTCGTCGCCTCGGTCAGACCGTCCGCGCCCATCATCGCAATATACATCCACGAAATCGGCAGGATGCTCGCGCTGCCCCACGGCGCGGCGCTGACCGGGCCGATGTGCTGTTTTGAATGATCTGCTTCCAGACGCGCGGTGAACACCGGATGGCTCGGCAGGAAGTGAACGAGATTTTTCGCCACGCCAATCGGCCCGACGCCGGGACCGCCGCCGCCGTGCGGAATGCAAAACGTCTTGTGCAGATTCAAATGGCAGACGTCCGCGCCGATGAAGCCCGGCGAGGTCAATCCGACCTGCGCGTTCATGTTCGCGCCGTCCATATAAACCTGGCCGCCGTTCGCGTGGATGATTTCGCAAATCTCGCGAATCGTTTCCTCGAATACGCCATGGGTGCTGGGATACGTCACCATGAGGCACGACAATTCACTTTTGTTCGCCTCGGCTTTGGCACGGAGATCAGCCACGTCAATGTTGCCGTTCGTGTCGCACGCGACAGCGACGACCTTCATGCCGGCCATGACGGCGCTGGCGGGATTCGTGCCGTGCGCGGAAGTGGGAATCAAACAGACGTTGCGATGCGCCTCGCCGCGCGATTCGTGATAGGCGCGGATGACGAGCAGGCCGGCATATTCGCCCTGCGAACCGGCGTTGGGCTGCAACGAAATTCCCGCGAAGCCGGTGATTTCCGCAAGCCAGTCTTCAAGGTTCTGGAAAAGAATCTGGTAGCCGCGCGCCTGTGCCAGCGGCGCGAACGGATGAATTTTCGCAAACTCCGGCCACGACACGGGAAACATTTCCGCCGCCGCGTTGAGCTTCATCGTGCAGGAACCGAGCGGAATCATCGAAGCGGTGAGCGACAAGTCGCGCGATTCCAGCCGCTTGATGTAACGCAGCATCTCGGTTTCGCTGTGGTAGCGGTTGAAGACGGGGTGCTGGAGAAATTTGGATTGCCGATTGCCGATTGCCGATTGCCGATTGGCCGCAATTTCCTGGACCGTGAAATTCACCGGCTTGTCGCCGTTAAAAATATGCCAGACGGTTGCGACATCGCCGGCGCTTGCGGTTTCATCGAGTGAGATACCGATGGTGTTTTCGTTTATGACACGAAAATTCATTCCGTGGGCTTCGGCGGTTTTCAGGATTTCACCGCTGCGCTTGTCGCCAAGCGCGATGGTAAACGTGTCAAAGTAGGGCAGGCTTCCAGCCTGCCCATTCGGAGACGCGGCTTCGCCGCTGGACAGGCGAGACGCCTGCCCTACGTTAAAGCCAATTTTCTCCAGCCCGGCGGCGAGAATTTCGGTCAGCGTGTGAATTCGCTGCGCGATCTGCTTCAAACCTTCAGGCCCGTGATAGCAGGCGTAAAGCGACGCCATGTTTGCCAACAGCGCCTGCGCGGTGCAGATGTTGCTGGTGGCCTTCTCGCGGCGGATGTGCTGCTCGCGCGTGCCAAGCGCGAGGCGCAAGGCGGGTTTGCCGCGCGAATCTTTGGAAACGCCGACGATGCGGCCGGGCATCTGGCGTTTGAACTCGTCGCGCGTGGCGAAAAAAGCCGCGTGCGGGCCGCCGTAGCCGAGCGGCACGCCGAAACGTTGCGCGCTGCCGACGGCGATGTCCGCGCCGAATTCGCCCGGCGGCTTTATGAGCGTGAGCGCCAGCAAATCCGTGGCGACGGTAAGCAGCGCTCCGGCGGCATGCGCTTTTTCCGCGAAGCCGGAGTAATCGTGAATTGCTCCGAACGTGTCAGGATATTGCACGAGTGCGCCGAAAACCTTGTCGGTGAAAGCAAAGGTTTCGTGATTGCCGACAACGACTTCAATTTTCAAAGCTTCGGCGCGACTGCAAACGACTTCGATAGTTTGCGGATGGCAGGTTTCGGAGACAAAAAAAATGTTGCGTCCGTCTTTAAGCCGGTGCGACATTGTCATCGCCTCGGCGGCGGCGGTGGCTTCGTCGAGCAGCGAGGCATTGGCGATGTCGAGCGCGGTCAGGTCCGCCACCATTGTCTGAAAATTCAGCAACGCTTCGAGCCGGCCCTGCGAGATTTCAGCCTGATACGGCGTGTATTGCGTGAACCAGCCGGGATTTTCCAGCACGTTGCGCTGAATGACCGGCGGCGTGATGCAATCGTAATAGCCCTGGCCGATGAACGAGCGGAAAACCTTGTTTTCGGATGCGATTCGGCGGAGTTCGGCCAGCGCTTCAAATTCACTTTTTGCGGCAGGCAGTTTTAATTCCCTGCCGAGGCGGATTTTGCGCGGCACGGCGGCGTCAATGAGTTCGTCCAGATTTTTGCGACCGAGCAACGCCAGCATTTCGCCGGTTTCAGCGGCGTTGGGGCCGATGTGGCGGCGGACAAACTGGTCGGGATGATCCAGACAATTTTGCTTCAAAGACATCGTGCGAAAATAAAGTTCGCGCGGGGAAAAAGCGAGTTGGATTTGCGGGCCAATCGGTCATGGCGGTCAAGTTTGTTTTGTGCGAACCTATTTTTGCAGATGGTTGAAACAATTTCAGTGCCGCGGCTGTCATCAGTTGCGTATGAGCAGCGTGTGCCTGTCAACCGCATGAGCGAGCCGGGCCTCGATTTGGCGGCCTGCGTGGAGCGCGTCCGCCAGCGGGACGAGGACGCCGCGCGGCGGCTCATGCAGCATTTGTATCCGCTGGTGCTCAAACTGGTGCGGGCGCACCTGCCGAAACGGTCGGCGGAAGAGGATTTGGTGCAAATGGTGTTTGTGAAGGTGTTTTGGAAACTGGATCAGTTCAACGGCGTGGTGCCGCTGGAGCATTGGGTTTCGCGCATTGCGATCAACACCTGCATCAACCAGATCAAGGCCGAGAGCGTGCGGCCGGAATTGCGCTGGGCGGATCTCGGCGATGAAGAAAGGTTTGTGGTTGAAACTTTGGCGGCGACGGAAAGTGAACTGGATGCGACGGACGCATTCGCGGCGCGGGAGATTGTGGAGAAGCTCATGGCGCGGCTGGAACCGCTGGAACGGGTGCTGGTGACGTTGCTGCATCTGGAGGGACGATCCGGCAAGGAAGTGGCGCAACTGATGGGCTGGAGTCACCTGCGCGTGCGAGTGCGGGATTTTCGGGTGCGCCAGAAATTGAAACAGCACTTTCGTCATTTGATGTATCATTGAAATATGAAACGCGATGAACATATCTTTAAGCGCTTGCTGAAAGCGGCGAGGCAGTCTCGACAGGAAACGCCCGCGGCCATGCCGTTTCCGCTGGAGTCGCGGATACTGGCCGGATGGCGCGCATCCGCGCCGGAAGAAGATTGGTTGAGGTTGGCGAGCTTTTTTCGCCGCGCCGTGATTTGCGCGGGACTTGTCATGGTTGCGAGCATCGGCTGGAGCCAGTTGAGCAACGCCAGGGAAGTGCCGGGGGCGGTTGCGCTCGCGAATCTGGCGTCGAACATCCAGATCGTCCCGTAATTTTATGAACAAATGGAAAATCGGCCTTTATCTGTCCGCGCTCTTTTTGGCGGGCGTGGTCACCGGCGCGATTCTCACCGCTCAAATCGGCAGGCGGATGATGATGCGCGTCATGCAGCCGGAAGCCATGGCCGGGCGCTGGCAGCATGACTTGGAAACCAGGCTGAACCTCTCCGCCGGGCAATCCCAAAAAATCGCGCCCATCATCCGGGATGGCATGAAAGACTTCGGTGCGACGATGCGCGACCAGACGGGGCTGGCGCTTTCCAATTGCAACGCGCGCATCGCGCTGGAATTGACGCCGGAGCAGAAAGTCAAGTTTGCGGAGATCGAAAAGGAACAGCAGGCCTTCATCCGCTCCCGGTTCAACAACGAAGCTCCTCCAAAAAGTCCATAACAAATTACCGTCCGCATTGTCAAAAACAACAACGGACAAACAGAACAACAAGACACAAAAAACATTATGAAAAAAACACAACTATTGATCGCCATTGGCGCGGCGGCGCTGACCCTCATGCTGGGCGGAACAGCTCTCGCGCAACCGCAGGATGGCGGCGGCGGCGGTTTTGGCGGCTTCCAAAACATGGATCCACAGCAGATGCAAAGCATGATCCAGCAGTTTCAAAACATGGATCCGCAGATGTTGCAAAACATGAGGCAGCAATTTATGAACATGGATCCACAGCAGCAGCAAGACATGATCCAGCAGTTTCAAAACATGGATCCACAGCAGATACCAGGTGCCATCCAGGAACGCGTCAACGGTTCGCTTCGCGAACAGATGGGCGTCACCAATGACGACGAGTGGTCGCTCATTCAAGAAAGAATCAATGCGGTGAGCAAAGCCCGGGCAGCTGTCATGGCCGATGGCGGTGGAATGATGGGCATGGGCGGAATGCGCGGAGGATTTGGCGGCGGCCGCGGTGGCGGAATGTCCAGCCGGTTGAGTCCCGAGGCGCAGGCGTTGCAGCAGGCGATTGATGACGGTGCGCCCGCCGCCCAGATCAAAGACTTGCTGGCCAAACTTCAGGCGGTTCGCCGGGCAAAACAGGCGGCTCTCGTCCAGGCGCAGGACGATTTGCGCGCTGTGCTGACGATCCGCCAGGAAGCCGTCGCCCAACTGATAGGTCTGTTGAGTTAGCCTGGTTCGCCAATCACAAAATGAACCCGGACGAAATCTGCGGACTGCGCGACCGGGTCGCCAACATCGCGCTCATCCACGCGAGCAATTTGACGCGACGTTACAGCGTCGGCAAAACCGTCGTCGCCGCGCTGTCGGAAGTCGAACTCACGGTTTCCCCCGGCGAATTCACGGCCCTGGTCGGTCCGTCCGGCTCCGGCAAATCCACCCTGCTCAATCTCATCGGCGGATTGGATCATCCGAGCAGCGGCGAAATCCGCGTCAACGGCCTGTCGCTCGGCGCGGCCACGGAACAGGAACTCGTGCGCTATCGCCGCGAGCGGGTTGGATTTATTTTCCAGAGCTTTAATTTATTGCCCACTTTCACCGCGCTGGAAAATGTGGAAGCGCCCCTGATGCTGGCCGAAATTCCCCCGCGCGCCCGCCGCGAACGCGCCACAGCCCTGCTCGAATCTGTCGGCCTTGCGGCGCGAATACCGCACAAGCCGAACGAACTTTCCGGCGGCGAGAAACAGCGCGTGGCCATCGCCCGCGCGCTGGCCAACCGCCCCTTGCTTTTGCTCGCGGATGAACCGACGGGAAATCTCGATTCCAAAACCGGCATAGCCGTGCTCGATTTGTTGTGCGGCCTGGTCAAGGCGCAAGGGCTGACGATGATCATGGTCACGCATGACCCGGAAGTGGCCGCGCGCGCCAACCGCATCATCCATTTGCGCGACGGCAGCGTCCGGCAAATCGAAACCACGCGCCCTGCGGAGAAAACGTCATGACCATTTCGGATCAAATCCGCACCGCTGTGTCCAATGTCGGCCGCCGCAAATTGCGTTCCGCGCTGGCGTCGCTGGGCGTGGTCGTCGGCACGTTGACCATCGTCATCATGGTTTCGCTGGCGGCCGGTGTGCGGCAGCAGATCAACCGGCAATTTGCGTCCATCGGGCTGGACCGTCTCACGGTGACTCCCACCGGCAGCGGGCGCGGCGGATTCGGCCCGCCCAGATTCGATTCCGGCGGTTTCGATCCGGGTTCATCCCGCAAAAAAATCATCACCGCGCAGGATGTCGCCCGCTGGAAGCAATCATCCGGCGTCATGCGGATCATTCCCGAAGTCAACCTGCCCGGCTCGGTCGGATTGGAATTGAAATGGAACGGCACCAACCAGGCCGTGCGCATGAGCAGCGCGGAACCGATGGGCGGGAATTTTTTCCAGGAACCGCCGGAACCCGTCGCCGGTTCGCTGGAGCTTCCTGAATCGGGTGGAATCATTTTAAGCCAGGGAACCGCGCAAGCCTTCGGCATTTCGAGCAATGACTTCGCGGGCATCATCGGACGAAGCGTGGAAACCATCCTGCGCACTTCGCGCGGTGAAACCCAGAGTTACCCATTGCGCGTTCAGGGGATTTCACAGGAACGGGCGCGAAACATTCAAGTCTCCATTGCCGACCGCATCGCCATGAAGAACTGGTGGTTCAACTCCACGAACACGCTCGAACGCGAAGGCTACGACTTCGTGATCATCCGCTCGACGGACGTGACCCATGCGATTGCGTTGACGGCGCAATTTCGGAAGGAAGGTTTTAACGTGCAATCGCTGGAGATCGTGGTCGAAGTGGCGAACCGGATTGTGACCGCCATCACCGTGATGTTCACGCTCATCGGCAGCATCGCGTTGCTCGTGGCCACCATCGGCATCGCCAACACGATGGTCATGGCCATCTACGAACGCACCCGCGAAATCGGCATCCTCAAAGCCATGGGCGCGTCGCGCGGCGAAATACGGCAGATGTTCATGATGGAGGCGGGCTGTATCGGGCTAATCGGCGGAGTCATCGGTTTACTGCTCGGCTGGCTCGCCGGCGTGGGGCTGAATCAAGTGATTCCAATCTATCTGCGGTATCGGGAACTTCCCGCGCGCGGCGATTTCTTTGTCGTCACACCGTGGCTGGCACTGGGCGCGGTTCTGTTTGCAACCTTCATCGGCTTGGTGGCGGGATTGCTGCCCGCGCAACGCGCCGCGAAACTTGACCCGCTCCAGGCCTTGCGGCACGAGTGAAAATCCGCGCAATTTGATTTTAGCGTGGTTCGCATGTTTCGCGGTCAAAACTTCCACTTCCGTCCGCAAATTTCCAACGGGGGAACGGCTTTCTCAAAACCACAAGATATTCGATAAGCAAGCCAAAACCGCCACAACTAATGGTGTTTTTCAGGCAAAAATACTTCAAATAAACATTGTGCAAAAATGGCGATTTTTATACTATTTTTCCATCTGAAAATGGATGCTCGCAAGCGAGCTTTCTGGAAATTTTTATGTCCAAAACATCTGATTTGGCCGGTGCCGAAAATGAGCCGGCGATGCCTGCCGTCGAGAAATACGACGCCTCAAAAATTGACAAGCTCGAAGGTCTGGAAGCAGTTCGCAAGCGACCGGGAATGTATATCGGCGACCCGGACGAACGCGGGCTGCATCACAGCGTGTTCGAGGTGCTCGACAATTCGATTGATGAACATCTGGCGGGCTATTGCAACAAAATCGAGGTGACGGTTCACATGGACGGTTCGGTTTCGATCCGCGACGATGGACGCGGTATTCCGGTGGACATGCACCCGAAGTGGAAGATGCCCGCCGTGGAACTGGTGCTGACGAATCTGCACGCGGGCGGAAAATTTGGGCAGGGCGCCTACAAATATTCCGGCGGCCTGCACGGCGTTGGCGCGAAATGTGTCAATGCGCTTTCCGACTGGTTCAAGGTGGAAGTCTCGCGCGACGAAAAAGTATATTCGATGGAATTCGAACGCGGCAAAACGACGCAGAAACTCGAAGTCATCGGTAAATCCAAAAAGACGGGGACGCTGATCACGTTCAAACCCGATCCGACAATTTTCACCATCACAACCGAGTTCAAGTTCGACATTCTGGCGAACCGTTTGCGCGAGCTCGCGTTTCTGAATCCCGGCATTGAAATCGTGCTGAAAGACGAGCGCGACGAAAAGACGGAAACGTTTGTTTACCGCGACGGCATCGAGCAATTTGTCCGCCAGCTTGGCCGGAGCAAGCAGCCGTTGCATCCCAAGCCCATCGTGATTTCGGGCAAGCGGCCGAGCAAGATTGACGGCAAGGACGAGGACGTGTTTGTGGATTGCGTGATGCAATACACTGACAGCTACAGCGACCAGATTCTCTGCTTTGCCAACTCCATACCCAACACCGATGGCGGCACACATCTCACCGGCTTTCGCTCGGCGCTGACCCGCGCCATCAACCAGCACGCGAAGCAAAACAATTTGCTGAAGGAAAAAGACCCGGCCATTTCCGGCGACGACGTCCGTGAAGGCTTGGTCTGCGTGTTGAGCGTAAAACTCCCGAATCCGCGCTTCGAATCGCAAACGAAAGTGAAGCTGGTGAACACGGAAATTGACGGCATCGTTTCATCCGTGGTTTATGACGGGCTGATGACGCACTTTGACGCGAATCCGAGCGTCGCCAAAAAAATCATTGAAAAAGGTTTGCTCGCCGCCCGTGCGCGTGAGGCCGCCCGCAAGGCGCGTGAGACGGTTCGCAAAGGCGCGCTCACTGGCGGCGGTTTGCCCGGCAAGCTCGCCGACTGCTCCGACCGCGATCCGGCGAACACCGAGCTGTTCATTGTCGAGGGTGATTCCGCCGGCGGCTCCGCCAAGCAGGGACGCGACCGGAAATTCCAGGCGATTTTGCCCATTCGCGGCAAACTTATCAACGTCGAGAAAGCGCGGCTGGACAAGGTGCTTCAGAACAACGAAATCCGCACGATGATTACCGCCGTCGGCACGGGCATTGGCGACGGCGAGGGCGAAGGCGCATTCAATCTCGAAAAGCTCCGCTACCACAAAGTCATTATTATGACTGACGCCGACGTGGACGGCTCGCACATCCGCACGCTGCTGCTGACCTTTTTCTACCGGCAGATGCCATCGCTGGTGAAAAATGGTTTCATTTACATAGCCCAGCCGCCGCTTTACCAAATCACGCGCAAAAAGCGCGTGGATTACGTGGAAGACGACGCGAAGCTGAACAAAATTTTGATCGAACTCGGCACGGAGGAAGTGCGCTTGCGGAATCTTTCCGACAAAAAGGAGCTGTCACAAAAACAGCTTGAGGAAATTTTGGAGCTGCTCGAAACGCTGCACAAATATGCCGAAGCCTTGAAACGCCACGGCGGTGATTTCGCGGAATACGTCGAGCATCGCCAGAAGACAAGCGGCGAGTTGCCCAGGCATCTGGTCAAGGTCCGCGATGGGAATGATGAAACGGTGCTTTATTTCCACACCGAGGATGAACTGGCGCAGTTCGGCGCGAAGAATGCCGATCTGAAATTATTTGGCGGCGAGGAAGAAGGCGACACGACGACCGTTGAGAAGAAAAACGGTTCGACCCGGCGCGCCCGCCACATCGAGCTGCATGAAAGCAAAGCCATCGTTGAACTGCTGTCCAAGCTCGACAAGAAAGGTTTGAGCATCGAGCACTACGCTGGACAAGACCAGCCGTTGTTCGAACTTCGCGAAGGCGAAGGCGAGCGGGAAACTGTCAAGCCGCTGTTTTCCATCCCGGAGATTCTGGCGGGCGTGAAGGAAGTCGGCCGCCGCGGACTGTCCATCAAACGATTCAAGGGCCTCGGCGAAATGAATGCGCGGGAGCTTTTCGACACGACGATGGATCCGGCCAAGCGCAAGCTGTTGCGCGTGGACCTCACCGATGCCGTCGAGGCCGAGGAAATGTTCACGAAGCTGATGGGCGAGGAAGTCGAGCCGCGCCGCCAGTTCATCGAGGACAACGCGCTCAACGTGCGGAATCTGGATATTTAATTTTTAATTTCGTCTGCGGAAAATTTTTATGGCCGAATCCAAACCATCGAATGATTTGCCGGTGAGCAACACGCCATTGTTCGCTTCCGGCGAAAAAATCGCCAAGGTCAACGTCGCCGAGGAAATCAAGAACTCGTTCCTTGATTACTCGATGTCTGTGATCATTTCGCGCGCCCTGCCCGACGCGCGCGACGGTCTCAAGCCTTCGCAGCGCCGCATTCTGCTGGCGATGCACGACCTCTCGCTGTTTCCAAACCGCCAGCACCGCAAATGCGCCAAAATTTGCGGCGACACCAGCGGCAACTACCATCCGCACGGCGAAGCGGTGATTTATCCGACGCTCGTTCACATGGCGCAGCCTTGGGCGATGCGCGAACGGCTGGTGGACGGCCAGGGCAATTTTGGCTCCGTCGAAGGCGACCCGCCCGCCGCCATGCGTTACACCGAGGCGCGCATGACGCACCTCGGCGCCGCGCTGATGGAGGACATGGACCAGGACACGGTGGATTTCGTCCCGAACTACGACGAGACCCGCACCGAGCCGACGGTTTTTCCCGCCGCGTTTCCGAACCTGCTCGTCAACGGCGGCACGGGAATCGCGGTCGGCATGGCCACGAATATTCCGCCGCACAATCTTGGCGAAATCATTGACGGCATCTGCGCGCAGATTGATGATCCAAACATCGCGGCCAAAGGCTTGATGAAATTCATCAAAGGCCCGGATTTCCCGACCGGCTGCATGGTTTGTGGGCTCGAAGGCATCAAGGATTATTTCGGTGCGAACTCAAAGAATCCAGATAATCGAGGCGGCCGTGGCAGTTTGAAAATTCGTGGTCGTGTCGGCGTGGAGCAGCTCAAGGGCGGGCGCGAGCAGATCGTCATCACGGAAATCCCGTATAACGTAAATCGTGCGGTCCTCGTCGAGCGCATCGCCGAACTCGTGAACGAAAAAGTTGCGGGCTTCACCGACATCACGGCCATCCGCGACGAGTCGGACGAGAACACCCGCGTCGTCGTCGAACTCAAGCGCGACGCCATCGCCAAGGTGGTCATCAACAACCTTTACAAGCAGACCGCGCTGGAAACGAGTTTCGCGGTCAACATGCTGGCGATTGACCACGGTCGGCCCAAGACGCTCGGGCTGAAGGAACTCATCAATTGCTACATCGAGCACCGCCGCGAAGTCATTTTGCGCCGCACACGGTTTCAACTGAAGAAGGCCGAGGAGCGCGCGGAAATTCTCGAAGGCTACCTCTGCGCGCTGGCGAACCTGGACGAATTCATTCGCATCATTCGCGGCAGCAAGAACCGCGACGAGGCCCGCATCAAGCTGCTCGCGTTCGAGTGGACGCAAATGCAGGTCGAGCGCTGGGGCATTTTGATCCGCAATGAATCGCGCCTGACGAATGGACGTTACGCGCTGACGGAGCGGCAGGTGGACGCGATTCTTGAACTGCGGTTGTATCAATTGACCGGTCTGGAAATTGACAAGGTTGACGGCGAATACAAGGAACTGCTCGAACGCATCAAGGATTTGATGGACATTCTCGCGAAGGAAGCCCGTGTGCTTTCGATCATCAAGGCCGAGCTGAAGGTCATCAAGGAAAAATACGCCACGCCGCGCCTGACCGACCTCGTGCCCGACGAAGGTGAAATCAACATCGAAGATCTTATCGCCAACGAAGGCGTCATCATTACGCTCACGCACAACGGCCTGCTCAAGCGCACGAACGTCAGTTCCTATCGCGCCCAGCGCCGCGGCGGCAAGGGCGTCATCGGCATGACGACCAAGGAGGGTGTGACGGACGAGGACAATGATTTCATCGAGCATTTGTTCACGGCCAGCACGCATGATTACCTGATGTTCTTTACGAACACGGGCCGCGTCTATGTCGAGCGGGTGCATGAAGTTCCGGACATGGGCCGCGCCGCCAAGGGCCGGAGCATCGCCAATCTGCTTGAATTGAAATCCGGCGAAACCATCGCCGCGCTTATTCGCGTGCTTTCCAAGACCAATGCGAGCAAGGAGGACGTGACCTGGCAGCAGCCCGGCGAACTGTTCTTTGCCACGAAGCAGGGCACGGTGAAGAAAACGCTGCTCAACGAATTCGCCAACGTGCGCAAAGGCGGCATCATCGCCATCACCATCGAGCCAGGCGACACGCTCATCGCAGTCAAACTGACGCGCGGCAGCGTTGATGGAGGCGATGCCGGAGACGATGTCGTGCTGATCACCAAGGATGGCATGAGCATCCGCTTCAGCGAAGCCGACGTGCGCTCAATGGGACGTTCGGCCGGTGGAGTCAAGGGAATAACCCTGGAGAAAGGTGACGAAGTCGTGGCCCTGGCCGTGGTGGTTCCCGACGCTGCTCTCCTGGTCGCCGGCGAGAATGGCATTGGAAAACGCACCGCCTTCGAAGAGTATCTGGTTCAAGCCGAGAGCGGACTTCGCAAGCAGTCTCGCGGAGGAAAAGGGCGCGTCACCATGAAAGTCGGTGAAAAAACCGGCGCGGTCGTCGGCGCGCTCACCGTTCGCGATCAGGATGAAGTCATGTTGATCACCGTGGGCGGCCAGATGGTTCGCATCCCCGTGCAGGGCATCCGCGAAGCCGGCCGCAACACGCAGGGTGTGAAGCTGATTGAATTGGAATCCGGCGACAAATTGCAGGCCATCGCCTCGGTCATTGGCGAGGACAAGGAAGATTCCGCCGCGGGCGCGGACGAACCGGCAAAATGATTTGATTGGAACTTTCAAACGCTTGCTCGCTCGTATTCTTTGGCTAAAATGAGAAAGCCCAGTTTGGTTCCGGAGTTGTTCGTTGCATTGTCAGGACTGCTGCATCATCGGACTCTCGGTTTGAATTCAATTTTCTGGCGTGAGACGGATGCAAAAACACATTTTAATTTTGTCGGCCCTGTTTGTTTTGACGGCGTGCGTTCGCGCCGGCGATACCAACCAGACCACCGGCGCCTCGACCAGCAAGGCGATGACGCACGACAACGGGGCTTTGATCGTCCTGGCGGCGGTTGGCAACGCAGCCGTTGTCGCGCCAGCCGCCGCCATTTCCACCAACCAACCGGCCTGGGAAAGCAGCATCTCGGCGGGCCTCTCGCTCACCCGGGGAAACAGCGACACGCTGTTGACCACCGCGACTTTCAAAACCCGCAAGAAAACCGCGGAAAACGAGTTCGCGTTCGGCATGGACGGCTCGTATGGCGAAAATAATTCCGTCGAAAACAATGAAACGCTGCACGGCGTCGGACAATTCAATCATCTGTTCAGCAAACGCTTCTACGGATTCCTCAATCTTGAAGGCCTGCACGACGGCATTTCCGATTTGACTTATCGTTTCACTTTCAGCCCCGGCGCCGGCTATTATTTCCTCAACGCGACCAACACCACGCTGGCCGTCGAAGCCGGTCCCGGCCTGATCGTCCAGCAACTTGGCGGCGTGGACACCACTTACGCAACCTTCCGCCTGGCGGAACGGTTTGAACACCGGCTGGACAATGGCGCGCGCGTCTGGGAAAAAGCCGAGTTCCTGCCGCAGATGAACAAGCTCCAAAACTTTCTGGTCAATGCCGAGATCGGCGCGGAAGCTTCGCTCACCAAGACCTTCAGCATCCAGGTCACTTTGCAGGACAACTTCATCAACCAGCCCGCTCCTGGCCGCAAGGACAACGACGTGAAGCTCATCAGCGGCCTGGTCTATAAATTTTAAGGCGCGAGCCGTTCCAGCTTCCACGAATTGTCCGGCTGCCGCGTGTAGCAAAACCGGTCGTGCAACCGGCTCGGCCGGCCCTGCCAGAATTCAATCCGCTCCGGCTTCAAAACGTAACCGCCCCAGTTCGGCGGCAGCGGCACGTCGTTCGGAAATTTTCCGGCCATCGCATTCCATCTCGCGTCCAGCGCCACGCGATCGGCGACCACGTCGCGCTGGTTCGATGCCCACGTCGCGAGCCGGCTGCCGCGCGGACGCGATTTGAAATACGCCTCCGATTCCTCGCGCGGGATTCTCCCCACCGACCCGGTGACGCAAATCTGCCGCTCCAAATCCGGCCAGTAAAACGTCAGCGCCGCGTTGGGATTTTCCGCCAGCTCCAGCCCTTTGCGGCTGTCGTAATTCGTGAAAAAAATGAACCCGCGCGCGTCCACGCCTTTGAGCAAAACATTTCGCGCCGAGGGCCGGCCGGATTTGTCCACCGTCGCCAGCACCATCGCGTTCACGTCCGCCGGCGAATGGCCGAGGACGGCGTGCCAGAGTTTGAAGAGCGCGATGCCGATTTTCCGCCGGCACCCGCCCGCCGACGCCTGCGCCAACCACGCATTGAATTGCGCCATCGGATTCGCGTCCAAATCCGCCCGGCGCAATCCGCCGGTCGAGTATTCCCGTCTGATGTCGGCGAGATTCATGGAGTTCTTAATTTTGAATTTTTGGTTTTGAGTTCAAGTTCCAAAAGTCGCGCGAGGAAGTCTTCAACTAAAACTCAAAATTAAAACCATGAATTTACATCAAACGAAACACCGTCAGGCCGAGCGTGAGAATGCAGGCCGCGAACCCCAGACGGATCAGGCTCAAGAAGCGCGTGCGCCCTTCCGAGGCCGTCGCCCAATTGATCAGATCGCGCAGCCGCCACGGCGTGACGGTGAACCAGATGCCCAGAACCGCAAACAGGTAAGCCCAGCCTTGAATGACCAGCACCCACGGCGATTCGCCCAGATGCGGACGCCCGGTGTCCAGCATCAGTTTTGCCAGCAACAGCATCAGCACGGCAAGGCCGCGAACGGCCAGAAAATCCCGGACGAAGATGCATGACAAAATTCCGACCGCGATGAACGCGCCCAGCATGTAGGGCTTGAAGGCGGAAAAATCCGCAATCGGCTCCACGTTGACGTTCCAGGCGAACCACGCCGTGGCGAGCAGCATGAGCACGACGCCGGCGGGCAGGCTGCGCGGAAATTTGCGCGCGGCGGCGGCCAGCCCGGCGGGTTTCAAAAGGCCATAAACCTGCGGCAGCCCCATAACCACGCCGAGCAGAATGGTCAAATACGACAGTTTCATTTCCACAAAGCTAACCATGAATGGACACAAAAAGACATGAAAAATTCAAACCGAAATTCCGCTTGTCAAATAACTTTGCCGGGCGCAATGTTCAAAATATGAAACTTGTTGGGCTTCTGTGCCCGTCATCTGCCAATGAGCAAGCGAAAATATAAATTTGTCGCCGGCTCGATTGCCAGTGTGGTGCTGTGTTTTCTCGTGTCACCGTTTTTCCAGTTTTCCATCAACTGGACTAAACGCTTTGTGGCTGGTCAGCACTATCTCGGTGGCTACTCTATTCACTCGGCTTCGCGCGAAATTTTGCCTTCCATAGTCGTAGAGTCTAGGCGAACGGTTTGCTGTCGTATGGAGTTTTGTGATTTCCGTTTCCCATTACCAAAGGGGGCGGGCGTTATGTCAGTTGCCCCGGTCACCGGAGGGTTCGACACAATTAAGGGAACTATTTACGTCACTAATGCTAACGGTGGTCCGGTGGATTTAGATGCCTACGCCAGACGAATTTGGGAGGCCGGATTTCGCGTTAGTCGTGGCGATTTTATGTTCGGTGCTGGCGCGCCAGACGGAGGAGCCATAGGGGTTGCGAACTCCGAGCACTGGACGAAAATTGATTTTTCCTTTTTTGGAGATTACTAGATGTCTGACCAGAGTCCCAATATGAGGATAGACTGCACCCGTTAAGCTTATCACAAATTCACCATCGCCGGGTGTGGGGCGCAATGTAGCACCCATTTATTTCCCCGACTCGCCCAGAGTTTTCAATTCCCGGTCGGTCACAATCCAGACGAAGCCGTGTTGCGCCGCCTGTTCCCGCACTTGCGCCTGAAGTTCCTTGCGCTTGGGATATTCCACATCGAGAACCGGCTTGTGCGCGGCAGCCAGCCGTGAAAGAAAATCCAGAATGTATCTTGTGTCGGCGGCCTTCTGAAGCTTGTCGCCATCGGTGAACAGGTCTTCGACCCCGACCGCGTCCACCGTGCCGAGAAAATCCGCGTGCGCGAGCAGTTGCGCGCCGTTCTGCGGGATGACGAGGGCGGCGGGATTCGTTTTGCGGGCGCGCGCGGCGACGGCTTTCACCCATTCCACCATGTCGCGCCGGTAACTTTGTTTGGTTTCAGGATTGAGCCGGTCGTCCATAAAATTATGGCCGTCCTCCGACTCGAACGTTTCAAATCCGTCCACGATGTCGAGATAAACGCCGTCAAAACCCGCCGCCATGATTTTGTCCTCCTCGGCGAGGATGAGGCGCTGCCATTCGGGCTGCCAGTATTTGACACGGTAATTGCCCTTCCATTCGGGATTCTCGCCGAGCAAAAACGCGGGCGCGTTGGTGCGCCAGGAACCTCGCCAGTAAGCGCGATAATCCTCCGCCTCGCCAATCGAGAGATAGGCAATCACCTTGCGTCCGGCACGACCGGCACGGATGGCCGCCAGATCGGCCGCCGTCCACGGCTCGTCGCCGCTGAAATTTGCGTCGAGCACAATCCAATCGCGGGCGCACGCCGCGAGTTTGGCCACGGCTTCGGCCTTGGACTTTACCAGCGAGTCCGCCTGCAAAACGTAGGCGAAGGACGCGGGCGATGATTGCGCCGAACAAATGGAATTGCCGATGGTGAAAAACTGCGCGAGCAAAATGGATATGAGCGGCAGTTTCATTTCCAATAAGCTAAACACAAACCGGCTCAAAAGGACATGAAAAATTCACCCTCGTTGTCTCCTTCCCGTTCTGCGGAGCGGACAATTTGCCCAAGCAAATTTGAACCACGGTGAAATCCGCCGAAGAAGCCAACGCGCTGTGCGGGCCGTTCACTGGCCGAGTGGCAACGCGGCAATCATCCCATGCCGGCGGCACGATTGCGGAAAGAGATTTTATCGGGCGCTATTCGTGCTGCTGTTGGCTTGGGGATAGGTTGGTGCGACGTATTTTTCACGGGTGATCTCCGCGACCACGACGTGCATCCAGCCTTGATCCCGTTCCTGGATGTAGTTCAACTGCCATTTTTCCCATCCGCGTCTCTGGCATTCGGCTTTGGCGATGGCCGAGGCCGCCTCTTTTATGTTGTTGACGCGCTCATCGGAGGTGGCATGCGAGCCTTGATGAACATGGATGGTGAATTCCGTCGCATTTTCATCCTCAATCGAATACATGGGCTGGGCTGGCAGGCTTTCACCAAAATCACTGTTGAAGGAGTGTTCCGGCGCCGTGGCACAACCGCTGTATAAAACCGCCGCCGCTGCGTTGATTGACAGCAACCATAAAGTCCAGCGTCGTCTAATTTCTATTTTCATAAAATATATCCCTTCGTGTTTGGCTGCGATACAGAATGATGCCCGGCCTTCTTTTTTTATCCGCGGCCAGCATCATTTTGTTCATCCTAGCAAACTGCCGATGTAATATCAAGTATTATCATGGATTATCGCTCAATTTATTTTCTCGAAGCTGGCCGTTGTGGAAATGGTGCGCAGTTTGGTTGAAAATGGCCGGCGACTCCGGCAGACTGTCCGCGTGAAACGGACATATTTTCTCGCGCTGCTGTTTGCGGCCGCGCTGCTGGCCGGCTGCAACCATTCGAACAACGCCGCCCCGCCGCCGCCGTCCAACGAAATGCCGCTGCCCACGCGGGCGCAGCCGAAATTGCCCACGCTGAAGCTTTATCTCGGCGCGGAAACGCTGGACGCCGAGCAGGCGCTCACTGAGCGGCAGGAGATGACCGGCATGATGTTCCGCACGAACATCCAAGACAGTGACGCCATGATTTTTGTTTTTCCGCAGCCGTTTCAAGCCGCGTTCTGGATGAAGAACTGCCCCGAATCCATTTCCGCCGCCTATATTGACCCGAATGGTGTGATCCAGGAAATCCATCATCTGGAAAAGAACGACACCAACTCCGTCGTGGCTGCCTCGTCAAACATCCAATACGTTCTGGAAACCAGCGACGGCTGGTTCGGGCGGCACAATGTTGGCATTGGCATGGTCATTCGCACGGAAAAAGGTTCGCTGCAAGAAACGTATTTCCCGAACAGGCAATGATTACGCATTCCAAATCCACAAAACTTTTCGCCGAGGCGCTGAAATATATTCCCGGCGGAGTGAACTCCCCGGTGCGAGCGTTTCGCGCCGTCGGCGGCCAGCCGTTTTTTGTCAACAAGGCCAAGGGCGCACGCGTCTGGGACGTGGACGGAAATGAATTGATTGATTACGTCTGCACCTGGGGACCAGCCATTCTCGGCCACGCGCATCCGAAAATCATTTCCGCGGTCAAGTCCGCCGCCGACTGCGGGACGAGCTTTGGAATTCCAAATCCGTTTGAAGTGACGATGGCGAAACTGATCTGCGAATTTGTTCCGAGCATCCAAAAAGTTCGCATGACGAATTCCGGCACGGAGGCGTGCATGAGCGCCATCCGGCTGGCGCGCGGGTTCACGAAGCGCGACAAAATCGTCAAGTTCGACGGCTGCTACCACGGCCACGCGGATTCGCTGCTCGTAAAGGCTGGCAGCGGTGCGCTGACGTTCGGCCATCCCGACAGCGCGGGCGTGCCGGCGGATTTTGCGAAGCACACCATTGTCCTGCCATTCAACGACACCGGCGCGGTGAAGGCCGCGTTTCGCGCGAACAAGAATAAAATCGCCTGCATCATCGTCGAGCCGGTGCCGGGCAATGCGGGGCTTTATCTGCCCAGGCCGGGCTATCTGGAATTTCTCCGCGCGGCGACGACGGCAAACGGCGCGCTGCTGATTTTCGACGAGGTGATGACGGGTTTCCGGCTGGCGAAAGGCGGCGCGCAGGAGCGTTTCGGAATCCAGCCGGATTTGACGTGTCTCGGCAAAATCATCGGCGGCGGCTTGCCGGTGGGCGCGTTCGGCGGGCACGCGGACATCATGGACTGGCTCGCGCCGCTGGGGCCGGTTTATCAGGCGGGGACGTTGAGCGGCAATCCGCTGGCAATGGCGGCGGGCATCGCGGCGTTGAAAGAACTTTCGAGCGCGGAATTCGGAATGCGGAGTGCGGAATCCGCTTCCGGGCGCACGCGTGCCGTAATTCCGCACTCCGCATTCCGCACTCCGCGTTTGAACGCCTACGCGCGGCTCGAAGCACTCGGTTCACAACTCGAAGCCGGAATGCGTGACGCTGCGCGGTCGGCGAAAATCCCGATGACATTCAACCGCTGCGGCTCGATGTTCTGCGGTTATTTCACCGGCGAGCCGGTCTGGAATCTGGCGGACGCAATGAATAGCGACCGCGAACGGTTCAAGAAATTCTTCCACGGGATGCTGGCGGAAGGCATTTACCTCGCGCCGTCGCAGTTTGAGGCGGGCTTCATTTCAACGGCGCACACGGCGGCGGACATTGGCCGGACAGCCAGGGCGGCGGCGAAAGTGTTGCGCGGGCTGTAACCTTTTTCCGCCGGGTGCGTCTAGTTCTAAACTCTGTTGTTCCATGAAGGAGCAATGGGTTGAAAACAAGTAAAAAAAACACAACAAAATAGTATAAAATAGTTTATGAAATTAATGAAACCCATGTTGGTTGCCGCGCTTGTCGCCGGCAGCCTGTTCGCGTGCAGCACGGACACGTTTGCACAAGCTGGCGGCGCGCCTGGTGGCGCTCCCGGAGCCGGCGCACCCGGCGGCGGTCGCGGCGGTCGCGGCGGCGCACAGACGTCCGATGCCATGATTGCACGCTTCCAGACAGCCCTCGGCGATACCAATAAATTGTCCGATGATGTGATCGCCAAGGTCAAACCCGTGCTCGACACCATGATCAAAAAGCGGACCGATCTGATGGCCGACACCACGGTTGACGCGGCTGACCGTCCCACAAAGATGACGGCCATCACAACGGAGGCGAGTGACGCGATCAAGGCCATTGTAACGCCTGCTCAATTCACCATCATTCAACCCTTGCTCCAACGCGGTGCTCGCGGTGGCGGTCGCGGTGGTCGCGGTGGTGGTGGTGGCGGTGGCGCTCCGGCTCCGGCTCCAGGAAACTAACTTTTCAGACATTTTTAATCACACTGGGACGGCTTCGGCCGTCCCTTTTTGTTTTCAGCGAAGACTGCGGGCGCGCGCGCGGGACGAATCTCCGCGCGAATTCTTTTCTCTTTTCTTGAAAAGAATCGTTTGGATGCCATGCTTATCCCCGAACAATGTGTGCCGCCGGTTTCGCGAAGCCTTCGAAGGCTGGCGCCGGCGGCTTGAAAGACTTGAACGATGTCATACCGAGCCTGGTTTCAG
>Ga0302319_10006760_pt1 | contig 22700 bp, 24 predicted proteins | sample Bog_T0_2_FD_203319 | JGI IMG/M metagenome (GOLD analysis project Ga0302319, IMG submission 203319) | Peat permafrost microbial communities from Stordalen Mire near Abisko, Sweden - Bog_T0_2 | ecosystem: Environmental > Terrestrial > Soil > Wetlands > Peat | place: Sweden: Abisko, Stordalen Mire...
CAGCACCGCAAGGGGAAAGCTCGCATCTCCGGCTGCGCCGAGCGACATTTCTAATCTCAACAGACCTGCGTCAGCTTTTTCATCCCGACACGCTCCTAGTAACCCCGGCTTGACGGGATATTCTTCCGCCGAGCCAATCAGTCCTGGAAGAAGCTCCCGTCGGTGATCCCGCTGCGCGAGGTATGCTCCCCATGCCCGCACGCGCGCATCGCTGCTGCCCAACCAGGCCACAGCAAGTTCTGCAGATCGATTTTCCTGAGACTGAACGATTGCGGCGGGGTCCGCCGGAGTCTGTGCTGGGGCGGCCCAGCTTGCGGTTACAGCCACGGCAAGCGCGACACATCCTGGCGCGAAGTGCCTCATCCGTACTCCATGACGACCCACCTAATGTTAGCGCTGCCTACCGCCTGATGCGTTAAGGGTTTCGCGAATCTGTCGAATGGATAGTTGCGAATTGGCGTCGTCAACGTCCGAGCGAAAGATCCCGTGGCTCCTTCGTGCGCAAGCGTTCTAGTTCCTTCTTTTCGACTTCACGAATCGTCTTGCACCTGGCGGTTTGGTATTCCTCGAATGAAAAGCTCTGACGCGAGCAAGCCAGACGAGCGAAATAGCAGATCACCGAGACGAAAGCCGAGGAACTCTAATGGACGCAAGGTCCGGTCCATACGAGGCGGTCGACACCGACGGGGTGTTCGTCCTGGTACGAAAGACGGTACCGGTATTCCCTAACCGCCTCGAACGCGGCGGGTGTCATGACGTGTTCGGGATCGGAAAGAGCATCGGAGCCAGTCACTTCTCCGCTGGAATCGATGTGCAGCCTGAGCATCACGCCTTTCGACAAGCCAGCCGGGCATAACAGGGAATGGAGGTCGGGTGCGGAGATGAACTGGCCCGTCATGACCTCGCCGGCGAGGGGAGCGTCCTGACGGTGGGCCTCACTTCGATTTGCAGCAACGGGTATCGGGGTGTTGAGAGCGCTGAAGTCGGTCGCGGGTTCGAGGGTGGTGACGTGCACGCGGGCGATGCGTCCATCGCCAGCATTGACATCGACGGTACGGGCGATGTCTTTGGCACCGAAGGGAGCGACATCGTAGCGGTCAACGCTGTAGTCGTAGACGGGGTCAACCCAGCCCGTGGGGACGGGGTAAGTGGCATGGTGAAGGATGAGGTCGTAAGCAAGACAGTAGGTGGTTTCGGCGGCGGGAACGGCGTCGGAAACACCGGCGAGTTCGGGCTCAGCCTTGATACAGCCCGAGCTGCCCTTCAACGTGAGGCGGCGGGTGGCGAGGAGTTCCGGGCGGAAGGGGCTGAACAAGGCCTCTTCGGCGCGGGGGATGACATCGTCGAAGGGGTCCCGGTCGTGGACCTTCGGGACACAGCACAGCGAAATCCTGGGCATCTCACCGATGGTGTAGGCGTTCGCGCCGTTGTCCACCTCCGTGAAGGTGCTCCCGTCATATGTGATGGTGGACTTCCAGTGGAGCGGGTCACGCCAGAGCTCGTCGAGGGTGGCATAGCTGGACGGGCTACGCTCTTCGGATTTGAAGAGATCAATCCGCGCGACGAGATGAAACGGCGCAGCGTTGTCTGCTATGAGCAGGCTGCGGTTATAGGAGGCTTCGAGGTACTGGTGAAGCTCGTCCGGCGTGGGCGTTCGAATTTCCCACGCCGGGATTTCTGGTGTGATTCGCGTCAGATCCAGTTCGCGCCGGGTGCCCCGCTGAATCAGGAATCCCGCGATCGTATTGCCACCCGCGCTCAGCGTGCCCTCATAGCCACTGCTTACGGCTGAGGGCCTATCCACAGCAAAAGACCTGATGGTCGACCCTCGTAGTGTCAGACTTCCAAGATGGATGCTTATGCCCGGCTGGTCGACGAGATAGAGCATCCCATCCACCATGGTCGAGCCTTGCCGCGACAGACCAACCTTCGAGATTTTGAGAGCCGTCCGCGCATCGCCGTCCGCCCTCTTCCAAATTCCTTGCCACGTCCCTATCAACTCCTGCGGATCGGAGGCAGCCGTCACGGCGGGCTGCTGCGGCAGAGCCAGGGTACCGGCTATGAGCAAAGATCCGACGCAAGCAGCCCTCAGCAGCCATCGCGGGCAATTCTTTCCTGGCGACTTCATGGCGTGCTGGACCAGAGAACCAGGTAGTAGTCGAAGGGGACGGGATGGTCGCCCTGGTAACCGAGGCTGAACTTGATCTGCATTGCCCCTTCAATGACGGACGGGTTGATTAGTGAGCCGGGGTCGGCAACGACGCTGTAGCCGGTGACTTTACCGGAGACATCGACGTGCAGGTTGAGCTCGGCGGTATAGATGCAGCAACTGGACCCCTTGTTTATTCTGGACTCTAAACCCGGGCGCGTGAGAGGGTGGCCGCGCATGAGCTCATCGGCAAGCAGAGTGTTCTGGCTGTGGGCCGTGCCCCGCTTCGCGCCGAGGGGGGCGGGCGCGCTGAGGGCGCTGAAGTCCGTGGCGGGCTCGAGAGTGGTGACGCTCAAACGGGCGAGACGGAGAGTGTAACGCCAGATGTCGATCGTGCGGGCGATGTCCTTGCCGTCGAACGGAGCGACGTCAGATAGGTCGAACCTGTACAGGTCAGGGGAGTCCTTCGGATATTCGGCATGATGGAGGATGAGGTCGTAGGGGTCCGGGCAATAGACGGCACTCGCGATGGGAACGGTGGAAGGCACCCCAGCAAGCTCCGGCTCGGCGTCAATGCAGTTGCCTGCGTCGAGCGTGAGGCGCCGGGTGGAAAGCAGAGCCGGACGGAAGGGACTGAACAGTACCGCTTCGGCGTGAAGGACGACGTCCTCGATGGAAGTGTGGCCGGGAAAATTACAACAGGACGGATCCTCAGCGATATTGCCGATGGTGTAGGCGGTTCCGCCGTCGTCAATCTCGGTGAAAATGCCGGCACCGTAGGCGACACTGAGCTTCCAGTGGAGAGGGTCCCGCCAGAGCTCGTCGAGCGTGGCCTGGGCGGCTGGGTTATGGGCCTTGTCCTTGGAGTTATCGAAGACGTCGAGTCGGGCGACGAGGTGGAAGGGCGCGGCGTGCTCACCGATGAGAAGGCTGCGGCGGAACGAAGTGTCGAGGTACCGGTGAAGTTGGTCGGTCGTAGGCGCCGTAGGCTCCCATGTCGAAACGCCTGACATGCGGCGCAGGTCGAGTTCTTGCGGCTTCGCGCTCTCGGTCCAAAACCCCACAATCGTGTCGCCGTCCGGGGTTAGCTCACCCCTGTAACTGCCGTTGCCGCTAACCCCTTCAATTGTGTTTGAGTACGTCAATGCCGTGCCTTGCAGCTTCAAACGATAGAGATTCATGCCCAAGCCCGGCTTGTCAACAAGGTAGAGTCTTCCCAGCAGCCCGTGTAGTCCCAGCTTTGAGATCTTGACGACTATCCGCGTATCGCCGTCGGCCCGCTTCCATATTCCCTGCCATATCCCCGACACGTCCCGCGGATCAGAAGCAGCCGTCACGATGGGCTGTTGCCCCGGCTGCGCTTGCGTTGCGGGCGCAGCCAGAAACACCGAGGTCAGAGCAATGAAGCCACAATACAGCGCTATTCGGTTGGACACGCCGCGTTTGCCATTGTGTTTTATCAGGCTCAACAGGACTTTCGTGCGCTCGCGGCGGAAAAACATAGACACCGCCATTATAAATAGATCCTGCCCTTGTAGTAACGACGGTGCTGGCCAGTGTCCTACTCTCCGAGAGACCCCAAGATATATGGCGAAGATGGCACGAACGGCTGGGAATGGCAGTACCGCCCGTGCCGCGACGCCAGTTTCCCGAGAGTTCGTTCGGTCCGGAGCCGGGGAGTATCCTTTGACCGTTAGGAGCTAGTGTCATGAGTTAGAAATTCGTTCACAAAGTCGCTGAATCTTGCCGAGGATGAGTTCGGCGTCCGCAGTCCAGACGAAGGGCTTCGGGTTTTCGTTATTGTGATTGACGTAATCCTGAATGGCTTTTTCGAGAGTCTGTACGCTGGTGAATGATCCACGGCGGATGCGCTTGTCCGTAATCTCCGCAAACCACCGTTCCACCTGATTCACCCATGACCCGCTGGTCGGGGTGAAGTGTAACTGATAACGCGGATGGCGGGCGAACCAGCGGACGACGCTCGGTGTTTTATGGGTTCCGTAATTGTCCATCACCAGATGGATTTCGCCGGCATCGGCTGGAACGGCGGCATCCACCATCCGCATGAACTTTAGAAACTCCTGGTGGCGATGGCGGCGGTGACACTTGCCGATTACTTTGCCGGTCGCAATGTCCAGCGCGGCGAACAGCGACGTGGTGCCGTGCCTTTCATAATCGTTGGTTCGCTGTTCCGGCAGACCGGGGCGGAGAGGCAGAATCGGCTGCGTACGGTCGAGAGCCTGAACCTGCGATTTCTCATCCACGCACAGCACAATGGCATGTTCCGGCGGATTCAGGTACAGACCCACGATGTCCCGCACTTTTTCCACCAGCCAGGGATCGGTGGACAGCTTGAATGTCTCGGTGCGGTGAGGTTGCAGGCCGAAGCTGCGCCAGATTCGAACCACCGCACTCTGGCTCAGCCCGACATCCTTCGCCAGTGAGCGGGTGCTCCACTGGGTGGCCGCTGCCGGCATACTCTCCAGAGTTCGCGTGACGGCCTCTTCCACCTTTTCGTCTGTAATCCTGCGCGGCGTGCCTGGACGGGAATCGTCCGCCAGTCCCTTCATGCCGTGCAGCCTGTAACGCTCTCTCCACTTCCCAACCGTGGACCCAGTCATGCCTAATTGCTGCGCGATTTCCTGATTGCTCAGACCTTCGGCGGCACGAAGTATTATCTTTGACCGAATCGCCACCCGCTGCGCCGTCTTGGGCCTGCGCGCCAGGAGAGTCAACTTCTCTCGATCAGCCGGATCCACAATCAACGGTTGCTTTGGTCGTCCTGTTCTCACGCCGCCTCCGGATTATCCCAGACCCAGGATAGGCGAAGCCGGTTACTTTTGCAATGAATTTCTAACTCAGGACACTAGCTGCAAAGAACGGATGCGCGAAAATGAAGCGATGACCTTCGGCGGAATAATGTCGCGGCAATCCCCAAATTTAAAAACTTCTCCGGTCGATGACGAGCAGCCCCATAATCAAGGGAAGGTACACTACCGATGCGAGGAGAACCTGTCGTGCCCGGATGTTTGTACGTTCCATCGCGACACGAATTCCGTAATAAAGGAAGCATCCACCGAGAACCAAGGCACCGACAAAATAGATTTGTCCGGTCATCCCCAGCAGTACGGGGAAGAGGCTGACCGGAATCAACGTTGACGCAAATGTAACGATGTGCCGGGTGGTCGATTTCCCATCGGGCTCTATAACCGGCAACATCCTTATCCCAGCGCGCGCATAATCGTCACGATACATCCACGCGATTGCGAGCGAGTGTGGAATCTGCCACACGAAAAGAATCGCGGCGAGAGCCCATGCTTCCGCGCTCAAGTTTCCGTTTGCCGCCGCGTAGCCGATCAGCGGAGGCATAGCGCCCGCAAATGCCGCTGCAATCGTGGAGAGAGGGGAATACCGTTTCAGCGGCGTATATACGAAGAGATACGCGGCTATGGTCGTAGAACCAATGATCGTTGTTCGCAGATTGACGGCCCAGGCCAACTCTGCCGCACCAAGCACTGCCAATACAATGCCGAAAATGAGAGCGCCGGTCGGCTCAATCCTTCCGGCCGGAAGGGGCCGGAGGGAGGTACGGCGCATTTTGGCGTCGGATTCCCGTTCATACCACTCGTTCAGCACAGCGGTCGCCGACGCCAGCAATGCCGTCCCAGTCAATGTATGCGCCAGGCGAACAATCGTCGCCCCATGCCACGGCCCACGCTCTGCACCAAAGAAATAGCCAACCGCCGTTGTAACCATGATGAGCCACGTGATGCGCGGCTTGGTCAAGGCAAGATAGTCCTTCGCCACCGCGATTTTCGTGGTATTCGTCGTCATGTTATCTCCTCTCAAAACTAAATGAACCGCGTGTCAACGGTGCCACCGTGCTTTCGGACAAATGGCGAGACGCTGTTCGCCGATCAAAAAGCGAAGCGGAGGGCCGACAAGACGAATGTAGCGCAAAATAACTGTCAGTTGGAAAGGGTGCGTAATCTTGCGCCGTCCTGCACACGGTCAACGTAACCCGGGTCGCGGTGATTAGTCAGCAGAGCTCTTTAAGGACTATTTTTTTTCCTTCGGCGCGGTTCGTTCGGATCGAGGTGCTGAGAATGGATGGCGGACTGAGTGCAAGAATCGCATGACGGCGTGTGCTCCGCGCCGATCTAAAGAAAGAGAGACACCATCCCTAAGCCTTCGGATTCCGTCTCTGCTTCAGCTTCGCAATCGAGATCCTGCTGCGCCGCGAAACGGGGCTATCGCTCAAGTTCGGGACGCCTTCGACGTCGTTGCCTGTCGATCTGCTGTTCCCTTCCGACAAGCGACCGATCCGTCTCGACTCCGCAAAGTGCCTTCTGGTATCTTCCCAACCAACCGCCCCAGCCATCCTCGGTCGGACTAACTCCCTTTCGGCGCAAAGCCTCCACTTTCTCCCTTAGCAGGCCGCGGTTGATAAGAATAGCCTCCGCATAGCCAAAATCCTCAATCTCAATTCTGAGCCGCCCGTCCCCAGAGAGTTTCCGCAGGCGAACGAACGAATTCGTGCTCAGTCCTCCAAGGCTGCGCCTCTCCTCCATCTCTCGCGTATACGGGATGTAGTAGACCTTGGCGGCTGTAGATTCCAGCAAGAGGTAGTTCTTTCCCGAGTGCTCTTCTTCGCCGTGCACGAGCACCCGTCCTTCGACGGCTGCGGTCTGCTGCCAGTCCACGGCTTCGACCGGCAGGCGTTTATCCGAGACCAAATCTCCCTGGGCGAAGAGCATCTTCTGCCGGTCGCCAGCTCGCTGCATCGCACGTAACACCGGCTCCATGTCGGATCGAAGTAGCCACGAGCCGTCCTGTGCTCTCCTTGCCAATCCCATGCGTGAGAGCGCAATGAGGCGTGCCCAAACGTGATGATTCTGTGCGCGGCCGGTATCGGCAGATTGGGTGAACGAGAAACCGTTTTCGACAGCCGCTGCGTTTCGGAGGATCGCGCGATCCAGCGAAGTGAACCGGTTCTCAGGGATCTCCCGGCGTTCTGCCTCCGCAGCATCGAGGGCCGTCCTAAATCCCATCTGTCGCGTACACAGATCCTCCGCGATCTCGCGGACGCCGCGTTTCACGTAGTCGCGGCTCAGGCGCAGGGCTTGGCCGTCTGCTGCAAGGTCTCTCAATGCGACATGCACGTGCGGATGTTCGGTATTACGATGGACTACGGCCACCCACTCCAGGGAACCTCCGAGATCCTCGTCGACACGGAGCATCAACTCACGAGTGAGGCGTTGCAGGTCGGCGCGCTCGCCGAACTCAGGAGAGATGATGAACTTCCAAAGCAGTTGATCTTTGTTTGCTTGCCAGGCCTGTAGCTGGTGCGAGACGTGCACGTCATTCTCGTGTGTATTAAATCCGGTATCTCCCTGAGCGGCGCTTTCGCGTTCCAGGTAGCGTCCGTGGGCGCGCCACTGCCCGCGCACCGTGTTCTTCGAATACGTGATCCGTACGACACAACGCTGGCGATGCGGAAAACGCCGGGCGCCGGTGGATGATCCCTGGCGGCCCGCACGGCTCTGCCGGGCATAGTGCATCAGCATTCTGAATCCGGTCGCCAACGCAATCCCGTCATGTCTGGGTTTAGGGACGTGCGGTTTTCCCGGACGCAGCCGGAACTCCCGTTCCCCGTCAATCATTCTTGTCCCCCAGCAAATCCTGCATAACGGATTCGTTTGCCAACGATTGGCCGGCGGTTTTTATCAGGCGCATATGGCGCTCTCGCGCCATGCTGATCGATTGGGCTCTTGCATCCGCAGGGGGTTCCGGTACACATGCCAGGAAGATTTTGGTGAACGCATCGAGCAGCGCAAAGATCGCCTGCTGGCCACGAAGGGCGCGACGAAGCTCCTTTGCAAGCCGATCAAAACTGGCGGCGGTCTGTTCCTCCATCCCCTCGCTCTCGCTGCGCGATCTCAATTCGGCTTCAATCGCAGCCCGGATGAAGGCGCTCGGTGATCGGTATCCGCGATCCTTCGTCGCCTTCTGTAGGCGTTGGTCCAGTTCCGGCTGAATTCTCACCGCTCGTTTCGGCATCGACAAATGTCCCTATACATATAAGGGTTCAGAAACGGGTTTGTGGACAAAAAATATCAATAAATCCGCAGTCGGACAAATGGGCGACACTGATCGGGCCTTGTCGCCCGCCGGAACGAGCGGCGCGACAACAGGATAGCCTCACAAAACGACACGCCCGTCCGACAACCCTTTATGTTCCACTACCGGTGTTTTGCTGCCTTTTCGGGCGTTGGCGGGTTTCAAGGTGTTACAAACCGTTACCGCTCACCGGAATCCCGCCCTGCTGTTTCGGACGGTTTCGAACTGTTGCAAACAGTAGCTGAGAGCCGGATTAAATATTTTGTCCAGAAAGTCCGTTCTGAGCCCTTATATGTAGATGCCTTTTGCTGGCGACACCCATGAACTACGCTGAGCGGTTCCGGAATAGCCGACACTAGACCTCGTCGATCTGCGGTCCCTGCGCGAGGTTCATCTCGGGACCAGCAGCGGTCGCGTTTGCGTGGGCCTGTCAGGACAGCAAGGACTCCTCGAACGTGAGCCGCGAACACATAGAGCCGCTTAACCAAATAGAAACGGAGCAACCATGACAAAACCAATCACAATGAAAATCCAACGCAAGATCGCAGAATGGGCAGCGAAGTGTTGCCCCCGCCTCAAGCCCGACGACGCGATCTTTGGCCTGGTAAAGATGAGTATCCAGGAACTCGAAGACGCGCTCGATGCTTCGTATGCGCGCGTTGTCGGGGAACTCGCGCTATACCGTGCTTTAGCTCGGACCCTTCCGAACGGAGGCGGGGAAGATGTGGATGAGGCGTTGAAGACAGCAAATGAGTTCTGCAACCAAATCAAGCGCGGTGTCAATATCTGCCATCTGCGGGCGGCAGAAGCCATCCGAGAAGTCGAGGCGGCTTACCAGCAGTCGATTGCCATCCGGTATTTCGTCCTCGGGATGTTTGCGAGCTTAGTGCCATTGCTTTGTGGAGTCGGGTTGGCCGCGGCCCACGCAACGTGGTGGCGACACTAGAGAGGCTCCTGCTGCCGTTGGTTGCTGCCAGCGTGCGGGCGTTTTGCAAACCAGCCGCTCAGGAACTGACCACCAGCACCGGCAACCGATTGCCATTCAGGCAATTTCACGTGATTGTTACGAACGGTTGCGTAACGATCCACACGGTTGCCAGAAGCGGAATGAAAATATTTTGTCAAAAAATCCCGTTCTGAGCCGGTATATGTAGAGGCTTTATTCTGACCACAACAACAAACTCCGCTCCCCCGCTCCGAAACAGAACGAAGCGCGATTTCGTTCATCTGCGATCGCTGCCGGGAGTTGAACCGCGAACCAGCACGGGGACGGTCGCATGGATCTGGCCCGAAATCGTGGACAGTCTGGCGACGGGTAAGAAACTGCGGGAAGTATGGGAAGCCGTCCGCGCCGATGGCCTCGAAATTCCATATCCACAGTTCCGGGTTTATGTCTCCCGGATTCGGATGAGGCAATCCCGGCAGCACCGATCAGAAACCAAGACGCCACCGCACACCGCTCTCTGCCCGAGCACCGAACCTCAGGCTGAGTCTCCGGTGCGGTCAGACCCGTTCCGCAATGTTCGCGAGCAGCGGGAGAAAAAACAATCGGACGGATTCGGCTTTGATCCGTTCTCCATTCAAAAGCCGTTGGTCGATTAGGAGGCAATTCATATGGCAACTACAGAAAACGTAAAGTCGAAAGGCAATCAGGTCCATCTGATTCTCCAGGGCAAGGGCGGCGTCGGAAAGAGTCTGATTTCCGCCATTCTCGGCCAGTACTTCCAGAGCAGGAAGATCACACCGCATTGCTTTGACACGGACCCGGTCAACGCAACCTTCGCTCAGTATCAGGCCCTCCAGGCTGAGCACATCAATGTCCTCCGGCGCGGCGCGATTAACGACAAACGCTTCGATGAACTCTTCGAGAAGATCTGCCAGATCGAAGGCGTCTGCGTCGTGGACACCGGCGCCACGACCTTCGTTCCGCTGTGGAACTACATTCTCGAAAACGAAATTCTGAAATTCCTCGCGGACCGGTCCCGCCGGGTCTTTGTCCATTCCGTCGTGGCCGGCGGACAAGCCATGACCGACACCCTGAATGGATTCGAACGTCTGGCGGAAACAACCTCGGATAAAAACGTGATCGTCTGGTTGAACGAGTATTTCGGCGAGGTTTCAAAAGACGGCAAACCGTTCGAGCAGTTCCGCGTCGCCGAGGAGCAGGCTGACAAGCTTCTCGGGACGGTGGTCATCCGGGATCGCAACCCGAACACTTACGGGGACGACATGCGGCAGATGCTGTTGAAGCGACTGACATTCGAAGAAGCTATTCGTCTTCCTGAATTCTCACTCGTCTCGAAACAGCGATTGACGATCATCCGTCGCGAACTCTTCGAACAGCTGGATCTGATTGAAATGGAGTAGATTATGGCAAAACCAACGATGTTCAACGTAGAACGCATGATAGCAGTGGTGGCGGCAGAGCATCGTTTCATTCTGAAACCCGACGATGCGGCTTTCGCCCTCGTGACGATGAATCGTCTGGTCCTCGAAGAGTCGCTCGAAGCCATCCGCGCCGTGGTGAATCAGGATCTCGCACAATTCAAGGACACCGCGCAGTGGGCTCACAGCCGGGCCCAGTCGGCTATCGAGGAGGAAGTCCGTCGTTCATCGAGGGCCATCCGTGAGGAACTCCAGCGTGATCTCAATAACGCTCGATTACGCGCGGCGGAAATCGTTCAGGAAGTGAAGGAAACCTATGAGAAACCGATGGCCAGGATGGACCTGATCATCATGGTCCTGGAGGCGGTCATTCTCTTCATTACCGCTTTCGTGATGGGCAGAGCCAGCGCGAGACCGTAATGGGTGTTCGGAATATTGCCATGAGCTCCGCGACCCTCTCGAACCGGCCTTTATCACGGAACGCATCAGACGAGCTTCCACTGACGGTACGTGCCGCCGCCACATACCTTGGCGTCAGCCCGCAGACGGTGTATCTTTGGGTAGAGCGAAAGCAGATTCCCCATCTCCGCGTGATGGGCCGCAATATCCGGTTTTTGAAATCGGATCTTGAGCCCTTCCGCGCAACATTCAAGCAGGAGGTGGGAATTGGCACGACCGAGTAAACACGATGGCTCCATCTATCCACGCCAGGACGGTAAGGTTTTGTGGATGGTCTATCGGGACCGGAACGGAAAGCGCGTCCGGGAATCAACGTACACAGACGACTGGCAGGAGGCGCAGCGAAAACTTCGTGAGCGGCTTCAGTCCAGGGACGACAGGGTTCTTGAGGTCGTCCGGAAAGGAGAGAAATTACAATTCTCGGATTGGGTGGACTTTTTTCTGGAGAACTATTCGAGGCCACCGATCCGCGCAGAAAAAACCCATGCAGCGAACCAGCGTTCGGCCAAGCACCTCAAAGCCGCCTTTGGTCAACGCCCGGTTGCTGATATCAGCGCAGACGATATTGAGCACTATCTTCGACGGCGGCTTCAGGCCAGAGTTCAGGTCAAGACCGTTGCCGGAGTCATCCAGAAGGGCCTGCTTAAGCCGACAACGGTCCATCAGGAACTGCGGGTTCTTCGCCGTATGCTGAACGTCGCAGTGCGGAAGAGGCTGCTCCCCGCGAACCCATGCTGGGGTGTGGAGTTTCCAGTGAAGGTGAACGGACTGTTCCGGCCGCACTACATGTCGTGGTCGGAACAACAGAGGATCGAGTTCCAGGCACCTCTGTATTTACGCAACATCATCCGGGTCATCACGGAGTCCGGACTCAGGGTGTACAAGGAACTATTGTCGATGAAAAAGGAGCAAGTGGACCTGGAAAACGCAATGGTCTGGATTCCGGACTCGAAGACGCCAAACGGGATCGCCGAGGTTCCGCTTACGGAACTGGCTCTCGAAGCGTTTCGGGATCAGATCCGTCTCGCCGGGCCGGGAACCTGGTTGTTTCCGAGCGACGAGAATCCAACGGGGCATCAGAAGTGTCTTAGGACGGTCTGGCACGCAGTCTTGCGAAGAGCAAAGGTGCCATACTTCCGCCTCTATGATCTCCGTTCGACTTATGCAACTCGCCTGAGTGCGGGTGGCGTAGCCGACGAGTGGGTGACGCAGTTGCTACGACAGGGAGATGCAAAGGTGTTCAAGAAATACTCGCAGATGAAGTTGCAGATGAAAAGGGAGGCATTACAGAAACTGAACAGGAAAGCGAATGAGGGCCAGCCGGGTTTTGCCACGGAGAGGCCCAACTAAATGGGGTTTTGTCACGGTTTTGCCACGGTCGGACGTTTTTTGAACGATCCTGGCGGACCGAATAGTATCGCAAATCGGGGAAGTGGTTTAGAATCAAAAGAGCAGTCAGATCGGGGCGCGTAGCTCAGCTGGTTAGAGCGCCTGCTTCACACGCAGGAGGTCCGGGGTTCGAGTCCCTGCGCGCCCACCATTCTTATCAGTGAGTTGCAGAGTCCCCTGCATTGTGGCGGGGGTGTTTGTGACGTGGATTGTGACGTAACCGCTCAATTTGCCTTCCCAACTGACGATTGACTCTCGGTCGAAAGTCTTCCCATCAGACCGCTTTCCAGCTTGTCCAGTACCGTCCGCTTTGCTGCCATGCGAACGTGGCTGTAGTGTTCCAGCATCCGGCGCGACATGTGACCCGATATCGCCATCAGCGTTGCGTCTGAAACGCCCGCTTCCGCCATCTCGGTTATTGCCTGGTGTCGCAGGTCGTGAAACCTCAACCCCCGTAATGGCTCTACTGTCCGCTTCCAGGCGGCTATGGCTGCCCGAAGGCCACCGCCTGAAGCCAAAGTATCGCGTGCCGCATCACGGCCCGATAACCGCGCCGCCTGCCTGACCAGTTTGCGCCACGCCGTGCGCCAGCTTTTCTGCGGACGTGTAGGGTCAATCGTGACGTGTTCGCAGGCGGGAAAAATGTAGTGCCCGGGTTCGCTGCTCCCAAGCGCCCGCGCGCGTTCCAGCAGTCTGGTAAGCGCCGCCATGGCGTCACCATTAAGCGGGATGGTCCGATGCCCGGCTGCCGTCTTGCTGCGCCGGATCGTCGCCACGCGCCCGAACAAGTCTACGTTTTCCCACCGCAGGTTGCGGATCTCGACTCCCCGGCAGGTAGTAGAAACGGCGAGCACCGCCGCACAGTGCGCGGCCGCCCATTCAGGCCTGCTTGCAGCGACTTCAAACAGCCTCCGCTTCAGATCGGCTGTCAGAACCTTTCCGACTGCACCCTGACGCTCTGGAAGCGCCCTTGTGTCTTCGGAAATGGCATTCCAGACTTTCGCCCGCTTCAGCATTCGACGAAGTACGCCGGTTTCCATGTTCACCGTTCGGCCAGATACACCAGAAGCCAACCGGGCAGTCTGGTAACCAGTGACGTCCTCCGCCTTGAAGCGAAGCAACGGCTTTTCTGCAAAGTGCTTCGTCAGCGGCCCGAGCCTCTCTTTCTCGAACTGCGTAGTACGCTCCGAAACGTGCGGCTTGCGTTCTGAGAGATAAACCTTGGCAGCTTCGCCGAAAGGTTTCCGCGCGAATTCCCGGCCAGACTTGGAGGCACCTTTGCCCTGTTTGATCTCGGATACCCGCGTCTTCTCCAGTTCCTTCGCCTGGCGCTTGTCAGTCGTATTCAACGCCTCGCGATACCTGACACCCTGAACAGTTACGTCGAGGTGCCAGTGCTCATCTCGTTTGTAGATCATTTCTCTCCTTTCTTCGTTTCCTTCGTTTGCTTCTCGCCGCTGCCCTTCGGACGCCCGCCTTTCTTGCCGTTCTCTCTCGCGATTTCCTGGAGGCGTTCAATGCCAAAGCGTTCGACTCTGGCTTTAAAGCTTCGCTTGCCCATCAGACTTGCGGCCTGTGACGCCGCTGTTTTCTTAGCCATGCCATTATCCTAACCGTTTCGGTTAGTAAACAGCAATTAAAATCGAAATCGCCCGCGCTTCTCTATGCCAGCCTAAGTCGGTTGTCCTGACGCGGCGGGGCAGTCCCGCCGGTAGGCAGAGTCTCCATCCATTGCTCCAGGTCCTCGACGCGATACCGAACCAACGCGCCAACTTTGATGAATCGCGGGCCACGCTGCAACAGCCGCCATCGTCTGAGGGAGGCGAGACTCACTTTGATCTGTTCGGCGACTTCCTTTTCGGTTAGGAAACTCTGCATGTTTACCTCGATGAGTTCTGCCGGGCACCGCTGGCTCCACATATAAGGGCTCAGGATCGGATTTTTGGACAGCAAATTCAAGATCGGGCCGCTGAATTCGTGCGGAACACTACGGTTGCGACGATTTGCGACGTTTACGGCAGTTCGCGACAACTCACGACGTTCTGCGACAATCCTGACATCCCAGATTCAGCGAAAAGGGCAAACAACACCCGGAAAGGAACATAAAGGATTGTTTTACAGCGGCGTTATTTTTCGGACCTATCCTACCTCACCTCAGTGGATTAGAGTGTTTTGCAAAATTGTCGGCGCGTTCAACATTTGTTTAACGCCGACGAGCGACGATCAGAAGCAGGCTCCGACGCGCCGCCGGGCAAGTGAATTGGACGAAAACGCACGCTCAGCGCCACTCTGTGCGCGGGGAAAGCTGTGCTCTTCACAGTCGGGGCCGGGCATCGTCATTCCGTGGACTTCAGCACCGCGATCCATCGTTCCGAATCTCCTCCACGCTTCCGGCTGGCGCATCAATCAGCACGTACGCCGGCTGCCCGGAGCGCAACGCCTCGGCCTCGGCCCTCGCTTTCTCCTTCGCCTTCTCGCCTATCAGTCTCGCCTGCTCGGCGTAGAGTTCTTCCACGGTCATGTTCGCGTACTCCGAATATTCCGGCCGCTCGACGCGTTGCGATTGTTTCTCCTCCCATTGGCCAAGTTCCTGTGCGGCCTGCTTGAGGATCGCCGCGGCGACCTCATAGCTCTGCGTCCTGGTCGTCTTGTCTCGATTCAAACGCGCCTTTGGCTCCCGCAACTCATCGAACATCGTCTGCAGTTGTGTCACCCGCCAAGCACGATCACAAATTGCAGCTCGAACAAAACGCCGATCATAATCCGATTCAATTACTTGCGGGCCATTTTTCAGAGCGATTGCAATTTCACGTTGCAATTCCGCCACCCGGTTCGCAATTGTTGCATTTCTTTGCAGCCTCGATGCCTGATAGGGCGCAGATCGCTCGCTAAAGCCAGCGGATTCAGCCGCTTTGCGCGCACTAAGCCCTTTTGCTAATCCCTGCGCGAAAAGTTCTCGCTTTTGACTTCTCAGCACAGCCATCGTCTCAACGCCTTTCTTTCTCTTCGCCGTGCGCGACGGTCGCCGCCGTGATCCATTCAGGCGACGACGTGTCCGTTTCTGGGTCGCACTCGGAGGCTTCCGGAGTACGGGTGGGGAAGACGCAGAGGTTTAGGGACGGTTTTGGGACGCCACAGCAATCCTTGCCGAGGCGCATCGCGGTTGCAGTTCCAATGCGCAGTTCTCGCGCGATGGCGCGCCAGCTTGCACCTCTCTCTCGCAGACGCAGCACCTCGTCTGCGGTGACCTTGCAGCGTGGGCGGCCACCTTTCCGCCAGTCGTGCGGCTGAGTTTGATCGGCGGCCTTCATCACGCGGCCCTATCGCTAAACCAGCAGCCACCTTCACGCTGATCGCGTAAGTGGCGATGGAGAATCATTCGGACCGCGCTAGGCTTCAACGAAAGCCGCTCAGCGATCTCTCGGGGCTTTAACCATGGCTCATGCCTGGCTATAGCAATAACGGCTTTGGTCCTGGCCGAAGTCCCACGACCCGGCGCGGTCCCCCGGCGTACGCCCTCCTCGCGTATTTTGGGACGCCAAACCTCGCGTTGCGCCGACCGCGCCTTTTCGAGGGTTCCTCTGAGATATTCGGGGCGGCGAAGATGCTTTTCCCGGCCAAACAGGTCAGACTTTTCAAATAGGCGTTGCATCTGATGTAGATTCTTGCGTGTGTAAAAGGCCAGCTTCAGCGCGAGACAGAAGTCAGCCGACGATGGGTTCTCGCCCGGCGGGTAGCCTTTCCAATACTTCTGCGCAACGGAATCTCGCAGAATCATTCGCACCACCGAATCGTCGGTGGGCCAAAGCTCTTGAGTTTCATTTAAGGGAATCCCCTCTTCCTCCTTCCCTGTGTATAAAGGGGGAATTGTGTGACGGTTTTGGGACGGCGCGAACGCAACCGTCGACGATTCCGGCTTTGTTCCAAAAATCATGGCGTGGACTTCGCAAAGTTCCCGATCACGGAGCATCACACTGCCGGGAGCCCCTGCGAGCTTTTGACCGGTTACGGCAAAGTACCGTTTGTCGCAGTACATCTCGTGCCTGCCCCGCTTCCGTCCATCGGGCGGCAAGTGCCCAATCGCAAGAGAGTGGACGCCGCGCCCTGAGACAGAGCGTTCACTGTAGGTGTTCAGGTGTTCGATATGGCTGGCCGCCTCTGGTTCAAGTGACCCATCCGGCAGCACGCAGTGGTCCTCGTCCAACCCGCACAACCCTTCCCCCAGCACGAGCCCTATACCATCAAAGTCACCGCGACTATACTGCCGACATGCGGCATTAAACGGTAGCCACGTCGAATGATCGGTGTAATCAGCCCTTCGGTCGGCAATTGTGTAAGGCACCTTGCCATGTTGGCCGTTCCTTCTCGGACGATCTGAATAGCGCCAGCACAGCCACCGGGCAAGCGCCTTCAGTTCCTCCGCGATTTGCGCGAATACGGGTGCTGGAGGTCGGGCGGGCCGCTGCCTTGGCCCCGCGTTCGTTACTTCCGAACGGATCATCGGGCCTCCATGTGCCCGCCGCCCGTGGGCCTCGATTCGAGCCACGCTGAGATGTCTTCGGGCCTATAGCGGACAGCGGCACCGATTTTCAGGTACTTTGGACCTCCGCGAAGAAGCCTGAACCGTCGAATTGAAGCTACGGAAAGGGCGGTGATGCGTGCCACGGCATGCTCATTCAGAAGTATTTCCAGTTTTGTGTTCGGGATTATCATGGGTGATGCTCTGTTGGGGCAGTTGCCCTACAGTTACTCTCGCGGATATTCGGTGCGCATGGCTGTACAACGAAAACCGCGTGGCTCCTGTACAGTACTGACCAGCAGAGCGCTATTGCGGTTTGCGGCGACGCCGACTGCGCAGAGTTAACCCGATGTCCTTGGCGAACCGCACAATCGCTCGATAAACAGCCTGCTCTGGCTGGTTGTACCGTCGATACAATTCTGCGGCGATGTCCTTTGCGCGCGCGCCCCTCTGGTAGCGGACGGTCCACTCCGCGTCTCTCGTCACTTCGGGCTTAGAGGTGTTGTTGCGCCTCCTACAATCGCGTCGGTACTGGGCCAGTTGACCGTTTATCTGCGCTCCGACTCGTTCCTGGAAATTCCCCCATGATTCGGACGGATACCACTTGTCACGAATCGTTGGGCTGAATGGGGGATTCGCGGGCTCGGGCGGCAACCAGAACCACCTGCCCCGAACGTTTCTGTTGCCGTAATTCCAGATAATAGTTTTGACAGCCGCGTCGAAGATCCACTTATCTTGAATGCCGAAATCGCTCCCCCAACGGCTCAAGATCAACATGGAACCGTGGCTGTTCAATTCATCCTCTATCCGGAGTTCGAATTCGATGCGCTTCGCTGTGAGACTGAGGTTATTCGGCACGAATTCCGGAATATCCGTCCAGAGATCGGCGTACTTCGGAGCAACATCGTCGCGAAGTTTTCGCAGCACCTCCGGCCAAAGGCGGTTGAGAGCCTTGAGGTAGACGAACCTTCCAGGAATGTTGTCCGCTTCGTCTGAAGAGCAGTCCATCGCTTGCCGCCTTGCGCCCCGCCAGAATCTAAGGGGCCGCCACGGGGCGAGAGCCTGTCACCGGGTTCATGAGGCCCGGCTATGGCGGCCTGACTACAATGTTAGCCGTGCTTAATCCTGCCGGGCAAAAGGACCCCGAGGTTCGATAATCGTCGTCGCCGATGCGGCTCGAAGGGCTTATGATGATGGGAGCGACACGATGGAAGCTACGTGACGTTGCTGTTCCGCGCGGAGGCCAAGCGCGGCCGAAGGGGGACGTTTGGACACTCCGATTGGTACGAAGCAGGGAATTATCGATGCGATGGCTGATCTCACCTCGCGTCTGACGCAGGTTCTGAATGCGCCCGGTATTAGCGATAAGGTCCGCAAGCAGGTCGAGCAGCAGCTAAAGGCGCAGGAGCGTGCAAGAAAACAGATCGAGCGTACTCTGGGTATACGTTAGATCCGCGAGGATTCATGGGGATGATCGAGACGAGGTTGCGGGAGACCGAACGCTTTAAGGCGCATCCAATGAGCTTTTCAAGAACTGTAGCTGCGTGCGGAGTGGCTGTTTTATTGAGCGTGGTGACGCTTGCTTTGCCGGTTTTTGGCCAAGATGCCGCTGCTGTCTTTGAATCTGTTCGCAAGATCGCGGAGCAGGGCAATGCTGAAGGACAGTACGCTCTCGGAGCCATGTATCACGAAGGCAGATTTGTCACGCAGGACAAAATTGAGGCCGCACGCTGGCTTCGAAAGGCAGCCGATCAGGGCTACCCGCCCGCTCAGTTCAACCTGGGGCAGATGTACGGCAATGGCGAAGCCGTGCCACAGGACTTTGTTGAAGCTGCGCGCTGGTTCCGGAAGGCCGCCGACCAGAACTACGCGCTGGCTCAGTTCAACCTGGGGGAAATGTACAACGAAGGCAGAGGCGTGCTACTGGATAGGGTGGAAGCGGCGCGCTGGCTGCGGAAAGCTGCCGATCAAGGCAATGCGTCCGCTCAGTACAACCTTGGCAATATGTACTACAACGGCGAAGGTGTGCCCAAGGATTACGCTGAAGCCGTGCGCTGGCTCCGGAAAGCCGCCGACCAGGGCCACGCGTCCGCTCAGTACAACCTGGCCAATTTGCTTTCGGACGGCCCCCCCGTACCTCAGGACCTGGCGGAAGCCGCACGTCTGTATAGGAAGGCCGCCGACCAAGGGCACGCGCTCGCTCAGTCCAACCTCGGCCTGATCTATTACCTCGGCCGCGGTGTTCCACAGGATTACGCTGAAGCCGCCCGGTGGTTTAGGAAAGCCGCTGATCAGATCGACCCTATCGGGCTGGACAGTTTCGCGCAGATGTACTACGAGGGGAAAGGGGTGTCCCAAGACTATGCCGAAGCAGCGCGCCTGTACAGAAAGGCCGCCGACCAGGGTTACGCTATTGCCCAGTACCACATCGGGCAGGTGTACCACGAAGGGAAAGGAGTGCCGCAGGATTATTCCGAAAGCGCGCGCTGGTTCCGAAAAGCCGCCGAAGGAGGGCATGCGCGCGCTCAGTTCAACCTCGGCTTTGCGTACGACATCGGCCAAGGAGTCTTGGAGGACCATGCCGAGGCCGCCAAGTGGTATCGGAAAGCGGCCGACCAGGGGGAAGAGCACGCTCAATTCAACCTCGGGGTGATCTATGACGTTGGTGGCCACGGAGTGCACCAAGATTATTCTGAAGCCGCGCGGTGGTACAGAAAGGCCGCCGACCAGGGAGCCGCTGACGCTCAGGACAGGCTCGGATTTGCATACGGAAACGGCCAAGGCGTCCCGAAGGACGACTCGGAGGCCGCGCGTTGGTATCGGAAGGCTGCCGACCAAGGGGAAGCGCACGCCCAATTCATCCTCGGTATCATGTGCGACAAAGGTATTGGCACGCCGCAGGACTACGTGCAGGCGTACATGTGGATAAATTTGGCGGCAGCGAGAGGCGAAGGGAACGCGCAGCAGAGCCGGGATTTGGTACTCGCCCCGAAAATGTCACGGGACCAGATCGCGCAGGCGCAAGACATGACACGAAAATGGCAGCCAAAGGTGGCCTCGGCGACAGGGCCCGCAGATCATTCTCCAAATGCCGCCGCGGCATCCCCACAACTGGACGCAACTGGAACAGGATTTTTTATCACCGGTCAGGGCCACGTCGTGACGAACTCTCACGTTATCGAAGGGTGTGCTGCGCTCAAGATTCAAAACGGGCCGTCGCTCAGCGTGATTGCACATGACGATGGGAACGACCTCGCACTCCTGAAGTCCGCGCAGCACGCGCCCGAGTTCGCCACATTCAGCGCTACTCCTGGTCGAGTGGGACAGTCCGTGATGGCGGTCGGTTATCCGCTTCGTGGACTGCTGTCGTCTGGGGTAAACGTCACGACCGGGAACGTCAGCGCGCTCGCCGGTCCCCACGACGACACCGGAATGTTGCAGATGACGGCACCGGTACAGCCAGGCAATAGCGGCGGGCCATTGCTGGACCAGAGCGGGAACGTGGTCGGCGTCGTCGTGGCGAAGCTCGATGCGCTAAAGATTGCGCGCGCAACTGGCGACATTCCACAGAATGTGAATTTTGCGATCAAGGGAACCGTCGTCCAAACATTTCTCGAAGCGAACGGAGTTCAATTCGCATCGGCCCCGTCGAGCGGAAACCTCGATCCAACTCTGGTCGCAGAATGGGCGACAAAATCAACGGTAGTAGTTGAGTGCTGGAAATAGGTCGGCAGGGCTCGGGCCGGCGTTCTTCAGAGCAAGTCCTACTCGATCTCCCGACCACTCGCCGCTTGGCCTTTAAGCAGAAAAGTCTTCGGGTACTGGCCCTCCCCGGAAATCCTTATACTAATCCTGTGGCGTAGATTCGGCGGCCGGAGAAGCCGCCGCAGCCGCGTCCGCAAGCACAGAGGAAAGTTGCACCGCGAGCATCTGCCCTAACAGGGCCTCCATGACAGTGACATCTATTCTGCCGACTGTATAGGCCGCATCGGCGGCGTCCAATGCGGAGTAATATGGCTGCCGGTTTGCGACGATCTGTTCGGGGATCGTGTTAGTACCTACAAGCCTGTACCCCAGCCGGGCACAAAGCACCAAGTACGAAATCGCGCGCGATGTTCTCCCGTTCCCGCCGGAGAAAGGATGAATCCAGTTGAGCCGCCACATCATGTACGACGCGAGGTGAAGCGGCGATTTTCCCCAGTTGGTATTGACGTAATCGCACATCTCTTCCACGTGTTCTGCGATTTCCGAGGCCGCAGGAGGCTGATGGTTTGTTCCCTCTATGTAAACCGGACCCGTGCGGTAGTTCCCGGCACATGTATATATATCCTGAATGGCCAACCGCTGAAGCCGCTGCAGTGTGCTGGGTCGCAGCTTGAAACCGGTGCTCGACTGGTCAATCAGTCGCAGCACCTCATCAAACTGTAGAAGACCGTTCCGGGCTTCCAGAGCGGCCTTCTGTTCAGGGTCCGTGTATAACTGATGGGATGCTGGTCTGCTATCGCGCTGAATGTCCGTGCGACGGGTCATTTGCCTTCGCCTTCAACTCTTCAGCAGCTCTATCGACGGTATCTCGTGTGATTCGTTCATTTTCGAAATGTGTGTTTCCAAAAGCGAAGCTGCGCCTCTGCGCCTCCTGCTCAGAAGGCGTCGCTTCTCTGTGGCGAGCGGCGGCCAGCAGCACTTCTAATTCTCGTGGCATAAATCTTCCTCCTTCTAGCGTAGCGCTAATTTACCACATCGGAGACGTTTGCAAGAATGACAGACGTGCGATTCGACGCAAACATTTCCCGTGACTATTGATTTTCACTCAACGGGTGTCCTCCCGTTGGACCGGCATCCGGATAAGGCGCGCCGAAGCATTGTGACGTGGATTGTGACGTAACCGGTCGTGGTCGCAGGGTGAGGGTGGGGATACGCACGGGTACCCACGAATACTCAGGCTTTTGAAACATTCACGCGTGCGCCAGCGAAGCCCCTATCAAATCAGAGGCTTGCTGGCAATCACGATCATCGGCGATCAGTCATGCGCAACGCGCCGTTACAATTCACACGCAGGAGGTCCGGGGTTCGAGTCCCTGCGCGCCCACCATTCCAACCTTTCAGAATCAGTAGTTTGCGGTTGGTTTGATCCCCATTGCTGTCCTCTGAGCCCGAAAACGTATCAGAACCGTATCAAAACCACTCCGGCCCTGAATTTCCGTATCACAACCCTACCTCACCATTTCTCGTTGGCACTGCGATCCATCTTGGTCAGTGCCTCCCGTTTCATTTGAAGCTTCATCTGCGAATACTTCTTGAATACTTTGGCGTCGGTTTGCCGAAGCATCTGTGTCACCCACTCGTCCGCCACACCACCGGCACTCAGCCGCGTTGCATACGTTGAACGGAGATCATACAGCCGGAAGTACGGAATCCCCGCCTTCCGCAACGCGGTTTCCCAGGGTTTCCTAAAGTTCGTCTGATACCCGGTTGGGTTCAGCGGACTGGGGAACAGCCAGGGTCCGGGCCCTGCAACTTCGATCTGATCTCGGAATGCTTCAGCGGCGATCTCCGTCAGCGGAACCTCGGCAACCCCGGTGGGAGTCTTCGATTCCGAAATGAAAATCGTCTTGTTAACCAGATCGACCTGGTCCTTGCGCATTGGCGCAAGTTCCTTGTAGACACGCAACCCGGTCT
>Ga0302319_10006761_pt1 | contig 22696 bp, 22 predicted proteins | sample Bog_T0_2_FD_203319 | JGI IMG/M metagenome (GOLD analysis project Ga0302319, IMG submission 203319) | Peat permafrost microbial communities from Stordalen Mire near Abisko, Sweden - Bog_T0_2 | ecosystem: Environmental > Terrestrial > Soil > Wetlands > Peat | place: Sweden: Abisko, Stordalen Mire...
CGGGAAAACGGGTCTCCGGCCGGTCTGCGAGCCGGTTCATGCGCTCCCCTCCAACTTCTTTTCCACGCCCTCCCAGTCGTCTTTGCAGGTTTCGAGCAAGACCCACAACTGGGCGCACAAGTCCCGCAAATCGGCAACTTCGATGGTGAGGCGCCCCAGGCCGAGATTAACTGCGGCCGGAAGCTGGTCCACCGTGCGGCGTTCGGAGCCGCGCACATCCGGGAAGCGGAACTGTTCGGCTTCGCGGTGGAGACGGCGAATCTGACTGGGCGTGCGTGCTGGCAACTCGGCCGCGTCGCGCGGCAGATAGGCTTCGAGTTCGCGGATGAGTTGCTCGCGCGGGATGAGTAGCGTTTTTCCGAGCTGCTCTCCGCCCAATTGATGTAAGAGGCGGATGGCGGTACGGCGCTGGATTTTGAGGAGCGTTTCGAGGGTGGTGCGGTCGACCACGGGCGCGGTCATCTGCCGCAACGCCGTAAGGGCATCCGGCACCAGCGGCGTCCAATCGACAGGTTTCGGCATACGGCTTCTTATAGAAGGAAGGGCAAGTCGTTCACGGATAAGCTCTTTGGCAGGATAACAGGGGGCAACGGAAAAGTCACGATTGTGACAAGGGGAATTTGAAGCGCGCGATAATACACACTTATCGCGCGTTGCTTATGCATGATAAAGGACGTTATCAGGTATACTGGGACCGTGCCAGAGTCGCCAACGCCGCCCGGCTATCCAGGATCAACCCGCCGCCCGTGTCGCGGCTATGGGCGCGAGCAAAGTTCCCACGACGGTCGACCGTGCCAAAGAACGCGCAAAACTTTTGCGCCAAATAATTCGCAAACTGACACCGCTGCCGCTCGGCTATCCAAGATCCACCCGGGCGACGGTTGGCCGTCCAACAACGAGCGGTTTTCCAGAAAGAGAGACTATGCCAAATAATGTTGACGGCAGCACGCCAAATAATTCTGAAAGTCACCACCTCGCTCTGACCCCCGAAGTGCTCACGCTGCTGGCACCCGAAAGCCAGGGCGGGGAAGCCCTCGCCGCCTTGGGACCCGGCGTGCCGTGGCTGTTTCTCCAGGAACCCCGCGCGGGAAAACGCACCCTGGAATTCTTTGTCACCCAAATTCCGAACGACCATACTCGCCGAGCCTACTACGGGGCCGTGCGCCGCTTTTCGGCTTGGTGTTCTGCCCATCGTCTGGAAGAGTTGGGCCGCGTCGAGCCGGTGCATGTCGCCGCCTGGCTCAAGGCGCTCGAAGCCGAGGGCAGCTCCCGGCCGACCGTCAAGCAGCATTTGGCGGCCGTGCGCATGCTCTTCGACTGGCTGGTCGTCGGACAGATCGTCCCTTACAATCCGGCCCATGCCGTGCGCGGACCAAAACATGTGGTCAAGAAGGGCAAAACGCCCGTTCTGTCGACCGAGGAGATGCACGATCTGTTCGCCGGCTTCCCGGCCGACTCGCTTGTGGCGCTGCGCGATCGCGCGCTGCTCGCGACTATGGCTTACACTTTCGCGCGCATTGGCGCGGTCGTTCAACTGCGGGTCGAAGACTATTACATTCAGGGACGGCGCGGCTGGTTGCGCCTGCAAGAAAAAGGCAGCAAGGTCAATGAGCTGCCCTGTCATCACACTTTGGAACAGTTTCTTGATGAGTACCTGGCCGCGGCCGGCATCGCTGGCGACGGGGAAGGACCGCTCTTCCGGACCTGGCGCAGCGGGGCGCTGCAGCGCCGACCCCTCGATCAGTCGAGCGCGCACCGCATGGTCCGCCGCCGGCTGCGCCAGGCCGGCATCCGCAGCCTGGCCGGCAACCACAGTTTTCGCGCCACCGGCATCACCAATTACCTCAAAAACGGCGGCAAGCTAGAACTCGCCCAGCAGATGGCGGCCCATGCCAGCCCGCGGACGACATCCTTATATGACCGGAGGGGGGACGAGATTTCGCTCGATGAGATCGAAAGGATTTCCTATTGACCCGCCGAATGATCCGCACCTGCGCGGAAAGGGGAATTCCGCCTTCTGATCCCAGCGTGCGTGCCAACCAATACGGTTGCGTTTGTCCAGGCTCCCTCTTTCGCTTGGACGCTCAGTCGCAAAAAGGCGTGACACGCTCAGTCGCACTCAATGTGGAACAAATCACCACTAGCCGCATTTAATCCTGGCCTTTGACCAATACCCAGAGGATCGTGGTAGCATCTGTCCGAAGCGGGACCGTCGCGACCGGCTCCCGGTGGGCTTGTCATGAGAATCGCTTGCTATTTCCACGAGCGTGTGCCGCTGAGCCGGTGTTCGATGTGGCGTTTCGGCTGGGTGACCGACAAGCACGAAGCTTGTCCGGACGACCTCGGGGTCGTAGTGGGCTTGGAAAATGAGTTGTTCGTTCCCGAGGCTTGCGGACGCGTGGAAGTGTTCGACCACTGCGGAGGGGTATCGGCGCGGAGCGAACTGTTGCGACGCGCGATGCGCGCCGGTTACGTGGTGCGGTTGCGGCGCTCTGTGATGGGATCGGAGTTGCAGGAACTCGGAACGAGGGTCGAGCCGTTCGTGGTTCGCGAGAACTCTTTGTTGGCGCTAGCTCAACGAGGCCCGTTCCAGGACCTGCTCGAAAGTGCGAACCGCGTGTACGAAGGGGACGACGGAGAGCTTTACGTGCGAAATCCCAGCGGACGGTGGTTTCATTATATGGACGAGAACCTCCTCGCTGGGCTGCAAGAAGGGAATTAAATTTGTGGTGTTCGCTTAGGCGAGATCGATCACGATAATGTCATGGCTGCTCTGCTCAAGTTCCTTCCAGGGGGCATCATTCGATGGTGCGGTCGACAGTACGATCATTATTGATCATTGAGAACTGAGAGGGGTTTTAAAGTCCCTCACCAACCCCGGCCTCCAGCGCGGCGCTCAAGGTTTAGCAACAATTGACAAGAAATGCCATAACGGGTAGATTTAAAAGGGAAGTATCCGTTATGCAGACCATGAACATTTCTTTGCCCGACCCGATGAAGCAGTATGTCGAGGAACAGGTGAACACGGGCGGCTACAGCAGCGCGAGCGAGTATGTCCGCGAACTGGTGCGGGCTGACCAGAAGCGCCGGGACAAAGAGCAGCTTGAGCAATTGCTGATTAACTCGCTCAACTCCGGCGAGCCCATTGAGATTACCCCGGAAATGCTGGACGACGTGCGCCGCAGACTTCGCGCGCGCGCGAAGTCCCGCAAATCGGCCAAATGTTAAATGGCACTATTCCGAGTGCGCCCCCTTGCATGGCACGAAATCAACGCCCATCTTGATTACCTCGAAGAAGAAGCGGGACTGGAAACCGCAGAGCGTTTCCTTGACGAACTGATGAGCAGTTTTCAAGTGTTGGCCGACATGCCCAAAATGGGCTTTTTCTGTGGCTTTCGCAAACCGTCCACGCGCCGCCTTCGTCGCTGGCCGGTGAAAGATTTCGAGAACTGGCTTATTTTTTATCAGGCAACGCGTTACGGCGTTGAGATTGTTCATGTCATCCACGGTGCGCGCGATATAGAAGCCCTGCTGAACAAATAACGTGAGAGGCGCCGAGTGCTATTTGCGAACTGGTGCGTGAGGTTCGCACTCGGTCCCTAATAAAACCGCGCGGTTTCGCGACTCCTGTGGGTCATTGGACAGCTCAAGAGAAAATGCTAGGCTCAAGGTAGCCGTCGCACAGATGGCTCCCAGACCGACGGGAAAACGGTGCTCGCCCCGAGAGAGCTAAGCCGGGCCGCATTAAGTAGCGGACACCAAGAGGGCAATGCCTGAATCCCTTTTGTGTGTCGAATCTTCAAGCCAAATTTTTTCACCCTGCAAATGATGTCGCATGACGACATCGAAAACGCTATTAGTTTTCTTCGCATCTTGATCAAGTTGAGCCGGTCGGCTCGGCAAGGCTGGAGCGAATGGAAAAAATGGCGGGCCTCGAAACCTAAAAAGTCAAAAAGCAAAACTCGGTAGCTGCTGACGGCGGCGGACTGGGCGATGCGGAGCGCAAGCGAAGTGTGTCCATCCGAAACGCTAATTAGGGGTAGTAGCCACATCCAACCGAACACCTCCGTTAAGAATTCCCTCTTGCGCCAATCCGGCGCAAAACTAGGCTAGTCGCATTGCCACGCACCTTCGCGCGTTTTGAACGGCTCAGCTCGTCATGGGCGTCCTAACTTACTCTTTCAAACTGAGTTTCACCGCCTTTTCATATAGGCCATAACCCATTAACAACCTGAGGGAATCTCTTCCGTCGATAAGACAATAGCGACGAGGCCGCCCTGGTTGAACAGCGAAAGCTCGCAGTGTTTGCCGAACGGCCGGAAGAATATCGTGGCAGTGCTGAACGATCAGCACATCTGCCGGTTCGGAAGCTAGGCGAACAATTTGGTCATTGTTCTTTCCGAGGTTATTCAATCCCATCGGCTCAAATCGAGCAGGCCCTTTCAGTAAGAATGCGGCCGTAACACGTCTACCCTGTAATCGAACATGCGATGTATAATAATCCGAGGTCTCGCCGCCCCAGTCTTTCTGCGCAACATCACCGAGGATTTCCGCGAGACAAACTTTGAAGGCCGCTTCGGATACCGCGCTCATTGGCTGAGGGCTTAGAGGCTCGGTAACATCCCGAACTTTTGCAAACTCGTCAAAATCCTCAACATAGTGCTCATAAAATTGCGCGGCGTACCATTCAATCGACTGATAAGGGCCGCGCTCATCCACTTCAAGCCAAGGAGCGCCCATGACAACAGGGTCGAAAACCACCGTCTCTTCTTCGACTTGCGATAGTTCCGCAATAACGGAAAACACGAACCCACCATCTCGCAGTCTCTCGCGAGGTGTATCCCCAAAGATGTGCCGTGTTGAATAGCGAAGCTCCACACGCGCCGCATAATTGCTGTCCAAAACAATTTCGTTCGTTGCGCGCTCCTGAGTAAAGAGATAGGCACACGGACCGAGTTGAACGTTCGAACAGAATATTCTTCCATTACGCTTCGCAAGAACGTCGCCGAGCGTCCTGACACCATTAACCGCACACCAGTCCAGCATGGTACCTGAGTAAATATGTTGAATCCTGATCTGCCGCTGAAAATCCGGAAGCTCTGGCGGCAAGCTGCGGATTCTTTCGTCCACAATTTGCATTCCTCTTTCGCCGAGGATGGTTTGGATCTTTCGAAAGTGGACGAACCCAGGATCGATTGTGTGTCGAACATCTCCCGCTCGCCATTCGGATGTATGTTTGGTTCGAAACCTCTGCGGTAGCTTCTGGCTTGCATCAAGGAGTCCTTGCAGAAGCTCTTCGGCATCAGCAGGGGTTTGAGCGCTTCCCTTAATCCCCAAGTGCGTCATCTCAAAAGTCACCTGCCGACCCCGTTTCCCATACAAGTAACCGCCCACTGCGGCGCAAACAGCAGTAATAATTAAGGGCGTAAGGCTCTCTGCAGCGAGTGTAAACTCATTTAGTAGCCCACCTCCGCCATGCACAGCGTCGAATGCGAACCTGCGGGAGGAAACCTTTATGCCTTCCGCCTCCAGCGATCGTACAAATTCAGAAAGGTTCTTTTGGAATTCTTGACTCGCAAGCGGCGGGTCATCCGGCGCATGGACGAGAATCAACCGTAACGCCGGCTTGGGTTCGATGCGTTCAGTTTCCATGCTTCCTCTATTCTCTTTGCCAGGTGTCGCGCTGCAGTTTAAGTACAGCAATCCTCGATTCAAATGCAATGTTATTGCAGTTGAATCACAGACAAGCATTCGAAACATTAGGTCGCGAATCCGCGATTATGATGCGCGACACCGGGGTTGACGTCTTCGGGGTTTGAATTCCTCTCTATTCCTGAAGGTAACCAAGAGTTTTGAGCCGGATTGCAAGGGCCTGAGCGCTGACTCCGTATTTTCGGGCCATGCTGAGAAGCGAATCGTCATCATCAAAAATATCGACGTAGTCTTCATCAGCCAAATCTTGCTCGATGAACGCTCTAGGCATCAAAAGTGAGGCGGCAAAGAAATTGGCCTCTTGTTCTGCTTCATCAGTTCCTTGGCTGGAAACCTCATTTCTCAGACGAACTCGAAACTCATGATCCACGTGCAGCTGCTCCTGGTCGTGAAGCAGCAGGTGTCCAAGTTCGTGTGCGATTGTGAAAGTCTGCCTTACCTTCGCATGGCGAGTGTTGACCCCAATGACCGCTTGCACTTTATCCCGGTACAGGAAGCCCGATAAATCACCTTCCAAAGAATCTGCGTATATACGTGCGCCTTTTGCTTTCGCGATTCTTGCTACTGGTACTGGGCCCCCGATCACATGGTTTTGTTCGAGCAATATCTGAACCATTGCTTCAATTTTTCGTCGCCTTCCTGCCATATCCGTATCCGCTTCTCCCTTTTATTCCAATTCCAGTTTCGATAAAGGCCAGCTCATTCTTATCGCGCGCTTGTGACCCTACCAAGGCTTCAACTTCAATCGAATCGCGCGGGGCCAGCGAGCGGGGAAGAAGTTCAGCGAACTTGACCCCCAACTGCTCAACTATCTCGCAGAATGTGTGCAGCGGCGGATGTTGTCGCCCGTTTTCGATATTTGTCAGCGATGCGCGTGTCAAGCCGACCATTTTCGCCAACTTGTCTTGAGAAAGTTTACGCCGCTTCCTTGACTTCCGAATGCTCTCGCCGAGTTGCCGGTAAAACTCCGCTTGTTGCGTTACCTTCATCTTCCTTTAAGACGCTCGAATCCTTACCATCGATTTCAGGCAATAATATCATAATGTTTGTAATACAAACATCTATATCGATGATTGTAGTCTCATGCTACACTTAGGGCTAAGGCTGGGTAATGCCAACCGAAATTTAAAAGTTGGGAAACATTTCATGGCTCAATTTACAGTTCGCGTGGAACTACATAAAGCCACGTGGTCCGATTACGACATCTTGCACGCCGCGATGGAAAGCAAAGGCTTCTCGCGTGACATCACGTCTAGTGACGGTGCGACCTATCGTCTGCCCTGGGCGGAATACACTGGGTTTGGAAGTTTTACGAGCGCACAAATTCGGGACATTGCACGGGAAGCGGCCAACACCACTGGGAAACAAAATGCGGTGCTCGTAACTGAATCAAACGGCTGTGCTTGGGTCGGCCTCAACAAGGCTAGTTGATTTTGCACCGGCAGCCCACCAACGACGGGTTGCAAACTTTGAAAGGAACAGATGGCAATAGAATTCATCACCGATGACGCGCGGGCACTCCTTCGTAATTTCGACACAAAAATTGAACAGGTCGAGCAGAAGGGAAAAATTACGACCTGGCAAAAGAGTACGGACGGGCAATACTACACTCACACGTCAAACGATTGGCACGCAAGAGCTTGGCTTAAACCTAATGTAAAGACCGACCATCTCGTTTTTAACATCATAAAACCCAAGAACCAAAACGTTTCAACGGTTGTCTATGGCTACTATCATGGCCATTTGATCGAGACTTTTCTCAATCATTTTGACCAGAACTTAAGCGTTGCGCGAGTCACCCCGTTACCAACGGATGAAGATCGCTGCTCCTAATTAGGGGTAGTGGCGTTCGCGTTCGTGAACTCGGTGCCGGGTCGGCTAACTAAGTTCGCGATTCGGCGAGCCACAAGTCTTTGCGGAGCGCCGGCATTTTGTGCCAAAGTCACAGCAACCAATACGGACGGTGAAGGGCGGCTCAAGCGAAAAAAGCCCAAGGCCCAGAGCGACTCGGTTTGGGTTGATTTGAACTTCGAGCGGAAGATAATGCATGAATTGACTTTCCTTCAATCAGTGCCAGAGATCGCTATCAAGGTGATCAACCACTACGGGGGGACGAAATGCTCAAGGTATAGGGTGTTTTCGAGTAACGGAGCAGAAAACCGGTATAAGCGCTGCGGGGGACAAATCCGTGCGCGACGACCGTGAACACTATTGAGTGGAACAGATCGACAAAGCCAGGATCATAGGGACAGTTAATAAATACGGACTTCTCGTAGGGCCGCTCGGCTTCAGGAGTCACTGCGACAAGGAATGGCCTTCCGGGTGTTGACTTGCCAGTTTGAGAGACAGCGCAAATTGTTTTAATACGTCGAGTCTCTGCTTTTGTTCTTGCCGTGCCCGATCGTAGTTCACCGGTAACCGTGTTTCCTCGGGATTGAGGAGAAGCTGCACAATTCTATCCACCGGTAAGTCCATCGATCCTTCGGTGCGTAATGCAACCCGGTCGGCCAAAAATATCGGGACAGCAACATCACCAAACAGAATCGGGATCATCGGCCGCTGTGGCACACGATCCCAATCCGATTCGAGAATTGCCTGCCACTCAACTTGCAGCCAACGATCCTCTTGAGATTGCGGTCCAACCAGAAATAAGAAGCCTTGCGATTCCGAAACTGCCTGGGTGATGGCAGCCTTCCAATCTTTCCCCGGCTCAAGCCGCGCTGAAGTCCATGGTTCCAGGGTCCGCTCTTCAAGTGCGCAGGCAAGCCTGAGTGCCACTGCCCGGTCCTCGTAGGAATGCGAAATAAACACCTTCATAGCGCAGCCTCTCATCACCCCAATGGTACCTGAAATAGAGAGCATACGGTCCTGCTTCCGCGTTATGGCGGCTGGCAAAATGCGAAAGAACCGCAATTTTGCAACAGGCTGCTGCAAAATTAGGTTCCCATAAGCTTAGAGCGGCATCTTGTGCGAAGCTCCTTCGCGCACGGCACGCCGCCGCTTGTCGTAAATCTGGGTGGTCGTCACGTGGCGGTGGCCGAGCAATTCCTTGACCTCCATAATGTCGACGCCGGAGTCGAGCAAGAGCGTGGCCGCCGTGGCGCGCAGGGAATGCGGCGTGTAGACGCATTCCATCACCTTGCTTCCGTCCGAAAGTTCACGCTCACGCAACGCGTTAGGCAGCCTGCTCAAATATTCTTTTAGGATGGTCCACATCGTCCGCGGTTCCATCGCGGTCGCCGCCAATTCCTCGGTATGGGAATGACGGCGCGGCCGGAACAGCGGCCCGCTGGTGAGTTTCGCCCGCTCGATGTATTCCTGAATCGCCTGGGCGGCCAGATAGTGGATACCGATGGTCCGGCGCTTGTCGCCCTTCTCGCGCAGCCGCAGTGTCGCCTCTTGGCCGTCTTGCCGAAAATCCTCAACCGCCAGAAAGCAGCCGGCCGCCAGACGGATGCCGCTATAAAGGTAGAGCTTCAAAATGGCGCGGTCACGGCAGTCGAGGAGAGAACTGCCGGGTGCCATGTGCAGCAGTTGCCGCGCACGCGCCGCCGGCAGGGAAAGCGTTTCTTCGCGCGGATCGGACGACTCGCGGGCAATGAATTGCGAATGCGCCGGGTTGGGGACCAGGATGGGCAGGCGCAGCTCGGCGGCCGACAGCGCCAGGTACTTGTAAAACGACGACAGCGCCGAGACCCGGTGGTTGATGGTTTTGGGCGCGGCGCCGACGGCGGCCAGGACGTCGCGGTAAGTCTGCACGTCAGCCACCGAGATGGTCAGGAGCGCCGGCGCCTCCTGCGGCCAGAGAATCCCGCGGTGGCGGACGAAGGACAAAACCCCATCCCGATAGGAGCGGCGGGTGTGGACGCTCTTGGGGCGGTTCACCCAGCGTTCGAAGATTTCATAAATGGAGGAGTAGAAGTGTTCGACCCGGTGGCGGATCTCGGGCGTGAGGGAGCCGGCGAGGATCGGCGGCAAAGTCAGAGCCACACGGGAGGCGGCCGGAATGACGGCGACGGCGTTCGATCCGCTGGCTTCCAGGCCGGTTTCCGGCGGGAGAGGGGCCGGAAGGCTCTCTTCCCTGCCCGGAGCGTTCGCGATTTGTTCCATGGGGTTCATAGTAGGGTCTATACCAACGTTCCTGTCACCAGCCGCAAAGTAGAACCACCGGCGGAACATTTCACAAAGGTGTGTCGACCGACCACAGGAGGTCTGGTCAATTTCTAAGCTGTCGGGGCATGGTTTGGGAGTTGTAGCGAAAACGAGGGTTTTCAGGACGAATCCAATGTGGCCTGAAAACGGCCTGTTACGCTGCCATACAGTGTCTCACAACTTATCCTGAAAACTATGTCCGAATACCCTGTTCCTGTTAAGATTCAGGACATGCGTATCGGCTATGCCCGCGTGTCCACCGAAGATCAGACCATCGATTTGCAAAAAGACGCGTTGAAACGCGCTCGGTGCCGTGAGACTTACGAAGAACACGCCACCGGCAAGAATACAGCCCGGCCGCAACTTGAAGCCTGTCTCAAAAGTCTGCGCGAAGGCGATACCTTCGTGGTGTGGCGACTTGATCGGCTCGGAAGAAATCTGGCCGACCTGGTCCGCCTAATTGCTGAACTGGAAACCCGCCGGATCCATTTCGAATCTCTGACGGAGAAAATAGAAACTCGCTCGCCAGCCGGAAAGCTGGTCTTCCATGTCTTCGCGGCGCTCGCCGAATTCGAACGGAATCTGATCCGGGAGCGCACCGTTGCGGGCCTAAAGGCGGCGCGGGCTCGCGGACGAAAAGGCGGCCGCCCAGCCAAGCTCTCCGCCAAAGAGATCAAAACCATCCGAGCGCTGCTCAAAACTGCCGACATCCCGGTTGCCGAAATAGCCGCCCGCTTTGGAATCGCCCGGTCTACGCTGTACCGCGCTGTCCTCAACCCTGCCGCCTGATCCCCCGAACCGGTGCCGAAGTACCGGTCCAGCGGAAAAACTCACATTGCGCCGTCACTCATGGTCTATGCGAACCGAGCCACTAACATAAGGTTTGCGCGATCGTGCGGCTGGATGGGAGAGATCAGCGGACCCTAGCGGACAGAATTGAGTGTAATCCCTTCGGCTTCGGAATCGACAAACCTCTTGATATAAATTGACCTTGCCGGTGACGGGCATCCCGACCTAGTAACTGGTTAAGTTTTGGTTTCCGTTCGCAAGCGTCATGTCGAGGACTATCTTAGTGTTTGAATCTCGCGACGGCGCCCCTCAAGTTAAACAAGGCTTATCGAAACCTAAACAACGGCCGATTACCCAACGAGAGCCGGAAAGCCCAAAGCGCCAACGCGCTGATGACAATCAAGCCCCACAGCGAACTCTGGCCATACCATGCCGTCAAGTTCGGCGTCAGGAGCGTGGAGGTAACGAGGAATTGGATAGAGACGTTAACAGCATAAGCAAAGTAACCCATGCGCAGAAACAATAAGACTCCGAGACTGACGACCACTACGAAACTGAGCGAACTGATGACGGGATGTCCCGAACCGGCCGGGAGAAGCACGCTCATTACGACTACAAGCACTCCCGCAGCCACCCACTGATTACGCAGTAAAACACGAAGCATACACAGGCTCAATAGAAAAGTCAGGGTATTCGCGATTCCCAACAACGGCGCGGTGGCAATTTCTGCCAGTGCATAGCGTGTGCCCAAAAGATTATCGAGCGAGAAGTAGAGCGGAGCGGGCGTCGGAATAGCTCCCGCTGGTGGTCCGCCCACGCGCATTTGAACGTAGCCGAAAAATACCAAGCACAGGCAACACACTAGCCCGCAGAGCAATCCTGCCAGCATGTCCCTTCCCACTGTCGGATCCCGCCACCGGCCAGACAGCACGCGCGACCACGTGATCATCACCTGAGGCCAGCGCCGCCGCACCCACGGTTCTAGCGCCAGGTAGCAGATGGAAAAGAAAACAGCGTAGAAGAGCACTAGCGGCAAACCGACCCGCAAAACGTCCAGTAACCCTACTTCCAACGTGAAGGCGATCAGAAGGGTGACGAAAAACATCCAACCGATGCGCCATGCGCCTTTCCGGTCTGCACGACCAATTTTCAAATTATAAAGAGCTAGCGGAAGGGCAACCGCGGCAACCAGAAGATTAATAAAAATCAGCGGTTGCTCAGGTGGAACTTCATCATGCTGATTCGGCTTCATCCAGGGCCAGACGATCTCGAAAAACACAACCTGGCTCCTTGAAGTAGCAGCTTCCACTCGAACCTTCAGATCGGGACGTTCAGCCAACCCGCCAGTCCAGGCCATACGACGATAAGCTGCTAGCGGCGGGGGTGATTCCAGGCTGGCCGGCACAAAGTTGGCTATGTCGAGATGTGCCGCCGCGAAGAGCGCAGACCAGTCTAGTCTGCGCTCATATTCGCCGGTCGGACCGGAGCTGTCACCCAAGTGCGGGACAGCCGCGAAGCGCATCAGTCGGCCGTCGAGACCGAGGCTCACCGATACCATGCCAGGAACAACAGGTGGAGGATACTCCCGCGTCACTCTTTCTACGGAGGCGCCGCCGCGCCGCTGCACCAGATTTTCAACTTCCCACGGCTCGGAACTCTGACGAAACCAGAACCTAACGGGAGACGGGGGAAGCGCAAGGATCTGTTTCCAGTCCTTTCCGAAAGCGTGCTGCTGCATGTAGGGGAAGTATCCCGAGTCTCGCTCTAGTCCGGTCGCTGTGTCTCGAGGCTGCGCGCTATAACCGAGTTGGTGAACGATCTCTCGTGCTTTTTCTTCGAGAAATTCCGGTGAGTGCTGTAACGGAAGTTGCGCGACCATCTGAACCTTCGGTGCAAGGAAGCACAAGGCAGCCAGCGCCACAGCGCTTGCGGCAAGTAGATACGTGGCAACGACGGGACGCAAGCTATCCTTTGAGCCTGCCGCAGCTACCATTTCCGGCGACGGCGTCTCGCCAGCGGCCAGAGCGGCTGCCAACGGGTCTCCACCGGGTAACAAAGAAGCAAGTTCCAATGCAGACGCGGGTCGCATCCCTGGATCGGGATCAAGGCAACGCAGAATGGCACGCTCTATGGCTGGATCTAGGCCCGGCACTAACGCGCTTAAGCCAGTGATTCGGCCTTCCTCACGCACTTGCAGAAACTGAGCCGGGGTTTTGGCCAAAAACGGCGCCTTGCCGCTAAATAGTTCGTACAACACCAAACCCAACGCGTATAGATCGCTACGCACAGAAGCTTCGCGCCCGGCTAACTGCTCCGGTGCCATGTAAGCGGGAGTGCCGTTGCGGGCTTCGAGACCCTCAATCTGGCCAACCGCGGCTGCCAGGCCAAAATCCATAATGCGGAGTTCGCCTCGTGTGTCAAGCATAATGTTGCCCGGCTTAAGGTCACGGTGCAGGACATCTTGCGCATGGGCGGCCGCCACTCCGGCGCACAATTTGTGGGCCAGTTCCAAGGCCTTATCGGAGGGTAGGCGGCCGATGCGACGCAACAAACCGCCGAGATCCTCACCATCTACATACTCCATCGAAAAATACAACTGCCCCTCAGCCTCGCCGATGTCATATACGCGACATACGTTGCGATGGGAAATTTGCCGCGCCACGCGTACTTCGCTTCGCAAGCTTTTGCGGGCGCGTTCGTCGCAGTGGGCCGCATTGACGAATTTAAGAGCAACCGGTTGCCCTAGATCAAGGTCATTCGCGCGAAACACCTCGCCCATGCCGCCGCGCCCAACCGCGCCGACAATTCGATAGCGTTTGGCGAACAGAGCTCCCGGCCGGAAGCGACCCTCGTCCTCTTGGCCCGCCTCGACTGACGCACCACAGAATGAACAGAACCTGTGCGACGGTGTCAGTTCGGTCCGGCAGGACGGGCAGACGTTGTTGTTCTTGTTGCGTGGCCTACCCGGTGCTGCATCCAGGAGCGGATCACTCCCGCGTTCGGCCGCCAGCATACGTTCCACCTCGCCGCGCAAGGCGGTATCTTCACCACAGGCCTCTTTCAGAAATTCCTGCTGCTGCTGGCGCGGGCGCTCCAGGGCGGCTTCGAAGACCTGGCGAAGTCGGCGGAAATCATCAGCAGTCAGTGTCCGGCTGTAGAGCGGATCATTCACGGCAGATCTCCTACTTTGGATAGCGGATCTGAAACTGCTCTTGTATCATAAATAACCATCATGGAGGCGAATCCGCCACCTTCGCAGCAGATTACTGCCTGGCTGACAAGCTGGCGCGAAGGCGATAGCAATGCCCAGGAAAAGGTGTTCGCCGCAGTATACCCTGAATTACGCCAAATCGCCGGCCGCTTTCTGCATAACGAGCGAGATCATCACACGCTGGAACCCGCCGCCCTGGTGAACGAAGTCTGTATCCGGTTGCTCGGCTCGCAGGCTATTGAATACCACGACCGCGCGCACTTTTTCGCCATCGCGGCACAGTCGTGGAGTTGCGCTTCTTCGGGGGACTTGGTGAAGAGGAAATTGCCGAGGTCCTGAAGGTGTCCGTTATTACGGTGAAACGCGATTGGAAAGTCGCTCGGGCATGGCTGATGATGCGGCTGCAGACACCTTCCTGATACGTTTACCGCGATTTCTCCGCTATCACAGTTGGAGGCTGTATGCGGAGAATTTACATAGCAGTGGCGCAGATGTCGCTACTCCTGGTTGCAAATGGATGGTCAAAGACCGGGCCGAAAAATGAGGAGGGCTTCCTGCCATCATCGAGAGTGGCGTGGTATGGACCCCAGGTGAACACGGTTTCGGCCCGCTCGAAGTCTGTATTAGTGGGCAGTTCTGCCCAGAATGAAGAAGCAGTCCGCAAGACGCTGGCGGATTTTGTAGTTATCTGGAACGCCCACGATATGCAATCGTTCCAGCGATCCTTTGGGAGCCTCTTCACTGAAGATGCCCGACTTCGTTGTGATCGGCGGGTTGTACCTGAAGGGACGTGACGAGATAGTAGGTCATCATACAATGCTTCTCAAGGGTCCCTACAAAGATAGCCACCTCGTTTGGAGCCCGGTTCGCCTGAAGTTCGTAGGCTCCGATGTCGCCGTTGCGGAGGTTGCAACCGAAATAACGTTCGGCACGGACAAGAGAACCACCTTCGCAACGATTGTGCTCGTCCAGCACGGCTCCAGATGGCTAATTACCGCTTTGGAGAATGTGCTGATGAGCGGACCACCCGTGGGCCCGCCTCCCCCAAAATAGTCGGCAAGAAAAGATTGCTTCACTTAACGTCTCTAGTCCAGCTATGCTGTGCCGTCGCAATCACACCAGCGAATGGAAACGTCGCAGCAGCTCGGTCTATCCTGCTCAATATGCTGGACTCACGCGGGTGCCGCGCCTTCTAACGGATTAGTCTCCGGGGGACGCGCTTCGCGTCTGCAATCCAAAAACAGGCTATGCGCGTGTGCCAGAGAGGAAATAGGTCTACGCTAGTCGCGCAGTGTAGACGAAACTGGTACGGACGAGCCAGTTTTAGCTTGCGGCGGGCCTGTTGGCAGACATACAAAAAGCCGTCGTAATCGAGCCGAGCCCGCCGGGCGGCACGGACCAGAACAGCCACCGCATCCGATTTCGTCTTTTCGGTTGCGGAGACGAAATAACCCGTCTTTTCGGCTTCTGGAGCATGTCAAGTGGCCTCCGGCAGAAACAGAATTTCGCCTTTCTGTCATTCTGCGAAATGATATCGTAGCAACTCCCCCGGAACAGCGCTTCCATGCAACGAGACTGGACGACAGACGAGCTGATACTGCATTGGACGCTTCAGGCACCCGAGCAGGCCCTGGTAGGCAACAAGACAGGTGCGACCCGGCTTGGTTTTGCAATCCTCCTCAAGTTTTTCCAATTCATGGGCTGCTTCCCGCGTTACGCCGGAGAAGTGCCCGCAGCCGCGCTGGAACACGTGGCGCAACAAGTGGGCGTGCCGGCCGAACGCTGGCCGGAGTATGAATGGCAGGGCCGCACCATCGAATATCACCGCGCTCAGATTCGATTCCAGCTGGGCTTCCGCGAGGCAACGGTTTCGGACGCCACCGCGCTAACGGATTGGTTGATTGAAAAGGTAGGTCCTTATGGCCGCCATGCGGAACAACTTAAAATGGCGCTTTTGGAACAATGCCGCTCGCAGAAAATCGAACCACCTTCGGCTGATCGTATCGAGCGCGTGATACATTCTGCAATCCACACCTATGACGAGAGGCTGTGCGAGGCAGTTTGGCAGCGGGTGCCACCGGATACTCGCATCAAGCTGAATGTACTTTTGCTGCCGTCACAGGTGGCCCCCGAGCCAGCCGCCCAATTCGTACCGGCGCTGTTACAGGAATTACGCGCCGACGCTGGGCCGGCCAGCCTGGAAACCGTGGTGCAAGAACTCGACAAACTGGACCGTGTGCGTTCATTGCAGCTGCCTGTGGATTTGTTTTCAGCGGTGCCGTCTAAAGTGCTGCAAAGCTTTCGGCAACGCGCCGCCGTGGAAGCACTGTATGAGCTGCGGCGCCATCCAGAGCCACTGTTGACAACGCTGCTGGCGGCCTATTGCCATGTGCGCGGCCAGGACCTCACCGATACCCTCGTCGATCTGCTGCTCGAGATTGTGCATCACATCGTCAGCAAAGCAGAAACTCGCGTGGAACAGCAATTGATCGAGGAACTGAAACGGGTTGCCGGTAAGAACGGCCTGCTGTTCCGTTTGGCCGAAGCCGCTCTGGAACATCCCGACGGCGTTATTAAAGAGGTTGTATACCCGGTCGTAAGCGAACAGAAGTTGCGGGACCTCGTGAAAGAATTCAAATCCACAGGACCCGCGTACCGCAAGCAAATACAAACGGTGATGCGCAACTCCTGGCGTTCCCACTACCGCCGTTTGCTGCCGCGGTTGCTGGACACACTGGAATTCCAGTCCAACAATGACACGTATCGCCCCATCATCCACGCGCTGGCACTACTGAAAAAACACTCCGACAACAAGGCGCGAAACTATCCTCTGGAGGAGGACGTTCCGCTGGATGGCATTGTCCCCGGCCCTTGGGAAGACGCAATCTATGACGAGGACAAAAAGGGTACCCGGCGAATCAACCGCGTGACGTATGAAATCTGCGTGCTGCAAGCTCTTCGGGAGCGGCTGCGCTGTAAGGAAATCTGGGTTGTTGGAGCCAACCGCTACCGCAATCCAGACGATGATCTGCCTGCCGACTTCGATGCACAGCGCGCCGCTTATTATGCAGCGCTACGCTTGCCCCAGGACGAGAAAGTGTTCATAGGCGAAATGCGCCACGAGTTGGAGCAGGCACTGCAAACGTTCAACCAGGAACTGCCGGCCAACAAACACGTCCGCCTCTTGGACAAACGTGGACACTGGATTTCCTTATCACCACTGGAAGCGCAGGATGAACCCAAAAACTTAACGGGGATCAAGGCGGGTTTGATCGAGCACTGGCCGATGACAAGTTTGCTCGACATGTTCAAAGAGGCCGACCTGCGCATCCGGTTCACCGACGTATTTCGCAGCGTTACACCGCGCCAGAGCCTTGATCGCGACTTGCTGCACGAACGGCTCCTGCTGGATCTGTACGGCATCGCCAGCAATACCGGCCTGCGGCGCATGAGTTCCGGCCAAGCCGGGCACACCTATCGTGATCTGCTGTATGTGCGCCACCGTTACATCACTAAAGATTGTCTGCGGCAAGCGATCGCGGTTGTCGCCAATGCCATCTTTCAGGTTCGCTCGCCCGAAATCTGGGGCGAGGCGACGACGGCCTGTGCCTCGGACTCGAAGAAGTTCGGGGCATGGGATCAGAATCTAATGACGGAATGGCACGCCCGCTATGGTGGTCCAGGGGTCATGATTTATTGGCATGTAGAGCGTAGAGCTACCTGCATCTATTCACAACTGAAGACCTGCTCGTCCTCTGAGGTGGCCGCCATGATCGAGGGCGTGCTCCGGCACTGCACCGAAATGTCGATCGACAAGCAGTACGTCGATAGTCACGGACAGAGCGAAGTAGGTTTTGCCTTCTGCCGCCTCCTTGGCTTTCAACTGCTGCCTCGACTGAAGGGCATTCATTGCCAGAAGCTGTACGTTCCGGAGGCAGGAGCAGCAGAGCTGTATCCCAATTTACGGCTGATCCTCTCGCGACCTATCCACTGGGACCTCATGGCTCAGCAACACGATCAGATGATCAAATACACCACCGCGCTACGAACCGGAACGGCACAGACCGAAGACATTTTGCGGCGCTTCACTCGCGAGAACGTACAGCACCCAACGTATCGGGCACTGTCGGAATTGGGGAAGGTCTGCAAGACGATATTTCTGTGCCGATATCTCGGCTCGCTCGATCTGCGCCACGAGATTCAAGAAGCATTGAACGTAATTGAGCACTGGAACAATGTCAACGATTTCATTCGCTTTGGCAAGGGTGGGGACTTTGCCACCAACCAGCGCGACGAGCAGGAAATCAGCATGCTGGCGCTGCATCTGGTTCAGATCTGCATGGTGTACATCAACACGTTGATGATCCAGCGGGTATTGGACGGCCAGGGTTGGATGAGCCGTCTTACAAAGGAGGACCGGCGCGGCCTAACGCCGCTGCTATTCGGCCATGTCAATCCTTATGGCAGTTTCCGCCTCGACATGAGTACGCGGTTGCCGCTCGATCCTGTGAGAATCGGCCCTCAACAGGCCGGGCATCAACTCAATCTTTACGATGAGAGTGTAGGCTGAATTACTTTAACGATTGGCGCTACTTTGCGGCTGGTGACACGAACGTTGGTATAGGCCCAACATCGGCTGCCTGGCGTTTTTCAATAAATCGATGATTCGGTCTTGTTGATCTTCGAGGAAGATCGATTTGCCGTCGGTCAGCAGATGCAGCTTCGACTCGCTTGCCGTCACATCCGCCAGCCGCCGGCCCATTTCCCGTTGCAGGAAGCGCAGCACCCGGCGGATCTTCTGTAGCGAGAATCCCTTTCGTCGCAGTTCGGCAATGACTGTGATTTCGATCACTTCTTCGGCCAGATAAAGCCGCTTGTGACCGTCATGCTTCGGCGAGACAACCTTACGCTCATCCCACCATTGCAATTGCCGCAGGCTCACCTGGGCGATCTTTGCCACATCTGTACTGGTAAACGTCCGCTGGTCGCGCGTTAAATCAAGATGGACTTTCCTTGTTTTGAACATGACACCCAATTCGTGTTGTGAAAGTTAAAGAGCTTACATTTTACTAGACGGCGTTGCACAAAGGGTCCTTTGTTAGAAGTACGAAAGAAATTCGGAATACCATGGTCTTCGTAGCTTTATCGCTCGGACCCTACGTTGAACGAAGAAGGACCAGCCCGAAGAGAAATCGCGTTCGTCCAACGGCTCGAACATTGCCGAGCACGCGCTTGACCGCGCCACCAGAAAGTGCGTAGATGAGATTAGCCCGCTCACGGCTAACCCCATAAGTGAGACTTTTGTTTCGGGCGCTTCGCCATCGTGCGGACACCGGACAAAATACGAAAAACGGGGAGAGATCAATACCTCCGAGTCTCCCCGTTTTTCCTGCCTTCAGCCTTATAGGGGTAGTAGCCACATCCAACCGAAAACCTCCGTTAAGCAGGTAATGGGGTGGGCTTATGGCTTTCGTTTCCCGAGGAGAAACTCCAGTCCCAACTCGAGATCGCTCTTGTTTAGCACCGTTTCGATTGTGCATTCCTTCAATTCCTCCGCCAAAACCAGAATGGCTGCGATTCCCTCTCTAATCATCGGAATCTGCGCCGCCAGTCGATCCACTTCCTGACGCTGTAATGGCATGAGATTCAGGTTTTTCCACTGGGTGAGCTGCCCTTCGTAAAGCCCAAGATCCTCGGCTTGGGCGGAATAGACCGTGATGATGCGACTGACGGTGTGATTGTCGAGCACGTACGGCTTCGACCGGCAGGCTTCCAGGTTCGCGGACTGCTTCTCCACTTCGTCCGACAAGCCATCGATCATGGAGCCGATTAACGGGAGTGCGCTGATAGGTTGCCAGGTTACTTTGGGCGGGGAGTTTTCTGACACCGGACCACCTTCATGGTTCCAACCAGTATAAAATCCAAACTGCGCAGAATAAGGATACTGCGCAATTGTCCGGCTCGTTGCAGGCCTTGCGACGAACCGAAAGCGGTCATCAAAACCCGCTAAAGTGCGTGGTAATCCGATGAAAGCGCAGTTTGGGCCGGGGTTCGCCCCAAAGGAAATCCTTAACGGAGGTTTTCGGTTGGATGTGGCTACTACCCCCTTAAGCTGTCCTGTTTTCTGGACAAACGAAGTAACATTCGGGTACGGAGAGTGCGGCGGCAATCCGGGAGTCAGACGCCAGCAGCGGGTGATTGAGCGGTTGCAAATCGGCGATCAAATCCGCTCACTAGCTCGGGCTGTCTATTCGGCAATTGCCCTGTCGGCACCAGCCGGGAGCGTCGAGCCGTCGCCACCCGGGATCAACCATTCATACTTCGAGTTCTGTTGTGGGTGGTTGATCCAGCCACGCGGTCGTCCTTAAAGCCGTCTTGAGCCGTTCAAATTCTTCGGTTATGCGTGGCAGAACTCTACTGGCAGATTCCAAGTCACCGTACGCGGCCGCTTCTTCCATCTTTAAGGCAAGGCTGCTCAGACCAGTTGCAGAAATCGCCGCCGCAGCGCCTCTGAGCTGGTGGGCCTGACCGCGCAGCGCCGGGGGATCAGCCTCCGCCAGCTTCTCTGACAAAAGCCTTAACTGCGAGGGGCAGTTATGAAGGAAGGCTCCAATGATCTTGTTCGCAAGCGCGCGATCGTTCATTAGGCGGACCAGAAGACTGCGTCCGTCGAAAACGGCGGCGTCTTCCTGGTTTGTGGGGCCTATGGCACCTTGGAAGGTAACCTTGGCTTCAGAGCCCGACGACAGCCACTTGCCGAGCATATCCTTTAATGCTGTTAGCTCCACCGGCTTCGCAAGATAGTCGTTCATCCCTTCGCTAAGGCAGCGATCACGGTCGGTTGACATGGCGGACGCGGAAAGGGCAATAACCGGAAGATTGGGATGGGTCGCCCTTATGCGACGTGTGGCCTCGAAGCCGTCCATGAGCGGCATCTGGCAGTCCATCAGCACCAGATCATAGGCTCCTTGCTGGACCGCCTCGACGGCCAGGACGCCATTTACCACAATGTCGGCTTTGAATCCCAGTTTCTGCAATTGCGCAAGCGCGACGATGCGGTTGGTCTCATCATCATCGGCGATGAGGATTCGCAGTGTCCCTCTCGGCAAGGCCGGCCCGGGCAACTCATCAACGCGTGGATCTGCGCGCTCCACGGTGGGCTGCGGAGTGGGGATTACTTCTTCGAATACTGCCGTGAACCAGAACGTGGAGCCCTGACCTTCGCGGCTCTCCACTCCGATTTGCCCCCCCATCATGCCGACCAATTCCTTGCAGATAGCCAGTCCAAGGCCGGTGCCGCCATACTTGCGTGTCGTGGATGAGTCGGCCTGAACAAAGGGAGAGAATAACGCATTGAGCTGTGGCGGCGGGATTCCGATCCCGGAATCGGTGACAGTGAAACGAACGGTTACTTTGCTATCGGCCCGGCTTTCAAGCGTTGCGGCCAGTGCCACCTCCCCGCGCTCCGTAAACTTGATGGCATTCGCCGCGAGATTTGTCAACACCTGACGTAGCCGGTGGGCATCGCCAATCAATAGTTGTGGAACATCCGCCGACACATGCGAATGGATGTGGAGGCTCTTAGCCGTCGTCAGACCAAGCAAAGGAGCGACCACGTCGTCGATGGTGCTTAGTGGGCTGAAGCTGCGATGCTCAAGGACGATCTTCCCGGCCTCGATCTTGGAAAGGTCCAGAATGTCGTCGATGAGCTTCAGGAGAGTCCGGCCGCTGCGCTGAGCGACAGTGGCGTAGCGCCGTTGTTCAGAAGTAAGATCTGTTTCAACCATCAGTTCAAGCATGCCGATGACCCCGTTCATCGGCGTGCGGATTTCGTGGCTCATGTTGGCCAGGAAACGGCTCTTGGCATGATTGGCTTCCTCAGCCGCCTGCTTGGCTTCGTCCTTGGCCTGCCGGGATTTCTGGGTCGCTCGCAGCCGGAGCAGTTGCTCGCGCAGGACGCTCGCGTTTTCGAGTTCAAGTTCGCTCCACCGTCGGCTGCGGCCATGCACGATTTCCTGCAACGCAGCGAATGACGTCCGCGGTAACAACCGCCCCTGGTCATCGGCGGTGACCTTCCCGTTGGGATCCCCCGCCCAATTCACTGTCTCGACAAGCTCGCGGCGTGTCAATAGCAGATAATCGCCGCTCTCCTCTGTCAGACCGATGTACAAAGCTCCGCTTACCTGACTCGCGTAGCGTGCCGCACCGGAATCTAGGATCTGGAGCATGCTAGAACTGGCGATGCCGCGGAGCGCGAGTGTCCGCAACTTGCTGATTACTGGAACCAGCAACTCCTCTTCCACTATGTTGCCTTGAGACGATAAACGGCCGTCGATCCGCGAAAGCAAACCGTCTGCGCCAAGTAACTCAAGCAACCAGGGGCTCCGGGAGGTTTCAGTGCCGGCAATTCCTTCGGATTCTTCCATCGCCGCCATATATTGATTGAGCAAATCGCGGGATGCCAGTCGCGACTGCAACGCGCTATTGTCCATTCGCAACGCCACTTGCGAACCGAAAATCTGTCCAATCAGGTCGCAGACCGAGCGCGTGGATGGACCCACGCGGTGAGGGCTGGCTCCGTGACAGGCGATCATTCCCCAGAGCTTTTGCCGAACGATAATCGAAACTGTCATTGACGACTGCACGTTCATGTTGCGGAGATACTGAACGTGAACCGCGGCGGGACTTCGCAGGACTGAACGTGTCAAGTCGAGCGCTCGTTCCGTCAGCGGGCCAATCGCGGGAACGATCGGCGCCGGAGTTGCTGCAACATCCGCGATCGTCCGCAAGCGGTTCAGTAGGAAGAGTTCTCTTACCTGGACCGGAATGTCA
>Ga0302319_10006764_pt1 | contig 22695 bp, 20 predicted proteins | sample Bog_T0_2_FD_203319 | JGI IMG/M metagenome (GOLD analysis project Ga0302319, IMG submission 203319) | Peat permafrost microbial communities from Stordalen Mire near Abisko, Sweden - Bog_T0_2 | ecosystem: Environmental > Terrestrial > Soil > Wetlands > Peat | place: Sweden: Abisko, Stordalen Mire...
CAAGGGCATATACGGCCTGTGCCGCTATTCAAAAGGGGTCTGCCTCAAATGGGGCTATTCGAAGAGGCTCTCGTCGAGACGCTGCCGATTGCGTGGCCGGGTGCCGGTTCCCTGCCGGGTATAATGATTGCAATTGTTGACGGTGATGGAGTTCGCCTTTAACCGCTGGCTGTGCCAACAGACAGATGATGACTCCTGACAGGAGGTTTCTGTCGTGGAGTCGCGCTCCCCGCCTCGATCCCTCCGAGTGGATTTGAAGGAGAGACACGGTGCAGAAATACTTTCTTATAGGACTGGGCGGGGCGCTTGGCTCCGTTGCGCGCTACTGGGTGGGATCGACGATCTCTGGCCGTGTGGGCGCGCGGTTCCCTTACGGCACATTCACAATCAACATGACGGCGTGCGTGATTATCGGCTTCGCACTGACGGTTCTGGGCAAGCGCGCGGGCATGAATCCGGCATGGCGATACCTGATCCCGGTGGGATTTGTGGGAGCTTACTCGACCTTCTCCACCTACGAGTGGGAGACGCTTTCGACTCTGCGCTCGGGGGCGTTTGCCATGGCCGCGGTGTATGCGCTGGGCAGCCTGGTGCTGGGGCTGGCGGCGGTATGGGGCGGGGCGGCGCTTGGGGAGCTGCTGTAAAAAACGATTTCGATTCACATGTATGCTCAGGCGCTATCGCGACAGCTCGCGGGTGGAGTAGAATCCTGTGTTGCCAATGAGGGGATCTACATGCTGCAAACAGGAAAAGCGGTGAAAGTAACTATCTACCTGAGCGACGGCGCCAAGCACCACGGCGTTCCGGTCTACGCGAGCGTGCTGGACTTTCTCTTTCACAGCGGAATTGCCGGAGCGACCGTGGTGAAAGGCGTGGCCGGGTTCGGCGCGGCCCACAGAATGCACTCGGCGCACATTCTTGAGATCTCAGATTATCTGCCGGTGAAGGTGGAGTTTATTGAGACGCGCGAGAAGGCGGACGCGATTTTGCCGGAGTTGGCCAAGAGAACCGGATCGGGGCTGATCGAGATTGAAGAGATTTCGATTATTGTGCCGGCGAAAGAAGGCTGAGGATCTGGCGGCCGTGCTTTCCCGGTCTCAAAGACGAGACCGGGGGCACCCACTTTTTGTGGTTAGTGGAGATGCGGGACGCACAACTTCAGTGCAACTTGATGTAGCGTGAGACGCTACACTCTCCAGTTGTCGGGACGCCAGTCTTTGATGCGCTCTTTGATCTGCTTGCGGTTGAGGTTGTGTTCGAGGGCCTGCTTGGCCAGTTCGACGACTTCATCGTCTGCGGCAAAGCGGAGACCGATGAGCTGATCCTCAGTAAGTCGATAGATCTGGGAGTGCCATTCCTCGGGCGCAAGGGCCTGCAGGCGGAGCCGCTCTTCAAGACGGATGACGCGGTCCTGCACCTTCACGGGATACATGCGGATGAGGAAGAACGGAAGGAAGACAACCACCGACAACACCACTAACCATGCGGAGTAGAAGTTGAAGTGGTGGACCAGATAAAAGATGGAAACGACCAGGTTGACGATGAGGATGAAGAAGGAGACGACGTGAAAGGGCGGATGGAGACGACCGTGATTCTTGAGGTTCTGCGGCGCGTTATCACTCATTCGTAGTCCCGATTTCTTGCAGGCCGGAGTTTGCCGACTGCGAGCCGATGGATGGAGAGGAGTTGCTGGCGGCGGCGCGGTGGGCCTGGGAAGCCGCGCTGGCCAGATTGTCAGTGTCGGGGGTGGGGGCTGTCAATGGTGAACGGTCGAGGCTGACGATGCTATCGTTTGCCTTCGCGGTTGCCGGACTTGTCGATCGGATCGTTACTCGGCGCCTGATTCGGCTCTTGAATCGACGCTTTATCGATTGTCGACTCTTTGGCGTCTATCGAGTCCTTGTCGAGCGCGTGTTCGTGACGGTAGTTCTCCACGGGCATTTTGCCGTCCCACCAGGCCCAGTTCATGGGATAGACATCGGGATCGAAGAAGACCTGATAGAAGTGCCAGACGACGATGGCGAGGGTGGCAAGAATCGCCTCATAGAAGTGGACGGCGGTGGCGACGTCGACCCACCAGCGCGCCAGCGTGTCGCCGACCCAGACCTTGGCCCAGAGCATGATGCCGGTGAGGCCCATGAGAGCGGTGCCCCAGACCAGCGCCCAGTACTCGGCTTTCTCAGCGTAGTTGAAGCGGCCGAATTGGGGCTTTTCTGCGCGCAGGCCCAGGTAGTAGAGCATGGTGTTGAAGGCGTCAAATGCGTCTTTTGGGCGTGGCGCAAGATCGCGGATGAGGCGGCGGCCCTCGCGGGCGGCGGCGATGTAGAAGAGGTGATAGATGCCCGCGCCGATGAGCACCACACCGGCTATGCGATGAATGATGCCGCGCCAGTGCTCGCCCATGCCGAAGACATGCGCAAACCACGTGTCAGGGAATTTGAGCGCGAAGCCGGTGATGACCAGGACGATGAAGCTGGAGAGCAGAACCAGATGCTGCCAGCGCTGATTCACGGTCATGCGCGTCATGAAGGGGTTCATCATTTTGCGCCGGTCGATGGCCTTGCGCCGCCAGATGATGGCGTTGTGCAGGAACATTGCGCCGATGACCAGAAGGATGAGCGCGATGTAGATGCCGCGCACCCAGCGGACGGCGACTGAGCCGATGTCGTTGGCATGGACACCGTCTTCAAGATGCACGCGCGTTTGCGTGAACTTGGCGGTGACGCCCTGGTGGCACTTGCCGCAGGTTGCGCCCAGGTTGGCGCGATTGATGGTGGAGTGAGGATCGCTGGAGGGCAGAATATTGTGTACGCCGTGGCAACTGGAGCAGTTGGCCGCAACCACCGAACCGCCCTCGGCCGCGAGGCCATGATAGCTATCAAAGTAGCTGCTGACGCGATTGCCGGGAATACCGAACTCCTGCGAGAGCCGCACACCCTGGTGGCATCGGGCGCAGATGTCGCGGGAGATGTTTTGCTCGGCCGCCGGGGAGTTGGGATCGGCATGCGCCTTGATGGAGTGGATGCCGTGACAGTCAGTGCAGACTGGAGCGAGCTGGTTGCCCTTGGCAATCGCCTGCCCGTGAATGCTCTGCATGAAGGTGTTGTCTATATCGGCGTGGCACTTGCCGCAGGTGGCCGGCACGTTGAATTTGTAAATAGGCGACTTTGAATCGTTGGCGGCCAGAATCTGGTGCGCGCCGTGGCAGTCAGTGCAGACGGCGGCCTTTTGCGAACCCTTCTCGGTAGCGCGGCCGTGCACGCTCTCCTGATAGCTGATGAAGGGCTGCGCGGTTTCTCCGCGCGACTCCATCAAGAACTTTTGCCCGTGGCAGCGGCCGCAGGTGTAAGGGATGTTCTCGTGATTGACCGGGGACTTTGGATCGCCGGGGGGAAGAACCTCATGCGCTCCGCCGTGGCAGTCCTGGCAGCCGGCGGCTGCGGGCGCGCCGGATTGCCGTGCGATGCCATGAACCGAGTGCGCGTAAGCCTCTTGCGCGTCAGCGTGGCACTGGGCGCAGCGCACTTTGGCGGGCGGCGTGTCGTGCGTCAGGCTCTTTACGTCGGTGTGGCAGTCAACGCAGGCGAAGATGTGGCCGTGAACCGAGTGCTGGAATTTGCTGCCGTCTACATAAAGGCTGACCGGCTTGCCATTGACGTCAGTTGTAAGTGTGGAGTCGGAGTGGCAGGCAAGGCAGTCTGCGTCTTTGAGCTTTTGCGCCGCATGCGCGGACGATGCCCAGATAAGACAGGTTAGAACGACCGTATAAGTTAGAAATACCTTGCGCAGCTTCACAGCTTTGAGGAGATTCTTTACTGGAAAATATAGCAGTGACTCGGGTCACAGGCGGGGCTAGCGGAGTTCACGGAGCTAGCGAGTCAGCAAGCCAGCGGGTCGGCGGGTTGGCGTTGGCGTGATTTGTTTTAACCACGGCTCGCTGGTGAAGTTGGGGGAAGACTAAACAAGAGTTAGTTATGACTAGCCTGAGATCCTTCTCTTGGCGGAGCTACGTACCTTGGGTTGGTGCTACCTCACCCATTGCGCGGTGAAGCTGCGCGATGGATGGGGCACCCATTTCCAGTACAACTATATGCGATCAAAAACTCTAACTAAAGTAAGCCGTTAATGTAAGCACAAGCAGTGTTAGTCCGATGACGATGGCGATGGTTCCCACAACGCGCGAGAAGTTGATGAGCCAGGTTGGCGCGGCTTCTCCCAGACGCGATTCCAGCTTGCCTTCGCGAGCCAGCCGCTGGTACTCGAGGGGCCGCTTGAGCTTGAACTCCTCTTCGCTTTCGACGCCGGTGAAGACCACCATGTCCATGGGAAAACTGTCGGGGCGGAGGTGGGTGTTGACGAAGTGAATGGAGAAGATAAAGAGGATGGCGAGCAAGCCCTCTTCACTGTGGATGACCAGCACGGCATTGAGCGCCCATCCGGGCAGGAAGTGCGCGAAGAACGGCGCGAACCACATGGCATAGCCGGAGAAACCGATGACGATCATGCCCCAGAAGACGGCCCAGTAATCGAACTTTTCCCAATAGGCATAGCGGTCAAACTGTGGCCGCGGCCCGAGACCGACGAACCAGCGCAGATGAGCGAAGAGATCCTTCACGTCTTTCGGACTGCCAACCATGGAGTTCGGTCCCCAGAAGACGCCTTTCTCGCGATGCAATAATCCGCGCTGAAAGACCTCTTTGAGGTGCAGCAGGAAGGCGATGGTGAGCACCACCGCGAAGAGCTTGTGAAAGAAGAGAATTGCGCCAAAGCCGCCTACTGCTTTGGCCAGGCCGCGGGCCCAGATGCTCTCACTGAAGCGGATGGGCAGGCCGGTGCCGGCGAGGCTGAGAAAGGTGGTGAACAGAACCGCGTGCATGTAGCGCTGCTCACGCGTGAAGCGGCGGAAATAGCGGCCGGCAGGCGGCTTTTGCGTTGGGGGTTGAGTTGCAGCCGGATCCAAATCAGGCATGTTTCCCTCCATCTTTCTGCTTGTCCTTGATCTGGTTGTAGCGTGCGCGGATGAGCCAGAGGATGGTGTGAATGACAAAGAAGGTGAGCGTGCCGGCAAGCAGCAGATTCATGAACAGCCGCACATAAAAGAGCGCCGGACTGAGCTTGCGGTCGTGGGCGTTGGCGTGGGGCTGGTACTGCACGAAGCGCTGATTTGCGCCGGCGTGGCACTTGCCGCAGGTGGCCACAAGGTTGGCCTGGTTGATGGGCGAGCGGGGATCGGAGGCGGGCAGAATCTCGTGCGCTCCGTGGCAATCCCAGCAGCGCGCGGTTTCAACATAACCGCCGAGCGAACCCAACTGCGAGTGGAAGGTGTCGCGATAGGTGGAGAGCTTGTCTTTGTGGCATGAGCCGCAAATAGGCGTGGACTGCATGCGGAAGGCCGACTCAGTGGGCTGCAGAATGGCGTGAGCTGTATGGCAGTCAGAGCAGACCGGAGCCTTGAGATTTCCCTTGGCCACGGCCTTGCCGTGAGCGCCGGCCATGTAGTCGTCGTTAATTTTGGCATGACAGCTACCACAGGTTTTGGGGATGTTGGTTTTGTAAGTCGGGCTCTGCGGATCGGTGTGGCTGAGGATGTGATGCGATCCGTGGCAGCTTTGGCAGTTGGCCGCTACAAGCAGGCCCTCTTTGCTGAGCGCGAAGCCGTGAATGGAGTCAATGTACTGCGGGTAGATGCTGGGCAGGCCGTGCTTTTGGCCCATGCCCTGATTGCTGTGGCACTGGCCGCAGGTGGCCGGGACGTTGAGCGGGTAGACCTTGGACCGCGAATCCGCCTTGGGAAAGATGGAGTGAGCATCGCCGTGGCAACTGGTGCATGGATGCTCTTTTGCGTCGGCGTGCACGCTGCCGGCAAGGGAGGACGACTCATCGGCGTGGCAGTTTTTGCACTCGACCTTCGCCACCTTGTCGGGGTGCGGATACTCCTTGATGTCGGCGTGGCAATCGTTGCATTTAAGGCTGCCGTGAATGCTCGAACTGAAGGTTTTGCCGTCGACCGAGATGCTGTGGCCGCCGGAATCGGTCATGCCGGCGTCGCCGTGGCAGGCCAGGCAATCGGTTTGCGCGGCGAGACGGCCGGTTGCGAGCGCGAAGAGCGTTAGCAGGGCCGCGGCCATGCAGACCTTTCGAGCAAATCGAGCTGCGAAACGGGCGGCGCGGCGCGGTGCGGCGGCGATTGGGAGCATTGCTGATTGTGCGGCTTGATCCATTTTTATGTGCAGCCTGCCGTCTGCATTCCCGGGAAAAGAGCGAGGTTCTCCCTCGCACTCCCGGCCAACAATGTGCGCAACCTGCCTGGAGCAATCGAAAGAAATCAACGTGCGGAGGTCGCACCTTGAGAACACGCTTTCGCTAAAGAACACGCAGTGATAGGGATCACAAAGCCGAGAGGAGCAAACGGAAGAGTTCCTTTCCCGGTCTTGGATTGGCTGGATCACCGAGCGCGGATGCACGAAGGAAGATTGGCCTTTTTTGCACAGCGAATGGGGCGCGACAGACGCGTGGGGCAAAGCGATTCGCGGCAATTTACCGGCATTTTCTTCCCTGGGACGGGGTGACGCGAGTCACATGCCGCGCAGGGTGCAACAGGACAAAATAGGACCGCAGCTTTGAGGGAAAAAACCATGAGCGCAGTTGCTGTGCCCGAGACCAAAACCATGCTTACTTTGCCAGGGGATGCGGTACGCCAAATCCAATGGCGCTTTGCCGATCGATTCGACCTGCAGATGCTTGTTCAATCGGCGCGGACAGTGGCGCGCGGAACCGTGGCGCGCATGGTGGCCGCCGGTGAGCGCAATACGCACGAGTGGACCGCTGGCAAGGACGAGATGCTGGAGGCCTTTGACCGCTCGGGCATTACTGCTGCGTTTATGGAGCCGGAAGAGGGTGGGTTTATTGCCGGGCCCAAAAACCTGGCGCTTGCGCTGACCGCATTCGAGCTGTCGTGGGTGGATGGCGGCGCGGCTACGGCGAGCCTGGCGAGTTGCCTGGCGCTGGCTCCGATTCACGAGCGCGGCACACCGGAACAGGTGGCGCGGTATATGTCGCTGGCCGCTCCGGCGCAACCCGGCGAAGACCGCAAGCCATGGCGCGGCGCGTTTGCGCTGACCGAGCCGATTCCCTATGTGGGCGTGGATACGGGCATGCTGAGCGGACGGATGAGCGTGGCCGAGTGGGAGCCGGGCAAAGAGCCGATGTTGCTGGTGGACAAGCGCGGACGGTTTATTACCGGCATTGCGTTCGCCAACTTTATTACCGCGGCAGTTATTTCGGAAGATCCGCGGATCAAGGGCAGCTGCATCGTGATTCTCGAAGAGGGCGACCCAGGCACCTTCGACCGCGGCACACCGACCAAGAAGCTGGTGCATCAGCTATCGTCGACGGGCGACCCGATCTTTAACCTGACGGTGCCTGCCAGTCGCATTGTGGGCGGCTACACCGTCAAGGACGGCGTGATTGTTCCCAACTACAACCACGGCGAGGTGATTGAAGCGGTCTTTCGGCGGACGCGCGTGCCGGTGGGACTGATGACCGCGGCCAAGCTGCTGTCGGCCGTCGAGCCGGTGATCCGCTACCAGCGCGAGCGCTTTCGCGGCGCGGAGGGAGCCAAGCCGGGTTCGATCCGCTACGAGCAAGGCATTCAGCAGCGCGAGGACGCACTGCACCGGCTGGTGGACATTTGGGCCGCAGGCGAAGCGGCATCGTCGCTGGGCTTTTCAGCAGCGCGGCTGTTTGACGAGTTGGATCCGCTGGAAAAACAGAAGACCGCACTGATGAAGGAACGGGGCATCCAGGGCGGACGCGCGGAGATGAAGGCGCTACGGGAAAGCGAACAGCGCGCGATCCTTCTGCTCTCGCTCAAGCCGGACGATCCGCTGCGCGCGGAGTTGGAGGCCGATCCTCTGGTGCAATTTGTGCTGCTGGACTCGGAAGCCAACGTGCTTTGCCCGGCGACCAAGCTGTGGAACACAGGCCACGGCGCCAACATGATGCGCGAGGCCGTAAGCCTGATGGGTGGCTACGGAATTACCGAAGACTGCCCCGGTTTTCTGGCGAATAAATGGATCGACTCGCAGCTTGAAGCAACCTATGAGGGCCCCGAGGCCGTGCAGCGGCGGCAGTTGACCGTGACCATGACGCAAGAGCTGTTCCTTGCCGAGTTCCGCTCGTGGATCAAGGATATGCGGCGGGTCGCATCGGACCACCCCGGCACGGGCGCGTGCGCACTGGCCTCTGCCATGAACCTGTGGTTGTGGAGCTTGAACTATCTGCAGAACGCAACCGACCCTGAAGGCGGAAAACTTTATCACGGACAGCGGCAGGGCGTGACCTTTGCGCTTGCCGATGCGCTGTGCTGGCTGCTTGCCTCGCGCGCGCAGATCCTGGATGTGCTGGAGCTTGAAGCGCGCGGCGGAAGCGATGCGGTTGCCTCGGAAGGATTGGAGGGAAGCGTGCAGTTCCTGAGCGACCTTTGCCACGTGCAGGCGGCGCAGGCTGCGGGCGAGGCGGCGCGTATTTGCGCGGAGCTGGTGTTTGGCTACAACAGCCATCCATCGTGGGAAGAAGAGGAACATCGCAACTGCTTTTTGGCCAGCGAGCTTGAAGAGTTCGAAGAGACGATGCCCGGCATCTCCGCCATGGCTCTGGATGTGATCGCCGCCGATGGCAGCCATCCCATGAAAGCCGGACCGTGCGCGGGCTGCGCGGGTTCGGCGGAGTTCTTGCGGCTGCAGAACAAGCTGACCACGTGCCTGACCGGCGCGCGGTTGGCCAAGGACCGCGCCGCGGAGACGGTGAGCAAAGTCATGATCCCCGAGGCGCTCGATTATCCGGCGGCGGGAGCGGCATGAGCGCGGAGAACACAGATACAGGGGCGACGGAGTTTGAGCGCCTGTCGACTGAGATCGACATTGCCTGCGTTGGATTTGGTCCGGCCACCGGCGGTTTTTTAACCACGCTGTCGCAGGCGTGGGCAGAAAATCCAGCCGACCCTGCGTTTGAAAGCAAGGCAATGCCGGGCATGCCGCTGCAGGTGCTGTGCTACGAGCGCGCGGACGACTTGGCCGCGGGCGTAAGCGGAGTGGTGACGCGGGCGCGCGGCATCGGCGCGAGCTTTCCGGCGCTCGATCCCACAGAGATTCCCATGGCCGCCAAGGTTGCCGGCGAGCGTGTGCTTTATCTGCTCGATCCTGTTGGCGCAAGCCGACGTTCGCTTGCTCTGCGCATAGGCGATTTTTTCCTTGGTCTTGGACGAAAGTTTTTACTGAAAGATTTTGCGTTCGAGCTGCCGTGGACGCCTGCGTTCCTGCACAAACACGGCGGGCTGGTGCTTTCAATTGGACAGTTCAACCAATGGGTGGCTTCGCAGTTGATGGCCTGCGGGCTGGTACAGATTTGGCCGGGCAGTGCGGTAAGCGCGCCGCTGACTGAGGGCGTATCCGTGACCGGCATTCGCCTTGCCGACCAGGGCGTGGACAAGAACGGCGCGCCGGCCGACGGCTTTATGCCCGGCATGGATGTGCACGCGCGGCTGACGGTTGTTGGCGATGGGCCGGTGGGCCAAGTTTCCAGATCTCTCGACCGAAACCAGAGCCGGCCGCAGGCCAAGGACTGGGCGATGGGGATGAAGTTTGTGATCGAGCTGCCGGAGGACGAGGCGACGGAGCTGACGCCGGGAACCGTGTGGCACACGTTCGGCTATCCCGAACCGGAGATCTTCGGCTTCCTCTATGTGCATCCGGACCGGCTGGTTTCCGTGGGCATCTTTGTGCCGTCGTGGATGAGCGATCCCTCGCGCACGGTCTATCGCTACTTGCAGCACTACATCCAGCATCCGGCGCTGTGGCGCGTGTTGAAGAGCGGAACGCTGCGGTCGTGGGGCGCAAAATCGCTTGAGGAAACGGGACGGCGCGGCGAACCGGCGCTGACGGGCGATGGGTATGCGCTTGTCGGCGAAAACTCCGGCTCGACGAATATGCTCACCGGCTCAGGCGTGGACGAGGCGTGGACTACGGGCACGCAACTGGGCGAGGCGGTGCTGGAGTTGCTGCGCGCGGACAAGCCTTTCACGCAAGAGAATCTTGCGGCGACCTATGAGAAGCGGCGGCGCGCAAGCTGGGTGGAGCAAGGCGCGCGCGAAGCGGAGAATGCGCGCAACGGATTCCACGACGGAATTGTGAAAGGCATGATCGGCATGGCGCTGGCGGGGCTGACGCATGGTCGGCTCTCGCTCAAGTCTCACGATGTGCCCGCGCACAAACAGATCAAGCCGTTTGCGCCGGGAGCGCACGAGCACTTGCAGTTGCAGCAGGCGGCGCAGATGGCCGCCAAAGAAGGACGTTCATTGCACGACGCGCTGCTGACGGTGCGCGGATGGCCGGAGATTCCGTACGACGGACGGCTGCTGGTTTCGCAACAGGATGCGTTGCTGATGGGCGGCAAGGTGCAGGCCATGCCGGGGTTCGCGGATCACGTGGTCTTCCGCAATCCCCAACTGTGCGCCGGGTGCGCGGAGAAGACGTGCGTGGCAATGTGCTCTGGGCAAGCGATTACGCAAGGCGCGGACGGAATGCCAGCGTTCGAGCGCGAGAAGTGCGTGCACTGCGGCGGATGCCTGTGGAACTGCGGCCTGTCACCGGATGGAGTGGGCGGCAACATTGAATTTCGCGCAGGAAGCGGCGGTCTGCATTCGGCGGAGAATTGATGGGGCAGCTTCTAGCTACTAGCTTCTAGCTGCTAGCTTTTTTCTTGCTGTGGCTGGCTGCAAGAAAGATTATTCGGGAGAGATGGAATGTCACAGGATTATCGCGATCTGGTTGTCTGGCAGAAGGCCATTGACCTGACCGTGAGCATCTATAAGTTGACTCGAACCTTTCCGAAAGAAGAGATATACGGTCTAACTGCGCAGATGCGCCGTGCCAGCGTCTCTATAGCGAGCAACATTGCAGAGGGGCGCGGGAGGCTGAATTCAGCAGAGTTCCGGCAGTTCCTTGGCATTGCTCAGGGTTCGACGTACGAGCTTCTAACTCAGCTTGGCGTAGCCAGTAAGCTCGGAATTGCCAGTGGCGCGCAAATAGAAGAAGCCGAAGCGCTCGGCAATGAGGTATCGAGAATGCTCACCTCGTTTATTCAAACCATCACCGCAAGCGAGAAACGCAAGCGTGTTTCAGCTAGCAGCTAGAAGCTAGAAGCTAGTAGCTAGCAGCTTTCATTCAGGAGCCAATCAATGCCAACACCACTCCACATCGTAGTTTGCGCGGGAATTGTGCCCGACCCGCTGCAGACGCTGGAACCAACGACTACTGCAACCGGACCGGGGCTGAAAAACGAGATGGTGCTGCCGGCGGTGCTCGATCCGTGGGCAGCTTGCGCGCTGTATGAGGCGGCGAACCTGGTTGCCAAAAATCCCGGCAGCAAGCTGTGGCTGGTTTCGCTGGGGCCCAAGGCAAAGCTGCAACAGGTGATGATGACCGTGGCGCAGAAGGTTGCGTTTGAGCTTGTGCCTATTGACGGGCCAATCGGCGGATTCCCCGATGCGCACGCGACGGCTGCGGCGCTGGCCGAGGCGATTGACGGAATCGCAGGGCTGGACAAAGCGAAGCTGCTGCTGTTTGGCGGATGGGAGTCTGCAACGCGCGGCGCGGGCGTTACGCTGGCGATTGTGGGCGAGCGGCTGGGCATTACCGATCAGTTCGAAGGCGTGGACCAGATTGAGTTGCGCGAGGATGGATCGTTTGAAGTGCTGGAGCGCATTGAGGGCGGACGGCACCAGGTTTCAGTTTGCGCGGGCGCGCCGGCGGTGCTGGGATGGGCGACGGGCAATCTGTCTGAGCCGCGCAATAATCCGCAGATTGGCATGGCCAACATGCGGACGATTATGCCTGCGCTGCAAAAAGCGAAGACGGCGAAACTGGACGCGAACGGATTGCGCTACGTAAGTGTGAGCCAGCCGAAACAGCAGCGGACGACGCGCGTGGTGAAGGATATGACGCCGGATGAGATTGCGGCCGAACTAGTGGAATGGATTGGAGCCGAATGATGGAATCGATTCTGGTACTGACACATGCGGACGAAAGCGGCGCGGCGCTGACAAAGGCTTCGCTGGAAGCCGTGACCGCCGGGCTTGAGCTTTCATCGCGGCTAGGCGCGCCGCTGGCGATTGGGATTGTTGCCGCCGATGTGGCGAATCTGAGCAAAGCTCTGCCGGTCGCGAAAATTCTGGCGGTTGCGGGCGAAGCGTTTGCGCAGGCACGCTACGCCACAGACGCGGCGGCGTGCGAGGCTCTGTGCCGCGCGGCTAACGCAACGATCATGCTTGTGGCGGCGGGCTCACGTTTTGCGCGAGTTGCAGCGGGAGTGGCGCATCGGCTCGGCGGTGCAATCGACACGCACATTACCGCGATTGGCGGCAGTGAGGCGATAGAAGCTTCACGCTGGTTTTATCGGCAGCGTGTTGAGGCAGTGATTACGCGCGATGCGCGGCCGTGGCTGCTGCTGCTGGATGCGGGCACTCATGCGGCGTACGCAGGCGAGGCAGGCAACGCGCCGGCCGAGCTGGTCGCAGTAGATTTGCCGGCGACACGCACCACCGTGAGCGGAACACGCGCACCGCAACAGGACGCGCAGACGATTCGGCCGGATGCAAAGCTGCTGCTGGTTGCAGGTGCAGGCTGGACGAAGAAGCAGCCCGATGGACAGGTGCACACCAGCGAAGCAGCGACGCTGATTCTCGGATTTCTGCGCGCGACAAGCGCATCGCTGGGCAGTTCGAAATCGCTGGTGGACCAGGGCGGCGAAGGAAACTCCGTACTTCCCTTTCTGACGCACATGAATCAGATTGGGCAGACGGGCGCGACGCCGCGTCACGCCAAAGGCCTGTCAACCTGCTGCCACGGTGAAGAACCGCATGTGGTGGGATGGCGGTTTATCGGCGAGCGGCGCGCCATCTCACTCGACGCCAACTGCGGATGGGCGCGCGGCAAGGCCGATGTGGTGTATGTGGCCGATGCGTTTCCTGTGATGGCGAAGGTGAATGAGCTGCTGACGGCTGCGAAGGGCTGACAGCTTCGCTCTGAAAACTGAAGGGCGCCGGTGGATGCCGACGCCCTTTGCCTATGCGCGAAACATCATGTGCGAATATCCGAGCAGGCGCTCAGATCTTCAGCTCGGGCGGAACGGAGAGCGTGCTCATGATCTTCTCCATGACTCCTTCTTCGTTGGCGATGGTCGAGAGCAGCTTCTCTTTGAGCGCGTCGCGCTTGGCGTAGAGGCGCAGCGGCTGAGGCGGATTGTGGAGCAGCTCCTTGCCCACGAGCGCGCGGACAACGAACGGCATGTACGACGAGTAGTCGCCCTGCATGCTCACCGTTTGCGTGGTGTATGTTTCGGGATTGACCTTGCCCCACGAGACAGCTTCCGCCGGTTCGCAGGAGGACAAGCTGCCGTCGGTCACCGGCGCGGAGACGATCTGCGCGTCGTAATCGTATCCGCGAATGTTATTCAAGAAGAAGATTTGCGAGAGCGCGGGCTCCGGCTGCAGCGAGTAGTTCTTAGGAACGCCGCCACCGAGGATCAAAACAGCGATCGACTTTGCATCCGAGTCAAACAGGCCCCAGTAGTGGTAGGCGCAGGACTCGAAGACATCTTCGTGAAGATCGTAATCGAAGCCGTACTTGATCTTGTTGAGCCGCGCTAGCGTCCAGAGCTTGACGGAGTTGAGGAACATGCTGCCGTCGGCGGGCGCTCCGATAAAGACCGGCAGTTCAAGATCGGCGCAGGTGCTCAGCAAGCCGGGAGCTACGCCGAGAGCTTTTTCGCGCGCGGCAAATTCTTTGCCGAGCAGATAATTGCGCTCGGTGGTGGTCATGCGCTTTTGAAACTCGGGTTTCTGCAGAATTTCGGTCGCGATCAAATCCTGATCGAAGAGAATCTGCTCGTCGAAGCCGGTATCTGCAACGCGGATCACGCCGTTCTCGCGCAGCTCGGCATCGTCGCCGAACAAGGCCACCTGGCGAACAGGGCGCTCGTCGGTCTTGCGCAGGCAGTCGTGTCCATCGTGGTAGCAGATGGCGTCGGTGACGGTGATGTACGCGGTGTTGGCGGCCTTGAGCAAGGGGATGAGCCACGCGCGATGCTGATCGGAGACGGTGATGGGCCCTGCGCAGGTAACGACCAGCGGAATGCGCTTTTCGACGACCTGCTTCATGGCCGAATACACGCGCCGCAGATAAGCGCCGCCAAAGGCCGGCAGAGCAAACTCGAATACCTCGCCCAGATTCTCGCACTCCGTCACAGGCTTTCCGGTGACCGGCGCGCCCATCAATCCTTTTGTGGAACACTTGCTCATTGCAATCTCTCCTGTTGAGCTTTGGCCGATAGCTATCAGCTATCCGCTATCCGCTTTTTGTTGTGGCGCACAGTTCGGCGTGCCAACGCTCGGCTATCGTACTATGCCCGCGTTAACGAACCGTTGCATTGCTGCATTCTGCTACGGGAATCGGGACCTGTTCGACGATCTCCAGGCCGAAGCCCTCAAGCGCGGGGATGTGCATGGGTGTGTTTGAGAGCAGGCGGATGCGCTGGATTCCCAGGTCGGACAGAATCTGGCCGCCGAGGCCGATAGCGCGCAGAATGCGGCCGGTGCGGGCCTGCGAGCCCTCGCGCGCGCGCAACTCCTGGTGCAGAACGATGCGGTTGGCCTCAGGCCCATTCTCCTCCGCAGCCACGGCGACGCCGCCTGAGGCAAAGGGCGCGGCGGGGGCGCGGTCAATCTCGAATCCGCGCGAGGTGTTGTGCAGATAGAGGATGACGCCGCAGCCCTCGGCGGCGATCATGCGCATGGATTCGTCGAGGGTCTCGCGGCAGTGGCAGTCGGCGGCAAATACATCGCCGGCAGTGCAGCGGGTGTGTACGCGCACCAGCACCGGATGCGCACACGGGGAACGCACCTGGCCGAGCGCGTCCGCGGAAGATGTCGCGCCGTCGTGAAAGGCTGGGCAGCCGGGGCACAGGTCGCCGCGCACCAGAGCGATGTGGCTCTCGCCGCCGCTCACTTCGCTTTCGTAGGCGATCATGCGGAACTCGCCGTGGCGCGTGTGGATGAGGGTTTCGCCGGCGCGGACGATGTAGCGCTCGTTGCGGAGGCGGTAGCGGATAAGCTCGGCCACGGTGAGAATTTTGAGATCGTGCTCGCGGCAGAAGGGGATGAGGTCGGGAATGCGGGCCATTGCGCCGTCGTCGCGCATCACCTCGCAGATGACGGCGGAGGGATTGAGGCCGGCAAGGCGCGCCAGATCGACCGACGCCTCGGTTTGCCCGGCGCGAACCAGCACGCCGCCCTTGCGGGCGCGCAGCGGGAAGATGTGGCCGGGACGAGCCAGATCGGCCGCGGTGGAGCGGGGATCGACGGCGGTTTTGACGGTGTGCGCGCGGTCAAAGGCGGAGATGCCGGTGGTGACGCCCTCGCGCGCTTCAATGGACTCGGTAAAGGCCGTGCCAAAGCGCGAGGTGTTCTGCTGGGTCATGGGAAAGAGGCGCAGATGGTCGGCGCGCTCCTCAGTGAGGGTGAGGCAGATGAGCCCGCGGCCGTACTTGGCCATAAAGTTGATGGCTTCAGGGGTAACGTGCTCGGCGGCCAGCGACAGGTCGCCCTCGTTTTCGCGGTCTTCGTCGTCGACGATGACCACCATGCGGCCGGCGCGGAAATCGGCGACCGCGCCGGGAACGTCGGTAAAAGGGGGCTCGAAGGTGCGCGGTGCATTTGGCATGGCGTCCTCTTCATTCTCGCCGATGGCAGCGAGAATGGGCAAAAGCGCGCGCGGGGAATGACTTTAAAATTTGTTTTGGGGTAGGCTGGCGAACTGAGTTCTTTCAATGCCTCGGCGAGCGCATTGGCGATTTGGCGGAAATCCAGAATCCATTCTGGCGCAATCGGCGTTTGCGGGGACTTATCCGGTCTTTGGTGAGTAACCCACGCAGGATGAGCACGTTGTCCTGTTATAGCCGACTGAAAAGACAAAGACGCCGATCATTGCTCGGGAGCCCCATCCAGTTCAACCGCACACTCACATACAACGAAATTCGGTACTGCGCAACCTGAACCCGTGGCGCGGAGCAAGAGGCCCAAGACGCTCGAAAGATGAAGCAAGGCCCCAAGACGCCGAGGGAATTTAACTCACTTCTTTAGGTTTGTCTTAACGAGCGGCCAAGTGGTCACTCCTTGCTTGCTGGATCCAATCATGGTGGAGGCATTCGTCAGGGTCCGCGTGCCATCCGCTCCGTTCGAAACTGACCACCTTCCAATCGCTGTCGAGTAACCCTGATCGTCTCGGAGATATATAGAAGGAGCGCTGGCGGCAAGCCTTATGTATTGGCCGGAATCATCCCCAAGTTGAATAACGCCCTTCCCAATTACGACGTTGTCAGCCTTTTCCCCTTCATTCAAGACCACGGCAGGATAGTCCCCTCCAACGTGCACCGCGACGGAGCGGGTCCCATCGCCTTGGACGTATAAACCATCCGAATTTAAGAGGGACCTGACGTTGCCCTTCCCCTCGAAAAACATATTCAACTTGCCGTCAACAGCGCCAATCATCATCGTCTGTCCTTCGGCGACATCCATCACACTTATGACGGGTGATCCGTCCTTTAGCTCCATACCAATTCGCGGTTGGCCATCGTCGCCAACAACAACCAACTTCTTTATCTTTAGCTCCCCAAGGGTCGCATCCGGCCAAGTGTCTCCGAAAAAGCTCCGCCGAGCAGTGATGCCGAAAAGCCCCAAGACTGCAACAGCCAAGGTAGCAACACAAATTGTGAGAACCTTAATTTGCCGTCTGAGTCGAACGCAATCATCCATTTTCAGCCTCCTCAAGAACTCCATCTGCGGCAACTGCTCGCCTACGCTTCCCATCAGCCTCAAAAAAAACTGAAGCTCCCCTGTAGACGGCTAGGAACGGCAAAACACGGCCAAAAAAGAAACCAACCGCGAGCGCCAACACGAGGACAATCTTTCCGACCCAGCCAAGCTCTTCTAAATCGTGAACCGGCGTCGAACCACGAACAAGAACCACCCCGTAGAGCCCCCAGACGGCCCACAGAAGGGCGGCCGCAACGGAGCAAATCGCAATGTACTGTTCGGCAAACCATTTGCGATGAAGCAGACCACGCAACCGGGCCCAGCTCAACCAACCCAAAAATCGCGCTCTGCCTGAGTACTCAACCGAAGCCCAACAGTATGCGACCGGCACGAATGCGGCCACGACCAGATAGGATACGGCGACGTCCCATATAGGGAACCCTCTAGCCTCGGACAACTTAGCCGGAGGTATGAACGTTTCAATCAAACTCAGAACCCCTAAATAAAACATAAGGTGCGCAAGAAGTCCAAACACATTATTGGCTGGGTAATACATGAGGGCACCCGCCTTCCAAGCAGCCAGGACCTCTCCGTCGAACTTTCGTTTCTCAAACGAAGCCCAAGCATGGACCATAAGAATCACGCACAAACACACTGGCGCAAACTCGATAACATACTTGGCATCGCCGCGCAGACTCCCGTCCATGAATTCCCCAACTGTCGCGGCAACAGGGAACGCAAGCGCGGAGAAAAACATCGCGTGCGCTATCCATGCCCTCAAATTAGCCGGAATGTACAGGAGAAGGAGCCTCCTCAATCGCGAGAGGGGCTTCTTCGCCTCCGTGAGTTTCCGGACCACCCTTTGAATCTCGATCTTGGCGAACTCAAGCGAGGCTTCAACTCCATGCGTTGGCCCAAGTACCGTTGCTACTCCACTCTTCGGATCAAGGAGCTCACGCAGTTGTAGGACATAGGCGAGATCCTTTGCCCTTCTTGCAATCCTTGACCTTTCTTCAGCCCAACGAAAAACCGCGATGGCCGTCGGAATAATTGCTCCGACGACGGTCGCATAGATTGAAATCGACTGGATGAAGCCCAATTTCGCGTCCATCTTGGATCCTTTGCAGACTCCTCAGATTCTCAATCGGTAGTCCCGCCATTTTACTCGCAGCCCCAAAGATCTGTGCGAACCCCATCCTAGGCATTCAGCATCGGACGCGTCGCCTAGTTCTGGATCCTCAGACCCGAGATAGCACGAGCCATAATTCCCCCTGCTCCATCGATTCCCCGACCCGGATTCTCGCCAAACCCGCCAAAACGCTCATCGACCACAGATAGGGAACGAGATGTCGGCCAGTATTCAGAAATTCGGCTGTCAACTGTCGCCAACAGCCCAATGCACTCACTTATCCTTTTGGCTTCCCTTTGGGATTCCCGCCGGTGGCTGGACTGCGATGCGGTTCGATTTCGCGCCCGCAGACAGCAAAAGCGCCGCTCTTGAGCGGCGCTTTTGTAAATTTAGGGATGCGCGGCTGCAACACGTCGTCAGGCGGCATGAACCGGCAGCGCCACCAGGCGCACACCGAGCGCGGCGCAGACTCGATTCACTGTATCGAGGCGCGGCTCGCTGCCGGGGCGAAGCGCTTTGTAGAGAGCCTCCCGCGTAATTCCAGCGGCCCGCGCGATCTCCGTCATTCCTCGGGCGCGGGCAATATCGCCCAGTGCGGCGGCGAGAAGTCCGGCATCGTTGGCCGCGAGAATATCTGTCAGATATACGGCAATCGCGTCTTCGCTGTCCAGATAAGGCGCGGCGTCGAAGGCGGGCAGGCTGTCCACTTTGATTCGTTTGCTCATGGTTGCAATCCTTCCTCAGTCCAGCATGGCGGCCAGCGCCTTCGCACGCTTGATGTCGCTCTTCTGGGTGCGTTTGGAACCACCTGCCAGCAGAACAATCAGGCTTTTGCCGTGCCGCGTTAGATAGATGCGCCATCCAGCTCCGGCATGAATGCGCAACTCGGAAACACCTTCGCCGACCGGCTTCACGTCTCCCATCAAGCCGAATTCAAGACGTTTGATGCGCGCCACAACCACGCCTCGCACCGCCTCATCGGTCAGCCCATCCAGCCAGGCCGTGAACTGGAGCAAGGGCTTGATCGCGAACATGAATCGAGTGTAATCGAACGATTACGAAGCGTCAAGACCGAAGCACTGGCAGGAAGAAGCGCGTGTCAAATAGGTTCGTTACCAGAACAGGATCATGCACTCGTCGAGGTTTTGGCGTGTTTGCTGGATCTCTGGCGGGCGCTGGTCTGCGATGCGTTTCAAATCCGCACCCGCAGACAGCAAAAGCGCCGCTCTTGAGCGGCGCTTTTGTAAATTTGCAGCAAACAACGGCCTACAACGTGGACTCGATCTCGAAGCCCCAGGCCTCGAGCAGCGCCTCAGGGATGTACTTCGAGTTCTTGTTACGCCGCGCCCACTCGCGGAGGCGAGTTGACCGGATGTACTGGTCAGGGGGCAGCTTGAACTCCTTCACAATCTGTTCGAAGGAGGTTACAGTGGGCACAACAGGGCCGATGGGCTCTGGCTTGCCCCAGTTTGGATTTCCACGACGCTTTGCCATTCGTTTTTTGTCCTTAAGTGAGGAGTAGGTTGTCCGCACATCCTTGGACGGGGGATGGGGGGCCCTATCAGTCCAGAGGAATTACTACACACCTATTCTAGGGCTAATTTGCTTAAAAATCAATAGAAAAACGTAATTACCTGGGCCAACAGGCTTCCTGCAAACCGCGCAAAGGTAACCTCGCAAGATACTGTTTCTAATGCATTTAACTGCAAGGAAAAGTTTGCATGGTTTGGCCTTGGTTACCTTGTTACCCGCGGCAGTGACCGCGGCACTGGAAAAGTGGCAGTAACCAGTGAAAAGATACTACTATGACAACACTCAAAAGCAGCCTTGCCGTCAGCCTGCTCCTGCTGGCCGGGCTTGCCCAGTGCCACGCCGTGGAGATGAAGATAAGCCGCGACGCCCTGCAACGGACTCTGCAGCAGCAGCTCTTTGGCGGCGCGAATGGCCGCTATTACCTGAAAGGGAGTCCCGACTCAGCCTGTTACACCTACGCCGACAACCCCAAGCTCACGTTTGAGGGCGACCGCATTGCCGTGACCATGATGACCCACTCCAAGCTGGGCACGCCGCTGCGGGGCGCCTGCATCGGGCTTACGTTGTCTATTCCGGTCGAGGTATCGCTTGCGCCCGACGCCGAGGGCGAGACGGTGGGCTTTCGCGACGCGCGGCTGGACAAGATCTCGGAACAGAAAGAGCTGAACTTCATCCTCAATCCGTTTTTGAGCCGCCAGGTGCCCTCAAGCATGAAGGTGAACGCGGCGGAAATGCTGCGCAAGGCTCTGGTGGGGTCTACGGCCGCTTCGGGCTACAAGGTGACGCTTGACCGGCTGAAGATTCACTCGATACAGCCCCAGGGCGACTGGCTGGTGGTGGATGTGGACGCGGACATGAGCGTGAACTGAGGCTGGGGCTTACCGGAATTCTGAAAAACTGCCACTTTCAGAAACGAAAGATATACCACAGGGCCTAAATGCCGCGATTTTTATCGGCCTTTTGCGGCACGACTGAAGTCGTGCCCTGACGCTATGCGGCTTATTCAGGGGTTCCTCCATTTGACTTATTCAGGGGTTCCCTCGATTCGGCCGATTCTGAGGTTCCCTCGCGCACATAATTCCGTCTGAGCGAGATCCAGTTTCGCTATTCGCACCATAGGTTGAATTTGCCGGCGCGGATGGCGGTGGCCATGGCCTCGATCTCCGGGCCCAGCGTTCGGTCCTGTTCAAGGCGCGGCACTACGCTGCGCACCGCCTGGCAAGCGAGTCCGATTTCGCGGCTGGGCTTGAGGGGCTGGCGGCACTCAACGCCCTGAGCGGCGCACATGAGCTCGATGCCGACGATGCGCTCGGCGTTCTCGACGATCTGGCGCAGCTTGAGCGCGGCGGTCATGCCCATGGACACGTGATCCTCTTTGCCGCCGCTGGTGGGGATGCTGCCGGTGGATGCGGGCGAGGCCAGCACCTGGCACTCGTTGATGAGCGCCGCGGAGACGATCTGCGCAATCATGAATCCCGAGGAGAGCCCGGGGTTGGGAGAGAGGAAAGCCGGCAGCCCCTCGTTGATGTCGGGATTGAGCAGGCGATCGATGCGCCGCTCGACCATTCCAGCCAGATCGGCCAGTGCAATCGCCGCATAGTCGAAGGCATAGGCGAGCGGCGCGCCATGAAAATTTCCGCCGGAAAGCACGGCTTCGCCGATTTCTGTTGCAGCAGTGGTCTCGGCAAAGACGAGGGGATTGTCAGTGGCTGAGCCAGCCTCAATCTCAAGCACACCGGTTACATGCTCGAGCACATCGCGCACGGCTCCATGCACCTGCGGCATGCAGCGGAGGCAATAGGCGTCTTGCACGCGCGCGTCGTGGGTGCGATGCGCTTCGCGAATCTGAGACTGCTCCATGAGCCAACGCAGATGCGCTGCGGCTGCTCCCTGCCCCTTGTGGGGACGCACGTGCTGGATGCGCTCGTCAAAGGCTGCGGGCGTGCCCATGAGCGCCTCAAGCGACATTGCGCCGGCCAGGTCTGCCAGGCGAACAATGCGGCGCGCGCGAGCCACGGCCAGTGCGCCTACGGCCGTCATGGCCTGGGTTCCGTTGAGCAGCGCCAGGCCCTCTTTGGCGGCGAGCGAGAGCGGCTGCAGGCCTGCCAGACGCAGAGCTTCTGCGCCAGTCATGCGCTCGCCGTCGAAGAACGCTTCGCCTTCGCCGATGACCACCAGAGCCAGATGAGCAAGAGGCGCAAGATCGCCGCTGGCGCCTACCGATCCCTTTTCCGGAACGACCGGAGTGACGCCGGCGTTGAGCAACGCGACGAGCAGCTCAGGCACTGCAATGCGGCAGCCGCTGGCGCCCTTGGCCAGCACGTTGGCGCGCAGCAGCAGCATGGCGCGCGACTCGCCGATGGAAAGCGGCTGGCCCACGCCGCCCGCGTGGCTGCGCACCAGGTTGGTTTGCAACTCGGCCAGGCGCTCGTCGGGAACGCGCACGTCAGAGAGTCGGCCGAAGCCGGTGTTGACGCCATAGACTGTTTCACCGGCGGCCAATATGCGCTCAATGAGCGCGCGGCTTGCGCCCATGCGCTCGAGCGCGGCGGGGGCAATGGCCACCGGGCAGTTACGGAGCGCGACTTCTTCAACCTCAGCTAATATGAGAGGCTGTCCATCCAGAATCAAGTTCTTCATCGACATCGATTTTATGCCCGCCGAGGGCAGAAGGAGGTGATTGCGCTTGCACGGTGATGCCTGTTAAGCACTATGCTTACAGGCGAACGATTGGAGCCCCGAACACGATGAGCTTGACTCGCAGAGATTTCACCCGCTTGAGCGCGCTCGGCCTGGCCGCGCGCTTTACCCCTGGATTGAACGCCCAATCGAGCAGCCGCAAGATTGGCTACGCAATCATCGGCCTGGGCCGCATTGCCGGCAATTTTATGCGCGGCATTCTAGCCACTGCCAACTCGAGCGTGACGGGACTGGTGAGTGGGCATCGCGAAAAAGCCGACAGGATTGCGGCACAGTACGGCGTGCCGGCCGGCTCCATCTACAACTACGAAAACTTCGACGAGATATTGCACAACCCGGTGATCGATGCAGTCTATGTGGCGCTGCCCAACTCAATGCACGCCGAGTTTACGATCCGCGCGGCAAAGGCGGGCAAGCACGTGCTGTGCGAGAAACCCATGAGCAGCACTGTGGCCGAGGCCGAGGC
>Ga0302319_10006765_pt1 | contig 22692 bp, 18 predicted proteins | sample Bog_T0_2_FD_203319 | JGI IMG/M metagenome (GOLD analysis project Ga0302319, IMG submission 203319) | Peat permafrost microbial communities from Stordalen Mire near Abisko, Sweden - Bog_T0_2 | ecosystem: Environmental > Terrestrial > Soil > Wetlands > Peat | place: Sweden: Abisko, Stordalen Mire...
GCCGCAAGCGCGCCTTCGGCGCCGTCCTGGCAGAGGAAACTCTCGAGGCCTGGGCGTTTGCACTGGTTGCAAGGCGGCCGCAATGAGAAAGAGGCTTGGGACGCCTTTGACTTCGCGTCGGGCGCCTCGTTTGTAAATCTAGTGCGCACGCGGCAGCCCTGGGAAAAAATGCGCCGATGGCTCTATTTTCTAGCCGCGGAACTCGACGCCGCGGCGGCCGATGGCTCACTGCCCATGGAATTGCGACTGGACCACTTATGGGTTACCTCCGCGGGACAGGTGCGGCTGCTTGATTTCTGCGCGCCCGATATCGACCAGCCGATCCAGGAGGCGGGTGTAGTCAGTGCCGGCGTTTTTCTGAACCAGGCCGCTCTATCCGCGCTCCGGGGCAGTCTGGTCGGCGCAGAGGAGGCGCTGCGCGAAAATCTCCCAATCTGGACGGGATTGACCGCCGTCAGCGTCATGGCCGGGATCCGCGCTTCACCACCGGGCGCGGCCCTGGCGCCGCAATACCAGCAACTGCTAAAGCCAATCGCGAATGTTTCGCGCCGGCGGCGTCTCGTTCTCGCGGGAGGAGTCATCGGTCCTGGCCTGTTCATTTGCCTTTTCGGCTTCGCCATCGTGGCATGCATTGGGTTAATTCGCCGCGCGGTCCCGGCGCTGATTCCAATGAAGTCAGCCCTTTATAACTATGCGCAAATGAAGGAGGGCCATTTCCCGTTCGATGTCGATCCATCGATTGGCCTCGAACCGGTGGAAATTTTCATCGCCGATCGATTTGCCAGGGAATTGCGCGACCCCAACCTGCCCTGGCTGTCACCCGCCGAACGCGCGGACGCGGCGGAGATCCTCGCGGCGCATCCCGTTCCGACCCCCGAGGAGGCCGAGGAGGCGGTCAAAAAACTGGGCCCGGCGGTGGATCACAAAGGGGTGCTGGCAATCGCCTGGTTATTTAGAGACGATGGCGAAGACGATGGAGGATTTTGGGTGGGGGCAGTGATGGGATCTTATTTGTGGCCAGCTTTCATTACCCTTGGGTGCGCGCTCCTGTTCCGCGGCGGACCGCTCATGCACAGCCTCGGAGTTGCGGTCGTCAAAAAAAATGGACAAAGAGCATCCAACGGACGCGTCTTCTGGCGTGCGTGCGTCGCCTGGTCGCTTTTGCCCATATCTTTCGTGGTCTTCGTCTTCGTCGCTGTTTTCGGCAATCCCACGATGGCGGCGGCCGTAGTGAGTGTCCTGGTTATTGGGGCCGTTATTGTATCACTGGCGCTTCCGAATCGCAGTCTGCATGACCGGATAGCCGGGACATGGCTGACGCCGCGGTAAAGCGCTCGTCTGGCGGCGAGAGCTTGGGAACGAGGCTCCGAAAGTGCATGACACGCTCTTACGTTCCTCGCTCTACTCTTTGAGGTATTTTTTCAACTGGCTGTTTACGGTATCGGCAACTTCTCCTGTGAGTTGCATTTCACTGCCGTCCACGAGCGCCAAGGTGAGGCCGCTGGAAGTGTGGACCTCCCGCGCCCGCGTTTCGGCGCCACCATCTTCAGGGTCCTGCGAAACGGTAACGGTCCTGGTATCGGCCGGGTGGTATGACCAGTGCATGACGGCGTTTGCGTTGAGGAATCTGCCGGAGCCTATTGATATGATCATTTCAAACTGTGGCCGCGCGCGGATATTTTCGTCGAGTTTAAATCCGTCTCGCCAAGGTGTCGATTTGGCGCCAGGCGCGGCGTTAGACCGCTGTCAATCGGGCCTGGATCGCCGACAGGTTGAAAACGGGCAGCGCGCGCTGCGTTTCTGATCTATTGATTGTCAATAACAAGGCCTGAGCCCGGATCCGAGAGGAGACCATCCGCGCCAATCCGGCGCGGCCTCCCTTAAAGGAGGACAAATCTAATCATCATACAGATAGCGGCAATTTTCCGCTTCCTTTAATAGTTCCAAAACATCCACATCATTCGGCGCCATTTCCCTCAGTTTCGCAAACACGTCCACTGCTGCGCAGGCGTAGCCCCACGCTCCTCGCCACGATCCCTGTCCGGCTCTGTGATGCGCCGAGTTCAGCAGCAACAATCCATGAATGATGCCTCCCTGACGGTTTTCCGGATCCGATTCATAAATCCTCGTGACGCGATCTTGAGCGCTCTTGAGATCGAAGTGTGGCACGAAACCGGTGCGCAAGGCCCACTCTATAGAGTCCGGCATGCTACTTTCAAACTGAAGCTTGCAAAACTTCTTCAGGCAGCTCTCCTCCCACATAGCCCCTTCCCGTAACCCGATACTAAAACTGCCATCTCCATTGTAAAAAGCCTGGACTAATTTGTTATCGACTGCCGAAGCGACAGCAACGGCTGGGCTGGGCACGGTCCAGGCGGTAACTTCCCGGCCCCCATTCGCATCTCGGAGCGCTTCGTCAAGCAATCGCTTCCGTGTAGCCTTGAAATCCTGGAGTCTTTGCCAAACGAAGGCGCGCAGCTCTCGCCCGAGCTGCTGCTCGCTACTTGCATCGAGAATTTGGCGGACATAGGTGGCTGCGCCGGCAGGCATCTGCGCGATTGCGGGAGTCGGCGTCTGCATCAGCAGCCGCGCTTCGATCAGACGGCGTTCAAGGATTTCGATCTCCGCGGCGCCTCCGGCGATTTCAGGATGGCGTGCGACTGTTATTTCTCGAAGCCAGGGCCACGGAATGGAGTCCGTTGGCATCAACGCTGCAAAACGCCACATCGTCATCGCGGCGGGCAGCTCCTTCGTCAGCGAGTCGATCAATATCCCCAGATTCTCCGATGCAGTGACCATGCGAGCCGACACTCGCGCTTTGGCGCCACGGGGGCAAGGAAATTTCAGACGCGGATTGCTGGACAGGAACTTCAATCCTGGAGCGTTTGCATTGGCATTCAACGCAATTTCCGCGGACCTGCGGTTGGTTCCAGGCCTCTCGAATGTCCACTTCAAAGGGGTGTTCTTTCTGACGCAAAAGCTTGAACGAACGGCGAGCGGATTTCGCTCCGTTGGAGCTTGTGCGTGCCTGGGCGTTGCCCCGGGGCGGCGCTCGTTCCTCGCCGTGCCTTAGGGTATCAACTTACGGGCCTCCGGCCCATTCGAGGCGGCGCATATCTTTGCGGCATTCGGGACTGCCCCCGGATTGACGGATCGAGGGAAAAGGACCAAAAGAGTGCAAGCCTGTCGAACCGGCGCGCCATGAAAGCCCACACCCAATCGTTCTCCGTTTTCAAAGACTTTGGCGGAGGCATGATTCAACGGCGCCGGTGGAAGAACACGCTGGTGTTGCTGGCCGCGCTGTTTCAGTTCGCGGCGGTGACGTTTTCCGCCGATGAGACATTTGCCACGGCCAGGGGCGGCATCGATGCCGGAGTGGGCATGGTCGATATTACACCCACGGAAGCTGTGACCCTGGCGGGCTCGCCGTCGCCGAAGAGGACGTCGGAGGTGAAGACGCGCCTGTATGTGCGGGCGCTGGTTTTGTCCGCGAGCGGCAGGAAAGTGGCGATCGTGACGCTTGACACGTTGAAGTACCCGGTGGAACTCGCGGTTCGCGCGCGGACGAAAATCGAGCAGACCACGGGCATCCCCGCGAGCAATGTCATCATCTGCGCATCGCACACGCACTTCGGGCCGCTCTGGAGCTATTACGAGGATCAACTGGTGACGCCGATTGCCGGCGCCGTGGCGCAGGCGGCGCATGATCTCACGCCATGCACGGTGGAAACAGCGAAAGGCAAGGCGGAAGGCATCAGCGAGTGCCGGCGCGTGATCAAAGACGGGCGGGCGTGGAACCGCTGGCAGTTGGAAAACCCGGCGGAAGCGGCGCAATACCCGGCGGAAGGCCCGGCTGATCCCGAGTTCGATGTGCTCGCGCTGCGGAGCGCGGACGGTAAATTCAAGGCCGTGGCCTATAACTTCGCCTGTCACGCCGCCAATACGCGGGCTCCGGTGATCTCGGCCGACTATCCCGGTGAAGTGGAGATGTATGTGAAAAAGGAACTGGGCTATGAGGTGACCACGCTCTTTCTGACCGGCGCGTGCGGGGACATCAATCCGATCTACAGCGTCCGGCGGGATCTCTTTGCGGAACGGCTCGGGGGCGAAATCGTGCGCTGCCTCGGGCAGCTCGAACGCATTGCGACGCCGTCGCTGGCCATCGAATGCCGCGAGTTCCAGATGCCGGGCCGCGAGCATCCGGAATTCAAGGAGGCCGAAATCGCCCGGAACTGGCCGGGACAACTTGAGCACTACCGAAAGACATTCGACGAGATGAAAAAGCGCGAGAAGCCGACCTATCAGTATTTCGTCACCGGCATCCGCATCGGCGATGACTTCGCGATCATCACCAACGCAAACGAACTTTTCTGCGGCATCGGCATGAGCATCAAGAGCCACTCCCCCTTCAAGCACACGATGACCGTCGAGCAAACCAACGGGGCGCACGGCTACGTGCCGACCGCGAAAGCCTTTGCCGGCGGCAGCTACGAGACCTGGTTTGGCGAGCACTCCTATCTCAGCGCCGAAGCCGGGGAAATCATCGAGCGCGAGTCGCTCGATCTCTTGAATCGTCTCCGATGAAACTTCATTGCAGAGAGCAGCGCAGGCTGACAGCAGATAGCGAAAAGCGACAGGCTCCAAATGGAGTGTGAGGCACGCACAAGCCCACGGGCGAATGGATACGATCGATGTCACAGCAACCCTCCACCTTTTTGCCCGGACCCAAGATGAATATGAAATCCATTATTGTCATCGCCCTCGTCGCTCTGTTTCCGGCGGCAGTTACTTGTGCGGAAACTCCCAACGATAGTGAGAAGGCTCTGAAAGCTGCCGAAGCAAAACTCGACTGCTGTTGCAAGGAAGTGTCCAAGCGCCCATGGGCGAATCCGGGGCTGAAGGCGAGTCAAGAGGCATGGGTCAAGTGCCGCGATTTGGCCGCTGCTTTTGAGATGGAAGCCACTCCCCATAATGATGGGAACAAGAAGCAGGTCTACGCCTCGATCGTGCTGCGCCTCACCAGGGAGCGAATAGAGGAAATCAACCGTATACCTTGTGCAATCCGTCAGAGATTCGGGTCCGCAATGAGACCGATGTAGATTTTAAAGACGTGATCGTTGGAGGAGAACATTACGGAGACATCAAGCATGGAGCGACAACGGACTATAAGCATTGGAAACTTGCATATGATATTTCCTCGTATTCTCTGACCGCTGGCGCCGAACCGATCGAGGCTCGACTTTATGACGTCTTCGGGCTAAAGCCACTTGGCGAGGGACATTTCACCTATGTGTTTCTCTTCAAAGACGGTCACTTACGGATGGGCGCCGAGAAGGACGATGAGTGAGCATGCATACGCGGGTGCAGGTCATGGCCGCGGGGCGCGGAGAATGAAGAGAGATTGGGGGAGCGTTTTGGAACAGCGGCGGGACGCCGCTGCCACGATGTTTCGTGCAGACGGTTTTTCCTGGAAATGACTGGTCGGGCAGCTTCCCTCCCCTGGCCCGTCCGGAGGAAGTGATTTCGCGGGTGGTCGAATGGAGCCGCGATGGCGAAGGTAAGGTCGCTTTGGGATCAACGCGCACTCGTCTCCATTGGTTTGGATTTGCGGCTTCGCGTTAGAAGAACACATGATACTTGAGATCCTTCAACTCCGCGGACTTCGATCAGGATGACAGCGTTTTTTGGATGCGGCGCTGCGCGTCTGCGGAGTTAACCGCCAAGGAACAACTTCTACGTTTATTGTCGCGCCGCTAAAGACACAGCGCGGCTTTTACGGCGGTGAATTGCTCGATGGCGAAGAGGAGGTCTTCGTGGGTGTGGGCGGCGGAGATTTGGGTGCGGATGCGGGCTTTGCCTTGCGGGACGACGGGATAGAAGAAGCCGATGACGTAGACGCCGCGAGCAAGCATCTCCTTGGCGAATCGCTGGGCGAGAGAGGCTTCGCCGAGCATGATCGGGACGATGGGATGCTCGCCGGGGAGGATATTGAAGCCGCGCTGGGTCATCTCGTGGCGGAAGAATCTGGTGTTCGCTTCGAGCTGGTCGCGGAGGGCGGTGGATTCGCTGAGGAGTTCGAGGACCTTGAGGGATGCGCCGCCGATGGACGGGGCGAGGGTGTTGGAGAACAGGTAGGGGCGCGAGCGCTGGCGGAGGAGTTCGACGATCTCGCGGCGGCCGCTGACGTAGCCGCCGCTGGCGCCGCCGAGCGCTTTGCCGAGTGTGCCGGTGAGGATATCGACGCGGCCCATGACGCCGCAGTGTTCGTGCGTGCCGCGGCCGCGCGCGCCCATGAAGCCGACGGCGTGGGAGTCGTCGACCATGACGAGCGCGTTGTGCTTCTCGGCGAGGTCGCAGATGGCGGAGAGGTTGGCGATGAAACCGTCCATGGAGAAGACGCCGTCGGTGGCGATGAGGCGAAATCGGGAGGCGGCGGTGGCGCGGAGTTTTTCCTCGAGGTCGGCCATGTCGTTGTTGCGGTAGCGATGGCGCTGCGCTTTGCAGAGGCGGATGCCATCGATGATGGAGGCGTGATTGAGTTCGTCCGAAATGATGGCGTCTTCTGGGCCGAGGAGGGTTTCGAAGAGGCCGCCATTGGCGTCGAAGCAAGAGGAATAGAGGATGGTGTCGTCGGTTTGGAGAAATTCGCTGAGCTGGGCTTCGAGCTGCTTGTGCAATTCCTGGGTGCCGCAGATGAAGCGCACGGAGCTGAGGCCGTAGCCCCATCGATCAAGAGCGGCGTGCGAGGCGGCGATGACTTCGGGATTTCCGGCGAGACCGAGATAGTTGTTGGCGCAGAGGTTCAGGACTGGCGCGGCCTGACCGACGCGGATATGCGCGGCCTGGGGCGTGCTGATGACGCGCTCGGATTTGTAGAGTCCCGCGGCGCGGATTTGAGCCAGTTGGGTTTGGAGATGGTTTTGGAAGGAGCCGAGCATGGATACGGAATTTATTAACCGCGAATGGACGCGAATAAACGCGAATTGCAGAGGTTTTTACCCGCGCCCATTCGCGTTATCCGCAGTTTCCCTCTTAAAGTGACCTTAAGTAAGCGTCCGTCGCGTCGAAGGGAATGATTGGGATCCGCTGGGAATGGGTAGGAGTTGCGGGGATTTAGTCGAGCGTGTTGGGAGGTGGAGGGGGTGGCGAAGCCTTTTCATTTGGAAGTCTAGGAAGATAGACGGGGAGGACCAGTTTCCAGCGAATCGCGGCCAGACGCAGGGCGAGGGTGACGAAGATGCCGGCGAGAAGGCAGGTCTGCGGAGATAGCGTGGAAGTTCTTGAGAGCAGCACAAAAACGCTGGCGCCGAGCATCGAGGCTGTGGCGTAAAGGTAAATCCCGGCGCGGAGCACAAGGAGGATTTCTCCGGTGAGAACGTCCCGGACCATTCCGCCGGCCACGCCGGTGATGACTCCCATGGCCACGGCAATCACTGGCGGGACTCCAAATCCGAGGGCTTTCCTTGCGCCGCTCGCCGAAAAGAGGGCGAGGGCGAATGCGTCCGCAGTGAGCAGAATCTGCAGGGGAAACTCGAGGAATCGTGCGGTGAAGAAAATCGCGAACGCGGCGATGGAAGCGACGATGATGTAATTCGGATCGCGAATCCAGGCGACGGGCAAATCGCCCAGCATGAGGTCGCGCAAGGTTCCGCCGCCGAATGCGGTCACCAGGGCCAGCACGAGCACACCGAAGAGATCGACCTGCTTGCCGCGCCCGGCCAAGACGCCGCTAATCGCCGCGACGGCCACGGCGAAAAGTTCGAGGAGGTAGGGCAGCCGGGAAAAGAGGGTATCGTGCGAAGCGGGCGGCATTTTGCGAGATTAGGAGGGATTCGCGCTTGGCGAAGACGTTTTTTGCGAGGTTGGGGCGGAGCGGAGAAATGACGAATGACGATGGGAGGAGATTGCGGATTGCGGATTGAATTCCCGTAGCCGGCGCGGTGATCCGAACGGAACCGCTTCGCTCCGAACAAACCTCCAGGAGATCACTTCGCTCCAAGGATGAAGACGAGAACGAGGGAGGCTAAATCAGCATTCGATGACATTGACTGCGAGTCCGCCGCGAGAGGTCTCTTTGTATTTGGCGCTCATATCGGCGCCGGTCTGGCGCATGGTGGCGATGACTTTATCGAGGGAGACGCGGTGCGTGCCGTCGCCGCGCAGGGCAAGACGCGCGGCGTTGATTGCTTTCACCGCGCCCATTGCATTGCGTTCGATGCACGGGACCTGGACGAGGCCGCCGATGGGATCGCAGGTGAGGCCGAGATTGTGCTCCATGCCGATCTCGGCGGCGTTTTCGACCTGGGGCACGGCGGCGCCGAGCGCCTCGGCCAGCGCGCCGGCGGCCATGGAGCAGGCCACGCCGACTTCCCCCTGGCAGCCGACTTCCGCGCCGGAGATCGAGGCGTTGAGCTTGTAGAGGATGCCGATGGCTCCGGCGGTGAGGAGGAAGCGGACGATCGCATCGTCCGCCGCCTGTTCGCGGACGCGCACCAGGTAATGCAACACTGCGGGAATGATGCCCGCGGCGCCATTCGTCGGCGCGGTGACGACGCGCCCACCGGCGGCGTTTTCCTCATTCACGGCCATGGCCCAGAGGCTGACCCAATCGAGCACGGTGAGCGGGTCGCGGAGGCTGGTTTCCGGATTTTGGCTCAATTCGCGGAAGATCTTTGGCGCGCGCCGCGCGAGCTTGAGTCCGCCGGGGAGTGGGCCGTCATTGCGGCAACCGCGCTCGACGCACTCGCGCATGGCGCGCCAGACGCGAAGCAGGCCGGCGCGCGTCCCGGCTTCAGGCCGCCAGCAGGCTTCATTGCGCAGGGTCATCTCGCTGACGCTCAAGCCGGACTCGCGCGCGAGCCGCAGGAGGTCATCGCCGTGGCAATAAGGAAATGGAAGTGCGTGCGCGGCCGCAGTGAGCCGGTCCTCGGCGGCGGCTTGTTCTCCGACGACGAAACCGCCGCCTACGCTGTAATAGGTTTTCGCGAGGAGTTCGGCGCCGGTTGCGTCGCGCGCGATGAAGCGCAGGCCGTTGGGGTGCGCGGGCAGCGACTCGGCGCGGTGGAAGAGAAGGTCATCACGTTCGGTGAAGGCGATCTCATGTCCGCCGCGCAAACGGAGCGCGCCTGCCGTGCGAATGCGCTCGATTCGCGCCGGGACGGCATCGACGTCCACGGTTTCGGGCGTCTCGCCTTCGAGTCCGAGCAGCACGGCTTTATCGGAGCCGTGGCCTTTGCCTGTGAGGGCGAGCGAGCCGTAGAGATGGGCCTCGACGCGGGCCGTGCGGGCGAGGGCGCCCGCTTCGCCGAGCCGTTCGGTGAAGCGCAGGGCGGCGCGCATCGGCCCGACGGTGTGTGAACTGCTGGGCCCGATGCCGACGGTGAAAAGATCAAGGACGCTGAGACTGGGAGTCATGAAAAATGCCTGGCACGTTCTGAGGCTCGCCTACGTTCACGGTTTTGGCCAATCCGGCGGCATCCGTGAGTTTAAGCGGATAGAGGCCGCAGCTCTTGCTCTTTTATGCGCCTTTGCATGAGGAATTCAGACAAACCAGCCGGTTGGATCCAAGCCTTTCCTCATTCAATCCCTCCTTTGCTTTGGCCGCCTAAAAAATCTACGCAGAATGCGATGAAAATAAGGGTTAGCACTGCTTCGCAGAGGACAGAATGAGTTTTTTGCCCGAATTGTCTAAATTTGATTCCGGATTCATGCAATTCCGACAAGAGGGCCAAGGGGCGCCAGCGTATAGTGGGCGCCGATCTGATGAACGTTTCCAAGTCTTCCAACAAACCATATTGGCGGGGCGTCTTTCCCGCGATCACGACCCAGATGCATCGCGGGGGCGCCCTCGATCTCGAGGGGACGGCGCGCCATACCGAAGCGTTGCTGGCGAGCGGGGTCAGCGGGATTATTTATCTGGGTTCTCTCGGGGAAAATCAGATGCTCACCGCGGAGGAGAAGCGGCTGGTGGTTCGGGAGATGGCCGGTGTGGTGCGCGGCAGGGCGCCGGTCCTGAGCGGAGTGGCGGAAGCGGCGACTGCGGAGGCGGTGGCGTATGTGCGCGATTGTGAGGCGCTGGGGGCGGATGGCGTGATGCTGATGCCGCCGATGGTGTATAAGACACCCGATACTCTGGAAACGATGGCTCACTTTCGGACGGTGGCGAAGTCCACTGGGTTGCCGATCATGATTTATAATAATCCAGTCAGCTATGGGAATGACGTGACACCGGAGATGTTTCTGAAGCTTGCCGAGGTGAAGAATTTTGTCGCTCTGAAGGAGAGCTCGGGAAATACGCGCCGGATCACCGATCTGCATAATATCGTGGGCGGGCGATATGCGATTTTTACCGGGGTGGATGATCTGGTGCTCGAAAGCGCGGTGCTGGGAATCGATGGATGGGTGGCGGGGAGCGGGATCGCGTTTCCGGCGGAAAATCAGTATCTCTGGGAACTCATCCTGGCTGGTGATTGGAAGATGGCGGCGCAGGTTTATCGGTGGTTCACACCGCTGCTGCATTTGGATACGCATGTGAAGTTCGTGCAGTATATCAAGCTCTGTGCGCAGGAGACGGGGCTTGGGAAGGAATGGACGCGGGCGCCGCGGCTGCCGCTTTCGGGGGTGGAAAGGAGGAATGTGTTGAAGGTTATTCATGAGGGGATTGCGAGCGCGCCGTCTGTGCCAAGACGCAAGGGATCGAGGCGGTGATGGCTTGGGTGGATAAAAACGTGAGAATGAAATGCACCGGCGTGAAGACAAGGCCACCTGGGGACACCCCCGCCTGGGAACCGGAGCTACTCGCCCCTTTCCAAGACCACCGCCAGCACCTCCCCCGAAAGGCTCGCAGGATGACAGCTTTTTTTGGACGCGGCGCTTCGCGCCGTTGAGATCGCAACGCAGATGACGCGCTCTTTCCAACGCATCCCGGTCATCGACTCCCACTCAGGGGGTGAGCCGACTCGGGCGGTTATCTCGGGAGGGCCGGATCTTGGCGGTGGGAGTGTGGCGGATATGCTGGGTGTCTTTCGGGATCGGCATGATGCCTTCCGGCGCTCGGTCATTTTGGAGCCGCGCGGGTCGGACGTGCTGGTGGGAGCGCTGCTCGTGCCGCCATCCAATGCCGCGTGCGCCGCGGGCGTCATTTTTTTTGATAATGTCCAGTGCCTCGGCATGTGCGGGCACGGAATCATGGGGGTGGTCGTGACGCTCGCGCATTTGGGGCGCGTTGGACCGGGGGCGTGTTCGATTGAGACTCCGGCGGGCGTTGTCACTGCGACGCTGCATGACGATGGGGCGGTAACGGTGGAGAATGTGCCCTCGTGGCGGGCGGCGAAAGCGGCGGGAATCGTAGTGCCTGGCATCGGAGTTGTGACGGGGGACGTGGCTTATGGAGGGAACTGGTTCTTTATCGCGGAGGAATATGGCCAGCCGCTGGATCTTGCCAACCTGGAGGAACTCACGGACTTTGCCTGGCGCACGCGGCTCGCGGTGAACGCGCAGGGGTTTCCGGAGGTTGATCACGTGATCCTTGGCCACGGTTTGCGCAATTTCGTGCTTTGTCCCGGGAAAGCGTACGATCGCTCGCCATGCGGGACCGGCACGAGCGCCCGGCTGGCCTGCCTGGCGGCGGATGGACGGCTTGCCGAGAATGAGACGTTCACGCAAGAGAGCATCATCGGGAGTGTCTTTCGCGGGAGCTACCGGTGGCTGGATCGGGCGAAAGGAATGATCGCGCCGACGATTAGCGGGCGCGCTTTTGTGACTGGTGAGGCGACACTGCTCATTGATCCACGCGACCCGTTTTGTTTTGGTATCTCCCCTCCCCTATGAAAACTCTTCTCCATCTCCTGCTCGCCATCGTGGCGATGGCAACTTTCCGGGCGCGCGCGGCGGATAATGACGAAGCGAAAAAGCTCCGCCATTTGCTCGACGCGGAGTGGGATTACACGATGGAGCATGCGCCGACCTGGGCTTCCGAACTCGGGGATCGGCGCTGGAACGACCGCTGGCCCGACATGAGCCTGGGCGACGCCGAGCGCGAGCATGCGCACGCCCTGGAATTGCGGGAACGCCTCGCAGCGATCCGGCGTGACGCGCTGCCCGCGGCGGAGCAACTCAACTACGATATGTTTCGCCTCAATACGGAGACGGATATCGAAGGGTTTCGTTTTGGGCGTTACCTCATTCCGCTGGATCAGCGCGGCGGCATTCAGACGGAAGACGAGCTGGGCGATGCGCTCCGGTTCGAGACGGTGAAGGATTACGAGGACTGGATCGCGCGGCTGCGATCCTTCGGCGGATACATGGACCAGACCATCGCGCTTATGCGCGAGGGCATGCGCCGCGGAATCGTCCAGCCGAAGATCACCATGCAGCGCATTCCGGCGCAGATCGCGCGGCAGATCACGGCCACGCCCGAGGAGAGCCCTTTTTTCGCGCCGCTGAAGAAATTCCCCGACGCGTTCAGCCTGGCGGAACGGGAGCGGCTCGCCGCCGAGGCGAAAGCGGCGATTCGCGATTCTGTTTTGCCGGCGTATCAGCGATTTGGCAGTTTCTTTAACAGCGAATATCTGCCGGTCTGCCTCGATAATGTCGGCGCCTGGCAGTGGCCGGATGGCGATGCGATGTACGCGTTCCTCGCGCGGCAGTTCACGACGACCAGCCTCACGCCCAAGGAAATTCACGAAATCGGATTGAGCGAAGTGGCGCGCATTCACGGGGAGATGGAGAAGGTCAAGGCGGCGTGCGGGTTCGAGGGCGACCTGCCGGCGTTCTTTCACTACTTGCGGACCGATCCCCGCTTCTACTGCGCGGACGCGAAGCAATTGCTCATCGAATACCAGGCGACGGCGAAGCGCATCGACCCGACCCTGGTGAAACTCTTCCGCACACTGCCGCGCGCGCCGTATGGGGTCGAGCCGGTCCCGGAATCCACTGCGCCGGACACCTCGGCGGCTTACTACCGCCCGCTGGCGGCGGACGGATCGCGCGCGGGGACTTTCTTCGTCAATCTCTACAAGCCCGAGACGCGGCCGCGCTGGGAAATGATGGTGCTGTCGTTGCACGAATCCGTGCCGGGGCATCATTTGCAATTTGCGCTGGCGCAGGAGCAGGGCGCCTTGCCGCGCTTCCGCCAGCACGCGCAATATACCGCCTACGTGGAAGGCTGGGCGTTGTATTGCGAGTCGCTCGGCGGCGAGCTTGGGCTCTACGACGATCCCTACAGCAAATTTGGCCAGCTCACGTTCGAGATGTGGCGCGCGGTGCGCCTGGTGGTGGATACCGGGATGCACGCGTTTCATTGGGATCGCGACAAGGCGATCGCCTACTTTCGCGACAACACGCCGCGGTCGGAACAGGACATCGTGAACGAAGTGGATCGCTACATCTCGTGGCCCGGGCAGGCGCTGGCTTACAAGATCGGGCAATTGAAGATCAAGGAACTGCGCGAACGGGCGACGCGGGAACTGGGGCCCGCGTTCGACCTGAAGGAATTTCACGACGTCGTCCTGCTCGGCGGCGCGATGCCGCTTTCGCTCCTCGAACAGCGGGTGGACGAGTGGATTCGCAGCAAGAAGTGAAGCGGGTCGTCGTCATCGGCGGCGGAATCATCGGGCTGAGCGTGGCGCAGGCGTGCGCGCGGCGCGGGCATCGCGTTACCGTGATCGAGCGCGCGCGGGAACAACGCGGGGCTTCGCTGGGCAATTCGGGCATGGTCGTGCCGAGCCACTTCATCCCGCTGGCGGCGCCGGGGATGGTCGCGCTGGGTTTGCGATGGATGTGGAATCCCGAGTCGCCGTTCTACATTCAGCCGCGGCTCGACTGGGACTTGATCTCGTGGGCCTGGCGTTTCTGGCGCGCGAGCACGCGGGAGCGAGTCGCCCGCGCGGCGCCGCTGCTGCGCGATCTGCACCTGGCGAGCCGCGCCGCCTGCGTGGAGATCGGCGAGGAATGCGGCCTCGTCCGGAAGGGTCTGCTCATGCTTTGCAAAACGCAGCATGCATTGGACGACGAAGCGCGAACCGCCGGGATGGCGCGCCAGTTGGATGTGCCGGCGGAAGTGCTGGATGCGGAGCGGACCCGGGCTCTCGATCCGGGGGTCACGATGGAGATCGCCGGAAGTGTTTATTTTCCCATGGATTGCCATCTTCAACCGGCGCGCTATGTGGCTGCGCTGGAGCGGCGGATTTTGGCCGCGGGTGGCGAACTGCTTTTCGATGCGGAAGTCACCGGCTGGAGGAAGGAGGGATCGCGCCTGGCCGCGGCGCGGACATCGCAGGGAGAGGTTTCGGGGGACGAGTTTGTTCTCGCGGGGGGCGTGTGGTCGGAAGCCCTCGTCCGGGGTCTTGGCCTTCGGCTGCCGATGCAGGCGGGCCGGGGATACAGTCTCACACTTCCGGAGCCGGTGGAGCTTCCGCAAATTTGCGCCATCCTCACCGAAGCGCGCGTGGCCGTGACTCCGATGGGAAGCTCCGTGCGTTTCGGTGGAACGATGGAGATTGCCGGCCTGGCGGAACCCATCAGCCCCCGCCGGGTGGCAGGCATCGTGCGCGCGATTCCGCGATATTATCCGCGATTTTCGCGCGAAGACTTCGTAAACGTCACGCCTTGGAGCGGGATGCGGCCATGTTCGCCGGATGGCCTGCCGTATCTCGGCCGCACGCGCGCTGTCCCGAATCTCACCGTGGCAACCGGGCACGCGATGATGGGGTTGAGCCTGGCGCCCGTGACAGGCGACCTGGCCGCCCAGTTTGTCGGGCATGAGCCGGTCTCCATGGATCTTTCGATGCTGTCGCCGGATCGTTACGCGTAGCTTGGAGGAAGAAGGACGCGTATTGCCGCGCGTGACGCTCCCGGCATATAAGGGCCGCGTGCCCGCTCCCTCCACGCTTCGCGCGCGTTCCCCGCAGTCCCCCGCCCTTTTCGCGCATGGCGAAGTCGGAGGCCTGGATCTCTCACTGCCGTTGGAGAGGCTTTTCGATGACCTTCCGAACGTCGCGTTTTTCATCAAGGACCGCGCGGGCAGATACGTGGCCGTGAATCGGACCCTCGCCGAGCGCTGCGCGTTGGCGGATAAAACAGCGCTGTTGGGGAAGCGGCCCTCCGATTTTTACGCGGCGGCGCTGGCTGCCCGCTACGAGCGGCAGGATCGCGTCATCCTGGAAACCGGCAAGCCGCTGCTGGATTCCCTTGAACTCCATCTCTACCCGAGCCGGCAGCGCGGCTGGTGCCTCACGAACAAATATCCGGCCCGCGATACGAAAACCGGCGAAATCGTGGGAATCATCGGCATCTCACGGGACGTCGAGACCTCCCCGCGCGGCGTTGAGGCGCGTGGTTTTGGCGAATTGGCGGCGGCGCTGGAGCAGGTCCAAAAACGAATCGCCGATCCGCCAGGCATCGAGGAGCTGGCGGCGATTTGCGGTCTCACGCCCCATCACTTTTCCCGGCTCGTGCAGCGGGTCTTCCACCTGACGCCGCAAAAACTGGTCGTGAAAATCCGGATCGACGAAGCGCTTCACCTCCTGTCTTCGACGACTCGGAGCATTGCCGACATTGCCTACGCGACCGGATTCTGCGACCAAAGCGCCTTCACTCGCCATTTTCGGCAGATGACGGGCCTGCCTCCCGGCGTCTTCCGGTCCCAAACCGCCATCTTGCCTAACCGCGAATGAACTCAAATAGGGGAAAAGGGGCAGGAAACCGCGAATGGACGCCAATGGACGCGAATAGAAGAAAATACGCACGGCGACGGCTGCTCCTTATTCGCGTCCATTGGCGTCCATTCGCGGTTGCTCAAATATCTGGGCTAGCCGCGAATCGAAGCGATGAAGCGGTCGATGTCTTCGTAGCGGGTCCGCGGATTCATGAAGACGGCTTTTTCTCCGGGAATGGCCCCGTAGCGGCCTTTGAGGTCGTAGTCCGTGTGGGCGATAAATTCCACCCAGTTCGTGTAGAGGCCGACCTTTCCGCGGCGCAGGAAGGTCTCGCGATGGAAACGGTTGTTGCGCTCCACGCGCTCCCGATAAGTGGGAGAATCGTTACGGCGCCGTTCGTAATTGAACTCTTCCTCGGGATCGCTGACCAGATCGGGATCGTACATCCGGAATCCGGCGCTCGGCCCCTGGTTTTGAGCGGCCATGAGTTTGACGCCGGGGACGCAACTGAGACGGAATCGGAAGTAGTTGGCGTTTTGAAGCGTGTTGGCAATGAGACACTGAAATCCTTCGACACCTAGATACTCGAGGGCGGCGTAGGCGCCAAAGAGACCGGCTGCGCCGCGCGAGCATTCGATGGTGGCATGCAGATGGGTCTGCCCCTCGATGTCCTTCTCGAAATAGCTAAAGTATTCTTCATCATGCTCCAGCGCCTTTAAGTCCGCGCGGTTCTTAATCATCACGAGGCTCGAGGTGTAAGGGACGTAGCCCCATTTTTGAAAATCCACCGTAAAAGAGTCCGCAAACCTCAGCTCGCGAAAGCGTTCCGCATTGCGTCGCAATCCAGGAAGCGTGGCGGCGTTGATGCGGAGCGGGTTTATGTTGAAATCGTAGTCGAGGAAGAAAATCAGGGGCCAGCCGATCGCGGAATCGACATGGATGTGCGGTTTGACCGGGACTTCGAATTGCTCGCACAGCCGGTCGCAGATGCGGCGGACCGGTTTTACCCGATCCACGCCAAAGGTGTCTGTGGTGCCCATCGTGAGCATGATGGTCGGCACCACGCAATCGAGCTGGAAGCACGCGATGAGCTGCTGCTCAAGGTAGGCCAGATCCATGTCGTTGCTATCGGTGGCGCGGATGCGGATCGTCTTGCGGCGGATATTCACGCCGAGCAGCGAAAGATTGGTCATGTTCGAATAATGGCCGACCCCGGAATTGATAATCCGGTAGTCCTGGCCATGTTCGAGCCCGAGCTCGCGGGAGTGAGGGAGTGATTTCCGAATGCCTAAGAGATAGCCGTACAGATTGCAGAAAGTGCCCCCTTGCGTGAAAATCCCGGTGGCTTCCGCCGGGTCGTATCCCGCGAGAGTCGCCATCTGGCGGATGACCATCGATTCCAGCTCCCCGGCCATTTCCGAGTATTCGGGATGGACGAGGTTCGCGTTGGCGAGGATGCCGGTCATGCTGCCGAACAGCGCGGGATCGGAAGGCGAAGTGATGACGTTTTCCACGCTTGCGGGGTCTTCCCAGTTCTTCGAGAGGGCCGCCGAAAAGAGGAGCACGGGATCCATGCCGTCCCTGGGGTCCTTGCCGGCGCGAGGCACGCAGTCCCGCTCGCGGATCTGGCGCAGGAGGGTTTCGCCGTCCGGATATTGTCGCACCCGATCCCGGGCGCGCGCTTTCGCCCGGCGGAACTCGACGATTTCAGAAAAAACCGGATCCCCAAAGATCGGCCAGCAAGCAGGATCGCGCGAGAAAAAGGAGGCGCGAAGGCGAAGGATCTCCTCGAGGAACGATGGGGCGATCTGATGCGTTGCGGGGATGTGGGGAGTTTCCATCGGGCGATTGGAGATTTCCAGATTACGAGGGTTTTCCAGGCGGCGAAGGCGATTCTTTGAGACCTCTCAAGCGAGGGTCTCGGCGAGATTGATCGAATCGATCAATTTTCGCAGGCGTCCGAAATTCCGCCGCTTGGGAGTGAGGACCAAGCGGGGCAATGCGGCGATCTCCGGTTCATCGTGCTCCTGGGGAAGAGCGCGGGATTGAATGATGGTATCGCCGACGAGGATGTCGGCGAAATCGGAGTTCAATTCTTCGAGGGCCGGCGGAGTAAGTTCGCGTTCTATTCGAATGACAAGTCGTTGTCCTACCCAGCGATAACTCTTAAAATTACGATAAAATAGGATAATCTCCTGGATGGCTTCATCCACGGTTGGGGTGATCTTAAAGAGATGAAAATCGTCCTTGGACACGAGTCCCAGCTTGAGGAGATAATCGCCGAGAAACGCGAGCCAGGTATTCCAATAGCCGCCGCCGGGCCGGTCCAGCATGACCACCGGAAGGATGCGCGCCTTTCCGGTCTGCATGAGAGTCAGAACCTCGAAGCCTTCGTCCATGGTGCCGAAGCCGCCCGGAAACAGCGCGACAGCGTGCGTTTCCTTGAGGAAGTTGAGCTTGCGGGTGAAAAAGTAGTTGAAATTGACCAGTTTGGGATCGCCTTCGATCGTGGGGTTGGCGCTTTGCTCAAAGGGCAGCCGGATATTGAGCCCGAAGCCATGCTCCCGGCCTGCGCCGCGCTGGGCGGCGCCCATGATCCCCTCGCCTCCCCCGGTAATGGTCATGTAGCCGTGTTCCTGGTGCATGCGGCGCGCGAATTCCTCGGCGGCGATCGCCTCCGGTTCCGTGGGCGCGGTGCGGGCGGATCCAAAGACGACTACCTTCGGCGTGTGCCTGTAGGGAGCGAATACGCGGGCGGCGTGCCGCATTTCCTTGAGCGAGCGGTTGAAGAGCTTGAGATCGGCCACCGTGGTCTGGTCGCGTCCCATCTTGAGCGCCGTGATCACGAGTTCCTCGATATATTCGCACGACTTCTGGCAGCCCGAGGCGGCCACGAGCTGCCTGACGAGTTCGTCGGTTTTTGGGTCGCCGGTGGTGGAACGGCGGATCGGAGCGGCGGAAAGGCCGCCGGCGGTGAAATCCTGCATTGGGGAAGATGGAGAGTTGGGAGTTGAGGGACGCGGGGGAGCCCGCTACAAGGGAGGTTTCCTCTTATCACCGAACCCACAAGCCTCAAACTCCCAACTTTCGCAATCCCCCGCAAATGATCGTCGTCATCAAACCCCACACCCCCAGGCCGCAGGTCGATGAAGTCATGGCCGAAGTCCAAAAACTCGGCTACGAGCCGCGGGCCATATTTGGCGCTGAACAGACCGTCGTGGCCGCCATCGGAGACGAACGGACCCATCATTCGCTGGAGTCGCTGACCGCGCTTCCGCAGGTCCAGGAAGTGATGCGCGTGCAAAAACGCTACAAGCTCGTGAGCCGGGAATCGCATCCCGCCAATTCCGTGATCGATGTGGACGGCGTGCCGGTTGGCGGCGATAAATTCACGATGATGGCGGGCCCGTGTTCCGTGGAAAGCGAAGAGCAGCTCCTCTCCACAGCCCGCGCTGTGAAAGCGGCGGGCGCGACGATCCTGCGTGGCGGAGCGTTCAAGCCGCGGACCTCGCCGTACGAATTTCAGGGACTGGGCAAAGAAGGCCTGCGCCTGCTTTCCCTGGCAAAACGGGAAACCGGCCTAAAAATCATCACGGAAGTCCTGAGCGAACGGCATGTCGAGGAAGTGGCGGCCCACGCCGATATCCTGCAGATCGGGGCCCGCAATGCGCAAAACTTCCAGCTTTTGATCGAGTGCGCCAGAACCCGGAAGCCCATTCTGCTGAAGCGGGGCCTGAGCGAACGGGTTGACGAATGGCTGCTGGCCGCCGAGTACATCCTGTCCGAGGGCAATCCGAACGTGTTTTTTTGCGAACGCGGCATTCGCACGTTCGAAACCTACACGCGCAATACGCTCGATCTCTCGGCCGTGGCCATCGTCAAGAAGGAATCGCACCTCCCCGTGATCATCGATCCCAGCCAGGGTTGCGGGCGCGCGGATTTGGTGCGGGCGCTGTGCCGCGGCGCGGTGGCGCTCGGGGCGGATGGCCTTCTCGTGGAGGTGCATCCGCATCCGGCGGAGGCGCTGAGCGACGGCCAGCAGCAGATCGATTTCGCCGGTTTCAATGAACTCGTCAAAGAACTGCAGCCGTTCTTTGCCGCCGTGGGGAAGACGATGTGATTTGCACTCCTTTAGGAATTGCCGTCATGGAATTTACAGAACCGCTGGAAAATCCTCGACTCTTTCACAAACAGAAAGTTTTATCGTCGAGAGTGTGTATAGTGGCCCAGCCGATGAAATATGAATGGCTGACCGCTTTCGCGCCACCTGACCATAACGCTTCCTTTCGCGACATCCAGCGCACATCCATCGCGTATTGTGCCAATCGTGACCAACAAACCTAAGCACGGAACCATGGCGCAACTCTGTCCACTGGGAGGAAGACAATTCTGCCCGATGAACAGCGCGACGGCCCCACCGGCGCTTTCGGTCCATGGATAAGGACACCGTACATATTCTTTTGATCGAGGATAACGACGAACAAGTCGTCTTTCTTCGGAGGCTGCTGTCTGAATCGGAAGCCGGAGAGTTCGAACTGCACGTGGCGGGAAACCTGGAGATGGGGCTCGCCCGGCTGAAGGATGGCGGAATTCATCTTATTTTGCTGGATCTGGCGCTTCCCGACAGCGATGGGCTTGAAACCTTCCTGCGGGTCGTCGAAGCCGAGCCGGATCTTCCGCTGGTGGTTTTAAGCGGGATGGACGATGTGGCGCTGGCGATCGAGATCGTGCAGCTTGGCGCGCAGGATTATCTGGTCAAAGGCCACGTGGACAACCACCTGCTCATACGCTCCCTGCAATATGCCATCGAGCGGAAGCGCATCCAGATTCAGATCAAGAGGGCGAACGATCAGCTTGAATTCCGGGTGCGCGAACGCACCGATGCGCTGCTCCAGATGAACGGCAAGCTCCAGCAGGAGATCGCGGTGCGGCGCGCCGCCGAGGACGCCCTGACCGAGAGCAATCGCCAGCTCGCGGCCGCCATGGAGGTGATGCAAGCGACCCAGCGCGAAATCATTCAGCGGGAGCGCATGAACGCCCTTGGCCGGATGGCGAACGGAATCGCGCACGATTTTAATAATGGACTGGCTCCGATAGTCGGTTTCAGCGAGTTACTGCTCAACAAACCCGATCTGCTCAGCGAACCCGAGAAAGTTCGAACCTATTTGCAAATGATCCATGCCGCCGCTCAAAGCACCAGCCAAGTCGCAAGCCGTCTCAAGGAGTTTTACCGCCATCGGGACGAGACCGAGACTTTTGCGCCCGTGTCCGTGAACAGACTCGTGCAGGAAGTAATGGCGCTGACCCAACCCCGCTGGAAGGATCAGGCGCTCGGCGCGGGCATCCAGATCAATTTTCGGACGGAGTTGGGCGACGTGCCAAACGTCCCGGCCAATGAAAGCGAATTGCGCGAAATGCTCGTCAATCTCGTTTTCAACGCCGTCGAGGCCATCCCGCAGCGGGGAACCATCACCATTCGCACGGAGGCGCGCGGCAGCCGGCTCCTCCTGACGGTTTCCGACGATGGCGTGGGCATGTCCGAGGAGGTGAAGGCGCGTTGCATGGAGCCCTTCTTTACCGTCAAGGAAGATCAGAACTCGGGGTTCGGTCTCGGACTGGTCTACGGCGTGGTGCTGCGGCACGAGGCGGAAATCGACATCAGGAGCGCGCTTGGCCACGGCACCGATATCATGATTTCCCTGCCCCTGGAAAGATCGCCCCGGGCGCCGGAACCGGTGGCGGCGGCGAAGCCCGAGCCGGCGTCGCCCGGATCATTGCGGATCCTGGTAGTGGAAGACGAGCCGCTCGTGCGGGAACTGCTGGGCGTCTATTTGAAGGAGGAACAACACGAATATGTGACCGCCGTGAACGGACGCGACGGCCTCGAAAAATTTCGCGAAGGCGAATTCGACATCGTGTTGACCGACCGTGCGATGCCCGAAATGAATGGCGACGCGCTGGCCGCTGAAATCAAGCGGATCAAACCTTCGCAGCCAATCATTCTCCTGACGGGCTTTGGGGACCTGATGGCGAGCAGCGGCGAAAAGCCCACGGGCGTGGATTTGGTCGTCGGCAAGCCGTTCACCCTCGGGACCCTTCGCAATGCCATCGCGAAAGTCGTCCACCGGCCACCCACGGCATAAACCGCGAAAGGGCGGGAATCATTGGGGCGGATCCACGGCTGGTCTTTTCTTTATTCGCGCTTGTTCGCGCCCATTCGCGGTGGCTCGTTCCTAAAGGAACTCCGCGATTTGCACGGCGTTTAGCGCGGCGCCCTTCAGGAGTTGATCGCCGGAGACCCAGAAGGCGAGGCCGTTGTCGAGGGCGCAGTCCAGGCGCAGCCGTCCCACCTGGCAGTTGTCCTGTTCCGCGGCGCTAAGGGGAAGCGGGTATTCGAATTTCGAGGGGTCATCGACCACGTCGAGCCCGGGCGCTTTGGCGAGCACCAAACGCGCGTTGTTGAGGGAGACGGGGCGTTCGAATTCGGCGCTGACGGCGACGCTGTGCGCGCGGTAGACGGGGACGCGCACGCAGGTGACCGAGGCTTTGAAAGTCGGATGATGCATGATCCTGCGGCCCTCGTTTTGCATTTTCATCTCCTCCTTCGTGTAACCGGTTTCGAGAAACGTATCGACGTGAGGAAGGACGTTGAATGCGATCTGGTGCGGATAGACTTTGCTCTCCGCAGGCTGGCCGGCGTTGATCGCCGCGACCTGCCCTCGCAGTTCCTCGATGGCCTGCGCTCCCGTGCCGCTGACCGCCTGGTAGCTGGAGGCGAAGATGCGCTTCACGCGAAATTCCTGGTGGAGCGGGTACAAGGCCATCAGCGTCACGGCGGTGGTGCAATTGGGATTGGCGATGATGCCGCGGTGCTTTTTGATGTCGGCGGCATTGATCTCGGGAATCACCAGAGGCACATCCGCATCCATGCGAAACGCGCTGGAATTGTCCACCACGATCGCCCCGGCTTTCACGGCCATGGGCGCGAACTTCAACGAAATCCCCCCGCCCGCGCTGAAGAGCGCGATGTTCACGC